>VFSW01011272.1_pt1 | contig 12581 bp, 9 predicted proteins | sample 5358111 | NCBI WGS metagenome assembly VFSW01 (sample SAMN11554181, study PRJNA540505) | mine drainage metagenome | isolation source: sediment from site ElyBrook_90M | place: USA: Ely Copper Mine, Vershire, VT | collected 2017
ATGGTGATGGTTACACCGCGGCCCGGGGGTTTGCAAATTTGTCGTCCCTGGGGGCCTCGTCGGGCGTGATTGCTACTCGTAGCGCAGCACTTCGAGCGGGCGCACGCGGGTGGCGCCCCAGGCGACCGCCGCCGCCACGATCATGCAGATCAGCGTGATGGCGCCGACGATGCCCAACGTCAGCGGCGTCGAGACGTTCAGGCTGGTCTTGAAGACGGCCTGCGCCAGCACCGTGATCGCCAGCGTCACCAGCAGCATCGCCGCCAGGCCGCCGGTGAAGCCGATCAGCCCATTCTCCACCAACACCTGGCTGAGAATATTCGAACTAGTGTAGCCCACTGACTTCAGGATGCCTAGCTCGCGGCGCCGTTCCAGCATCGCCAGACCGACGGCGTTGGCGATGATGATCAGCCCGGCGATCATGGCGAGCGAGGCGACCGCCGTGATCAGCGTGATCAGGTTCGTCAGCAGCGAGTTGATCGCGACCACCGCATCGGCCAGACTAAACGTCTGCGTCGCGGGCGCCGCCGTGTGGATGATGCGCAGCACCTGATCCGACTGGGCGGGGTTGACCCGCAGATAGTAGACATAGGTCAGGTTGGCGCCCGCGATCTTCTGCGCGAGGCCAATGTCGCCCTTCAGCGGGATGATGCTGGCGGTGATGTCGCCGTTGTAGAAGCCGACCACCGTCACCGTCACCCCCTGGGCGCCTTGGCCACCCTGGCCACCACCGTTCACCTGGGCCTGGTTGCCGATCGTCACGGTATCGCCGACCTTCAGGCTCAGCGGCGCCAGCGAACTGGCGAATGGCGCCATCACATTCGTCGTCCCCACGTCGGACTTGTTGAGCAGCCGCCCCAGTGTCGTCGCCTGGTAGCCTTTGACGAGCGTCACCCCCGGCAGGGGCTTGCCGCTCGCCAGATTGTAGCCCTGCACACCGGTGAGGAAGAACTGCGCGCCCTCGGCGCCCGTGTTGGCCCTGCCGCCAGCATTTGAGACGCCTTTCAGTAACTTGCCGATCGGCTCGCCGCGCACCGCCAATGGCAGCGTGCTGGCCACCGGGCTAACAAATTCGCCCTGCACCTGGCTACGCACCTGCGCGTTCTGCGCCAGCGTGGCGTCCACTTTCGCCTTGTCGCTGGTTCCCGCGATGACGAAGGAGTTGTAGGTGGTCTGCGCCGAGAGGATGTTGTTGATCTCGTCGCGAATGTTCTGGCCGAGCGTCAGGATCAGCCCAATGGCGAAGACGCCGATGAAGAGCGCCGTCAGCGTCGTCACCGTGCGCCCGCGCTGGCGCCCGACGTTGCGGATCGCCATCCGCACGTTGGATTTCGGCGTGCGCGGCAGGATCACAGCGATGGCCAGCAGCAGGATCAGCTCCATGATCAGCGGGCCTAACGCCGTCGCCTTCAGCGTGATCAGGCCACCGATCACCACGCCCAGCCCCACGATGACCGCATACCACCAGGTGATGCGGTCGGGGATCGGGAAGGAGCCGATCAGCAGCACAACCAGCAGGAAGAACGCCGCCAGCAGCGCCAGGAAGACGCTCGTCCCCGCCACCGCGCCAATCGCGACGCCCAGGTTCTGCAGGATGGCATACGCCAACCCAAAGAAGAGCGCTGCCAGGATCACCGAGAGTCCGAACGAGAGCAGGAAGCCCGTCCCCTGCAACCCCTCTGAGGAGTCGCGCAGCACGGCCAGCGGGCGGATCTGCGCCGCCTGCACGATCGGCATCAGCCCAAAGATCAGCGCGGTCGCTAGGCCGATCAGCACGCCGGAGCCGATGGTGATCGGATCGATGGTGAGCGGTAGCGTCTGGCCGATCAGGTTCTCGACCAGCGACTTCACCAGGAGGCCCACTCCTACGCCAACCGCTGAGCCAACCACGCCACCCGCCAGTCCCAGCAACGCCGCCTCCAGCCCGAACAGCGCGTAGAGGTCGCTGCGTTGATAGCCCGTCGTCTTGAGCATGGCGATCTCAGTCTGGCGCCGCCGTAGCAACACCTGCATGGTGTTGATGATGCCGATGCCGCCAATCAGCAGCGCCAGCAGCCCCACCACCTGCAAGAAGTAGCGAATGTTCTGCACCTGGGCCTGATTCGAGGCGAGCGCGTCTTTGGTGGTCGTGACGGTCGCCAGCGGGAAGACGTTGGCGATCGCAGCCTTGGCCTTGGCGCCATTCGGGTCGGTGTGGCCCGGCACGTTGGCATAGATCAGCGCATAGGTGACGGGCACGCCCGCCGAACTGGGAACCGCCGAGTAGCCTGCAATCGTGATAAACATCTTCTGGCCGCGATAGTAGCCAGAACTGGCGATGATACCACCGACCTTCGCGGTGAAGACGCGCCCATCATCCGACGTGAGGTTGATGGAGCTACCAACGTTCACGTTCAATGCGCTTTGCAGATCGGTGGTGATGACCACTGTCTGCCCAGTGAGGATCGAAGCGAGATTGCCGTTGCTGGGAGAGCGGAAGTACGGCGCTCCATCCAACGGGAACGTGCTGGGATTCACCGCAATCAGGGTGAACGAGGTCGAGTTCGCGCCGTTCGACTGGCCAGTGTGCTGCGAGAGCGCGGTGTAGCCAGTGATCGTCCCCTGCGATTTGAGTTTGTCGAAGGCGCTGAGCTGCGTAGCGCGCAGCGGCGCAAGATCGAGGCGAACGGAGACATCGCCGCCATTCGCCTGCTGCACATTGCTCGTCAGCCCCTGGTTGACCATGTTGCCCACCAGTTGCAGGCCGACGATCGCCATCACACCTACCGCGACGCAGAAGATGGCCAGCAGCGTGCGCTGCCCCCCGCGTATCAACGAGCGCATCGCGTAGGAGAAGTAGAGTCCAATCTTCATAATTCTATGTATCTCCCTGGAGAGGGGGATGATCCTCCTGGATGTAGCCCAACGGTCGCTCGCGGGCGGATGTGCGTTGGGCGAGCGAGCGGGCGCCGCGCTAGGCGGTTGGCGGTTCGGTGGCGATCATGCCATCCACGATGCGGATGGCGCGGCCAGCGGCGGCGGCCACGGTCGGGTCATGCGTGGCGATGATGAAGGTCTTGCCGGTCTGGGCGCGCAGGTCGCGCACCATCTGCAAGACGTTGTCGCTATTCTTCTGATCGAGGTTGCCGGTCGGCTCGTCCATGATGACGATAGCCGGGTCGGCGGCGAGGGCGCGGGCGACGGCGACGCGCTGCTGCTCGCCACCGGAGAGCTGGTTGGGGCGGTTGCCCAGCCGATGCGCCAGCCCGACCAACGTCAGCAGCTCGCGGGCGCGCACCGCCGGGCTGCCGGGGTGCTTGCCCACGTAGAGGGGAATCTCGACGTTCTCTTGCGCGGTGAGGGTGGGGATGAGGTTGAAGGCCTGGTAGACCATGCCGATCTTGGCGTTGCGCACCTGCGCAAGCTGCCCCTCGCCCATGCGGGTGATGTCCACCCCGTCAATCAGCACTTGGCCGCTGGTGGGGGTATCCAACCCAGCGATGATGCCCAACAGGGTGGACTTGCCCGACCCCGACGGGCCAATGATGGCGACGAACTCGCCATGCTCCACCCGCAGGGTGATGCCCTTCAGAATGTCAATGCGATCGCGCCCCAGCGGCAACGATTTGCGAATGTCAATGCCCTCTAGCGCGGCGACTCCGGTCGTTCTGTTGACGGACTTCTCACTGCTCACCACAGCCTCCATTGAGTATCCTAACCTTTCCGTGACAAGTGCAATTACTTTCATGTGTCGTCGTGTTGCGCAGACCGCAGGTGGATGATCGTCGGCGTCGCGTCACGCCGCCAGCGCCCGACGCGCCATGTGCAGATGGCGCCTATGTGGCAGGCAGGCATGGCAGCCGTCTCGTCGGGTGTAGGACACACAACAGGCGCTCGCTTCGTGCCAAAGATGCGCGTCTTCAACCCGCGTCTTCGACGATGAAGGCGAGCGCCTGCCAAGTCCATTGGTGATCCGTCCTGATCGAACCTCACCCAACTACCTGTTCCCCATGCAGACTACGCAAGGGAACGTATAGCGGTTGCGCAGGATGGTCGTCCGGCTCACACCTACGCCGCACGCTGATCATGATAGTCTAGGGTGATCGTCAGCGCCAGTGACGAAAGACATAACCGCAGGCGTTGATCTGCCAGGTAGATCGTCTACTCGCACCCCACTCCTTAGATAAACGATATATCGAATTCTCGCCGCGACGCAAGAGACCGACGCAAGAGACCATACCCGAATCCGCAGTTCGCCATCGCGTTGGCCCAGGCTATGCCAGCGCATGGTGGCAGAGGTTGGCGCGCACGCTGACCAGCGCGGCGGCTGGGCGCCGCGCTCAATCGCCACGCAACAGAGCAACCGCCGTGATTGACAGCATAGAAATTATGTTCTATGCTTAGATTGCCGTATGGTCATCTGATCAGGCGCGACGTCGCCAACGGCAGCGTGATCGGGCGACGTGCGCGCGTGGTGTGTGCTGGCGCCGCATGGCGACAAGGGGGTAAGCGTCATGGGTGAAGCGAATGACCGAGGGACGCGGGGAAGCCAGGCGTCGGGGCGACCGACATGGGGAACGTTTATGTTGAATGGCGCAGCGGGCGCGCCCGGCTGGCGAAGCGACGCCGACGGGCGCCACACGAGCCGTGGCGACCGTGACGCGGCTGGCGATCACGATGGCTACGGCGACCCTGACAGCTACAATGGCGGCGACGTTGCTGGCCCGCAGGGCGACCAGGTGGATGACGCCTACGTCCATGCGCTATCGTCGGCGTTCGCGGAGGGGGACGTCACGAGCAATGCCGCCGATGACGATAGCGACAGCGACGCCGCCCTAGCGCCGCCCGACGCGCCGCTGGGCATGGCGAGCGCCGCGCTGCTGGGGGTGGCGCAGCGGCGGATGCAGGCGCGTCAGCTCATCCGGGAGTTTCTGCGCGCCGTGCCCCGCGCCGAGGCGGAGACGACGCTGATCTTCTGGGACGCCGACGGCGCCGAGCGCAGCGTGACGCGCGCCCAGATGAGCGCCGCGATTGACCGCCTGCGCCCGCGTCAGCGCCAGATCATGCGGCTGGGCGTCGAGGAACGCTGGCCGCGCCAGCGCGTCTGCGCCTACCTGCGCAACATCAGCATCAAGACGTTCGAGCGCGACCAGGTGGAGGCGCTCGATCTGCTGGCCCAGCTCTAGCGGGGCTAAGCGGGGAGGGCGCGACATCGAGCGATTGGCGGCGATTGGCGGCGATTGGCGGCGACACATGGCAGGGGCCGCGCCCTGTGTGACCAAAGGTTGGCGTCGGCTGACGGTTGTGACTTCACCCGTTCTCAACCGTCTATCCACTTAGATGGGAGCGCCCAACAACACCGCTTTGTTGTCCCGTTGCCTTTGTGGCCCCTTTCTTTTTGGTAGACGTTGACTGCAAGCGCCACGTTACGTATGATGGACGCCGCTCCTGTGACGAAACACACAAACGGTTGCCCGCCATCGGTGGTATGCTAGCTTATGGCGCACATGGCGTAGACGTTGGCGTAAACGCCAGCGCGGCTCGATTCTGCTGTACACAGCGGCGTCATGCCGCAAGCGACGCCAGGGTGTGGCGCACAAAAAGAGTCAAACTACGCCGTGCGATGATGCGCTGCCATGTGTATATACAAAATGATGATGGCATGGCGCCAGCAAACGTCACGCCACTTTACTGCTTGCAATGATGCGAAACAACCACGCCAGAGCGGGCCTGTTCACAACAGGCTCCAGTGACATATCCATGTCAGACGCAGGTCAAACCGCTCTGCGTCTGCCTGGTAGGATTGGGTGGAGATGTGGTGGAGCAGGGGTGGAGCACTATCAGGGGGTAAACCATGCGTATTCTGGTGGCTGACGACGACCGTGATCAGGTAGACATCCTGTATTACTGGCTCAAGAACAACGGGTATGAGATCGTCCGCGCCTTCGACGGCGAGCAGGCCGTGCAGAAGTGGCGCGAGACTCGCCCGGACTTGGTGATCCTGGATGTCGAGATGCCCAAGCTGGATGGCTTCGAGGTCTGCCGCCGGATGGCGGGCGAGTCGAGCGCGCTGGTGCTCTTCTTGACCTGCCGCGAGCGCGAGGTAGACGAGGTGCATGCCCTCGATCTCGGCGCCGACGACTACCTGCGCAAGCCGTTCAGCGCGCGGCAATTGCTGGCGCGCATCCGGGCGCTGACGCGCCGCGCCAACGCCGCGCCGCACGTCAACGCGAACTCTGCGGTGAGCGTCGGCCCGATCAGCCTGGACTCGATGCGTCACGAGGTCTCGCGCAATGGCGTGAAGGTGCGGCTGACGCCGATCGAGAGCCGCCTGCTACATCTGCTGCTGACGCACAACGGCCAGGTGCTGACGACCGATATGATCGTCGAGCGCGTCTGGGGTTATGACGAGTCGGGCGACACCAGCCTCGTCAAGACGCATATCCGCCACCTGCGGCAGAAGGTCGAGCCAGAGCCAAACGCGCCGCAATACATCGTGACGGTTCCCGGCGTCGGCTACACCTTCATGGCGCAGACGCCCAGCGAGGCCCGCGCCTGAGGCTGGTCGGTGGCCGTTCATTCTCCCTGTTACAATGGCGCTGCCCTCGCGTCACAATTAGCGGAATACCCTGGGTTTTCCATGCTCAAGGTTTTTTTGCTTGTGCGTAAACACAAAGCCACTGCCTGCACGGGGGCACGAGCGTCATGCTATCACAGCCATCTGGTGTGCGGACGACCATCCTGCGCAATGGGATGTTCTGCGGTGTGTTGCTGGCGGCGCTGACGATTGGCAACGCCGCGATCCAGAACCACCGCCACGTCGTTGGCCCATCGGCGCAGGGTCTCGTCGTATTTACGTACATCTTTTTCCTGATCGTCCTCGTTGCGCTCCTGCTCGTCGGGCTGCTCACCACCCGCAGCACAGGCCAGCTGGGCGCTGGCTGGCGCGCGGGGGCGGTCGCGGGGGCCATCCCCGGCGCCGTCCTGGCAGTCGAGAGCCTTTGGGCGACGGTGAATCACGCCGTTCAGGCCAGCGATGGGGGACAAATCGCTGCTCTGCTTGTCGGTGTGGTCGCGCTGGCTGGGGTCGTTGGCGCCCTGGGCGCGCTGGTCAGTTGGCCAGGGGCGGCGCTCGGACGCGCGCAGTACCGCAAACAGCATCCAGCGGGCGCGCCCCAGCCATTTGAGCTACCAGAAAGCATCGGCTCCCCATTCATCCCACCAGGCGCCGCGCTCCCGCTGAGCCAGACCTACTTTGCCGGTGTCACCATCGTTCCCAGTTGGCCCAAGAGTCTGCTGCTCATGGTGATCGGGTCACTCCTCGCAGGGCTTAGCTATATGTATGCGCAGATAGGGCCACCGTTTCCATCCTGGCACGCATTCCTTGGCCTGGCAGGAGCCGTCTTCTTTAGCCTGATGATTCCAGTAGGGCTTTTCACGTTGATCTGGAACCGCCCGCTCCTACGCTTCAGCGAGGATGGGATCACGTACCGAGGTGGCGAGCCATTGTGGCGGCGCGGTCATCTCCCCTGGCAGGATATCCACAGCATCCAGATGACACGAGCGCGCAATACGTTGTTTGGCTTGTCTGGCAGGTATGATTTGATCATTGTCATGAAAAGTAGACCGCGACAGCTCACGTTTCGCAACTGGCAATTGCCTGGCTCTACCGCGCAGACGCTGGAACTGATCGCCACGCTCTATCAGCAGCAGATCGAGGCCCACGCTATCGTCATCCGTGCGCGCCGTTGATGGCGCCTGCGCCCCCATCGTCTATCTGTGCGCCAGGCAGGCGTTGCGCATTGGTGGATACTATGTGCTATACTGCTTCGTGAGACAGGGAATATGTCCAACGCCGGGCAGCCGCTGGGTGGCTTGCCCGGCGTTGCCGTAGGCTGCGGCTGGTTGACGCCAGCGATTATCAGCCTGCATTGTCGGAATGGGCAGATCACAACTTGCCATGCGAAAGGCGGGGCAGATATGCGACAATACACAGCGACACGCGAAGAGACACGCAACGAGACACCTGAGCAGACGAGGAGGCCAACCATGCCAACACGTATTATCATCGCAGAGGATGACGCCGTCATCCGTATGGATCTGCGCGAAGAGTTGCAGCGCCAGGGCTACCTGGTGATCGGCGACGTGGGCGACGGCGAGAGCGCCGTCAATCTGGCGCGCGAACTGCACCCCGACCTGGTGGTGATGGATATTCGTATGCCACAGATGGATGGCATTGACGCGGCGGAGATCCTCACCCGCGAGAAGCTGGCCCCGGTGGTGCTGCTGACCGCATTCAGCGACGACGAGTTGATCGAACGCGCCCGCAACGCCGGGGTCGTCCACTACGTCACCAAGCCCTGGCGCCAGAGCGACCTGAAGCCCGCCATCGAGATCGCGCTCAACCGCTTCCAACAGTTCCGCGCGCTGGAGGGCGAGGTCAAAGACCTGCAAGATCACCTCGCCACGCGCAAGGTCGTCGAGAAGGCCAAGGGCGTGCTGATGGAGAAGCAGAAGCTGACCGAGCAAGAGGCCTTCCGCCGTATCCAGAAGCTCAGCATGAACAACCGTAAGTCCATGAAAGAAGTGGCCGAGGCGATCTTGCTGGCGGAAGAGCTGAACCAGCAGTAGGCGCGTCACAGATCATACAAGCCAGCGGGTATGCCTGCTCCGCACATTCCCAAAGAGGTGAACGTTGAAGCACGCTAACGACGCCGAGGGCGAGACGCCAGACGCGACACCAGACGCGACGCCTGGCGCGCCGACGACGCGCGTCGTCGGTGTGCGCTTCCGCCCCACCGGGCGCATCTACTACTATGACCCGGTCGGCGCGAACTTCAAGACGGGCCAATGGGTAATCGTCGAGAGTCCCAAAGGGACGGAGTGTGGGCGGGTAGTGATCGCCCCGCGCCAGATCGAGTCCTCCGAGTTGGGGCCAGACGAACTCAAGCCCGTCCAACGGATCGCGACCGAGGATGATCTGCGCCAGATGCTGGCGTACAAATCCAAGGAGAAGGGCGCGCTACGGCGCTGCGCCGAGCGCATTGACCAGCACCACCTGCCGATGAAACTGGTGGAGTCGGAGTATACCTACGACGGCGGGCGGCTAACCTTCTACTTCACCGCCGAGGAGCGGGTGGACTTTCGTGCGCTGGTGCGCGACCTCGCGGCGCAGTTCCACACGCGCATCGAGTTGCGCCAGATCGGCGCACGCGACCACGCCAAGCTGCTCGGCGGCGTGGGCATGTGTGGTAAGACGCTCTGTTGCAGCTCGTGGCTGACCGAGTTCAATGTCGTCTCGATCAAGATGGCCAAAGAGCAGGGTCTGCCGCTCAATACCAGCAAAATCTCTGGCCTGTGTGGTCGGCTGATGTGCTGCTTGGCCTATGAAAACGACGATTACATCGAGGCCAAAGAAGAGATGCCCGCGTATAACGAGGTGGTTGTCACCAGCAGTGGCGCGGGCCGCGTAGTCGGCGTCAACGTGCCCCGCGAGTCGGTGGAGGTGATGCTGGAGAGCGGCGCGACCATCACCGTGCCGGTGCGCGAACTGGATGGCTACGCCCAGGCGATGGCCCAGCGCGAGCAGCAGCGCGAGCTGGCGCGCACGGCGACGAAGACCGCGACGGGAGGCTGCGGCAAGCCCAACTGCCGCCACGGCCAGCACACCCGCCCCCAGCCGCAAGGCGCCACCGCCGACGCGACCGTTCTGGTCTAGCGAACGGCGCAAGCGATCTGTCCCTTGAGCGTGGAAAGTGGGGCGCGAACCCTGCTCTCCCACCCCTCTTTCTGCCCCCTTCCTTCTTTCACCACTCGCTTTGCCAAATACCTACCCCTATCCCTGTGGGAGAGGATGCGCAGCAGGCAAGCGCCCACGCTCTGCGTCGTACCGCTCCCCGTGGGAGAAGGACAGCCGACTGCCGCAGGCGGATCGGCAGGGTGAGGCCTCGGCGTCCCCTTCCCCCAGGTGGGGGAAGGGACAGGCGCGGGCCGTAGGCCAAGCCAGGGCTAGGCCCGCACAGACAGAGGAGAGCATGGCCAACACCGAAAAATCCAAAACACGCATTCCCCCCGCAGGCGCCAGCGCCACCGAAAACGAGCGCAAGGCGCTGGGGCGGCTCGAAGCCTTCAGCGATGGAGTCTTCGCCATCGCTATCACCTTGCTCGTACTCGAAATCCAGATTCCCCATGCAACCGCCGTCGGCAAGCTGAGCGACGCTGTGGAGGCGCAATGGCCTGCGTTCGTCGCCTACATCATCAGTTTCATGACCATTCTGGTGATGTGGCTGAACCACCACAACATCGTGCAGTACATCAACCGCGCCGACCGCCTCTTCTTCATCTTCAATGGCTTGCTGCTGATGGTGATCACGTTTGTGAACTACCCGACGGCGCTGGTCGCCGAGGCGGCGCAGCTAAGCCCCAGCGACCAAAAACTCGCCGCTCTGATCTACAGTGGAACGCTGGTCGTGATCTCCCTCCTCTACAATGCGCTCTGGCTCTCTGCTATCTATCACCGCCGTCTGATCGCGCCAAAGCTCGATCAAGCGACTATCCGCGTCACAACCATCCTCTATAGCGTGGGCATTCCGCTGTATGGCGCTGCGTTCCTGCTGGCCCTCGTCAGTCCAGTCGCCAGCCTGGCGCTCAACGCCGCGCTCGCGCTCTACTTCGTCTTCACCAGTCGCATCGGCGGCTCGTCTGCCAAACCATCGCCGCGTCGCGGAGGCTCCTCCGTGACGCATTCGACGACCGAAGGAGGCCAGTGATGGCGCAGAGCCAGACCGACTTTCGTGCAAAGTATGGCCCATGGGCGATTGTGGCGGGCGCCTCCGCCGGGGCGTCGTCGGGGGTGGGCGCCGAGTACGCTGCCCAGCTTGCCGCGCGTGGCCTCAACCTCGTGCTGATCGCCCGGCGCCAGGCGCAGCTCGATGCGCTAGCGACCGAGCTTGCCACCAGGCGCCACATCGAGACGCGCACGATCTCGCTCGACCTGGCCCGCGCGGACGTTGGCGATGTGGTGGCTCAGACGACCGCTGATCTAGATGTGGGCCTGCTTGTCTATAACGCGGGGCTGCCCCCCGTCGGTACGTTCCTCGGCCAGCCGCTGGCGACACACTTGGACGAGATCGCCATCAACTGCCGCGCGCCAATGATCTTGGCGTATACGCTGGGCCAGCGGCTGCGGGCGCGTGGGCGCGGCGGCGTGATCCTGATGTCGTCGCTAAGCGCGGGTCAGGGGTCGGCGTTGATCGCCAACTACGCCGCCACCAAAGCCTATAATCTGATCCTCGCCGAGGGCCTGTGGGCGGAGTTGCGCGCCCAAGGGGTGGACGTGCTGGCCTGCGCGCCCAGCGCCATCGCAGCGCCCGCCGCCAATGGCAAGGCGCCCGGCGGCGCGACGGCCCCGCGCGTGGTGGTCGCCGAGGCGCTGGCCGCGCTGGGTCGCCAGCCGAGCGTGATCCCAGGCCTGGGCAACCGACTTGCGGGCGTCGTCATGCGCCGTTTGCTACCCCGACGCACAGCCATCAGCGTCATCAGCAACGTCATGCGCCGCATGTATCCCCAGGCGTCGTGAACAATGCGCCGTCAGCTCTCCCTATGGGGGAGAAGTCACATGGATCGGTCGCGCGCCTGCGAGGCTGACCTAAGCCCCAGCCCCTTCCCTCTGCGGAAAGGGAGCGCGGGCGGGGAGTGGATGGCGTTGGGTCGAGCGAGGGTTCCCGTCCCACCACTCTCGCCCCAAATCCCTTCCCCCACGTGGGGGAAGGGACAGCCGTCGCCCGCAGGGCAAGGCAGGGTTAGGTCTGCCGCCCTATAGCACCTTGCGGAGAAACGCCTGGGTGCGTTCCTGGGTCGGCGCGTCAATCACCTGGGCGGGCGCGCCTTGCTCCACGATGACGCCGCCGTCCATGAAGATCACGCGGTCGGCCACCTCGCGGGCAAAGCCCATCTCGTGGGTGACGACCACCATCGTCATGCCCTCCTCCGCGAGCTGGCGCATCACCTTCAGCACCTCGCCGACCAGTTCCGGGTCGAGCGCCGAGGTCGCCTCGTCGAAGAGCATCACCTTCGGGTCCATCGCCAGCGCACGGGCGATCGCCACCCGCTGCTGCTGCCCACCGGAGAGGCGCGCCGGGTAGGCGTCGGCCTTCGCTTCCAGGCCCACCTTGGCCAGCAGCGCCCGCGCTCGCGCCTCCGCTTGGTCGCGCGGTTCGCCTTTCACCTGGATCGGCGCCTCCATCACGTTTTGCAGCGCCGTCATGTGAGCAAACAGGTTGAACCGCTGAAAGACCATACCGATCTGCGAACGCAGATGCGCGGTCGTCGCCTCGCGTTCCTCCACCATCCGACCATCGCTCGTCTCACGATAGCCGATCAGCTGGCCGTCAATGTAGATGCGGCCCGCGTTGATCTTCTCCAGATGATTCAGGCAGCGCAGAAACGTCGTCTTGCCGGAGCCGCTTGGCCCGATGATCGCGACCACCTCGCCCTTCTGCACGCGCATGCTCACGCCGCGCAGCACCGGGTTGCGGTGAAACGACTTCTCCACGTTCTGCGCATCCACCATCGCGTGATCCGCCGTCACTGCGGCGGACTCC
>VFSW01011273.1_pt1 | contig 12581 bp, 11 predicted proteins | sample 5358111 | NCBI WGS metagenome assembly VFSW01 (sample SAMN11554181, study PRJNA540505) | mine drainage metagenome | isolation source: sediment from site ElyBrook_90M | place: USA: Ely Copper Mine, Vershire, VT | collected 2017
GAAGAGAAGCGCGCGGCCGTTAGGCGTCGTAGCGATTAGGGGAACAGCGGCGCCAGATGAAGCTGGCGGGGCGATGACCGCCAGTGAGTAGAAATCTTGCGAACCCATGGCCGGGAAAGTGAAGGTGTTTCCATTCGTGGCAGCCATCGGCAGCAGGGTGAAGGCGCGAAGAAAACCCGCGGAGAAGAGCCAGCCAGCATTGCCGGGCTTGCAGGATGCAGATAAAGCACTGCTCACGGTAATGTTGCAGATGACGCCGGGAAGGACGGCTTCTTCCCCGTCCGCTCCTTGTTGCAGCCGTCCGCGAACGTCGCGCGGCCACGGGGCGGCGTGCGCGATGGGCGCCTCGGATTGAAGTTGCCAGGCGCCGTTCTGTTGCGCAAAAAGCGCTACGCGGCTGGGCTGCAAAATTAGAAGGCTCGGAGTGGAGCTCGGCGATCCAGGCAAAAAATCCGCGTCGAGGATAGGCGCGGGCTGGCTTAGCAGAAACTGCTTTTGGAGAGTAACTGAAGGACTGGGTTGATTCTCCTGCGCTACCAATTCGCGGGCGACGGAGACGAAGAAGGTTTGTTGCGACTGGCCTTGCGTAATTTGAGCAATCCACAAAAAATCGCGAAGATTTTCCGCGAGCGTCACGCTGACGGAAGCAACTGCGATTTCCTGGGAACCTGTCGCATGGAAGGCATTAGTCTGTTGCTCGATTTCGTCATGGAAAGCGCCGCAGGCCTTCTGAAATTCGAATGAAGAGAGCGAGGATAGATTGGCACAGTTTGGAGCCATGGTGAGCTTGCCTTGAATAGCCGCACCAACCGAGGTTGCGATTTTGCGGGCCAGTTCACGAGCGGCAGAGGCCAAGGGATCATCGCCCTTTGATTCGGCGGAGAGTCTGGGCAGGAACTGCGGCGAAGGCTGGGCCAGTGGTTGCGTTGAGGATTGTGACGATGATTGTGCGGGGACCGGTGGCACCGACTGCGCGGGCGACTGCGACGCTGGAAAAACGGGGAATGAAAATGCGAAGAGCGAAAGCAGCGCAAGAATTCGGCGGAAGGGCCGCATCGAGTTGCATCACGAAAGCGTGACGTGACGCAATGATAGCACAGCGTATTTTTGTGTCCGGCTGTTCGCGTGGGTAGTGTGTCGTTTCAAGCGACGGCCGCGGACGGAGAAACCGCTGGCGGGCGGCTTGACTGCGGCGGCAGCCAAGCCACCCACAGGGGGTTTTGCCAGCAGTTACCCGACTGCACCGACCGTGAAGCCGGCCGGGAACTCTCATGGGCGCCCGCTTGACGGGACGCCTGCTTGCGCGCCAGATGCATCTCCGCTCCTGCCGGATGGCGGCAAGTCCGCGGCTCCCAGCGGCGCATCAAGCACGCCATTGGTGAAGAAGAATTTGCCGTCCATGGGTACCATCATGATGCGAACTTTGTCCGACAGTTTCTCCGCGACGATTTTCTGAATGAGCAGTGGATTGCCCCGCAGGGCCGCGGCTTCGAGCTGCAAACGCTCCGCCTCCGCCGCACCTGTGATGCGTATGCGATTCGCGTCGGCCTTTGCGAGCAGCTCCTGGCTCTGTTGCTCGGCCTGACTGTCGATGACTTTCGCCTGCGCTTCCGCTTGCGCGTTTTCGATAGTCGCCTCTTTGCGCGCTTTCGCTTCCAAGCGCGCCTGCTCGATTTGCTTTTGCTTGAGCGGCAACGTGTACTGCATGGCGTCGGATTCCGCTCTCGCGGCGATGACACGCGCTTGCGCGGTGGCCTCGGCTTGCTTCACCTGGCGGACTTTGTTTTCGTCGGCTTGATATTCAGCGATTTTCACGCGCTTCTGCTCGATCTCCTGTTCAAAGTTCATCTGATCGCTCTGCTGCTCTTTCAAGAGAATGTTTTCGAGGCCCTGCGCGTATTCCGGCGGCAGAACGATGCGGCGGACGAGCACTTCCTTGACCACGATGGCGTCTTGCGCAAGACGCCCGGTGATGAGGCCGGCAACGCGTTGGCGAAATTCGTCACGCTTGACGGAGAAGACGTCGCGTACGACGTAATCAGGAGCGACTTCGCGAAAGGCACTTTCAACGACGGGCCCGACGATTTCCTGGTCGATGGGCTGCGGCAGATTTGCCTCGATATAGTCGAGGCGGCTGGCGTCGAGGCGATAGCGAACCAGCACGGACAGCCCGAGCGGCAAACCTTCGCGGGCTTCAACTTTCAACACGGTTTGGTGCGGCTTAGCGCCATCTTGCGCGGAGGTGGCGAAGACTTGTTCGCGAATGTCATAGAGCGACAGGCGTTCGATCAGTGGCGTGACGAAATGGACGCCGGAGTAGAGCGTTCCAGGGCGGATGCCGGAGATTTGACTGACGCGGATGCCGGCGGAACCGTCAGGGATTACGACGATGCTCAGCGCGATGAGCAACGCGACCACAGCTGCTCCTGCAATTTTGCCGGCGTCATGCCAGCGAATAGAGATCCTCGGACGCGGCTTGACGATTTCCTCCGGCGGATTCTTCGAGAACACGCGCCGCACCAAGCGGTCGAGTTCGTAGGAGTAGATCAGGTCGTAAGCTGCGATGGCCGCAGCAACAAGTAGCAGGCCAATTCCCGCTGCCACGAGCAAATGCTGTAAGAAAATCATTTCTGTTCTCCCCCTTTAATGCGTCCGGCTTCTTTCGTCTTAAAGCCGGCACTTCGGTTAATTTTGTTTCGACTGCCGTACAAGACTTGCGGGCCGCGCTGGTATCTGGCGCGCGGGCATAAGGGCCATCACACTTCGCAAGCACAGCCATTCGAACGCGAATGCAATTGCGAAAGAGGCCGCTACGGTTGCCGTCAAAATCGTTGCTGCTTTCATTTTCGTTACCTCCGTCAGTCGCTTACCTTGGTTTACGCATAGCGAAACCTCAGCGAGTCGGGCCTGCCGCCGAAGCCGACAAAGTTGGCTGAGATTCCGCAGCCAGCGTGTGAGGCGTGCTCGTCCCGAAAAGATCCGCGGTCTCCACGTCGCGAGCGGCAAGGAGCTCAACAACGTCTCCCACGCGAACACGCGCGAACAGTCTTTTCACGTCGCGATTGCGGAGACGAATACATCCGTGCGAAACATCCCGTCCGATGAGGCGTGGCTCGTTGGTGCCGTGAATGCCGTAGCCTTTGATGTTCAAGCCAATCCAGCGAGGGCCGACGGGATTATCAGGACCGGCGGGAATTACTTCGCCGGGGTGGTAATAAACAGGATTCGTGACGCGGTTGATGACGTGGAACTCGCCCGCAGGGCTGGGACTCGCGGGCGCTCCGACGGAAACGCGGAACTTCAGGACGATGCGGCCGTTTTCAATGACGGCGAGCCTGCGATCGGGGATGCTGACGACAATGCGTCGCTCAATCGCAACGGGCGCTGGATTCGCATTATCGCAACGTATTCTGGGCTGTTCCTGGGCGGCTGCACTGGCCGCGAAAACCGATGCAAGCAGCACCAAGGCCGCCGCAGCACATCTGGTCACAAGGAGTTTTGTCTCTCGAAAATCTCTGCCAATTCGCACCCGCCGCATGACCGCCTCCCGTTGGCAATGCTGTGACTGTGCTTCACAGGTGCATATGGCATGGCAGGTTCCATCGGCGAGCCGTTGCAATGAAAGAAGATACGGGATTGCGTCGCCCCTTTTGGCGTGGGTGGCGGGACACAGCGTGAAAGAAGGACGCGCGGCGCCGCTGTTTGGCTATAATTGGAGCTTGGGGGCCATTCCAGAAATATGCAACAACCAACAACGGGACTTCGGATAGGGCGAATCCTCGGGATTCCGCTTTACCTGCATGCCACCAGTTTCCTCATCTTCGCGCTGCTGACGTTTTTTCTTGCGACGCAGGTTCTGCCGCTGCAAGCAGGCGCGACTTCGATGCAATACTGGATCCTTGCCGTTGGGGTCAGCATCGTGTTTTTTGGCTCCCTGATACTGCACGAACTGGGACACAGCGTAATTGCGCTGCGCTACAAGATTCCGGTTGTCTCCATCACACTGTTCTTCTTCGGAGGATTGGCGCGAATCGCGCGCGACCCGGAGACGGCTGCTCAGGAATTCAACATCGCGATTGCCGGGCCGATTGTCAGCTTTATCTTGGGAGCGGCGTTCCTGGGCGTTTACGCAATCGCTCCCCACGGGGTTTTGCAGCAGGCGGCCCTTTATTTGAGCGTGACCAATCTGATCCTCGGAGCATTCAACCTGCTGCCCGGCTTTCCCATGGATGGCGGGCGAGTCCTGCGCGCAATTGTCTGGGGCATCACGAAAAACTTCGACCGAGCGACGCAGATTGCGTCGCGCAGCGGACAAGTGTTCGCCTACATGATGATCATGTTGGGAATTTGGGCGATTATGGAGCGCGACTCGGGAGTATCAAGATTCCTAGGCGGGTGGAGCGGCGGCCTGTGGCTGGCGTTCATTGGCTGGTATCTGCTTTCCGCAGCGCAGGAAACATACACACAGGTTGCCATTCGAAATACGCTGACGGGGCTTAGCGCGGCGGACATCATGTCGCCTGACGTGCCTACGGTGGCGCGGGATATTTCGCTAGAGGATTACGTCCACGAAGTGCTGCGGACCGGGCGGCGCTGCCACGTGGTGACGGGCAACGGGATGGCCGTGGGGCTGGTGACGCTCCATCAGGTGCAGGGCTTTCCGCGCGAGGAATGGGCGAATACCTCGATTCAAGCGGCCATGGTGCCTCAGGGCGCGATTCACTGGGTGATGCCGAACGAACCCATCACAGGGGTGCTCGAGCGGATGCAGAGCGAAGACGTTAATCAAATGCCCGTGCTACAGGAAGGGCATATCATCGGGATGATCGCGCGCGATTCGATTTTACGCGTGATACAAACGCGCCTGCAGGCCCATCGCCAGTACGCGGCGAAGTAATTCTGCCGGAACTTGGCGAAACACATCTGAACGGAGCAATCCAGCCGTATAATCCAGAACATACTCCGATGCGAATTCTGCTGGTCGAAGACGAGCGGAAGGTGGCGAGCTTCGTAGCCCGTGCGTTGCGCGAAAACGCGTATGCAGTTGACAGCGCGGGAACGGGCGAGGAAGGGCTTCGCCTGGCGCTGGAAAATCCCTACGACGCAATCCTATTGGATGTGCGTCTGCCCGGCATGAGCGGCATTGAGTTGTGCCGGAAACTCAGGCAGGCCGAAATTCAATCTCCCGTATTGATGCTGACGGCGCGGAGCCTTGTGGAGCAACGCGTGGAAGGGCTCGATGCGGGCGCGGATGAGTATCTGAAGAAGCCGGTCGCGCGGGCGGAATTGCAGGCACGCGTGCGTGCGCTGGTGCGCCGCGGATTCCGGTGAGGAGAAGCGAAACTGCGTTGCGGCGATTTGGAGCTTGACCGTCACAGACGAAGCGTCATGCGCGGGTCGGCGCGAGTACCCCTGACGTCGAAGGAATTTGCGTTGCTCGAACTGCTGCTTTTGCGTTCGCCGGATTCCGTGACGCGTAGCGAAATCATCGAACACGTGTGGGACAGCCACTTTGACAGCGACACCAACCTGGTGGAGGTCTACATCAACCGCTTGCGGCAGAAAATCGACCAGGGGCACGGCGCAAAGTTAGTGCACACGCTGCGCGGCGTGGGATACAGGATGGGGCCAGCGGAATGAAGCGCGCACTTTCGCTTCGCGTACGGATGATGCTGCTCTTCTGCATCGTGGTGGGGGTGCTGCTGGCAGGATCGTATCTCGCGTTCTATTTGGCCTTGAGGAGCGTGGTACACAGCCAGTTCGATCATCGATTGAGAGAAGCGGAAGCGCCTGTTGCAGCCGACCTTGCCACTGACACCGACGACGAGGACGTTGCCGCGCTGGATATTCCAGGAGAGTATTTCGAGACGCTCGATGCAGATCGTCGGCCAATCGCATTTTCAAAAAATCTGAATCGCCACGCGATTCCCTTCTCTGGCAACACGCAAAATCCGCAGACCATTCGTGACGCGACGCTGGGGCAACTGCGGTTGCGGGCGACCGGCATTCACCGGGCGAAGGGCGACGAAATCCTGATTCTAGCCATGCCGACGCGCGACATCAGCGAAACGCTGGAGCGTTTTCGCGCGTTGCTGTTCATTCTGTTTCCTTGCAGCCTGCTGATTATGGGCGGCGTCGCGGCGTGGTACGTGGGCCGCAGCCTGGAGCCTATTGCAACGCTGACCCGGCAAACGTCGCGAATGGCCGAGCGCGTAAAAGTGACCGCGCCGGGGGCGAGGACGCCGCGCGACGATTTGCCGCTCGTCTCCACAGGACGCGACGACGAACTGGGCCGGTTGACGGACGCGTTCAACAAGCTTTTTGCGTGTATGGAAGGAGCGCTGGTACAATTGCGCCAATTCGTCTCTGACGCGTCGCACGAATTGCGCACTCCGCTGAGTATCCTGCAGGGCGAAACTGAGTTGCTGCTCAAAGAACAGCGTGAGCCGGAGGAATATCACCGCGCGCTCGAAGTGATTGACAGCGAATTAAAAAAACTCAGCCGCATCGTCGAAGGACTTTTCACGCTGGCGATGGCGGACGCCGGGCAATTGCGACTCCAGCACGAGCCGCTGTATCTAAATGAAGTGCTCGAAGAGGCTTGCGCCATGGTGACGCCGCGAGCGCGAGTCAAAGGGATTTCCATCGAGCGTAAATTGGACCGCGAGGTTCCTTACGTGGGCGATGAAATATTTCTGCGACACTTGTTTTTGATTTTTCTGGATAACGCGCTGAAGTATTCCGGCCAGGAAAGCGAAATCCACGTTGAGATGGCTCCGGTAAACGGCGCCATCAGCGTACGGTTTCAAGATCAGGGCATGGGAATCCCGGCAGAACACTTGCCGCATATCTTCGAGCGTTTTTACCGCGTACCTCAAAACGATGCGACCGAGGCTCACAGCGGAGGATTTGGCCTTGCCATCGCGCAAGCGATTGTGCGCGCGCAGGGCGGAGCGATAGAATGCGCGAGCCGGCCAGGGGCGGGCTCGACGTTTACAATTTCGTTTCCGCGGCCCGGCAAAAACGGCGACTCAGAAAACTAAATAAAAATTAATATCCGATTCAGGTTGCAGGGACTATAGCTATATAAACTGGAGTGTGCCGATGCATCGCTTACTCGTGCTACCGAGAGAGTCCTGGGCCGCGTTCGTTGGTTCAGCAGAGGAGACAAATCCACGGTGAAGCATCTTGGCGCGCTTATGCTGATTTGCGCGGCGACGATTTCGGTGCACGCGCAACAAGCCCCCGAAAAATTGACACTCGCGCAAGCCCTGGACATGGCCAACCGGCAAAATCTGGACTTGATCGCGGCGCGGGCGCAACGGGCGGTATCGGCTGCGGGCGTGAAAATTGCGGGCCAGCGGTTGAATCCTACGGCCAACGTCACGTCTCTGCGAGATGACCCGCACCAGGGCGTATTCTTCGATTTGCCATTTGAATTGGGCCCCAAGCGCAAACGGCGTATCCAATTGGCTCACGCGCAGGGCGTTCTGACGGACGACAACGTCGAGGCTCTCGAACGTCTCACACGCCAGAGCGTCCGCGACGCTTTTTTCAGCCTGTCGCTCGCGCGCAGCCTCACGGCGGAGAAAGGTGACGCCGTCACACTGGCGCAGCGCCTGCACGACATCGCCGAGCAGCGATACAAAGCCGGTGACGTCCCGCAGCTCGAAGTATTTCAAGCCGACCTTGTTGCTTCACAGGCGCGAGCGGATTATAAGGTGGCCCAGCAGGATGAAAGAGTCGCGCTCAGCGTCCTCAATGCCTTGCTCAACGAGCCTCCGGCCACAAATTGGGATCTGGTTACGCCGCTTGAAGAATTGCCCGCAGAGCCTTCCTTGAACGATTTGCTGACGCGCGCTGCAAATTCGAACTACGATCTTCAAAGGATCATGCAGCAGGAGAAAATCGAGCAGAGCCAGCGCGCCTTGTATGAGGCCGACCGCATTCCGAATCTGAATCTTCAGCTGGGCGTGGACTTCAACTCACCGCACAATTTTCGATACGGGTATCGATCCCAGGCCAGCATGGAAATCCCGATTTTCATGCACTACCAGGGCGAAATCGCGCAATCGAACGCGGCGCTCGTGGCTCTGCAGGACCAGTATGCCGCCATGCAACGCTCCGTCGACGGCAGCGTAGAGTCCGCGTTTCTTCAGCTCGACTCGCGCGAGGAACAGGCCCGGCTCTACGGAAAATCGCTGGTGCCCGCAGCCCAGAAGCTCGAGAGCCTGGCGGAAGATAGTTACCGCGCCGGCCAGGCCGATATTCTTGCCGTGCTCAGCGCGCAGCAAAATGTCCAGCAGGTAAAGCAGAAATATTTACAGAGCTTGTATGCTGTTCACCAGGCATTTGCGCAATTGGAAGCCACTGTCGGAGTACCCCTCGACTGAATGCGACTCAATACGTAGAGAAATGAGCGGAAAGATAATGCGAAGAAAATCGCTGTGGATGTCAATCGGGCTGAACGTAGCGCTGGTCCTCGCGCCCGTGATGTTCGTCTCGGGATGTTCGGGCGGAGCCGGCGATCAACCCGCAGGCTCGCAAATGACCGCCGAAGTGACCATAACCAAAGTCGCGCGCGAGAATATTCGGCTCACTGCCCCAGTCAGCGGCAACGTCGTGGCCCTACCGAACAAGGACGTCAAAGTAAGTTCGCTCGTAGCCGGACGAATCACCTCCTTAAATGTCGCGGAGGGTGACCGCGTGCGCGCCGGCGAAGTGCTCGCTACGATTGATGCTCGCGCCTATCAGGACCAATTGCGAAAAGCGCAGGCGGCCGTGGCTCAGGCTCAGGCGACTGTGCAGAACGCACAGCAGAACGTCACTCGATATGAGACGCTTTTCAAACGCGGCATCGTCGCGGGCAAGACGCTCGAGGACGCAAAAACAGCTCTTAGCGTCGCCCAGGGTGCCGAGCGCCAGGCTGCGGCCAGCCAACAGGCGTCCGCGCGTCAACTCGAACAGACAAAAATCCGTTCACCCCTCACCGGTGTGGTGGCAAAACGATTCGCGAGCATCGGCGAGCAAGTCGACGGCACCGCGACGCAGCCAATTGTGGAAGTCGCGAACATCGCCCAAGTTGAACTCTCGGGGAATCTGCCCGCCTCTTATCTTGCGAAAATACATCTGGGCGAAATGCTGCCGGTCACAAGCGACGCCCTTCCCGGCGACACATTCGACGGGCGAATCGTCGCCATTTCCCCTTCCGTGGATCCCGCCACAAATGTTGGCAGCATCCGCATTCGAATTGCCAATCCCAAGGGCACGCTCAAGCTGGGAATGTATTTGAACGCCCAGGTACCCGTGGAAACGCACGCCAATGCGCTGACCGTGCCGCCGCAAGCGATCTACCACGATGCCGCCGGCAACACGCGCGTGTACGAAGTGGTGGGAGACACGGCGAAGGCAGTTAACGTCAAGCTGGGAATTGACACCAAGGATCGCGTCCAGATTCTTTCCGGCGTGACCGCTGGCGAAACCATCGTCTTGGACGGCGGATACGGCCTCGGCGAAACCACAAAGATCAAAATCAAATCATGAACATCGTTCGAATCTGCCGGCGAAATCGCTACGCGGTATATCTGTTGACGGCTTTTCTCACCGTCGCGGGGGCCTATTCCTTTTTCGTGCTCCCCAGCAATATCTATCCCAGTCTCGATTTCCCCCGAATCATGATTTTGGTGCATTCCGGCGATCTTTCGACCAGGACCATGCTGTTGATGGTCACGCGTCCGCTCGAGGAATCGGTGAGCACGGTGCAAGGCGTGAACCGTGTTCGTTCGAAAACGATTCGCGGAGCGGCTCAAGTTGGAATCCTGTTTAATCCGGGCACGGACATGAAATACGCACTCCAGTTGGTTCAGGCACGCGTCAGCGCGGTGCGCGGCGCGCTTCCAGCGGCAACTCAAATATCCGTGGAATGGGAATCTCCCACCGTCTACCCGGTCCTTAGCCTCATTTTGAATGGCAACGTCCCGGACGCGGACCTTTACGATTACGCTTACTACGATTTGCGCCCGCTGATCACGCGAGTGCAGGGCGTGGGACAAGTGGAAGTGCAGGCAACGGATACGCGCGAAATCTCCGTCGTGGCCGATCCGCAAAAATTGCTGTCGCACCGGCTCACGCTGGACGACATCGCCAACCAACTGGCGGCCACCAACCAGGTCGCCGCGGTTGGACGCCTCCCCAAGGATTATTTCCAGTACCAGATCCTCACGGACGATCAATTCCGCGCGTTGAGCGACATCCGGAATGCTGTAGTGGCCATTCAGGACCAGGTACCCGTGCGGCTCGGTGACATTGCCACGGTCAAGACGGGCGTCGCGGACCCAACTCTGCTCGTCACCGGGAACGGCAAGCCTGCGGCGCTGATTAACATTTCCAGGCAAATCGGCGGAGACATTCTGAAAATCAGCAACCAGATTAAGACGATGACGCAGAATCTGGGGTCAGCCATCCCAAAGACTTTGCACATCTCGGTCGATTACGACCTGGCGGCGTTCGTTTCCGAATCAATCAAGAATGTGCGTGACGCCATCCTCATTGGCGCATTTCTGGCGGTCCTGATCCTCTTCGCCTTTCTCCGTGACGTCCGCACCACCCTCGTCGCCGCAACGTCCCTGCCGCTTTCCGTCATCGGCACGTTCTTCTTCGTCCGTGCGTTCCACGGCACGCTGAACCTGATGTCCCTCGGTGGGATGGCCATAGCCATAGGACTGATCATTGACGACGCCGTAGTCATTATCGAAAATATTTACCGCCATATCGGCCTCGGAGAACCCGCTAGTGAAGCCGCTGAACTCGCGACGCAGGAGCTCCTGAGCGCGGTAATTGGCTCGACAGCCACAACTCTTGTCGTATTTCTGCCGCTGACTTTGCTACAGGGCGTGGTCGGAGAATTTTTCAAAGCCCTCTGCCTCACGCTCGGTATTTCGGTTTTGCTCTCGCTCATCTACGCGCTGACAATCATTCCCCTTTTCTCGTTGAGTTTCCTGACGTCGAAGACCCATCGTCCCAGCTCTTCGAAGGTAATGAAGCCCGTGCTTGCCGGTTACGAAAAAGCGGTGCGCTGGTCCTTGGGGCACCGCTTGATCGTCGCCGTGATTGCGTTGAGCTGCGTCGTCGCGGCGGGCCTTCTGTACACGCATTTGGGCACCGGCTTTTTGCCCGAAATGGACGAAGGCGGGTACATTCTCGATTACCGCACGCCGCCCGGCACTTCCCTCGAGGAAACAAATCAAATCCTGCAAAAAATTGAGCAGCGCGTCGCCGCTATGCCGGAAACGCAGGCGTTTTCCCGCCGCACGGGCGCCGAAAACGGCTTGTATGTCACCGAGCAAAATACCGGCGATCTTACCGTGAAGCTGAAGCCAGCCTCCCAACGCCGCGACATCAACGCTGTCATGGACGACTTGCGCGCGCAAATCGAACAAAACATCCCCGGCGTCAAAGTCGAGTTCTCGCAAATTCTTCAGGACATGCTCGGCGATTTGCAAGGCACTCGCGAACCCGTGGAAGTCAAATTGTACGGCGATAACATCGACGAGCTGGAAAAACTCGTCGGCGAGATTGCGCCCAAGCTGAAAACTGTTCCGGGCCTTGTCGATTTCAAATCCATCGAGAAAGGCAATCCCGAAATCGTATTTGACGTTGACCAGGGCGCGGCGGGGCGTCTGGGTATGACTCCGGCGGATGTCTCGCAGCAGGTTAGCTCCGGCCTGCTGGGCGTCACGAAAACCGAATTGCGCGAATCGGACCGCACTGTCCCCATCCGCGTGCGCTTCCCCAACTCGTTCCGCATGAACTACAACGATATCCTCCAATTCCCAATCCTGACTCCGTCAAAGAAAATTATTCCGCTTTCCTCCGTCGCGCGCATCAGCCACGCGCAGGGAGAAAGCGCGCTTGAGCGCGAGAATCAACGTTTGATGATCGCCATGACGGCGCAACTCCAGAATCGCGACCTGGGCAGCGTCATGAACGACGTGAAGACCGTCATGAGCCACGTGCAGCTTCCCGTCGGCTACACTTACGAACTGGGCGGACAATACGCAAGCCAGCAGGCTGCGTTTCACGATTTGCTGTTCGTGCTGTTTCTCGCTCTCGGCGCGATTTTCATCGTCCTCGTCGTTCAATTCCGTTCCTTCGCGCCTGCCCTAATTATCATTTCGGCCGCGCCGCTGTCGCTGGTCGGTGTGTTCGCGATGCTGCTCGTCACGGGAACGGCGCTGAACGTCTCTTCATTCATGGGCATCATCCTGATGGTTGGGCTCGTAGTCAAAAACGGCATCATTCTCTTTGAGTATGTCTACAAGCTCTGGGAAGAGGACAAAATGCCGCTTTTTGAAGCGCTGGTGCAGGCCGGCAAAATCCGTATCCGGCCAATCTTGATGACCACCCTCGCTACGCTGTTTGGATTGTTGCCGCTGGCGCTCGGCCTTGGCTCCGGAGCGGAATTGCAAAAGCCGTTGGCGCTTGCGGTCATTGGCGGATTGTTCCTTTCGACCTTCATCACGCTGCTGATCATGCCTGTATTGTTTTCGCTGCTGCAAAATAAATCCGAAGCGTAGAATGGC
>VFSW01011274.1_pt1 | contig 12581 bp, 9 predicted proteins | sample 5358111 | NCBI WGS metagenome assembly VFSW01 (sample SAMN11554181, study PRJNA540505) | mine drainage metagenome | isolation source: sediment from site ElyBrook_90M | place: USA: Ely Copper Mine, Vershire, VT | collected 2017
ACCCGACGGCTCATCTCGGGCCCAACGTGGTGGTGGGTGAGAATGCCCGGGTGGGCGCGCGGTCGGCCCTGTTGGGCGGCAATCACATCGGCCGGGACTGCCGCATAGGGGACGATGTCCGCCTCTTTCCCAACGTGGTCGTCTACCCCGGATGCACGGTCGGGCACCGCGTCAGCATCCATGCCGGAACCGTGATCGGCGCGGACGGATACGGGTACGCGTTCGATCAGGGCCGGCAACTCAAGGTTCTGCAGGTCGGGAATGTGGTCATCGGCGACGATGTCGAGATCGGGGCGAACGCCTGCATCGACCGGGCGGCCTTGAGTTCGACCGTCATCGGTGCGGGCACGAAGATCGACAACCTCGTGCACATCGCCCACAACGTCGTCATCGGCCGGCACTGCCTGATCATGGGACAAGTCGGCTTCGCCGGCAGCACCCATTTGGGGGACTACAGCGTCGTGGCGTCGCAATCCGGGATCGCCGGACACCTCAAGATCGGCAGCCAAGTCGTCATCGGGGGCAAATCGGGGGTCATGCGCGATATTCCGGACCGGAGCACGGTCCTCGGCATGCCGGCGGTCCCGGACAAGCAGGCAAAGCGCCAGTGGATCGCGATCCAGCAGCTGCCCGAGTTGCTTCGCCGAGTCCGCGATATCGAGACTAGGTTGGGGCCGAAGGGGCCGTGAGCCGGGATCCCGGATCGGTTGGCGGCCGCGATCCTGCCGGACCGCGCCGGAATCCCCCTTTTTCGATCGGAGCATGCCGGGTAGGGAATGGTCGGTCCGGATGGGTATGGTCAGGCGCGGCAAAATCTGCGTGTTAGCTGGCGATGCCATTTTCAAAACTCGGCTTGTTCTCCAGCCTCGTCCGAGGGATCGAGGCCCTGGGCTATTCCGAGCCGACGCCGATTCAGGCCCGAGCGATACCGGCGGCGCTGGCCGGCGGCGACCTGATCGCCTCGGCCCCGACGGGCACCGGCAAGACCGCCGCCTTCGCCCTGCCGGCCCTCAACCGTCTCGGTCCGCACCGCGCCGCCGGTCCCCGCGTGCTCGTGCTCGAGCCCACCCGCGAGCTGGCGGCGCAGGTCGGGACGGTATTCGATCAGCTCGGCCGCTTCACCGATCTCAAGACCCTCGTCCTGCACGGGGGCGTCGGCATGGGGCCGCAGCGCAATGCCCTGAGGGCCGGAACCGACATCGTCGTCGGGACGCCCGGGCGCCTGCGGGACTTTCTCGACACCAGGGCGCTCCGCCTGGACCTCGTGGAGATGCTCGTGCTCGACGAGGTGGACCGCATGCTTGACCTCGGTTTCATCGACGAGGTGAGGCGGATCGTGGCCGGCTGCCCGCCGGTCCGGCAGACCCTGCTATTCTCCGCGACGGTGCCGCCTCGGCTGGAGGAAGTCGCGCGCTTCGCACTGCGGGAGCCGGCGCGGATCGAAATCAGCCCGGGGCGTGCCGTCACCGCGACGGTCAACCACGCGATCCATACGGTCGCCGCGGCGCAGAAATTCGAGCTGCTGCTTGCCCTGCTCCGGCGCGCCGAGTTTGCCAGCGTGATCATCTTCGCCCGGACCCGGCGCGGCGCCGACCGGATCGCGCACCAGCTGCGCCTGGAAAATCACGCCGTCGCCGTCCTGCACGCGGACCGCACCCAACCGCAGCGGGCATCCGCGCTGGCCGAATTCAAGGCGGGACAAAAGGGTGTGCTGGTGGCAACCAGCATCGCGGCGCGCGGGATCGACGTGGCCGGCGTCTCGCACGTGATCAACTACGACGTCCCGGATGACCCCCAGGACTACGTGCACCGCATCGGCCGCACCGGCCGGGCGGAGGAATCCGGGGAGGCCCTCATGCTCGTCTCGCCGGAGGAGGCCGGCGGCGTGCACGCGATCGAGAAGCTGATCGGGCAGCAGATCCCGCGGCTGACCCTCGGCGGCTTCGCCTACTGCGGCGGCGGGCCGCCGCCGGGCGATTCCTCGCAACCCCGCGCGGGTTGGCGCCCTCCCGGCCGGCAGCGGCTGGCCTCGGGTGCCCAAAGGCCGGGCGACCCGGGTAAAAATCAGAGCCGCGCGCCAGGCCGGCCCGCGCACGGCGGCGGCAATCCGACCCACCACCCCAAGGGCAAGCCCGGGGCCCACTGGCGCCGGCGCGGCGCCCGCTGATGCCGGAGATCAATGGGTTTGAGGGGATCCGTTCGCAGGCATCCTGAGTGGCGGCCCATTTCTCCCGCGGAACCGGACCACGATCGCCAAACTCTGAAAGAAGCGGCCCGGGCCGGGCGCGCCGCATCGCCGACGGTCGGGTAAGTCCCCATAGCACCCCGGTCGGCTTCGAGCTATCCTGGCGCCGCAGCAAACCCAACAATTCATGCGCAACCCAAGACCCCTATGCCTCTTATCCAGGTAGTCATTGTACTGGTCGTCGTCGGAGTGGTCCTCTGGCTGATCAACACCTACATTCCGATGCAGGCTGCGATCAAGACCATCATCAACCTCATCGTGGTGATCGCTGTCGTGCTGTGGCTGCTGAATGGTTACGGCATCATTTCCTATTCCGGAGGTCCGAAGGTCCCCGGACTGAGATGACCCCCGCGGCGCCGGGCGCCGCTCGGCTCAGTCCCGTGCCGCCCCTGGCGGGCCGGAGGCGCAATCGGATCGCGCCGCGGCAAGGCCGGCGGAGCGACGCCGGATAGCATTTGCCGGGCTCACCGGATTGGGCAAACTCGGTTGCATGGCCACCATGCCCCGCGTCCTCGCGTTCGCCGCCAGCGCCCGGCGCGAATCGCTCAACCGAAAATTCCTGGCTCTGGCGGTCCGCGCCGCCCGGGAGGCGGGCGGCGAGGTCACCCTGCTCGATCTCAACGACTTCAGCCTGCCGCTCTACCACGGCGACCTCGAGGATTCCCAGGGACTGCCGGCGGATGCGGTCAGGCTGGTCCGTCTGGTGCGGGAGCATCACGCCCTCCTCGTCGCCTCGCCCGAGTACAACTCCATGGTCACCCCGCTGCTGAAGAACACCGTCGACTGGTGCACCCGTGCCGAGACCAATCCTTTCGAGGGCAAGGTCGTGGCCGTGCTCTCCGCATCGCCCGGCATGTACGGCGGCGTCCGCTCGCTCCAGATGGCGCAGCAGCTTTTCCTCAAGCTCGGATGCCATGTGGTGCCGGGACAGTGCGTGCTGCCCCACGCGGACCGGGCATTTGACCCGCAAGGGAACCCGGCGGATCCGCGCACCCCAAAAGCCGCCAGCGCACTGGCGGAGGCACTTGTTTTGACCGCGGCCCGGCTGATGGGCTGAGCGGCGGCCCGGGGGCGTTCTATCGGTGTGGCATTGCGCAATGATACCTTTGAGCATGGGTTCGCCCCGGCGCGCCCGACCTGAACGCCGGACCACCGCCTTTATCCTCCACGCATGAAAACACTCCTATCTCTTGCCCTCCTCGGTCTATTGACCGCCTCGACCGCCTATCCCTGGGGCGCTGAAGGCCATGCCGCCATCGGCCTGGTCGCCGAGCGCCGACTCAACCCCGTCGCCCGGCGCCGGATCAAGCGCATCCTGGGCAACGACGATCTCGCCGCCATCGCCAGCTGGATGGACGAACTGCGCAGCGCGTCGAGCGGATTCGGCCCGCTTGTGGGCAATGCCGAGGCGCGCCGGCTCAACCGCCGCTTCCCGCACAATGACCAGTGGCACTTCGTCAATCTGCCGCTGGGCGAGGCCAAGTACGCGGACCACGACCCCTTTTCACGGCCCGACGACGTGGTGCATGAGATCAACCTCGCGATACGGGTGCTCGATGGAAAGTCCTCGGTCATGCCCCCGCGGATCGCGATGTACATGATCGTCCATTTCGTGGGGGACGAGCACCAACCGCTCCACGTGGCGACTGGTTACTACGAGCTTTCCAATCCCGACCACCCGATCCTGATCACCGACCCCAAGGCCGCCGTGGGCAAGGAAAGCGACAAGGGAGGCAACGATCTCAGCTTCGGCCACAAGCGCTTCCAGGAATTGCACGCCTATTGGGACACCGACCTCCCCGAGCCGGGCGCCGGCTCCAGGGAGCCCGCCGTGCTGGCCAAGGCGCTGGAGGAGGCGATTCCGTCCGGCGGCTGGCCCAGTGCCGGCGATTATCATTCCTGGGCTGAAGCCTGGGCCACGGAAAGCCTGCTCGCGGCCCGCCAGGCCTACGCCGGCATCACCTTTGGCCCCGCCGAAGTCGAGGACGGCACGCTGCGGCGCATTTCCATCACCCTGCCGCCGCATTACGACGCATCCGCCGTGCCGCTCGCCCGCGAGCGCCTGGCGCAGGCCGGCTGCCATCTCGCCGAGCTGCTCAACGCCATCAGCTGGCCGGCACGAAACTAGGCCCGGCCGTCGACGCGGCGGACCCGGCCGCCGAGGGAGCTCACGCCTTGGAAACGCCGGTGAATGCCTGATCGAGCAGGGCCGCAAGTTGGCTTTCGGTGAACGGCTTTTCGATGAACCCTCGAACGCCGAGCCTGGAGCAACCCTCGCGCTCCGCCTCTTCGAGTCGCCCGCTGGTGACCAGCACGGGCAGGTCCGGCTCGGTCAGGCGCAAAGCGCGGACAAATTCCAAGCCGCCCATGGCGGGCATGTGCAGATCGGTGATGATCGCGCGGAGGGTGGAGCGGTGCCGCGCCGCCTGGACCAGGCCGTCCTCGCCGTCGATCGCCAGGATCGGATCGAAATGGAGCCGCCGAAGCACCAGGGCGAAGACGGTGCGGACGGCAGGTTCGTCGTCGACCACCATGATCTTCTCGCTTTGCCCCCGCAACGCCTGCGCCGGAGCGGGCTGCGGATCGACGGTGCGCTCGGCCTTCGATGCCGGCAGATAGACGCTGAACGACGAACCCTTTCCCAGTTGTGTCTCCACCCGAAGAAAACCGCCAATTCCCCTGACGATGGCGATGGCGGTGGACAGTCCCAATCCGGTGCCTTTGTCGGGAGGCTTCGTGGTGAAGAAGGGATCAAAGATGCGCTCGACGACCTCCGGAGTCATCCCCGTCCCGGTGTCGCTCACCCGCAGGAGCGCGTAGGGGCCCGGCTCGGCATCCGGCATCGACGCATGGGAGGCGTCGCTGGCGTCGAGCTCGACAGCCGCCGTTTCCAGGGTGAGCGTTCCCCCTTCGGGCATCGCGTCTCTCGCGTTGAAGCAAAGATTCAACAGAACCCGGTGAAGCTGGGTGGGGTCGCCGCGCACGCTTGGAACGCCGGCGCGGCAGGCCAAGACGACCCTCAGGTTCTTGGGGAAGGTGTATTTGGTGATTTGCTGGATCTCCTCCAATAGCCTGGCCGGTACGATCTCGGTCGGATTTCCCTCCGGCCGCTTGGCGAACCCGAGAAGCTGCCGCACCATGTCGGAACCGCGGCTGGCGCTGCTCTGCACCGTGTCGATCAGCTGCGTATCGTCGGGATATTTGGCGCGGAGCACCTCCAGGGCCATCATGATGGGCGTGAGCGCATTGTTGATGTCGTGGGCGACTCCGCCCGCCAGGGTGCCGAGCGCGTCGAGCCGCTGGGAGCGGCGGACGAGCGACTCCGCTTTCCGGCGCTCGGTGATATCGCGCACCATGCTGATGAACCACGGGCGCCGGCCGGCGGGCGCGACATATTGGAGGTTGATCTCGACAGGAATCTGCCGGCCATCCCGGTGACGGTGGTAGGTCGCGATCTGGCGTGAGCGGCACTCGCCCCTCAGCATCGGGACCAGGAGCGCCCTGAAGGCGGCTTCGTCGCCTTTCGTGTCGATGTCGAGGGGTGTCATCTCCAGCAGCTGGGCCCGCGGGTATCCGACCTGCCGCACCGCGCCCTCGTTCACGTAGGTGAACCTCAGTGAATCCGGATCGAAGATGAACGCTCCATCTTCGGTGGCGTCGAGCGTCGCCAGCGCCTGGTGCGCCTCGGCGGTGCGTTCGAGGACGCGTTGTTCGAGATCCTCGTTGAGCGCGCGCAGGGCGCTGGAAGCCTCCCGCTGGTCGGTCACGTCCCGCGCGGTCGCATAGATGACGTCACCCTCGGGCACCGCCCGCCACGACAACACCCGCCAGAGGCCGTTGCGGCGCAGCCACCGGTTCTCGAAGTTGATCAGCGGCTTGCCTGCGGCCAACTCGGCCAGCGCCGCGGTGGTGGCGGCATGGTCATCCGGATGGACGAAGTCCAGCGCCGGCCGGGCGAGGATGTCCGCATCGCTCCATCCGAGCGTTTCGCTGAACGCGGGGTTGAGCCGCTTGATCTGGCTGTCCCGTGTGGCAATGCAGAGCATATCGAGAGAGAGCGTGAAGAACCGGTCGCGCTCCTCCGCCGCCCGCCTCGCGTCCTCACGCAGGCTTCGGGTCCGATGTTCGCGCTGGCGGCGGCGCCGGGCCGCATACGCGGCATAGGCGGCGAGCAGCAGGCCCGCTCCGGCCATCCCCAATAGCCGGTAGGGCGGGAGAGGTGCGAAGTGAAAGTCGGCGTCGTCGCGCGGCAGGATCCTGTACCGCCCGTTTCTTCCGAATCGGTTGCTGATGCCGACGACGGCAACCCGGCCTCCGTCGGAGAATCGGGCGGCGAATTCCTTGTCCGTGAAGAATCGCGCGGCGACCAGCACGGGGATTTCGCCCGAAGGGTCTCGCAGGAGGACTTCCCGATCGGCGGAAGCCGGCCCGGCCTGCAGCGTGCCAGTCAGCCGGACCAGTTCGCCCCGGTCTTTGCCCGCGAGGAGGTCCGCGATCCGAACCTCTTTTGGCTGCGGAAGCGGAGCGCGCCCGATTCGGCCGATATCAGTCAAAACCAATTCGTCGTTTCCGTCGTAAACCGAGATCTTTCCCCGGGCAACGACGAGGTCGCCTCGCTGGACCCGGCCGATCAGGAGGTCCCGGTTGGGGCTGAACAAGGTCGCCGCGCCCGAATCATCCTGCAGGTCGGCCAGGGCCGATCCCGCCGACAAGGGAATGGGATCGCTCAGCAAAACCCCGCTGAGGGTCGCGGTCTGGCCGATGCGGTCCGGCCTTCCGGAGCCTCGAGTGGCGATGAAGGCTTCGCGAATCGGCGTGGCAATGGGCCGCACGGCGGCGCCGAATGCGCCGATCGCGGCCAACGACAGGAACGCCCAGCCAAGCCCCGCTCGGCGGAGGCCAGTCTGCGGAAATGGCATACCAAAGGGTGCGGAGGCGGCGTTCAATGGGGCGCCGGAGGCGTAGCCGAACGGAATTGAGATTGCAATTCCGACAGGAAGTCCCGAGGGGCGCGGGTTTGGCAGGGCGTGATGCTTGATCGGCGCTAATCCGAGGGATCGGTCGATCCGCCGGTCCGCGAAGCCTCGGTGCGGTGCCGTAACTGGCCGCAGGCGGCGTCGATCTCGCGTCCTCGCGACCGCCGGAAGTGCGCGACCACGCCCTGGCCGCGCAAGCGCGCCATGAACATCTCGGCGGCCTGTTCCGGGGTTGCCTCGTAAACCGCACCGCGCAGGCCCATCCCAGTGGGATTGTATCGCAGCAGATTGACGTGCATGCGGCGACCGCACAGAAGCCGTGCAAGTTGATCGGCCTGTTCGAGGGAATCGTTCACTCCGCCAAGCAGACAATACTGGACGGACACCGGCCGGCCCGTTGCGGCCTGGTGGTCGCCGGCGGCCTCCAGGATATCCTGGAGCAAGAATCTCCGGCCCGTCGGCAGCAGCCGGGCCCGGGTCTCGTCGTCGGGCGCGTGAAGCGAAATCGCGAGATGGACGTTGAGCCCCGCGGCCGTCAGGGCGCGAATGCCGGGCACGATGCCCACGGTGGAAACCGTGATCTGGCGCCAGCCCGCGCCCCCCAATTCGTTCCTTGCCATGCGATCGATCGCGGCGAGCACGTTGTCGAGATTGTGCATCGGCTCGCCCATGCCCATGAATACGATCGTCTGCAGCCGGCGTCCCATGGCCAAAGCCTCGCGACGAAGGGCCAAAAATTGGCCGACGATTTCGCCGGCGCTGAGATTGCGCTCAAATCCCGTCTTGGTCGTCGCGCAGAAATCACACCCCATGGCGCAGCCGACCTGCGAAGAAATGCAGCCCGCCGCGCGATCCGCGCGGTAGGCTGGCATCAGCACCGACTCTGCGGTGCGGCCGTCGGCGAACCGAAGCAGCAGCTTTGTCGTGCCATCCTCCGCCACCTGCCGCGCTGCCTGCGATACGGCGCGCGGTCCTCCCCCCGCTCGAAGCCATTCGATCAGCGCGCGCGGCAGCCGCGGATCGTCGATCACACCCTCTCCTCCGGTGGCATAGAAGAAGCGGAGAATCGGCGCCGCATGACGGGCCGCGAAGCCCAAACCCGCGAGGTCCCGCCTAAGGAGCTCGAGAGTGTATTCCGACAAATCCCTTCCCATCCGGCCGTCGGGTTTCGCCGATTCGGCGGCCGGGCCGCCCTTGGCCCCGGCCGGGAGGGACGGAATCAGGATGTTCTCAAACGGCATGGATTGAATCCCTTCCCGCCGGCGGGGGTGACAACGATCGTGCGTTTCCGGCTTTTGTCGGTTCTTCAGCAATAACATCCATCAACGCAATCATTTGGCCTGGAGCCGCCAATCCGGCAACCTCAACTTCACACGCCGGCTCCCGCAGAGCCCCGGCCCAGCACGGGGCATTGACGACTTTCTGCTCCAGGGGGGGGCACAGCGGGAGGCGAAGGGATCATCGACGTTGCCAAGGTCGACCGGCTGGCGCACCCTGCGCGAGGTTATCAAGGGAGCCAACAAGTCATCTTACGGCAATCTGCGATCGCACCGACCTGAGCCGCCATGAACGATCCGGCATTTTGGGACAGGCTTCAGTTCGCCTTTACCATCACCTATCACTACCTTTTTCCCCAGCTAACGATGGGGCTCGCGCCGATGCTGGTCTATTGGAAATGGCGAGCTCTCCGCACCGGGGATCAAGACTATGCGCGGGCGGCCAGGTTCTGGGCGAAGCTGTTCGGGCTCACCTTTGCGGTCGGCGTGGTGACCGGGATTCCGATGGAATTCCAGTTTGGCACCAATTGGGCCAGCTTCTCCCGGTATTCGGGCAACCTGATTGGGCAGACGCTGGCGATGGAAGGCATGTTCGCCTTTTTCATGGAGAGTGCGTTGGTCGGCGCGTTGGTTTGGGGCGAAAGGCGGCTCGGCCCCCGCGGCCATTTCGCGGCGGCCGTGGGAGTGGCTCTCGGGAGTTGGCTCTCAGGATACTTCATCCTGGTGACGAACGCGTTCATGCAGCACCCCACGGGCTACGCCGTGGCCGCCGATGGGCTGCTGCACCTCGCGAGCATGGCCGGCTACCTGGGCAATCCGTGGGCCCTCGCGATGTTCGCGCACAACCAGATGGCGGCCCTGGTGACCGGCGGGTTCGTGGTGGCTTCGGTGGGCGCATGGTATGCGTTGCGAGGCGAGCATGCCGGGCAAGCCCGGCTCTTTCTCCGGACGGGGATCGCGGTCGGCCTCTTCGCCTCGATCCTGGTCGCATTTCCCACCGGGGATGCCCAGGCGAAGATGGTCGCCCGCCATCAGGGCCCCGCCCTCGCCGCGATGGAGGGACGCTTCCACAGCGGCTCCCATGCGGAAATCAACCTCATCGGCCAGCCCGATGTCCGGGAGCGGCGGCTCGACAATCCAATCCGAATTCCCGGCCTCCTCAGCTTTCTCGCCTTCGGGCGCGTGGATAGCGATGTGCGCGGGCTGGACGACTTTCCCGCCGATACCTGGCCCACGAACATCGAGATCCTCTACTACGCCTTTCATATCATGGCGGGCTTGGGCACGGTCTTTGCCGTCCTCATGCTTGCCGGGGCCGTCCAGCTATGGCGCGGCCGGCTCGAGCGGAGCCGGGTGCTCCTCTGGCTGCTCTTGGGCTCGTTTCCCTTCCCCTTCATCGCCAACACGGCCGGCTGGACCGCGGCGGAGCTGGGTCGCCAGCCCTGGCTCGTTTACGGTCTATTCCGCACCGAGCGGGGAGTCAGCGCGGTGGTCAACTCCGGCGCCATCGTCTTCACGCTGATCGGCTTTATCGGGCTGTATTTCGCGGTGGGGCTTCTTTACTTCGCGCTGTTTGGCCGCGAATTGAAACGCGGCCCCATGGAGGCGCCCCATGATTGAGATTTCATACGGCATTCTCGTCTTCATGCTGACCACCTTTCTGGTCTTGGACGGTTGGGATTTCGGCGCCGGGCTCATTCAATTCATCGTCGGACGGAACGAAACGGATCGGGGCATCGTGATCAGCGCGATCGGTCCCCTATGGATCTGGCACGAGGTCTGGCTCATCGCCTTCGGCGGCATGACCTTCGTCGCCTTTCCCGCTGTCTTGGCCTCGGCCTTCGCCGGCTTCTACCTCGCGCTTTTCCTCCTGCTTTGGTGCCTGGTCGTGCGCGGCATTGCGATCGAGGCCCGCGGGCACGTGCGCGACGCTCTTTGGCGGGAAGCCTGGGACTTCGCCTTCGCCACCTCGAACCTCCTTCTCGCCCTCCTGATCGGCGTGGCTCTGGGCAATGTCATCAGGGGAGAGCCGCTCGATGCCGACGGCAACTTCACGCTCCCTTTCTTCACCGACTTTGGCGTGCATGGCGCGGTCGGACTCCTGGACTGGTACACGGTATCTATTGGGATTTTCACCGTCTCGCTCCTGGCCGCTCACGGCGCCTCGTTCCTGGCTTGGAAGACGGAAGGCGCGGTCCATGACCGAAGCGAACGGCTTGCGCAGCGCCTATGGCCCATCTCGCTGCTTCTGCTTCTTGGCACGGCGGTGGCGACGGCCTCGGTGCGGCCCGATCTCTTCACGGGCATGATCCATCGGCCGCTCGCCTGGCTAGCCCTGGCCGGTGTCGCAGGAGGCGGCCTGGCCGCCCTCCTGGGCCAATGGAGGCGGCGCGAACGCGCCGCCTTCGCCGGCTCCTGCATCCTGATCAGCAGCCTGATGGCCGCGGGCGCCGTGGGGGTTTTCCCGGTCATGCTCCACTCCACTCTTCCGGCGCGGAATTCGGTCACGGCCTACAGCGGTGCCGCGGATGCCCATGGGCTTCGTCTGGCGCTGGTTTGGTGGCCGTTCGCGCTCGCGCTGGCGGTCGGCCACTTCATCTTCATCTCCCGGTATTACCGCGGCAAGGTGAGGGTGGAGCGGGACACGCAGGGGTATTGAGGGACATTTCCGGCGGCGACGTGAAACCAGGGCGGACCCGATCCGATTCGAATTTCCGGGGGCGGTGTGGTCAGGGTCGGGTTTGGATCTCGGAATCTCGATTGATGTGGCCAAACCCGCCGGCCAGTCTTTGCAGCCGATGAAAGTCCACTGGTTCCAGCATGTGCCATTCGAGGGCCTGGGGGCGATCGAGGGGTGGCTGCGTGCGCGCGGCCACTCCTTGTCGGTCACGCGCTGGCACGCCGGAGACAGGCCGCCGGCGACTGCGGGGGAATTTGACTGGCTGATCGCCATGGGAGGTCCGATGAACATTTACCAGCACCGCGACCATCCGTGGCTGCCGGCTGAGACGCGCCTGATCGGCGAAGCCGCAGCCGCCGGCAAGCGCCTGCTTGGCGTGTGCCTGGGCGCGCAGCTGATCGCCGATGCCTTGGGCGGGAAGGTCTGCCAAAATGGCGAGCGGGAGATCGGATGGTTTCCCGTCCGCGCCGTCCCCGAGGGGGTGGGGTCGCCCTTCGAGTTTCCTCCGGAAACCCGGGTGTTTCACTGGCATGGCGACACCTTTTCGTTGCCGCCGGGATGCACCTGGCTGGCGGAGAGCGCCGGATGCGCCCGCCAGGCTTTTTCGGTCGGATCGCGGGTCCTCGGGCTGCAATTCCACCTGGAAATGGGCCCGGCCGAGGTCGGCGGGATCGCCCGAGCATGCGCGGATGAGCTCGCGCCCGGCCGGTATGTTCAGACCGGGGAGGAAATGATCGCCCAGGCCCGGGAGCCCGGGGCCGCGGCCGGACTCCTCGACCGGCTCCTGCAAATCCTGGAGAGGGGCTAGACGGCGCTGGGCGTACGTGGCCGGTCTCGCCTCCGCGGTGACCGCGATCGGGCCAAGGCGGGCAGGCCGCGGCGCCTCTTTGGCCGCCGGCCGCAGTCTCGGGCGCGGCACCGGGAGATGCGGCCCAGGCTTCCCATGGGCCGAAATCTTCGATTAGCATCGGCGCACATGAGCAAACGATCCCTTGCCCCACGGTTCTTGCCCCTGATCCTCCTGGCGCTTTCCGCGCTACCCCTGAGCCTGCCGGCTGAGGAGCCCTCGCTTACCATCCTGGTGGATCATCCCACACACCGGGTCAGCCCCACGCTCTACGGTCTGATGACTGAGGAGATTAACTTCTCCTACGACGGCGGCCTTTACGCCGAATTGGTCCGCGACCGCACGCTCGGCCGGGATTGGCAGGCGCTGGCGCACTGGACGCTGGTGGCGCGCGGCGAATCGATGGCGCGGATCTCGGTCGATGAGCGGACCGGACCGAGCCCCGCGCAGCCCCCCACCCCAAAGCGGGCGGGTTCCCGGGCCACCCACGCCCCCCCCGCCCGGGGGGAGGAACAACGTTTTTGGGGGGGGCGGTGCGGCCGCGCCCCCCGCAAGG
>VFSW01011275.1_pt1 | contig 12580 bp, 9 predicted proteins | sample 5358111 | NCBI WGS metagenome assembly VFSW01 (sample SAMN11554181, study PRJNA540505) | mine drainage metagenome | isolation source: sediment from site ElyBrook_90M | place: USA: Ely Copper Mine, Vershire, VT | collected 2017
GCCCGCCCGGAGCGGGGCGGCGAGGCCAGGGATGGGATGCGATCGCCGTTCGTGCCGGTTGGCGGATTTTGCGCGGATCGGCAGTGCGGGCGGCGCGCGCCGCTCTGCCATCGCCCTGCGTGGAAGCCCCGGCCGGGCTTGCCGCAAGCCCGCCGGCGTGGCACCTAATGGGGTGTCTGGTGCGGGGCCGGCGGCGATTTGTATGTCGACGCGGCACGGCAACGACATCGCACGGCGATCAAGCCGCACGGCAACCGAGCCGCCCGGCGACCAGGCTGGACGGCAACATTGGGCCAGGGCATCGGATGGCGCATTCAAAACGGGAGGTTTTGATTGCGTCGGTGCAATAGCCGGCCAAATCCCATGCCGCGCCGCCGCGTCTTCGCGCCATATCCCCGGGACCGTCTGCCAGCAGGGCGGATCCCCAAGCCGGCTACAGGGCCAGGTGCCACAGGAACCCAGCGATCGTGATCAAGCCACTGCGCAAGGCCGTTCTTCCGGTTGCCGGCCTCGGCACCCGGTTTCTCCCGGCGACCAAGGCCACCGCCAAGGAAATGCTGCCGGTGGTGGACAAGCCGCTGATCCAGTACGCGATCGAGGAAGCCCGCGCCGCCGGCATCGAGCAGTTCTGCATGGTGACCGGGCGCGGCAAGACCGCCCTGGTCGAGCATTTCGACATCGCCTTCGAGCTGGAATCGACCCTGCGCGAGCGCGGCAAGACCGAGGCGCTCGATGTGCTGCGCGCGCTCGCGGTGCCGGCGGGCTCGATCGTGACGGTCCGCCAGCAGGAGCCGCTGGGCCTGGGCCACGCCATCTGGTGCGCCCGCGCCTTCATCGGCGAGGATCCGTTCGCGATCCTGCTGCCGGACGATCTGGTGCTGTCCGACACGCCCTGCCTGAAGCAGCTCGCCGATGCCTATCTGGAAACCGGCGGCAATGTCGTCGCGGTGACCGAGGTGCCGCCCGACCAGACCAACCGCTACGGCATCCTGAAGGTGGGGCATGACGGGGGCAGGCTGGTCGAGGTCACCGGCCTGGTCGAGAAGCCCGCGCCGGCGGACGCGCCGTCCAATCTGTCCATCATCGGCCGCTACGTGCTGCTGCCCGGCGTGCTGCGCCATCTGGCCAGGCTGGAACGCGGTGCCGGCAACGAGGTGCAGCTGACCGACGCGATGGCGCGGATGATCGGCGAGGCGCCGTTCCACGGCCTGCGCTTCGAGGGGCGGCGCTTCGACTGCGGCGACAAGGTGGGCTTCCTGGAGGCCCAGATCGCCTTCGCGCTGAAGCGGCCGGAAATGGCCCCAGCGGTCCGCGCATTCCTCAAATCCTACGTCTGAACAACGCCAGCCCGAACGAGGTCGCCGATGGATTTCTCGCATGTCTTCGATGCCACCGTGCTGCGCGAATACGACATCCGCGGGGTGGTCGGGCGCACCCTGCACCCGGCGGACGCCTTCGCCATCGGCCGCAGCTTCGCGACCATCGTCCGCCGCGGCGGCGGGTCGAGCGTCGCGGTCGGCTATGACGGCCGGCTGTCGAGCCCGGAGCTGGAACGCGCCCTGGTGGACGGGCTGAAGGCGAGCGGCGCCGCGGTGCAGCGCATCGGCCGCGGGCCGACGCCCATGCTGTACTACGCCGCCACCACCCTGCCGACCGACGGGGCGGTGATGGTGACCGGCAGCCACAACCCGCCCGACTATAACGGCTTCAAGATGATGCTGGGTCGCAAGCCGTTCTACGGCCCGCAGATCGCCGAGATCGGCAGCCTCGCCGCCGCCGGCGCGGTCGATGCGGCGGCAGGCAGCGAGACCGAGCGCGACGTCTCGGCCGACTATCTCGCCCGCCTGCTCGCCGACTGGGATGGCGGGACCACCGCGCTCGACGTGGTGTGGGACAACGGTAATGGCGCCGCCGGCGAGGTTTTGGAACGGCTGGTGAAGCATCTGCCCGGCCGGCACACGGTGCTGAACGCCACCATCGACGGGCATTTCCCGGCGCATCATCCCGACCCCACGGTGCCGAAATACCTGGAACAGCTGATCGCCGAAGTGCGCGCCCGCGGCGCCGATCTGGGTATCGCCTTCGACGGCGACGCCGACCGGATCGGCCTGGTGGACGATACCGGCGAGATGCTGTTCGGCGACCAGCTGCTGGTGGTGCTGGCCCGCGACGTGCTGCGCACCCGCCCCGGCGCCACCATCATCGCCGATGTCAAGGCGAGCCAGGTGCTGTTCGATGCGATCGGCGCGGCCGGCGGGGCGCCGCTGATGTGGAAGACCGGTCACAGCCTGATCAAGGCCAAGATGGCCGAGACCGGCTCGCCGCTCGCCGGCGAGATGTCGGGCCATATCTTCTTCGCCGACAAATGGTACGGCTTCGACGATGCGCTGTACGCCGCGGTGCGGCTGCTGGGCATCCTGGCGCGCGGGGGCCAGAAGCTCTCGGCGATCCGCCAGGCGCTGCCGCAGGTGCTGAACACCCCGGAACTGCGCTTCGACTGCCCCGATATCCGCAAGTTCGGCGTGATCGCCGAGGTGGCAGCGCGGCTGAAACAGGCCGGCGCCAATGTCTCCGACACTGACGGAGTGCGGGTGCAGACGGCGGATGGCTGGTGGCTGCTGCGCGCGTCCAACACCCAGGCGGTGCTGGTGGCCCGTGCCGAAGCGGCGAGCGAGGCTGGGCTGGACCGGCTGAAGGCCGCGCTGGCGGCGCAGCTCGCGGCCTCGGGGCTGGCGGCGCCGGATTTTTCCGGAGCGAATGCGGGCCATTGACCGGCGAGGCCGGAAACAGCGCGAGGCCAGGAACCCGGCGAGGCCAGGAATCGGGCGAGGCCTGGGAGACCGCGAGGCCCGGAACAGCGTGTGGCCCGGAACAGCGTGTGGCCCGGAACAGCGCGAGGCCCGGAACAGCGTCTGGCCCGGAACAGCGTGAAGGCCCGGAACCGAGCGTCGTCAGGATCCGGGCGAAGGCAGAAACCGGGCGAAGGGAAGAACTGCCCGAGGCCAGGGAGACCGGGCGCCGCCCAGTCTCCGGGCGGAGGGCACAGCGCCCCGGCGGATCAGCCCGGGATGCGCTCGATCTCCGCGCCGCAGGCCGCCAGTTTCTGCTCCACCGCCTCATAGCCGCGATCGAGGTGATAGACCCGGTTCACCACCGTCTCGCCCCGCGCCGCGAGCCCCGCCAGGATCAGCGACACCGAGGCGCGCAGGTCGGTCGCCATCACCGGCGCGCCTGACAGGGACGCCACCCCGCGCACGATCGCCGAGGCGCCGTGCACGTTGATCCGCGCGCCCATGCGGTTGAGCTCCGGCACGTGCATGAACCGGTTCTCGAAGATCGTCTCGGTCACCATCGCCGCGCCGTCGGCGACCGACATCAGCACCATGAACTGCGCCTGCATGTCGGTGGGAAAGCCCGGATAGGGCTCGGTCATCACATCGACGCCGTGCAGCCCGTTCAGCCGGCGCACCGCGAGGCCGCCGGGGGCGTCCTCCACCTCCACCCCCGCCTCGCGCAGGATGCGCGCGACCGCGCCCAGGTGATCGAGCCTTGCGCCTTTCAGCAGCACCGCCCCTCCCGTGGCGGCGGCGGCGCAGGCATAGGTGCCGGTCTCGATCCGGTCGGGAATGATCGGGTGGGTGGCGCCGTGCAGGGCAGCGACGCCCTCGATGGTCAGCTGGTCGGTGCCGATGCCCTCGATCCGCGCGCCCATGGCAACCAGGCACAGCGCGAGATCGCCGATCTCCGGCTCCCGCGCCGCGTTGGCCAGCACGGTGGTGCCGCGCGCGAGGCTCGCCGCCATCAGGATGTTCTCGGTCGCCCCCACCGAGGCGAAGGGCAGCACCACCTTGGCGCCGGCCAGGCCGCGCGGCGCGGCGGCGTGCACGTAGCCCGCTTCCAGCCGGATCACCGCGCCCAGCTGTTCCAGGCCCTTCAGATGCAGATCGACCGGGCGGGTGCCGATGGCGCAGCCGCCGGGCAGCGACACCCGCGCCTCGCCCATCCGGGCCAGCAGGGGGCCAAGCACCAGGATCGAGGCGCGCATCTTGCGCACGATGTCGTAGGGCGCCTCGACGCTGCCGATCGCCCCGCCGAGCGAGAGGCTGCGCCCGTCATTGGTCACCGGCTCCACCGCGATGCCGTGCTGGCGCAGCAGCGCGGCCATGGTGTGCACATCGGCCAGCAGCGGCACATTGGTGAGCACCAGGCGCTCGGCGGTGAGCAGGCCTGCGGCCATCAGCGGCAGGGCGGCGTTCTTGGCGCCGCCGATCGGGATTTCCCCGTGCAGCGGCTGGCCGCCGCGGATCAGGATGCGGTCCATCAGTGATCAGACTCCCTGGAAGGCAAGGCCAGGGCTCCGCCGCCATGGCCCCCGTGGCCCCACAGCCCCTTGGGACCCGCCATGGACCTGATGTCCCTCGACCCCCATTCCCTGGGGCGTACCCCGCAGCGAACGGGGTCCAGGGGCTCGCCCTTGGCGGGTCGAGGGCAGAGCCCTCGCTGTGCCTTGATCATCGCCTACAGCCGGGGCAGCGCGACGCCGCGCTGGCCCATGTATTTGCCGGATTTGTCGGCGTAGCTGGTCTCGCAGGGTTCGTTGCCCTGCAGGAACAGGAACTGGCAGATCCCCTCGCCGGCGTGGATGCGGGCGGGCAGGGGGGTGGTGTTGCTGATCTCGATCGTCACCTGGCCCTCCCATTCCGGTTCCAGCGGCGTCACGTTCACGATGATGCCGCAGCGGGCGTAGGTGGATTTGCCCAGGCAGATCACCAGCACGTCGCGGGGGATGCGGAAATACTCGATGGTGTGGCCGAGGGCGAAACTGTTGGGCGGGATGATCGCCACCGGGCCCTGGCGATCGACGAAGCTGGTGTCGCTGAAGGCCTTGGGATCGACGATGGCGGAATCGACATTGGTGAAGATCTTGAACTCGTCGGCGATGCGGGCGTCGTAGCCGTAGCTGGACAGACCATAGCTGATCACGCCCTGGCGCTTCTGGGTTTCCACGAAGGGCTCGATCATCGCGTGCTCGGTCGCCATGCGGCGGATCCAGCGGTCGGAGAGAATCGGCATGGCGGCTCCGGAGGGTCTGGGTGGGTCTAGCCCGGGCGGCCTTGTCGCGGCAAATGCGGGGGAAAGGCCGGGCCATCCGGGCCTCGCTTGCCGCGGGTCGGAGGGGCAGGTCGCTAAGTCGCAAAATCGTTAACGATCTTTCATCGCGGTGTCATGGACCGCTGCCACTCTCCCCCTGCGTGCGGTGCCGCCGGGCCTGGTCCGGTGCGCCCCCGCTCCGCGACAAAACTGGCGCATCGTTGGGGCGTGGCGGCCGGACAGTGGTCCCGCCGCCCGGTCCCCGTCGGGCTCGCGCCGGTCAATGAACACGGGAAAGGACAACCTTCGTGATGCGACACCCCCCCTCACGCCTGCTGCGGGCGGCGCTGCTCGGCGCCACCATGCTGGCGGGCTACAGCCTGCCGGCGCTCGCCGATGCCGATGGCGACAGCGCCAGCACGACGCAGCTGCCGCTGCCCTCCGGCCAGTATATCTACCCGACAGCGGCTTCCGGCTCGACCTTCCAGGACCTCAATCCCAACCTGCCGGACCATCCGAACTACCGTGCGGGCCAGGCGATGAAGACCGCGGTCAGCCCGGACGGCAAGACGCTGCTGGTGATGACCAGCGGCTACAACAATCAGAACTATTCCCAGGCCGGCGCCAGCAATTACGGCCAGTTCGAGCCGTCGGCTTCGAACGAATACGTGTTCGTCTATGACATCACCGGCAACAACAAGACCAACCCGATGGTCAAGCAGATCATCCAGGTGCCGGACACCTTCGAGGGTCTGACCTTCTCGCCGGATGGCAGCAAGTTCTATGTCTCGGGCGGCTCGGATGACCAGGTCTATGTCTATGCCAATGCCCCCGGCGCCGGCTGGTCGGTTGCCGCGACGATCCCGCTCGGCCACACCGCGGGCGTGGGCTTCGCGCAGGCACCGAGCGTGGGCGGGCTCGCCACCTCGGTCTCCGGCAAAACCCTGGTCGCGGTGAACACCTATAACGACTCGATCAGCGTGATCGACGCCACCACCAATACCGTGAAGTTCGAATACGACCTGCGGCCCTATAACACCAACCCGGCGACCGGCACCGGCCAGGCCGGCGGCGAGACTCCGTTCAGCGTCGCGATCAAGGGCGAGACGACGATCTATGTCTCCTCGGTGCGGGATCGCGAGGTGGTGGTGATCGACATCTCCACCGGCGCGCCGCTTCTCGTCACCCGTATTGCCCTGCCGGGCAATCCGAACAACATGATCTTCAACAACCCGATCTCGCAGAACCTGCTGTACGTGGCGCAGGACAACAGCGACCAGGTTGCCGTGATCGACACCACGATGAACGCGGTGGTCGAGGAGATCGACGCGATCGCCCCGCCCGGCGTGCTGAGCAATCCCGAGCGCTTCACCGGCGCCGCGCCGAACGCGCTGGCGATCTCGCCGGACGGGCAGACGCTGTATGTCTCCCAGGGCGGCGCCAACGCGGTTGCGGTGATCTCGCTGGTCGGGCCTGCGCCGCACCAGGTGGCGGGCCTGATCCCGACCGGCTGGTATCCTCATTCGCTCAGCCTGAGCGCCTCTGGCCGTGATCTGTATGTGGTGAACGGCAAGAGCGATCCCGGGCCGAACCCGCTGAACCTGACCGGCGATACCTATGCGCTCAAGCGCACCAAATACCCGGGCGGCAACCAGGCCGCCGGCAACGCCGCCTCTGCCGCGAACCAGTACGTCTTCCAGGTCGAGAAGGCCGGGCTGCTGGCGATGCCGGTGCCGGGTCCGAAGGATCTCACCAACCTCACCAGCATCGTCGCCGCCAACAATTTCTACAGCAAGCTGCCCAACCCGAAGGATGAGCAGATGATGGCGGCGCTGCGTCAGCGCATCCACCATGTGATCTATATCGTCAAGGAGAACCGCACCTTCGACCAGGTGCTGGGCGATCTGACCAACGGCGCCAACGGCGATCCCACGCTCGCGGTGTTCGGCCGGCGCATCACGCCGAACTTCCACCGGCTGAGCGAGAAGTTCGCGACGCTCGACAATTTCTTCGACAGCTCCGAGGTGAGCGGCAACGGCTGGGAATGGACCACGGCGGCGCGCGAGACCGATCTGAACGTGAAGCAGATCCCGCTCGACTACGCTTCCAGCCCGACGCCGAACGCGATCAACCAGGGCGGCCGCGCCGCGCCGTATGACGCGGAAGGCCAGAACCGCAACGTCGATGTCGGCATCGCGACCCTCGCCGACCGGCTGGTGGCCGAGCCGGCCTATGCGACCCTGGCCGCAGGGCTGCCCGGTGGGCCGGCCAATCTGCTGCCCGGCACCAACAACGATGCCGAGCCCGACGGCCCCGCCTTCAACCGCCAGACCGGGCGGATCTGGGATGCGGTGCTGCGTGCGGGGATGACGGTGCGCAACTACGGCTTCCTGATCGATCTCAGCCGGTATTTCGGCGTCCCGCCGGCGATCCCGCTCGACCCGCATCCCTTCACCGACGGGGTGATCCAGGCCTATTCCACCAACCCCTCGCTGATCCCGGTGACCGATCCCTATTTCCGCAGCTTCGACAACAACTATCCGGACTACTGGCGCGAGCAGGAGTGGGAGCGTGAGTTCGGCCAGTATATCGGCGGCGGCAATCTGCCGACGCTGTCGCTGGTGCGGCTGATGCACGACCACATGGGCAGCTTCGGCACGGCGATCGCCGGGGTGAACTTCCCCGAGGCCCAGCAGGCCGACAACGACTATGCGGTTGGCAAGCTGGTCGAGGCGGTGGCCCACAGCCCGTTCAAGAACGACACCCTGATCTTCATCCAGGAGGATGATGCCCAGGACGGTCCCGACCATGTCGATGCCCATCGCAGCACCGGCTATGTGATCGGCCCCTATGTGAAGCAGGGCCAGGTGGTCAGCACCCGCTACAACTCGGTGAGCATGATCCGCACCATCGAGGACGTGCTGGGGGTGGATCACCTGAACCTGAACGATGCCTACCAGGCGCCGATGACCGATGTGTTCGACCTGTCCCAGGTGGACTGGACCTATACCGCGGTGGCCTCTCCGGTCCTCAAGAGCACGACGCTCCTGGCCGGCGCTCCGGCGGACTGGCTGGACAATGATCCGTTCAGCCCGATCCGCCCGGCTTCCTGGTGGACCGAGCAGACCGACGGCTTCGACTGGACCGCGGAAGACCGCGTGCCGGCGGCTCTGTTCAACCAGATCCTGTGGGAAGGCCTGAAGGGCGACGCGCCCTATCCGACCGCCCGCAGCGGGCTTGACCTGTCCGGCCGCACGAAGTCGGCCAGCACCCCCTGACCGGGCGGGGGGGGGCCTGCGGGCCCCGCCCCTGCCGGCCATCGAGACGAAGGAGAACGGAGCATGGTTCGTCGGTTTTGCCTGGCGCTGGGGTTGGCCCTGCTGGGCTTCGGCGCCGGCGCGGCGCACGCGGACTGCGATGCCGACATCAAGCAGATCAGTGCCCACGTCGATGAGATTCAGAACGAACGGGTAAAGCAATTGCTGCGCTTCGATATCGATCGCGCCGAGCGCGAGAGCATCGAGGGCGACGATGCTGAATGCAAGGAGGCAACCGACCACGCCGCCATGCTGCTGCGCAGCAAACACTGAGACCGGGGCAGAGGATCCGGGGCGGCGGGGCCGCCGCGCCCGGGTTGGACACCGGTTTCCCGGCATGCAAGACTAAATCGGATAAGCGAATTGCATGCCAGTCAAGCAGGCCGAAGCGCCGCTGACATAACCGGAGGGAACCATGTCCAAGGAAAACGAGCCTGTGCCGGACGCCGATCCGGCCTCCGTCGGTCGGCGCGGCCTGATCCGCGCCGCCACGCTCACCGCCGGCGCCGCCGCGGCGCTCGCCGGCGGCTTCGGGCTCAGCCCGATGATGCAATCCGCCCTCGCCCGCGAGGCCGGCCGTTCGCCCAAGCCCCTGAAGGCCGCCTTCAGCAATGCCGGTCTGCAGGCCACCTGGTGCGCCCAGGGCAAGCAGGCCGCGGAATACTGGGGCAAGCTGTTCAATGTCGAGGTCACCTGGTTCGACGGCGAGCTGTCCTCCACCAAGCAGCGCGCCGCGATCGACAACATGGCGTCGCAGAAATGGGATTTCGTCGCCATCCAGGCCTTCGGCATCGGCACGCTGACCGCGCCGGTGAACAAGATGATCGATGCCGGGGTGCCGGTGATCGACATGGACACGCTGATCGCCCCGCTCGATTCGATCAACGTGCACAGCTTTCTCGCCCCCGACAACGAGTTCATGGGCGCGGCCGTCACCCAGGCGCTGGTCGATGCCATCGGCGGGGAGGGCAACATGATCATGACCCAGGGTGCGCTCGGTCACACCGGCGCCCAGGGGCGCGCCCGGGGCTTTGAGAGCGTCGTCAAGAAATACCCCAACATCAAGGTGCTGGACACCACCCCGGGCGACTGGGACGTGACCAAGGTCTCGCGCATCTGGGAAACCCTGCTGACCAAGTATCCCGACATCAAGGCGGCGTTCTTCCACAATGACGACATGGCGCTGGCCGCGCGCAAGGTGATGGAGCAGCACGGCCGCACCAGCATCCTGATCGGCGGGGTGGACGCGATGCCCCCGGCGCTGAAGGCGGTGACCGAGGGGGTGATGTTCGCCACCGTCCGCAACCCGTCCTGCCGCATCCATGGCGGGGCGATCGTGGCCGGGGTGAACGCGGTGGTGAACGGCGAGAAGACCGGTCCGGGCGGCATTCCCAAGAACATCATCATGGATGGCCCGGTGGTGACCAAGGCCAACGCCCCGGGCATGGCCTGGATGCAGGAGCAGTTCCTGATCTGATGCAGCAGGCAGCGCCGCTGCTCGAGCTGTCGCGCATCGGCAAGTCCTTCGGCGGCATCGAGGCGCTGCGCGATGTGGACTTCTCGCTCGGCGCCGGTGAGATCCATGGTCTCATCGGCGAGAACGGGGCGGGCAAGAGCACGCTGATGAAGATCATCGCCGGCGTCTACCACGAATACCGTGGGACGATGCGCCTGGCCGGGCGGGAAGTGCATTTCCGCTCGGCCCATGACGCGCGGGTGGCCGGGATCGGCATGGTGCACCAGGAACTCTCGGTGGTGCCCGATCTCAGCATCGCCGAGAACGTCTTCCTGGGCGTGCAGCCGACCCGCTTCGGGGTGGTGGACTGGCGCGGGATGCTGCGCGGGGCGCGCGCGCAGCTCGCCAGCCTCGGCATCGATGCCGATCCGTCCGCCCCGCTCGGCGGCCTGCCGATCGGCATGCAGCAGCTGGTCGAGCTGTCGCGGGTGCTGTTCTCGGGCGCGCGGATCATCATCCTCGACGAACCCACCAGCGCGCTGTCCCCGCCCGAGATCGAGCGTCTGTTCGCGGTGCTGCGCCGCCTGCGGGAGGGCGGGCGCAGCATCGTGTTCATCTCGCACTTCCTCGACGACGTGCTGAACATTTCGGACGCGGTCACGATCTTCCGCAATGGCCGCACCATCGTCTCGGCCCCGGTGAGTGCCGCCACCGACAAGCACTGGGTCATCGAGCGGATGATCGGCGCCGGCCATGAGGAGCTGGAGGAGAGCTATACCGGCGAATTCCACCTCCACAGCCGCCCCGATGCGCCGGTGGTGCTAGAGACCGAGCATCTGTCGCATGGCGCCGCCTTCCGCGACGTCTCGCTGAGCCTGCGCGCCGGGGAGGTGCTGGGGATCTACGGGTTCATGGGCTGCGGCCAGCTGGAACTGGCCCGCACGCTGTTCGGCCGGCTGCGCCCCGATCACGGCGCGCTGCGCATGGCCGGGCGGGCGTTGCGGTTCCGCAACACCGCGCAGGCGCGGCGGGCGGGGATCGCCCTCGTGCCGGAGAGCCGCCGCAGCATGCTGTTCGCCGAGGAGCCGGTCTACAAGAACACCTCGATCGCCATCCTCGAACGCCTCTCGCGCCTGTGGCTGCGCCCGCGCGCCGAGCGCGAGATCGCCGCCCGCCACGTGAAAAGCCTGTCGATCCGCCCGCCGCTGGTGGACCGCGCGGTGCGCACCTTCTCGGGCGGCAATCAGCAGAAGGTGGGGCTGGCCAAGTGGCTGACCTATGACCCCAAGGTGCTGGTGCTGAGCGAGCCCACCAGGGGGATGGATGTGGGCGCCAAGGAGGATGTGGTGCGCATCGTCCGCGCGCTGCGCGAACGCGGCATCGCCATCGTGGTGGTCTCGACCGAGCCCGAGACGGTGCTGGCGCTGGCCGACCGGATCGTGGTGATGAAGAAGGGCGCGATCGCCCGGGAATTCGAATCCGCGACGATCAGCAAGGACCGGCTGCTCGCCGCCGCCTGAAGGGAGACCGCACGCGCCATGATCAGCCCCGCCGCCACGCCGCAGAGCGGGATCGCCCGGCTTGCCGATTTCGTCCGCGAACAGCTGCGCAACATCGCGCCGTTCCTGACGCTGCTGTTCCTGGTCGGCTTCTTCAGCCTGACCAGCCCGTCCTTCGCGACGCTCGACAATCTCAACAACATCCTCGAGCAGGTCTCGGTCACGGCGATCATCGCGATCGGCCTGACCTTCGTGATCCTGACCTCCGAGATCGATCTCTCGGTCGCGAGCGTGGCGAACGCGACCGGCATCGTGGTCGCCTTCTTCACCGTGCAGGATGCGAGCGTCAACATCGCCAATCTGCCGCTGCCGGGCTGGGCGGCGATCGGCCTTGCGCTGGCGAGCTGCCTCGCGCTCGGCCTGGTCACCGCCTTCGGCGTCACCCGCATCGGCATCCCGTCCTTCATCATGACGCTGGCGATGCTGCAGATCGCGCTGGGGGTCTGCGCGATGCTGGTGCGCGGGCAGATCGCCTACGCCGTGCCGAAGCTGATCGTCACGCTGGGGTCGAAGTCGATCGGCGGCGTGCCCTGGCTGGTGATCGTGGCCGCTGCCATGCTGCTGCTCGCGCATCTCGTGCTCACCTACACGCGCTTCGGCCGCTACGTGTACATGGTGGGCGGCAACCGCGAGGCGGCGGAATACTCGGGCGTGAATGTCCGGCTGGTGGTCGGTTCGGTGATGGTGATCTCGGCGCTGTGCTCGGGCATCGCCGGCATGCTGGGCGTCGCGTATTTCGGCAGCGCCCAGCAGAACGAGTTCGACAGCTACCTGCTCGATGCGATCTCGGCGGTGGTGGTGGGCGGCACCAGCCTGTTCGGCGGGCGGGGTGGCATCGGCAATACGATCGTCGGGCTGTTCGTACTGGGGGTGCTGAACAACGGGCTCGATCACGTCAACATCGACAGTTTCCTGAAGATCCTGATCCGCGGCCTGATCCTGCTGGCGGCCCTGGTGATCAATGTCTATGCTGAGAGACTGCGCGGGACGCGCGTGGGTACGGCTGCGGGGTAGAGCAACATCCGGTCAGATGGGATCATCTGATCGGATGAAGCCGCTGGGTAAGACAGAGAGCAAGTGGTGGCCGACCTTCCCTATGATCGGCGACCGCTCCAGAGCCGTGCAGTCTTCGTGCGGGGCACGGACCGAGCCGCGGC
>VFSW01011276.1_pt1 | contig 12580 bp, 10 predicted proteins | sample 5358111 | NCBI WGS metagenome assembly VFSW01 (sample SAMN11554181, study PRJNA540505) | mine drainage metagenome | isolation source: sediment from site ElyBrook_90M | place: USA: Ely Copper Mine, Vershire, VT | collected 2017
CCCTCTCCGCGCGCGCCGCGCACCGCCCGCCGGCGGCCCCCGGGTGGGGGGGGGGCGGGCGGGGGGCCGGGGCGCCCCCCCCCCGCCACTCCGCCTACTCGCCGGAAACCGGTTTGGCCACCACCGCCCGGCACCTCTCGAACAACTGGATCAGGGCATCGGCGTATTCTTCCGCCGATTTCGACGGCTTCCCCGAAAAACCGGCCGCGGCGCTGCTCCCCTTTCCGTATCCCGTGGTCACGGCGATGAACTTCATCAGTTAGAGCGCGACTTCATCACGCTGTTTCGCTGCGTCCTTACCAGCGTCACCCGTGGATTTCGTTTCTTCTGGCGTCAATTGATGCTCTCCCTGGTCCTGGATTTACGCTTCCCGCAAACCGTATGCCTGTAAACGCGCGCCGGTTCATCCGGAAGATGAGGGGCGGCGCACAGGCGCATTTGCTGGAAGCCGACGACGGCGACTATTACATCGTCAAGTTTCAGAATAACCCGCAACACCGCCGGATTCTCGTCAATGAGTTTGTCGCGGCGGAGATTCTGGCCCATTTGCAGATCGCCTGCCCCGGCCATCAGATCGTGCAACTCTCAGCCGAATTTCTGGAATCGAACCCGGACGTTCATCTGCAGACGGGAACGCGGCGCACCGGAATCGCGCCTGGCTGGCATTTCGGCTCGCGTCATCCGGGCAATCCCGAAGTCATGGCGGTCTACGATTTCATTCCCGACGCACTGCTCAACCAGGTGGCGAATGCGGAACAATTCCTCGCCGTCCTGGCATTCGACCGGTGGGTGGGCAACGCCGACGGCCGCCAGAGCATCTTCTTCCGCGCCCAGTTGAAAGACTGGCTCACGCGCCCCGGCGTGCCTCCACGCAAACTCGGCTTCGTGGCCCTGATGATCGATCACGGATTCGCCTTCAACGGGCCGCACTGGGATTTTGCCGATTCCGCCATCACCGGTCTCTATCCGCGCAGGATCGTCTACGACAGCGTGCGGACGCTCAGGGATTTCGAACCCTGGATCGATCGCATCGCGAATTTTCCCGAAGAGGTTTTCGACAAGGCGCTGCGCCAGATTCCGCCGATGTGGATCGAGGGCGACGAGAGTAAACTCGAACGGCTCCTCGAATCGCTGTTGCGGCGGCGCAAGAGGATCGCCGGGTTGCTCGAAGAGTGCCGGAAAGCCCCCGGCAACCCGTTTCCGCGCTGGGTGTAGCCGCCCGCCCGGAAGCGATGGAAGAGCATCACCCGCAGATGCCGCCAGCCGTCGCGCCAGGGACGGAGATGGGAAAGACGCGAGCGGCCGTCGGGATCGAGAGTGGTGGGCGCCTCGGCAATGCGCATGCCCGACAAAGTGGACTTGATGACCATCTCCGACGCAAACTCCATGCCCGTGGCGCGGAGATCCATGCGGGCGAACGCGTCGCGGGAGAAGCCGCGGAGCCCGCAGTGAAAGTCCCGCACCGGCGCACGAAAAAGCAGACGGCCGATGCCGCTGAGAACCGGATTGCCGATGCGGCGATTCTTCCAGGGCATGGCGCCGGGCCGGATGCCGCCCTCAAAACGATTTCCCATGACGAGATCGTAGCCTTCGCGGAGTTTTTCGACGAACGGCCCGAGGGTGCAAAAGTCGTAGCTGTCGTCGGAATCGCCCACGATCACGTAGCGTCCGCGGGCGGCCATTGTGGCGCGATGAATCGCCGCGCCGTAGCCGCGCACGGGAACGTTCACGACGCGCGCGCCGTTCCGCAGGGCGAGTTCCACGGAGCCATCGGTCGATCCGTTGTCGCCGATCACGATCTCGCCGGAAATTCCGCTGCCCGCCAAAAATCCGGCGGCCTTGCGAATGCAGCGCCCCAGGGTCTCGGCTTCATTGAGACACGGCATCACGATTGAAAGTTCGACTTGCGCCCCAGGTTCCGGGGTCAGTTCCTCTGCCGGCATTTGTAGCTTCTCCAGAGTATGCCATCGCTCCGCGGCTCGCTCAGGCAGGCGGCGGGCTTTGGGGCAACCGGCGAGCGGTGCAGATGTAACCGAGGGTAAAGGCTTTCTTCGCGTCCAGTCCGTCGAACAGCGGGGCCACGAACGCGGCCGGCAGCAGAACGAAAGCCGCCATGGGGAACAGTACCCATCGCCGCCCGCCCGTGAAGAACTGGAGCCCGTTGAGCAAACGGCGCGAAAGCAGACGGAAGTAACCGCCCACCGGATGAATCCCGGCCGGTTCGAACCCGGCGCCACGCAGCAGAAGGTCCAGACCGTACCGGGTGAACCGGAAATAATCGTGAGGCTCCTGATGGACCTCCCACTCGAACGGCGCGATCAGCAGGAGCAGCGCACCCGGGCGCAGTGTGCGCGCGATTTCGCGCAGAGCGGCGGCTGGTTCGCGCAGATGCTCCAGGGTGACGATGTTGATCGCGGCGTCAAAACGGCTATCGGCGAACGGCAGAGCGCTGAGGTCGCAGAAGGCATCGAGGCCGCGATAGTTCCAGGCCGGGTCGCCAACCGCGAGATCGACCGCCGTATACCGGCTGCGCGAGAACCGGCGGGCGTACTGGCCCTCGCCCGCGCCCGCATCGAGTACGCGCGCGCCGTCCTCCAGCCCCTCCGCGAAATGGCGGACCGCATCTTCGATCGCGCACTCAAAATGAAGCACGGAGCGCCGCAGAAACGCGGGCACTTTCATACCATGGCCTCCACCATGACGGAAGCCCCGTGACCGAAAAATGCCTCCAGCGCCGCGAAGGGCAGGGACGCGGCCGTGAGCGCCAGGTAGAGGGCGCTCATGGAAGCCCCGCCCCCGGCGGCGCGCCCGCCAGGCTCCCGTCCCCGCGCGATCGTGGTCGCAAGGCCGGCCGGGTTGTCGCGCCACGAGAAATGCTTCACTCGAGCCGCACGGAAGCCGCGGCTCTCCAGCAGGCGCAGCAAATCCTTCAGACGGAAATCGTGCAAGTGCCTCGGGATATCGAGCCCGCTCCAGCGGGATCCGAAGACACGGTACTGCCAGCAGTCGAGATTGGGCGTCTGGAGCACGAACTTCCCGCCGGGCGCGAGCAGACGGCGCGCGGCATCGACACAGGCGCCGGGGTCGCGCAAATGTTCGAGGACATGAAACATGGCGATGAGATCGAACGAGGCGCCGGCAAACGGCGGGTTCAACAGATCGCCCGCTGCGGCGGGAACGCCATTGCGGCGCCACGCGAGCGCGGCGGCGCGGGGCGAAGCGTCCATGCCCGCCGCCTCCACCCCGGGATGCGCCGCGCGAAGCTCGCGAAGGAAGAGGCCGCTGCCGCACCCGACGTCCAGCACGCGGACGCGGGCGCTCCGTTCCGCCGGAAGGGCCTGGCGCGCGAAGCGGACATGATCGCGCAGCACGAGCCGGCGGTACATTTCTTCGAGGCGGCCCGCTTCATGCCAATACCCGTCCGGATAATACCGCCCGGGGTCCGCGGGCGGCGGATCGAGGCGCGCCAGCCCGCAGCCCGTGCAACGCACGATGGTGAAGATCTCGTCCGTCGTGCGATAGAGGCGGTCGCTGCCCTTCCGGATCGCCACGTTCCGCGATTCCCCGCACAGCGCGCAGGGGGCCGAAGCGTTCAAGGGATCGCCACTCGCGTCGAAAGCTCACCGAGCGAAATGCGATTTTGCAGAATCAGATCGTGAATCTCGCGCGGCGTGAGGACGCGGATGCTGCGCGCCGAAGCCCGCTTGCGGAACGTCCGCGGCAGCAGCCGCAGCGCCGCGAGGTCTCCCGCGATCAGCCCCGAGGCGAGGCGCGCTTTTCCGCCGAGCCCGGAAAACTGCGCGGCTTCGCCCTCGCCGCGCGCCGCCGCCCGGACACCCGCCGCAATCCGCAGCGCATAGTAGTACCCGTTGCGCCAGAGCAGACTGAACGGGAAATGGCGCGCCGCGAGAAGGACCCGATTGCGCTCGATCAGCGCGACCCGCCGCCAGGACGATTTGCCAAGCGTCATCGCCCCGCGGTGGAGCACAACGGCGCGCGGCGAATAGATGCAGCGCCAACCCGCGATCCGCGCGCGCAACCCCAGTTCCGCGTCGTCGCCATACGCGAAGAGATCCTCGTCGAAGCCCCCGATGCGGTCGAGCATCGACTTGCGGTACATCGCCGCGCAGCCGTCCGGCCAGAGCGCTTCCTCCTCGCGGTCGAACTGGCCGCGGTCGATCTGGCCCGCGCCGCGCCCGCGATTCTGGCCGTCGGGATAAATCAGATGGCCGGCCTTATCGACGATACTGGGATCTGCGTGGAGCAGAATCTTCGATGCCGCCATGCCGACGTCCCGGGTCTGGAAACAGGAAAGCAGCGCTTCGAGCCAGCCCGGCGCCGCTTCCGCGTCGTTGTTCAGCAGTGCGATGAATTCGCCGCGGGCGGCTTCCACCCCCTGATTGCTGGCGCGGCAGAACCCCTCATTGCGCCGGTTGTGAATCCATCGAACGCCGGGGAACAGGCGCGCCAGGGGATGCGGATCTCCGGCGGATTCGTTCTCGACCACGATAATTTCCGCCGGAACCGTCTGCTTCGCGAGGGACGCAAGGGCGCGTTCCAGCAGCGAGGCGCGCTTCCAGTCGACAACGATTACGGAGATTGCGCCAGACATTGTCATGAACCGGCGAAGCTGCAGCCGTTTGGTATTATTCCTGAATACTACACCGCCGGTACAAAACTCTGTCTGCCATTCTTCTCGCGCTCGGCGGCGGCGCGAGCCTTCTGGCGCAAGCGGTTCCATTAACGCAGGATTCTTATGCCGTTCCGGGGAATGCGATCAACTACGGCAGCGCCACGACAATCAACGTCGGCGGGCCGAACGGCAGCCAGGCATTGGCGCAGTTCGATCTCACCGCACTGCCGGCTGGAACAGCAGCGGCTAACGTCACGGGGGCGGTGCTGGCTTTGTTTATTAACAAGGTCGGGGCGGCCGGCACCGTCAACATTTCGGTCGCGAACGGTGCATGGACCGAACTGGCGGTGAACGGCAACAATTCTCCGGCGGCCGGCGCGGCCGTGGCCTCCGGGATCTCCGTTCCCACGGCCCGAGCCGGCACGTACCTGTATGTGGACGCCACCACGGCCGTCAGGAACTGGCTGAACGGGACCGCCAACAGCGGCTTCATCGTTGCACCGAACGACGGCACGGTAAACATCGCGTTCGACAGCAAAGAGAGCACGACCACGAGCCATCCCGCTACGCTGACGATTACTCTCAGCAGTGCGGGCGCAACCGGCGCGACTGGAGCAACCGGACCGACGGGAGCAACCGGTACCGGTCTTTCAGGCGCCGCGGGTGCGACAGGCGCAACCGGTGCTACAGGAGCCACCGGCGCCGCCGGAGCCTCCGCGATTAACTTCGCCTGCAGTTCCACGTGCAGTCAATTCCTGCTGGAGATACTGGTCCCCGTAGGCGACGTGAACAATCCCGATCAGATCGCGAAAGTTAACGATGCGAGCTTTACCACTACGAACGGCGTTATCGGCGTTGCGGGCCCGCCGGGCGCCATCCCGCCGCCATCCTTTGGCCCCGGCGGGATTACCTACAGCGCGGGGCAAACCGTACCGGTGTACACCCAGGGGCTGGTGAATTGCGGTTTTGACAACCAGGTTGTCGCCGGAGACTTCGTCCAGGCCAGTTCCTTCAACAACGGGTATTGCCACGACGTGGGCTCGAGCTTTCCGGCAACGGGCCAGGTCATTGGGATCGCCTTGTCGGCCAACGGTCCCGGTTCGTTCGGAGCTCCCTTCGCACAGACGATCCTGCTCTATGGCGGGGGCGCCGGCGCCCGCCCATAGGGCCTAAACCGCAGGCCGAACAGCTACGGTCTGCCTGCGCGCCGCCTGAGCATTTCCAGTTCGCCGGCCCGATCCGGAAGCATGTTGCAACTGGCCGGCACTTCGCCTGCCTTCCAGACGGCCTGCGCCTCGTTGCGGCTGGAATACAGCATCGTCAGATTCCGGCGGGCGTTGAAGTTGCACGGGTCGAGCTGCAGCGCGCGTTGAAAGCTGCGCAGCGACGCTTCAATATCGTTCATTCTGAAGTATGCCGCGCCGATGTTATTCCAGCGATCGGCGGTCTCTTCCGTCAGCGCCATGGCGCGTTGAAACTGCTCCAGCGCCGCGGCCGGCTGGTTGGCGCGGAGCAGCAGGATGCCGTACTCGTTGTGCAGGTCGGCGTTGTCCGGGTCGATGGCAAGGCCTTTGTTCAGGTACTCGCGCTCCTTCGCGGGATCGTCCGCCCAGGCGCGCGCCAGTCCGAACCAGGTCCGCGCTTTGCCCGGCGATTTCCCGGCGGCATCCGTCCAGAAGGTCTTTTCGTCATGCCAGTCCGCATTGCGCAGGATCGTTCCGGCAAGCATGGCGGGGATCAGCAGTGCGAACGCGAGCGTGAGCTTCGGGCGTGCAACGTGCTCCAGCAGGAAACCCAGCGCAATCGCCATCGAGACCATGGGCAGATAAGTCCGATGCTCGAACATCGCATCGGCCTGGGCCACGATGCTTGAACTCGGGGCAATCAGCACGAAGAAGCCAAGCGCCCACAGCGCCGCCGCGGAGCGTTTTTTCCATGCGAGCCAGGCGAGGGCCGCGACAAGAGCGGTCAGCGCTATCGCCGCCGGCAGCGTCGTCCATGGAGAGAACAGGCTCGTGGAGACACGCACATCCCGGTCGAGGTTCAACCCCACGGGCGCGATCGACAGACGAAGGTAGATCCACGCCACGCGGCTTTGCGTCAACAGATAACCGGCGGTCGAGATTCCGCGTACCCGGCCCACGCCGGGATCGGTCGGTGAAATATGGATCAGACAGAACAAGCGGCCGGCAGCGAGCGCCGCGAATCCTCCAAGCGTCGCGTAGTACCCGATTTTCGGACGCCGCCGCTCGAACAGATCCAGTAAGAGGAGGAATCCCGGCAGCGCGATCGTCTCCTCCTTCGCCAGCAGCGACACGCCGAACATCAGCGCGCTGCCGAGGTATTTCCCGCGCCCGAACAACCACAGCGTCCACAGGGCGAAGTGCGTGCTCAGCAGCGTCGACCGCGCGAATAAATAGGTAACGGACTCCGTCTGCAGGGGATGCAGCGCAAAAACCACCGCCGTGCACCCGGCGATGAACGGAGACAAATATCTTCGCGCCACCGCCAGCACGAGAATCGAGTTCGCGGCATGCAGCAGCAGATTGACCCAGTGGTAGAAGAGCGGATCCTGCCCGCCCAGCAGATAGTTCCAGTGAAAGGTCAGATACGTCAGAGGACGCGTCTGGTCCAGCCGGAAGACGCCCCATCCGAAGCCGGGGCCGACAAACCAGGGATTCCCGAAAATGGCGGAATCGTCGAAGTGGAAGCTCGATCCGAGCGAATTCGCATACGCAACCAGCACGAGGAGCGCAAGCGCCGCGCCCTGCCACTGAAATCCGGTGACTTTGGAAGAGGAGGAAACGATCTGTCCATCGTACTAATTGACGCTGGCCACGCGCGGTTCCCAGACGCGCCGAGTCACCGCGCGCGCCAGTTTCCGGGCGTTGCGGAAACTCGTCATCCGGGCGGCCAGGCCGGTGAGCGCGCGCGGCCTCAGGTAGAAGCGCCAATAGGCGCGTTTCCGCAAACGCATCAGAAGCCCGGCCGGCAGCGCGGGATTGTGGACAACAGGAAACAACCGGTCGAGCGCCGGCAGACCTTCGCCGCTCATCTCCCCGAAGCTTCCCGCGACCATATCGGCGCGCAGTCCGGTCCCCTTGAACGGCGCCACGATGGAGATGAAAATCGAGTCGAGCGGAGCGGCGACCGCGAAGGCGAGCGTGGCCTGAACCTCTTCCAGGGTCTCTCCGGGGAAGCCGATCATGAAAAATCCGCAGACGCCGCGGCAGATCTCCTTCGCGCGTTCCAGATCGAAGTTGAAGATATCGTCCACGATCATGAACTCCCGGGCGCCGTGCTCCCGCACCAGCCACTCCATCTGATCGAGGACCGTTTCCGCGGGCATGCCCCGGAACCTCTTCGTGTGGATCTCGTGGCAGTAAGAACACTGGTAGGGGCAGCCGCGCTGGGTGATGAACTGCACGGCGCGCCGCGATTTGGGGAAATGCCAGGGGGAATCCAGCCGGTAATAGCGCTCCAGATCCAGCAAATCGTAAGCGGGCCGGGGAAGCCCGGCTACATCCGGCGCTTCGGCCGCGCCGCCGGGAAGCACGGCGCCGTCGCGCATTTTCCAGAGGCCCTGGACATTCTCCGGTTCGCGCCCTTCCCGCAGCGCGTCGAGCAGTTGCGCCAGCGGTATTTCACCTTCGCCGCGGACGACATAATCCACCGCGCCGGATTGCAGGCACTCCTCGGGATCGCCCGAGGGATGGGCGCCGCCGAACACGATACGCAGACCGGGATGCGCCCGTTTCAGCCGGGCCGCTTCCGCGAGGGCCTGCGGGAGTTCGCAGGTTATGCAGCCGATGCCGACCACCCCGATCCCGCGTTCCCGGATGACCCGATCGATGTACGCAGGCGTGATTTCGTCGAAGACCCCATCGAGGATGACAGCCTCATGGCCGCGCTCCCGGAGCCATGCCGCCAGATGAACGTAGTTCAGAGGCACATTCCGGATGTACCGGTTCAAAGGCGCGCGGGGACGGACGAAAGCAATCGCGGCGCTCATATACCCGCCGTGACCGATTCGGCAATCGTCCGCGCCGTTTCGGGCGCGAGCAGGATGCCGTTCCGGTAGTGTCCGAACGCGGTCCAGATCGCCGTGCCTTCGATCCTCCCGACCGCAGGCGCTCCGCCCGCGATGCCCGGCCGGAAACCGTTCCAGCGTTCCACCGGAGTGAGCGCCGCCAGTTCCGGCAACAGGCGCGACGCCCGCGAATGCAACTCCTTCACAATGCCCTCGTCGATCGTGCGATCGAACCCCACATGTTCGGTTGACGCCCCGGCGATCAGGGAGCCGGTGCTTCTTTGCAGCAGATAGGTATTGCCGTGGCGCAGAATCGGGCCGAGCAACTCGCGGTCCGGCCGGTACGCGATGAGATGGCCGCGCACGGGTACAGTGGCCGGAAGTCCGTCCCGCAAAAACGAACTCCAGGCGCCCGCCGCGATCAGAACCCCGTCGCCGCGGTACGCCCGATGGTCCGTGCGCACGCCCGCACCATCCGCCAGAATCTCGATGACGGCCTCATGCTCGCGAATGGAAACGCCCGCGCGCAGGCAGGCAACGCGCAGCGCGGCCGTCACGTCCCGCGGGGCCACCAGACAGTCGTCCGGGAAAAAGCGCGCGGCAACGCTCCCTGGATACGGCATTACTTCGGAACGAATGCCGATGGCCGCTTGCCGGCCCGCCCGCCGCTCCATCTCCTCCGCTTCCGCTTCCGTCAAGGCCAGTTCCACGGCGCCGCCGCGGCGATAGTCGATTGAAATGCCCGAAATGTCCTGCAATTCGGCGACAAAATCGGGATATAGCGCCAGACTGCGGAGAGCCATCCGCGCGAGCGGAGATTCATCCTCGAACTCACCTCCCGGAGCCAACATGCCGGCGCCGGCCCAACTGGCTTCGGCCGCGGTTTCGCGGGCGTCGAAGAGCGTCACGGGCGCGCCCCGCTGGGCGATCCGCCAGGCGCAGGAGAGACCGATTATTCCACCACCCGCCACGATCATCGTTTCAAACATAATGATAGCGGGGTGATTTGTACGATTTTAACCAGAAGGCTCCGGACGTTGTCGTTCTCATGGCGTAAACCGTCGTCTTTGGCACAAGTTATGTGCGAAACTTGAAGTGATTTGCGTTTCAGAGGCCCGGTTCGGTTTCATGCCGTCACGTCATACTGGCAGATGAATAAAACGCTCGCATTCTCGTTCCATCTCGCTGCCCTGATTGCCTGTTCCGCAATCCAGGGTACCGCTTTTGCCCAATGGCGGACAACAGGACCTTTCGGCGGCGATGCCGAAGTGATTCGCGTGGTGCCCAAAGTCAAAGGATTTGTCATTGCCGGCGCGCACAACGGGCTCCTGTTCAGTTCCGTGAACGGCGGGGCTTCCTGGACCAATATTCCTTTCGAAGCTCAATCCTCGGGAACGCTTCATGCGCTGGAGGTGGACCCGCGCACGGCGGGTACCTGGTACGCAGGCATGGAAGGCGATCGTCCGTGGACGTCCGGCGTTTACAAGACAGCCGACGCGGGCAAGTCCTGGAGCCTGCTTCCGGGCACCAAAGGAAAAGCGGTCTGGTCGCTGGCTCTCTGGTCCGCAAACCCGGATGTTGTGGTTGCCGGAACGGCCGACGGCGTCTACCGGAGTTCGGACGCGGGCCGCAGCTGGGCGCTCATCTCGCCGCCCGGCAATGCGGAGTTGCGCCCCGTGGTTTCGCTGGCGTTCGACCCCGCCAATCAGAACATCCTGTATGCGGGCACGACACATCTTCCCTGGCGTACGGCCGACGGCGGCGCGTCGTGGGTATCGATTCACACCGGGATGCTCGACGATTCGGACGTTTTCAGTATCCAGGTCGACCGGCGCGACCACGCGCAGGTTTACGCCAGCGCGTGCAGCGGGCTTTATCAGAGTTCCGACAGCGCGGGCCACTGGAAGAAACTGCCGACACCGAAGGGTGCATTCCGCACCTGGTTCGTGGCGCTCGATCCTTTCCACGCGCGTTCCATCTTCGCCGGAACGACGGAAGGGCTGCTGCGATCGGAGGACGATGGCAGTTCCTGGCGCGAGGTCACCTCCCAGGCGGTGAAGTCGATCGCATTCGATCCCTCGGTTCCCGGCCGCGTCTTCTTCGCGTCCGCTACGGCCGGCCTGATGGTGAGCACGGACGGGGGCAAGACTGTACGGGAGATCAACACGGGTTTCACGAACCGCAATTTTACGGTTTTGACGGGCGCCCAGGACACGCTCTACGCCAGCAGCGTTTTCGAGCCGGGGTCGGGCGGAGTTTATCGCACGGATAATCTGGGGTTGCGCTGGCAACGTTCCGCGGGCGAGCTTGCGGGGCCCGAAATCCGCTTGATGACGGCGGTCCCGGACCGGCCGGGAGCGCTGGTGGCAGTGGGGTATCACGGACTTTTGCAGTCGAACGACGGAGGCAAAACGTGGACTGAGAGAGCAAGCCCGCCGGAGAGCGGCGGCCGGATCGCGGCGCTGCAGGCGCTGGCGCACAATGTTTTGCTGGCCGGTACCGATCGGGGACTTTTCCGCAGTGCCTACGGCGGGAACTGGGAGCCTGCGGCCACGGGCCTTGCAGGCGCCGTTAACTCGATCGAGCGCTCCGGCGGTCCCGCCGTGGCGGCGCTGGGCGCTCGCGGAGCGCTCGTGAGCACGGACGCCGGAGCCACCTGGAAAGCCTGCGGCGAACCGGCGCCTTCCGCAATCTGGTACGGACTGGCGTCCGACACGCAACCGGAGGGTACGCCGGTGGCGCTTGCCGCCACGTCGGTTGGCCTGTTTCGCTCCACCGATGGCTGCCAGTCGTGGGTAAAGGCCACTGAATTGCCCGCGGATACGGTCAGTATCGTGCTATTCCATCCCACACGCGCGGGCGAGGCATTTGCGGCACAGGGAGGCAGGGTCTTCCTGTCCATTGACCGGGGGCAGCACTGGTCGGCGATCGACGATGAAGGCCGAGGCCTTTCGTGGCCCTCGTCGCTGTTTATCCTTCCCGGCGCTCCGGAGCGTCTTTTTGCGTTGTTTCCGAGGCGGGGAGTCCTGTCCAACACCATAGAGGTGGAGGACGCAGTTGCGGCGGGGCATAATGAACTTGCGGTCCGGAGTTCCAGATGAGGCATTCGCCAGTTTTTTGAAAGCGTCAACAAATTTCTGAAAGAGGAATCAACTATGACAATGAGGTCGAAGTCGAATCATTTCCCATCGCGTATCGTCCTGCTCACGGCCCTTGCGGCGCTCGTGACCGCAGGCTCCGCGTTGCCGCAAAACGCCGCTTCCAGCTCATCGGCAAAAGCAGCCAGGGATACGGAGGGTGGATATTCCCTGGTGGATGTCAGTGCGTTTTTCGGCACGCAGTGGTATCAGATCTTCCAGGGAAGCGGGGGATCCGGGCACGATTTTTTTGAGGCCCGGCCCGTGGTGGGAGTCAGGGTAACGGAGAATTTCTACAAGTATGTCGGCCTGGAGGAAGGTTACGAAGTCGGGTTCAACCGCTTCGCCGTACTGCCTTCCGGCGGCACGGCCTACGCCACGACAGCGTCGCGCAACGGACTGGCCTCGCTCGTGGGCGTTTTTAATTTGACGCCGCGCGATTCGAATTTCCGGCCGTTTTTTGTTCTTGGACCGGGAGCGATAACGTATTGGGGTTCCGGCCTCCAGCAGCCGGCCGGCGGTGTGCAGGCCTTGCCGTCTACTCTCAAGACGCAGACCTTCGCCGCGCTCGTGTACGGTATCGGCGCGCAGGTGAATCTGAGCCGCAAATACGCCGTCCGATACGACGTCCGGGGAGTGTGGATGCCAAAAACGGCGGACTTCGGTTTGCCGGCCATCTCTTCCGGGCCGGGTTCCATCTACGTCGCGCAGAATCATGGAGAGAGCTCGCTGCAGTTTAACGTCGGCTTCGTGTTCCGTACCTTGTACCACGAGCCGCCG
>VFSW01011277.1_pt1 | contig 12579 bp, 8 predicted proteins | sample 5358111 | NCBI WGS metagenome assembly VFSW01 (sample SAMN11554181, study PRJNA540505) | mine drainage metagenome | isolation source: sediment from site ElyBrook_90M | place: USA: Ely Copper Mine, Vershire, VT | collected 2017
CGCCCGCGGAGACCCACACCGTCGTGCCGTCCAACTGCTTCACGTCGGCCAGCGACGAGGGCCGCTCGCGCTTGAGAAAGACCAGATCGTCCGGGTCCACCTCTGGGGCCGCGCTTGCCGCCGGGGCCGCCGACCACGACTCATTGCGTTGGTGGTGCATCCACGCAAGCTCAATCCCTACCGCCAGCACAAAGACCACTGTGCCGCCGATCGCCGCCTTTACACCTGAAGTCATGCGTCCGTTGCCTCCTTGCAACCTATATCCAACAAAAATCGAGTGGTACCAGCAGCTTTCTAGCTTCCTGCGAGGATAAACGGCAGGGTGGGGATCTGTGCTCCGCCTGTGTCTTCGATGGTAACGCCAAAGCTCTTGACGGGGACGCCCTTGGGCAGTGCGGGCAGGATGACGCCGGCATTGCCGCGCATGTCCGGGTGGAAGACGGCTGCGGGGATGGAGGCGCGTCCGTCGGAGGGGATGAGCCATAGCTCATAGGCTTTGTTCGCTTCGAGGGGGTCAAGGTCGTCGGCCAGAAAGATGAGGCTGCCGCCCGCGGCATCATAGAGGACGCGACCGAGGGGCTGTGGGGTTGCCTGAGGCTTGGCGGTGAGGGTGACGCGCGCTGCGTTGGGGCCGGCGAGTGCGTCGATCACCTGTTGGGCGCGGGTGGCCTCGGCGTCGAGGCGGGCGAGTTCGCCGGACTGCACGCTGAGATGCGCTCGCTGGTCGCCGGTCTGCTTGTAGAACATGGCGGCGGCAACGGCAAGGCTGGCGGCGGCGATCCAGCCGAGCCAGCCGAGGAATGCGAGCGCGGGGTTGCGCCTTGGCTCGACCTCCTCGTCTGGGGCGAGGATGGAGCCATTGCGTCCAAACGCGGCGAGCGCGGGCTGGGCGTTGGGGAACTGGCGGTTCTCGCGCGCCACCTGCGTCCGCAGGCGCTGGCGGGCGAGCGGCGGAGGCGATTGCAGATCGACGGTAAAGGCATACACGGCGAGATCGCTCTGCACCAGCGCAAGCTCCCGTTGGCACTCCGGGCAGCGCTCGACGTGACTGGCTAGCTCGGCCACCTCGCCGTCGGGAAGAAGCTGCAGGGCATGGAGGACGAGCTCTTCCGGGTCGGCATGGCGCGGGCCGCTCGCGTTGGCCGTGCGCTTTGAGTAGGGGTAGATGCGCGGAGCTGCGTTCCGGTTGGCGTTCATGGCTGGACTGCCTCGCGCAGGGTCTCGTGCAGGACCTCGTGCAGGACCAGGAGCGCGCCGCGCAGCGTGGTCCTGACGGCGCTGACTGGGTCGCCGGTCGTCTCGGCGATCTCGCCGTGGGTGAGGCCGTCGAAGAAGGCCGCTTCGAGTATCTTGCGCTGCGCGGAGGAGAGCTGGTGCAGGCCGGCGCGCGCGCGCTTGGCCAGGGCGTTGCGCCCGGCCTCGCCGGCGAGGTTGGCGGGCAGGTCGAGGGCGACGGGGCCGGTGGGACCGGTGGAGTGCCTGCGGCGCAGTGCATCGAGGGCGCGGGTGCGCGCGTGGAGCGCGAGACCCCCGCCGAGGCCACCTCCGTCAGCGTTGAAGCTCTCGGGATTGCGCCAGATCTGCATGAAGACCGCCTGCAGCACGTCTTCGGTCGCGGCCTGGTCGGCCAGAACTCGCAGCGCAACGGAGTAGACGACCGTGGAGTAGCGGTCGTAGAGGGTGGCCATGGACTGCTCGTCGCCCGACTGCACCAGAGCGAGCAGGGACCGGTCGTCCGTGGGGGAGGGCTGCGGGTTGTCGGCGACTGCGGTCTCTCTGTCCATAAACACACCCACTGACGGTCTGGCCAGTCCGGACTGGACGCGACCAGTTTACTTTATCCTGAGGTCTGCGCGCGGATGCGCGGGACTCCAAGAGGCGGATGAAGATCAGACTGGACAAGGCGCTGGTGGACCGCGGGTTGGCGGCGTCGCGCGAGCGCGCGCAGGCGGTGATTCTGGCGGGGCGCGTGTTGGTGGCGGAGCAGCGCGTGGAGAAGCCCGGAACGCCGGTCGCAGAGGATGCGCAACTGCGTGTGCTCGGGGGCGACCTCCGCTATGTGGGCCGCGGCGGACTGAAGCTGGAGCGCGCGCTGGAGCATTGGCGGATCGCGCTCGACGGGCGGGCCTGCATCGATGTGGGAGCTTCGACGGGCGGCTTTACCGACTGCATGTTGCAGCATGGCGCGGCTTCGGTGCTGGCCGTGGACACGGGCTACGGGCAGATCGCGCACAAGCTGCGCGTGGACCCGCGAGTCAGTCTGCGAGAGCGATGCAATGCGCGGCTGCTGGAGGTGGGAGAGTTGGCAGTTGTCAGGGGTCGGTTGTTGGTGGATGAGACAAGAACAAAAGCAGATTCCTCCGCTACGCTGCGGAATGACAAACAAGGTGGCATGATTTCGTTTCTGGCGATGGATGTGTCGTTTATCTCCGCGACGCTGGTGTTGCCGGCCGTGCTGCGCGCTCTGGCACCGGCTGGCGCGGCGTGGCGCGGCGAAGCGGTGGTGCTCGTCAAGCCGCAGTTCGAGGCCGGCCGCGAGCATGTGGGCAAGGGAGGGATCGTGCGCGGGCAGGCGGCGCGCGAGAGCGCCATCGAGCGTGTGAGGCAGTGCGCAATCGAGCTGGGCGGGGCGCAGATCGAGGTCATCGACTCACCCATCCACGGCATGGAAGGCAACCATGAGTATCTGCTGCACGCCCGCTTCGGCGAGGCGACAGCCTAACCTCGGACCGCAGCGATTGCAGCGGTATTCACAAGCATTCGCTGTCGTGCGCAACCCCGATGCGTGGCCTTGAACTCCGATGACGCCGCGGCTACACGATGTGGGAGGGCAGTTTGGCCGCCTCTCGCCTGGCCTTCCTGCGGCTGAGCACCGAACTGCGCCGCGTGCGCGCGCGCTCGCTGGCGTGGTCGATCTTCTTCCAGAAGCCGATGAAGTAGTCCGCCGCGGAGATGATCGAGACGATGGTCATCCAGTAGATCGCCCACACGGCGATCATGTGCACGGCGATCACGAAGCCGCCGCCCAGCTTGGGAAACAAGATCCAGTAGCTCCAGCGGTGCGCCAGGATCGCCGCCACCACCGAGACGATCTGGATCACGGTCTTCAGCTTGCCGATCTCCGAGGCGTCGATGGTAAAGCCCTCGGAGGCCGCGATGGAGCGCAGGCCGCTGACCAGAAATTCGCGCGCTATGATGATGACCGCGATCCACGGCGGCACGATGCTGGGGGTGTACGCCACCAGGATGATGTAGGCGGCCGTCACCATCAGCTTGTCGGCCAGCGGGTCCAGCAACATGCCGAGCGTCGTGATCTGGTTGCGCCTGCGCGCCAGGTAGCCGTCCAGGCCGTCGGTGATCGACGCCAGGATGAAGACGCCCGAGGCAACGATCTCCTGCTCGCCGCTGAGCAGGCCGTGGGTTGCGTGGTTGGCGGGGAAGGCCGGGGAGAGGATCCACATCAGCAACGGCACGGCGGCGATGCGGCTCAGCGTGATGGAGTTGGGCAGGTTCATGGGCCTTGTGTTGCCGCGCCGCGTGGATGCCGCGCGGCGGTCCGGCAGACAGGGTTCGGGCGGCGCGTCCCGGTAGACGCAGGCCCGGACCGTGCAGAGCCAGACACTAGCATTCTCCCACACCCGCGGGGCGGATGGCGGCGCGGACCGTTTTGCGCTGCCGCAACCGCGCCATGATTCCCCTGCGGTCGCTCTCCGCAGCCCAGTCCGCGCCGCGCACCCGCCTCGTGCGCCGTGGGCCCGGCGTGGTAGATTTGCAGATATTCACCAAGCCTCGCGTAACCGGGCCGGTGTCCTCAATGCTGCTCAGCAAACGATCCCTTCGGCGCTCCGTTCTCTGCCTCCTGGGCATGGCCTGCGCCGTCTGCGGCGCGCGTTCGGGCGCACAGGCAATCACGGAGCGGGGCGATCAATTCAGCAAACAGCTTACGCCGACGCAGAACGGCGTGATTGCCGGCCCGGTCGCCAGCCTGCTGCAGGGCAGCCTCCAGGGTCCGAACTTCTCGTCGGTGGACATCCTGTATATCGACGCTCCAACGGGCACCGGCGCGACCTCTTCCGTCCTCGTCGGGGAAGATCTGAACTCAGGCTCTGGCAACGGTGGATTGAGCGATCTGGATTATGGCCATATCGCGTTTACTGGCGCCACCAACGTCGTCGCTGCGCTGCCCGTCATCAATGGCCAGACCGACTACGCCTTCGCCATCACCGGCGTCTCCACAGACAACCTGTGCCTCTACTATTTCAACCCCAACGCGGGCAGCTCTGACCCCCCATACGGCGGGGGCGATGTTTATCCTGCAAGCGCTCCGAGCAGTTGCATGACGTTGCCGGTACCACCCCAGGTGCAAAAACCGCCCAACTTTACCGCTATCGTCCCATTCCCCTTCACAACCGGATCTTCGCCGCAACTGCTTGTGGAAGACAGCGCCAACGATGTGATCTACGTTGTTGCCATCGGCCCGACTCGGATGAGTGTCCAGTATGACTTCAACCTGAACGCTGGGCGAATCCCGGTTGGACCAGGCCCAATCTACGTCGGCGACTTCAACAGCGACGGCAAGACCGACTTCATCCTCAACGACCAGACCCACCACACGGCTACGGTCTTCTTCGGCAACACCGCCAATGGCATGGGGTTTACGTGGGAGACGCCTTCGCCCTACAGCTTCGATAAGGGGGTCTACTCGATGCTGCTGCAGGATATGGACGACGACGGTCACCCGGACATGGTGGTGGAGGGAAATGACGGGACCATCGAGATATTCAAGGGCAATGCCGACGGCACGTTCCAGACCGCCCCCGAAGGTGGCACTGGGACCGGCAACTCCCTCACCGGGGACGGCGGGCACCTCGCCGCCATCGACCCCAACACGCTGGACATCCTGACCGCCACGCCGATCGGCCTCAGCGTGCTCACACCGCAGAGCGGCACGCTGAACTACACGCTGAAGGGCATCTACAACATCGGGCCGGGGCGTTCGTCGTTTGCGCTGGCGAACTTCCGCGGCGGCGGCATCCTCGACCTGGCCGTCAACTCGCCCGAAGGCATCGCCATCGCGCAAGGCGACGGCAGCGGCGGATTCCAGACCTCGCTGGCCTACTCCGCCCTGGCCCCGGCACTGGGCGCAACCGTCGGCCAGTTCAGGACGAGCGGCATCCCCACGAACTACCTCGACGGGGTGGCCGCCACCGGCGCAACGCAGGCGCAGTTGCTCGTGGGCAGCGGCGCAGGCAACAGCACGTTTACCGCGACCGGCCCTCCCATCAACACCTCCAGCACCCCGCCTGGCGTCCCCACCAGCAACCTGTGGTCGAATATCCTCTCCGGCTACTTCAATGGCACCAGCGAACCTCTCGACATAGCCTACTCGCTGACCGGGATGCCCCCCCTGCCCACCACCGGCACCGGCCTCTACGTCCAGTACGGCAACCGCGACGGCACCTTTGGGTCTCCCACTCCCGTCAGCGGTGCGTCGGGCGGCAATACGTTGTACGGCGAGAGCGCGGTGGGCTACTTCGACACGAGCGGCATCGCGGACATCGCCAACGCCGATGCAAACGACGACGACACGCTGCTCGGCCAGCAGACATCCAACAGCTTTAACGTGGGGTTGAATGCAGCCAGCAGCAACGCCGGCTACAACCAGGTCGCGGCGGGCTACTTCAAGGCAGTCGCAGGGCAGACCGGCAATCAGGACCTCGTCTTCCAGCAGGGCGCGGGCCTCGTCCCGTTCAAGAACAATGGCGGTGGGACTGGGAAGAACTTCACGCCGATGCCTGCGCTCTCCGGCACGCCGCCTGCCAGCTCGCAGCTTGTGGCCAGCACGGTGCTGCTGACGGACGTTACGGATTCTTCTATAGACTCGGGCAACGGGTACGGCGACATCATCGCCCTCTATCACAACCTCGCGTCCACGCCAGCCAACCCCAGCTCCAGCTCGCCGAACTGGCTGTACCTCTGGGTTGGCAACGGAGACGGCACCTTCTCCGCGCCCTACAAACTCCCGCTCAGCCGCAACTACTATCTCGCCGCCGTGGGCGACATGAACGGCGACGGCTATCCCGACCTTGTGCTCAGCGATGGGTATATAGTGGGCATCCTCTACAACCAGGGTCAACTGAGCAGCCAGAACGGCCGTTTTGTGAGCGACATCCCACCCTCTGACCCTGACAAATCATGCCCCCTGTGCGGCGGTGAGCAGCAGTTCCTGGCCGGGCAGGGCATCAACTCGCTCTCGCTGGTGAAGCTCGGCGGTGCAGTCACCCCCAGCCTCATCGTTGCCAACGGCGGCGCAAGCATCTCCAACCCGGTTGTGCTGGAGGGCGAGACGCCCACGCCAACCGGCCTCACGCCCAACCCGCCGGACATCAACACCGGCGGCATCACCGTCCTCGCCAACACCGTCACCACCTCGCCGGTGTCGGGATCGCTCACCTCGACACCAAGCACAAGCAACGTCGGGGCTACATTCACCATGATCGCGACGTTCAGCTCGGTCTCAGGAGTAGCGGAACCCAGCGGCACGGTCACGTTCTACTTCGACGGAACTCAGGTTACCTGTTCTCCTCCGAACACCTTCGTGCCGGGACAAGGGTCATCGCCCTCCACCGCGACCTGCGTCGTCCCGGCGGGCGTCACCACCGTAGTCGGCCCCTTCCCGATCAGCGCGGTCTACAGCGGCGACAGCAACAACTCGGCGTTTACCGCCGCTGCCCAGCAAACCATTGCGGCTGACCCGACCACCACTACGCTCTATCTCTGCGTCGGCCCAACCGCGCAGTGCCTCTCCACGGGAACCATTACCCCGCCTCCACCACCGTTTCCCACAAATCTGCACATGGTCTACGGTCAGACATTCAACGGAACCGCGACGGTGACGCCCAGTGGCACCGCACCGCTGCTGGGCAATACTCTTTTCTACGACCAGTACGGCGGAAACACCATCACGCTGTGCAAACTCCCGACCGAGAACGGAGGCACATGCCCGCCGAACGTGGGAACGGGGACACAGGTGGGCGTCAATGTATTCACGTCCTCATACGTTCCGGGAACAAACGACATCAATGGGCCATCGACCTCGCTTCCGGTCACGATTGCGGTTACTCCCGACACGGTGAATGCGACGGTCGTCGGTTCACCCAGCACTGCGCCGGTGGGGCAGCCCGTCACCCTCACCGCGACGCTGGCCGGGGTCAACGCGCCGCTAGGTACCGCAACCTCACCCCCAGGCTACTACGCGCCACCACCCGGCACGGTCGTCTTTATGAATGGAACCGCGCCGATCACCTGTAGCGCATCGGCGACTCTGGCTCCCAGCGCCAGTGGCGTCTTCAGCACAGCCACCTGCACCACATCGTCCCTGCCGGTGGGGACGGACCCCATCACCGTGGCCTACGCGGGAAGCCTGGACTTCCAGCCGACAACCTCCACCACCCCATTCAACGAGGTCATCGCGCCGCTGGCCGCGCCCAGCTTCACCCTCGCCGTGACACCCAACCCGGCAACCGCCACCGTTGGCTTTGGCACGGTGCTGACCGTGACGGTGACCGCGCAGAACGGCTTCAGCGAGGGCGTGAACCTGGCCTGCGGCGCGCTTCCCTCGGAGACGACCTGCACCTTTGCTCCGTCGACGATTGCCGGAGGCGGCGGCGGTCAGAGCAACCTGGTCCTGGTGACGACGGCGCCGCATAGCTGCGGCGCCACCCAGCCCTACTTCTTCGGCGGCAACGGCGGCGCGCCCAGCCTGGCACCGCTGGCGCTGCCCGCGCTGGCTGGCCTCTTCGCACTCTTCATCCCCGGCCGGCGACGCTGGCTGCGCGCGCTGCTGGCCATGGCGGTGGTGGCGGGCCTTGCGCAGATCGCCGGCTGCGGCACATGCACCGACCTGGGCACGCGCCCGAACACATACACCATCCAGGTGATCGGCACCTCCGCGGTGACCGGAGAGGTGCAGTCGCAGGCCCTCACCATCAACGCCACGATATAGACTGGGCTGGGTCGCTCGCTGTGCGCATGGAGAAGCCCAGGCCCACCGCGGCGACTGAAGCAATGGGAACGGTGGATGACATGGGCCGGGGCATCACCCTGTGAATCTTTGGCGACGACCCGCCGGTTGGGCCTTCTATCGGTGGACGACAAGTCTTGCGCACCTAGAAGGTGGTGCTTACGGTGAGGCGCAGGGTCTTGCGCGGCTCACGCAGTTCGTAGGCCGCGCCGTAGAGCTGTTCCACCTGCTGGAAGCCGTACTGTCCTGCGCCGTTGTTGGGGAACATGCCGCGCAAGGTTGCGTCGTCCACCGCCAACTGCTGGGGAAGGTTCTTGAAGAGGCGCAGCGGGTTGTAGGCGTAGTACAGCCGGAAGGGCGCATTCACAATGGGCAGCATGACCTGGATCTCGGGGCCGACCGACATGCGGGGGACAAAGTTGGTGCCGGGTACCGTGTGCAGAAGCAGAGATGAGAACGCAGGCACCTGTACCCCGCCATAGCACGCTCCGTTGATGAACTCCGGGCAGCCATAGAGCGGACTGGACAGCACGGAGACCCCGTCGACGCTCTGTAGCAGTTGACCCTTCTGTAGATTGCCGGTCAGTCCAAAGTCGGCGAAGAGGTTCATGCTGACCGTGCTGGCGAGCGGGATCTGGTACTGCAGGTTCGCCGTCAGCTGCGTGTCTCCGCCCACCGAGGCCAGGCGGTAGACCGGGATCGGGATCTGTATATTGCCCAGGCTGGGGTTGGTGGGGTCGCGCGGCACCAGCGTCCCATCCGGGTTGGTGAGGTTGTACTCGACCTTGACCGGGACGAAGGTGTAGGGAGAGCTGGCGCGGATGTCGAAGCCGCGCACATCGGACTCGCCGCCGCCGTAGATGCGGTTGGTGGGTGGGGCGACCTCGCCGCCGAAGCCCGAGATGTGGGCGAACTGCAGCCGGAGCCCAAGGACGTTGTGCCCCTCCGGGTCGATGCGCAGCCCCTTCATGGGATAGAACTGGCGGAAGGTGCCCACCGGCGAGATGTACTTGACATTGCCGCCCGCGCCGGCAATCTGCACCGACATATTGAAGTCGCGCCCGGAGTGCCAGCCGACGGAGCGGTCGAGGCTGGAGTAGGTGTAGCTGGGCGCAATGGTCGAGGTGATGATGCCGGTCAACTGGTTCAGTCCCTCCACGCCGGAACGGAAGGCCAACGACTGGAAGATATTGCGCGTATTGGAGTTGAACGTGGTCACGGCAGCGCGCGACAGCGAGTAGGTGACGCCAACGCGCGACACCCCGTGTCCGTGGATGAGCCACACATGCTTCAGCGGCGCGCTCTCCGATGCCGTAAAGCCTGTGGTTGCGGTGTTGAAGTTGGTCAGCAGGGACTCTTGCGCCGTGGAGACGTTCGCGCTGGTGCCGTTGGAGATCGAGTATGCCTTGGCCGGGTTGTAGTCCATCTTCTGCGTGAACACCTGCGCGCCCACGGAGATCGGCTTGTTGCGCAGATACGGCTCTTCAAACCCCAGGCTCAGGTTGCGCTGCAGGTCTCCGATGTTCGCCATCGCCGTGAGCGTCTCGCCCAGTCCAAGGAAGTTGTTGGTCTGGTACTGCAGCCCCATGAAGGTCCCCGAGAGTCCGCTGATGCCGCCGTTCAGCGCGATGGTGTTCTTGCCCTTCTCCTTCACCTTCAGGAGCAGGTCCACCGTCCCGTTGTCGGCGTCCTCGCGCGTCTCCGTGTCGTCTTCCACCTTGAGGGTATCGAAGTAACCGAGCTGGTTCAGCCGCTGGATCGACAGGTCCCACAACTGGCTGTTGTAGACCTGGCCCTCTTCCAGCAGCAGCTCCCGCCGGATCACCTTGTCGCGCGTCACGGTATTGCCGGAGAACTCGATCCGGGAGACACGGAACTGCTTGCCCTCGTCGATGCCGATGTCCAGGTAGACCAGCTTCTTGGCCTCATCGACGCGCGGCTTCGGGTCCGGCACCATGTCGATGTAGCCAAGGCTGCCATAGGCCTTGCGCAGGTTCTTCAGGCCCTTGGAGAACTCCGTCGCGTCGAACCACTCGCCGTCCTTCTGGGTGAACTGCGCGCGCAGCGCCTTGGTATTGGTGAACGTCTTGTTGCCGCTGAAGGTGATGCCGCCCAGCCGGTAGCGCCCGCCCTCTTCGACCGGGATCAGGATGTCGATGCGCTTGCCGGTGGAAGGACGCAGGGTAAACCAGTTCAGCCCTCCTTCGTCGCGCACATGGGTCTGCGGATCGGCGGTCTCCGCCCTGAAGTAGCCGCGGTCCTCGTAGGCCTGGCGCACGCGGTCGGTGTCCTCATCCAGCTTGCTCGCGTCGAACGTCCGCGGCAGCAGGTCCTCGAGGAGGATCGAGTGCGGAATCCCGATGGGCCGCAGGTTCACCATCGCGTTGCGCAGGACGCGGTTGCTCAGGTTGTAGTTGCCCTCGAACGCGATCCGCCCCACCTTGACCGTCGGCCCTTCCTTGATGTCGAAGGTCACCGACACCGACGACGGCGGTATGCGCTTCACCTCCGTCGTGACGGTCGCAAACTGGTGTCCGTGCTCGCTCAAGAGGTCCTTCAGGACGTCCTCTGCGCGCTTGACCCGCGTGTCGTCGTACTGGCTCTCCACCGTCAAGCCGACCTTGGCCTTCTTGAAGCGGTCGTCCACGTCCGACTGGGTGACCGAGTTCAGCCCCTTGTAGTTGATCTCCATGATGGTCGGCTTCTCCAGCACGTAGACCACCAACTGGATGCAGGATGGGGTGTCCACGCGCTCGATGCGCACGTTCTGAAAGTACCCGGTGTTCCAGATGGAGTTGAAGTCGCGCTCTACCGTGGCCGCGTCGTATGGATCGCCCTGATGGCTGGACATGCGCGCCAGGACCGAGTCCTTGGGGATTCTGTATGTCCCAATCACCTCCGGCTGGCAGAGCGTCTGCGCGCCGCCTGTCGCATCCACAGCCGCAGCCGGCGAATCCGCCGCCGCGCCTGCCGGGGCGCTTGCGTCCGCCTGCGCCCACACTGCATGCGCGGGCAGCAGGAACGTGGCGGCCAGCACAGACGCCGACGCCAGGGCATGAGCAATGCGGGAGCGACAAGAGCGCGTACGCACAGACCTTAGCTTGACCTTCAGGGACCTTCCACTCACTCGCTTTACGGTAAAGATACGCACACCCTCATTCGCTGCCAAAATCGTGCCCCTCTGGCTCCTTGGGGAAAGTCCGATTATATGGGAGCGATGCCGCTCCATGCGAGTCTGCAACAACGCTAGCGATGGCTGGACGGGAAATAAACGCGCGCCGGCGGTGTTCCCGGACGGGAAACCCAACTGTGCGGGCCATCACAAAGACGCGCCCCGCCTCAGTGGCCGAGCAGTTGCGCGAACCGCGCCTGCACCTGCTCGTCGTCAAAATACGTCTGCGAGTCCGCCGGGCGGCAGCGCTCGCAGCATCCCGCATCGCGGTCGAGCAGAAGCGTCGCCGCGTCCAGCAGCATCTCGCCGGGCGTCTTGCCCGCGACCAGCGAGAGCAGTTCGATGCGCGCGCTCTGCTCGTAGTCCAGTTCGACGTTCATGCAGTCAACCTTACCCATTTGGGGGATATGCCTGTCAATCGGATTGTGATAGACACCGCTCTCGCGTCGCCCCAAATGGGGACCTGGGCGCGGCCTGTCCCACCCTCCAACATGGCATCCACAGGAACTATCGGCAGACCGGAGCGACTCAATCACCCCCAACCTCTTGTAGAATGGCGAAGTCGAGACCGCCCGTTTGCAAGCGGGCTTCAGACCGCAGGTTCGGGAGGGCAGGCAAGTCTATGGCAACCACGATGGCAAGCATTCCGGCGCTCAAGCAAGTGCATGTGCAGTTGAAGGCGCGCATGGAAAAAACAGTCGAGGACTTCCGCGCAAACCTGCTCTCCACGCGCACGGGCCGCGCCAGCGTGCACATGCTCGACCAGGTGAAGGTGGACTACTACGGCACCGACACACCGCTCTCCCAGGTCGCGCAGATATCGACGCCCGAGGCGCAACTCATCCTGGTGGCGCCCTGGGATGCCGGAATCGTGGTCGCCGTCGAGAAGGCCATCCGCACCAGCAACCTCGGCTTCAACCCCATGCACGACGGCAAGGTGGTCCGCGTCCCCGTGCCGCCGATGAACGAGGAGCGCCGCAAAGAGGCGGTCAAACACCTCGCTGGTGTGCTGGAGGACCATAAGACGGCGATCCGCAACATCCGGCGCGACGGCAACGACCAGGTGAAGAAGGCCGCCAAGGACAAGCTCATCTCCGCCGACGACGAGAAGCGCGCCAACGAAGAGATCCAGGTCCTCACCGACGCCGAGATCAAGCGCATCGAAGATCTCTTCAAGGCCAAGGAAAAAGAGATCCTGACCGTCTGAGCTGAGCACACGGTCTGACTAGAGCAACTCGATAAACTCGTCAACCGTCATCCCAGCAGCGCGAATAATTGAGCGGAGAGTGCCCGGCTTCAGCTCGCGATGCTGCGGGATGGAGAGCGCCGCCCACTGACCCTCCTTGGTCAGAATGACATGGCTTCCCGTCTGCCCCTCCCGAAC
>VFSW01011278.1_pt1 | contig 12578 bp, 9 predicted proteins | sample 5358111 | NCBI WGS metagenome assembly VFSW01 (sample SAMN11554181, study PRJNA540505) | mine drainage metagenome | isolation source: sediment from site ElyBrook_90M | place: USA: Ely Copper Mine, Vershire, VT | collected 2017
GCGTGTGGGAGCGCAGCCGCGCATCCAAGACCATCAAGCTGCTCTGCGGCAACAAGGATGCGGTGGCTTCTGCGTATTCGCTCTTTGACTATCGGATTGCGGATGACCTTGGAGGTGAAGCGGCGTACATCAACCTCCGCGATCGCGCCTACCATCATGGCGTGCGGCTGGCCAGCGACATGGTGCCCAACCACATGGGTATCGATTCCCCTTGGGTGGTCGAGCATCCGGAGTGGTTCATCGCGCGCGAATATCCTCCCTATCCCGCATATTCGTTTGAAGGGCCGGATCTGTCGAGCGATGGACGCGCGGAAATCAAGATCGAGGATCACTACTTCGAACAGACAGACGCCGCTGTGGTCTTCCGCCGCCGCGACAAGGCAACGGGTGAGACGCGGTTTATTTACCACGGCAACGATGGGACCAGCTTTCCGTGGAATGACACAGCCCAACTCGACTATCTGAATCCTGCGGTCCGCGAGCAGGTCATTCAGACCATTCTTCATGTCGCGCGGCTGTTTCCGATTATTCGATTTGACGCGGCCATGACTCTGGCTAAACGCCACTTCCACCGCCTCTGGTTTCCGGGACCGGGGTCGAGCGGCGCCATTCCGTCGCGCGCTGAGTACAGCATGACGCAGCATGACTTCAACCAGCACATGCCGCATGAGTTCTGGCGTGAGGTGGTAGACCGCGTCGCCGCGGAGGTGCCAGGCACGCTTCTGCTGGCAGAGGCATTCTGGCTGATGGAAGGCTACTTCGTCCGCACCCTCGGAATGCATCGCGTCTACAACAGCGCCTTCATGAATATGATGCGCGACGAAAAAAACGCCGAGTATCGCTCCGTAATCAAGAACACCCTGGAGTTCGATCCGGACATCATGAAGCGATACGTAAACTTCATGAGCAATCCGGATGAGCGCACCGCGATTGACCAGTTCGGCAAAGGCGATAAGTGCTTCGGCGTTGCGGTGCTCATGTCCACGCTGCCGGGCTTGCCGATGTTTGGACATGGGCAGATTGAGGGCTTCACGGAAAAGTACGGCATGGAATACCAGCGGCCCCGGTACGACGAGACGCCCGATCACTGGCTCGTGGAGCGGCATGAGATGGAGATCGCGCCGCTCTTGCACAAGCGGTGGCTCTTTGCCGAGAGCCATAATTTCCTTCTTTATGACTTCTTCCAGCCCAACGGATCGGTGGACGAGAACGTCTTTGCGTACTCGAACCGGAGCGGGGACGAGCGCGCGCTGGTGGTCTACAACAATCGCTACGGAACGGCGCACGGGACGATTGATTTTTCTGCGGCCTATGCGGACAAGGGTGCGGGGCATCTGCGCCAGAAGCGGCTCGCCGAAGCGCTTGGATTTGGCAAGGACCACTTGACCGTCGTTGCCTGGCGCGAGTCTTTAACCGGCTTGCAATACCTGCGCCGCACGCGCGATCTGTGTGAGCACGGATTGACGCTTGATCTGCATGCCTACCAGTGCTATGTCTTTCTCAATTGGATTGAGCTGCGCCCGACAGCAGAGAATCCATGGGACCGGCTCAGCGACTTTCTAAATGGTCGCGGCGTGCCAAATCTGGAAGACGCACTGATTCAGCTTGAACTGCAGCCCGTGCAGGATGCGCTGCACCATCTTCTGGACCCGTCCATGGTGCGAACGCTTGCGGACTTGGCCGAACATCCGCGAAGCGACGGAGGTGGCGCGGACAAGAAACTGGCCCAGGAGCGTCGCGAGTTCCTTGACGAGGTCTGGCGGCGTTGCGAGCGATTCGTGCGCGCCGCAGAGCCTGTGTATCGAGCGCGGCTGCGCGTTGCGGGTGTCCGTCCGCTGGGCACTGCCAGTCAGGACATCGAGTCGCTTGCAATCGGCTGCCGCACCCGGCTGCGCGCAGCCATGCGGCTTCCCGCGATCGAAGCGATGTCGTCGCGGCCCTGGACGGTGGCCGCGCGGCGCGTGCTACCCAGTCCGAGCCCGCAATTAACTGCGACCGTGATGTGGGGACCGCTTCTTGCATGGTGTGCACTGGAGACGCTCGCCGAGGCAGTGCACGGCGCTGCTCCCCGGCTTGTGTCGCTGGATCTGTATGACAGGTTGCGCCTCCGTGAGCCTTTTGCACAGATCTTCCAGACGCTTGGTTTCGAAGGCGAAGACGGCTGGCGCGCAGCGGCTCGCATCCGGGTGATGTTGCTCGCCGGAGGGGGATCCACACAAGCGGTTGCCTCACCGGCTGACGCAACCGCGGCCGCTGCAACCGTGACGCCGGCTGCTTCCAACGCGACAGCGGCTGGCGGTGAGCGCGTTCTTCTGTCGCCGGCCCTGTGGCTCGATGCGGACGTGCGCTGGCTGACCGGCATTCACGAGGCGGAAGGACACAACTACCTGGTGCGGGAACTCTATGAGGAATTGCTGTGGTGGCTCCTCTTGCCATCCATGCAGCACCTGGCGGGCCAGTCTGCGCCTGCCCGCGAAGAGATTGAGCAACTGAACCGCACGGTGGCCGAGGCGCTGGATACTGCCGAAGCCGCCGGGTACCGCATGGACGTGCTTCTCGCGAGCGCTGCGTCGGGTCCGGAGGACGATGCCGAGGAGCAGGAAGCGGAACAGGAAGAAGCCTCGATCGAAAAGCCTGTGGAGATTCACGAGATCGACGCACAGCCGGACGTGGAAGACCTGTAAGCGCGCGGATCCGTCACATGATAGTGTGATTTGGAACACATCGCATCGTTGTTTTGCGCGCCGAGCATTCCATTCGGTCGTCCCTCCGGGAAGAGAGGGCAGGGCTGCGCGTCGGTGAAAGGTAGAAGCGTGCGCGACGAGGATCGGGTCATTTCAAGGGTCATCAAACGGCCTTGCGCACGCAACTTCTTACGAAAGTGCGGTGTCCATGCCTCAGGAGGCAACACTGCAGCGGTGCGGGCGATCAAAATATTGTAGGAGGTGACGAGTGAAGGGGATCTTCGTGGTGGGGGCCGGGCCCGCGGGCATGTTTGCGGCCCGGCAGATGGCTCTGGCCGGCTATGACGTCTTCATTTTTAATCGTGATATCAAGCCCGGCGGCCTGGTGGAATATGGCATTTATCCCGTAAAGGAAAAGATGAAGTCGGGACTGCGCAAGCAGTTCGCGCAAGTGCTGGCCATGCCCAACGTGCACTACTTCGGCAATGTGCAGATGGGTGAGGACCGCGCGCTGAAAATTCAGGATCTGCAGGCCATGCGCCCGTCGGCGATCGTCTTCGCATGCGGCGCGCAGGGTGCAAAGAAGCTCGGCTTGCCCGGCTCGGACGCAAAAGGTGTTTATGCGGCCAAAGATTTTGTGTACGCCTACAACCAGTTGCCGCCGTATGCCTCCATGGATTTTTCGACAGGCAGGCGCGTGGCGATTGTCGGCGTGGGCAACGTTGCCATTGATATTGCTCGCTGGGTGCTGGAAGACGCGCCGAATCGTGTTACAGAGAGCGTCGTCGTGATTGCTCGCCGGGGGCCTCTCGAAGTGAAGTTCGATGAGAAGGAAATTGAATACGTCGAACAGCATGTTTCGCGCGACGAACTGACCGCTGAGCTGGAGCGTGTGCGTGAGAGATGCGCCCGTTGTAACCAGGACGTCTCAGCCGCGAAGCTCTTCCAGGAGCACTTCCGCAAGCTGGCGAATCCTGAGTACATCGCAGTTCCGCCCCGTCTCTCGTTCCGCTTCCTTTCGTCGCCCAGCGCGATCATTCCGGATGCAAGTGGCCGCATCGGGCGGCTGCAGGTTGCAGAGAATGATCTGGTTCTGAAGGCGGACGGCAGCACTTCAGCCGTTGTGAATGGGCAGCATTGCGAACTGGAGGTGGACACACTCATCTTTGCGATTGGCGACGAGCACGACCCCAAGATTGGTTTGCCGATGGGACCGCATGGTTACGTGACAGAGCCCGATCCTGAGCATCCCGGGGAGCCCGGCTACAAGGTCGTCGATCCAAAGACCAAGGCGGCGGTCCCCGGTTGGTTTGTTGCCGGGTGGGCGCGCAAGGCCAGCACCGGGCTTGCGGGCATCGCGCGACACGATGGGGAGGTGAGCGCGGCGCGGGCTATCGAATACGTGAAGGGTGCGCCGGAGACGCAGACGCTCAGCGAGAAAGAGATCGTTGCCAGGCTGGAGTCCCTTGGGCTGCAGCCGGTGACCAAAGAAGACTTGTTCCTTCTGGGGCGTGTGGAAGACGCCATCGCGCAGGAACGCAAGGTGCCATCGTTCAAGTTCTCGAAGAACGAGGAGATGTTGCAGGCCATCGAGGAAGAGCAGATGCGCGTCTAGGGATTTGGCTTACATCAGCAGAGACATACGCGGCCTCTTGACAGACTAAACTGAACCGTTCAGTATTGTTTAGTTGGGAGGTCGCTCGTGATTCGTGTCCGCAATCTGGTCAAATCCTTCGGCTCTTTCACCGCGGTGAACGATGTTTCGTTCGACGTGGAGCGCGGGGAGATCTTCGCCTTTCTTGGCCCCAATGGAGCCGGCAAAACCACCACCATCAAGATGCTGACGACCCTGATGCATCCCTCCAGCGGGGCAATTGAGCTGGACGGGCTGGATCCCCAGAAGCACCAGAACGAGGCGCGCAAGCGATTTGGAATCGTCTTCCAGGACCCCAGCCTCGATGGCGATCTGACGGCCTGGGAGAACATGGAAGTCCATGGCGTGCTCTACCATGTGCCGCACCGGCACCGGCGCGAACGCATCGAGGAGCTGCTCAAGCTCTTCGAACTGTGGGAACGCCGAAAGGAGCAGGTGAAGAAGTTTTCCGGCGGCATGAAACGGCGGCTGGAGATTGCCCGCGGCTTTCTGCATACCCCGCGGATCCTCTTCCTCGACGAGCCGACCCTCGGCCTCGACCCGCAAAGTCGCAATCAACTCTGGAATCATGTGAAGAAGGTCAATGAAGCCGAGAAGGTGACCGTCTTCCTCACTACGCACTACATGGATGAGGCAGACCGCGTGGCGCACCGCATCGGCGTCATCGACCACGGCAGGCTCGTGGCGCAGGGGACGCCGCAGCAGATCAAGGATCAGACGGGCACACAGACTTTGGAAGAAGCGTTTCTTACGCTGACAGGTACAACGATTCGCGACGAGAGCGCGAGCGGAGCAGATCAGATGCGGCAGTTTGCGCGCATGTGGAGCGGAGGAAGACGATGAGAGCAATCTATATTCTCTGGCTGCGCGAATTGAAGCGCTATGTGCGCTCGCGCGCGCAGATTGTGGCTTCGCTGGGCCAGCCCATGTTGTATCTGCTGGTGCTCGGCTTCGGTCTTGGGCCCGTCTTTCAACGCGCTGGCAACGGCAGTTACTTCCAGTTTGTCGCGCCGGGCGTCATTGGCATGACGGTGCTGTTTTCCTCCATCTTCTCGGGGCTTGGGCTGTTATGGGACCGCCAATTCGGCTTTCTGAAAGAGACGCTCGTGGCGCCGGTGCCCCGGCTGCAAATCATGATTGGACGCACACTCGGCGGAGCAACCGTCGCGATTGTGCAGGGACTTCTGGTGACGATTGTGTGCGTGATCGCAGGCTTCCGTCCCCAGCATCTGATGATGGTGCCGGTGGCGCTGCTCTTCATGATTCTGATTGCGACGGTCTTCGCAGCACTGGGCGTGGCAATCGGCTCAAGCCTTCAGGACATGCAGGGCTTTCAGCTCATCATGAACTTTCTCGTCATGCCGATCTTCTTCCTGTCGGGCGCGCTGTTTCCACTCACGGGACTGCCGAAGGCTCTGGCCGTGGCCACGGACATCGATCCGTTGACTTACGGCATTGACGGGATGAGGGCGTCGTTGCTGGGCTTGTCGCACTTCGGCGTGAGGACCGATGCGCTTGTGCTTGCGGTGATTGGCGCAGTACTGCTCGTCATTGGCGCGCATCGCTTCTCGAAGATTGAGATCTAAACATGGCACGGACCCGCAGCAGCGAAGCGCACGAAAAGGTCATTCGCGCAGCGCTCGACTTGTTTGGCGAACGGGGCATCGATGGCGCCAGCATGGACGCAATTGCGCGCGCATCGGGAGTCAGCAAGGCCACCATCTACAACCACTGGGCAGACAAGGATTCGCTGCTCTTGGAGGTAATGGTCTTCGTCAACGGGCTCGACCGCGAGCGGGATGATGTGGATACGGGCGATCTTTGCCGCGATCTGGCCATGGTGTTGAGCCGCCGTCCTCCGAACGATCTGGATGCCGAGCGCAACCGCATCACCCCGAGCCTGATTGCCTATTCCGCCGTGCATCCGGAGTTCGGCCGTGCGTGGCGACAGCGCGTGACGGAACCGCCGCGCGCAGCCTTGCGCCGGGTGCTGGAGCGAGGCATCGAGCGGGGCCAGTTGCCGCACGATCTCCACATGGACACCGCGCTCGCGCTTCTGCTTGGCCCCATGCTCTACGTGCACATCTTCACCAGGGACGACCCGCACCATCGTCCCGATCTTGGCCCCAGGGTCGCCGAAGCCTTCTGCCGTGCCTTTGCGGTGCAGCCGCCCGCCACTCGCCAAAAATCCAGAGGCCGCTAGAATTCTGGCGGATGTTCCGCCGCGACGCCGAAGGCGCGCTCCATCGCCAGTCCGGCCTGCGCAATTGTGCCCTCATCAAAGAGCCTGCCGATGAGCGTGACGCCGTGGGGCACGCGGCGCGGCGAGCTGAACTTCGGCAGAGGATGCTGTGGATCGGGAGCCCAATCGCTGCGTGCCTCGGAGACCTCGACAAATCCCGCGCGCAAAGTGAGCGAAGGATGCCCGGTGGCGTTGGTGATGACCAACATCTCATCGCGCAGAGAAGGGACGAGCAGCAGGTCCACGCTTTCGAAGAGGCGCGCCATCTCGAGCGCAACCTTGCGTCGCATGCGGTCGGTCTGCACAAAGTCCACGGCGGAGAGGAAGCGCGACTGGCGAAAAACGTTGGGCCAGCCGTCTGGGACCTGCATCTTCAGTTCATCGAGCTTGCCGCTCAGCGTCAGCTCTTCAAACGCGGCTGCGGCTTCTGCAAAGAGAATCAAGTTCAGCGAGTCGTAGGGCCACTCGGGCAGGGCAACCTCGACGGGCGTCATCCCGAGCTTTTTGACCGTTTCCAGCGCCGCACGGTCCACCTCGGTTGCAGGGCTCTCATTCATCCAGCCAGGGAAGTAGCCGACGCGAAGCCCCTCGGTGCTCGCATGGGCGTCAAAGGCCAGCCTGCTCGGCACGCACTCCATGTCGCCGGAATCGGAGCCGGAAATCGCATACAGCACCAGCATTGCGTCTTCCACGCTGCGCGTCATGGGGCCGAGCTTGTCGAGCGACCAGCAGAGCGTCATGGCGCCGGTGCGTGGCACACGGCCATAAGTGGGCCGCAGACCTGTGACGCCGCAGCGCATCGAAGGACTCACAATGCTGCCGCCGGTTTCGCTTCCGATGGCAAATCCGACGAGCCCCGCCCCTGTCGCCGCGCCTGGCCCAGCGCTTGAGCCTGATGAGCCTTCTTCCAGCAGCCAGGGATTCATCGTCTGTCCACCGAACCAGATGTCGTTCAGCGCCAGCGCGCCCATGCTGAGCTTGGCAATCAATACCGCGCCTGCGGCGTTGAGCCGCTTCACCACGGCGCTGTCTTCTACGGGAACCCGATCGCGGTAAGGCTCCGCGCCATAGGTGGTGCGGATGCCGGCCGTGTCGAGTAGGTCCTTCGCACCCCAGGGAATGCCATGCAGCGGGCCGCGATAGTGTCCGGCAGAGATTTCGGCATCGGCTTTGCGCGCCCGCTCCAGCGCCTGGTCGCTCAGCAGCGTGATCACGCAGCGCAGTTTGGGATCAAAGCGGTCAATTCGGCGCAAATAAATCTGTACGAGCCGCTCGGAGCTGAGTTGGCGGCTCTCGATCCAGCGCGAGAGCTGCGAGACGGGCGCATAGGCGATCTCTGCGTCGCTGGCTGGCAAGGGAAGATGCAGGTCTGCGCTCCGCTCAAATCGATCCATCGCTGGCATGCCGGTTGTGATGCCAGGCAGTGCCGGATTCCAGGTGGTGGCGGGCGACAACGTCGATTCGAGCGCAAGCTTGCGAGGCCCAACGCGGCGCTCGTAGACGGGCGCCATCTGTACGCGCCAGTTGCCCGCAGCCTCGGCCAAATCGGTTTCTTTCAGGTCCACCTGCATCAGCTTTTCCGCTTCTTTGAACGTGCCGGCGGAAACCTCCGGTCCGGCGGCGGGCGACGTGCCAAAGACCGGCGGAGCGCCGGGCGTCTGGTCCTGCTGTACGGGCGTCTGTGCCTGACCTGCAATCGCGGTTCCCAGCAGCCCCATGGAACCAAGGGCAACAAACTCTCTGCGTGATGGGTTCATGCTTCCTCGTTCACTCCGAATCTCCCCCATTTCGCGATGGGTGAGCAAACTATAGCACCCGGGGAGTGCCGGCTTGTGCGCCTTGCCGGTGTGTGCTGAGCTGGGCAGGATCTTATCGAGATTGCTCCGTTGTGATTGGAATCCATTTGTTCCAACGAGCCCGGACCCGTAGAATCACTCATGTGCGGCTAGGCGGGTCCGGAATCCTGTGTTCTGTACGCGCTACGCGAGACCAACATGAGTGAACAGGCAGCAGGTTCCAACCCCACGGTGGCGGTTTCACCCGCGTGGAGCAAAATAGAGAGGGCCCGCCATCCCCAGCGGCCGTATCCGATGGACTTCATCGAACGGGTTTTTACGGATTTCAGCGAAATTCACGGGGATCGCGCCTTTGGCGACGATGAAGCGGTGGCCTGCGGCATGGCTCGTCTAGACGGCGAAGAAGTGCTCGTCATCGGCAACCGCAAGGGCGGCACGACCAAAGAGCGTGTGCGCCGCAACTTTGGCATGCCGAATCCGGAGGGCTATCGCAAGGCGCTGCGCTGCATGAAGATTGCCGAGAAGTTCGGCAGGCCTGTCTTCAGCTTCATTGATCTTCCAGGTGCCTATCCTGGGTTGGGTGCAGAAGAGCGCGGCCAGGCCGAGGCCATCGCGCGCAACATCCGCGAGATGGCGCGCCTTCGCGTACCCACGATCTCCGTCATCAGCGGCGAGGGCGGCTCCGGTGGGGCGCTCGCTCTGGCCGTCAGCGACCGCGTGCTGATTCTTGAGAACGCGCTCTACTTCGTCATCACCCCGGAGTCCTGCGCGGCGATCATGTGGCGCGACGCGAATCAGAAGCAGCTCGCGGCTGAGGCCATGCGCATCTCTGCTCCCGAGGTCAAGGCGCTCGGCTGCGTGGATGAGATCATCGCCGAACCTGAGGGCGGGGCGCACACCGATCATGAAGCAGGAGCGGGATTGCTGGGGACCGCGCTGAAGAGGCACCTTGCCGAGCTGAAGGCGATGCCCATTGACGCGCTGGTCGCTGCACGCCAGGCCAAGTTCCGCAACATCGCGCAGTTTTATACGGAAGGTTAGCCGGATTGCTCCATTCCCTTCTCAGAGTCGGTCCGGGAAGTGAACCCGCGAGCCTGTTGCGGCATCAAAGTGGAATGAATTTCATGGAGCGCGCCGCATGACGAACGCAGCACCTGTCACCAGTCGGCTGCGTGCCTATTTTGAGTTCATCGCCGCCATTGTTTATTTCTTTCTGGCGCGCTCGGTCGCACGCCATAGCGCCGCCGGCCTCGTCAGCGATGCGCTGGAGCCGCTGCTGGAGCAGGTGATGCTGGCCTTCCTGCTCTTTCTCGGCTACGCGGCCTTCGGCATGACCTTTGACCGGCAGAAGCGCCCGATGCGCGAGCAGGGATTTCCTTCTCGTGACGGCTGGCAGCGCGAAGTCGGCGTAGGCGTTGCGCTCGGCTGGGGCATCGCTGCGGTGTGCGTGCTCGTGATGGCGCTCTTCGGCGGCATTGCCGTAGCGCTCACGCTGAACCATTCAGCCTTTGCATGGCTGGCAGCGGATCTGGCTTTCTTCGCCGTTGCGACTCTCGCGGAAGAGATCGCCTTTCGCGGCTACGGCTTTCAGCGTTTTGCGCAGAGTGTTGGTCCTGTCGCTGCGACGCTGGCGTTCACCGCGCTGTATGCGGCGGTGCAGGCTACGGTGCCGGGCGCAAGCCACGCCAGCATCGCGGTCTCGCTGGCTTTTGGTCTGGTTCTCACCATCGCCTACCTGCGCACGCAGGCGCTGTGGGTGAGCTGGGGCCTGAACTTTGGCTGGAAGGCCTCGCGGGCGCTGCTCTTTGGTCTGACTGTCGCGGGAGCCAACTCCCATTCGCCGTTGATTGAGGGCGACCCCATGGGCCGGTTCTGGGTGACCGGCGGAGGCTTCGGGCTGGACGCGAGCTGGTTTGCGTTCCTGGTGCTTCTCCTGGCGATCCCTGTGCTGTATCGTGCCACGCGCGACCTGGACTTTCTGCATAACGCGCCGGTGCTGGTGCCGGGTGGAATCCCCGTCGATCTGGACGCAGCCGCGCGCCGTCAGCATGAGTCCGCCATGGGCCAGGCCGCACCAGCCCCGCCGAGTCTCGTGCAGATTGCTCCGGTGCAGGCTCCCGGAGGTTCAAGCCAATCGAGCGCACCGGGTTCTATCGAAAGAACTTCGCAGCAATAGCGATGTCCAGCGGGCTGCCCGCAGCTTTCCACCCGGTGCGAATCATTACCGGCTCCTCAAAATTGATTTGACCGCACATCTTGCATCGCTCTATCGTTTGCTCAATCCTGAATGCATCCATGGGAGGTTCCCATGCGGCGGTTATCCCGGGAGTTTGGCGCGATGTGCGGCCGGTTGTGCGCACAGGGGAAGTGTGCGGCTGTGCTCGGGATCTTGCTCACCGCCGTCGCAGCATCAGCTCAGGTGCTCACCATCGACACCAGCGGTCGGCCCACCTCGGTGACGCAGAGCGCCGCGGTGGACCGGCGTTTCGCACAGGTTGAGCCAACGCAGGTTTCGCTCCCGGCGGCTGAACTGACCACCAGATCCCGCCAGGCGCTCATTCGCGCGCTTGAAATCGAACCGGGATTTGCCATGCGCCCATTCCCCGGCGGCCACAAGGGTCTGACGCTCGTTGCCAACGGTAAGCTGGACCCGGCAGGCGAAGCCTATCTCGACATGGTGACGACCTTCGGCGTAAGCGCCAAGCCCGGAGACAAGGTCGTCATTACCGACATCAAGTTTGAACGGTCCAGGATCATTCTCGATTTCAACGGCGGACCAGACTTCAAGCATCGTTTCCTGCGGCATATCTACCTCGGAGATGAGGTCTACGCGCAACCGGTCATCCAGGACGACGGTTCCGTCCCCACCGGCTCGCGCATCACGCTCGTCTTCTCTGGCCGCATTCCGGACCTGACAGGAGATCAGGTGGAGAGCCTGCTCGCGCCGCTCGTTTCGTTTAAGGTCCAGTCGCCGGCTCAGGCCTTTACGGATACCCTTCCCCCCATGTTGAAAGACGCAATTCTCAATCATCACGTACTGGTCGGCATGACCACCGACATGGTTCTGATTGCGAAGGGCCAGCCGGACCGCAAAGTGCGTGAGATGGATGGGCAGATGCCGTTTGAGGAATGGATCTACGGCAAGCCCCCACAGGATGTCTCGTTTGTTCGCATCAACGGCAACCGCGTGATTCGTGTGGAACTGGCGGTCGTTGGCAAACCTCCTGTCATCTTTACCCGGGATGTCGTGGAAGGCATGATGCGCACCGACGGCACGCCTGCTGTGCCGGCTCCGGCCACCAACACACATACCGTCGAAATGGGCGATGTGCACAGGAACCCGGACACGCAGTCAGCCGAGGCTCCGCCGACGCTGCGTGAGCCCGGCGAAAAGCTGCCGGCGGACGACGGCAAAGACTCGCGCGTGGGCGTGATGAAGCCGGTGCAGTTCCCCAAGCAGGCGCCCGATGACGCTCCTGTAGCGCATGCTCCAGGAACTCAGACAGGGTCTCCGGCCGGTTCTCCGCAGCAGACTGGAGCCTCAGGAAGCGGCCAACCGACGCCCAGCACAAGCGGCTCCCAGCCATCCGGTTCCCAGTCCGCCCCGCCGCCTCCGCCCTCATCGCAACTGCTGTCTCAAGTGATGTAAACTCAGAGGAGCGAGCTTGCTCGAGTGATGCGCCCTGTGGCGCGAGCAGCAGCCCCGTTCAAGCCGCGCGCAACTTCCTGCGCGTGTGAGCAGAGACAACCCCAAGAAGGAGAAGCATCCGACTCATGGCCAAGATTGCCAAAACAGCCGACCGCAAGAAGGTGATGGACACGACGAAGTCGACCGACTGTCCGAAGTGCAGCAAACCCACGCGCATCGTCAAGCGTGTGAAGGACCGTGAACGCGGGATCCCTGGAGGTGTTTATATCTCCTGCTCTGCCTGCGACTTCTACGAGAAACTTTAAGATTTTTCGAGGTTCTGGAGCGGAGCTCCGACACCCAAAAAGCCCGGCGCGCAGCCGGGCTTTTTCATTGCGTCTGCGTGCACGCAGGACTCAGCCGTCCAGCGCAACAGCCATCTCATCGAGCACCTGCCGCGCCGCTTCGGCCGGGTTGGCGGCCTGCGTAATCGGTCGTCCGACCACGAGGTAGCTGGCTCCGCGCCGCAGGGCCTCTGCGGGGGTGGCGACCCGCTTCTGATCGCCAAGAGTGG
>VFSW01011279.1_pt1 | contig 12578 bp, 19 predicted proteins | sample 5358111 | NCBI WGS metagenome assembly VFSW01 (sample SAMN11554181, study PRJNA540505) | mine drainage metagenome | isolation source: sediment from site ElyBrook_90M | place: USA: Ely Copper Mine, Vershire, VT | collected 2017
ACCATCCCGAATTCACCGACGCCGACATCATCAAGCTGATCGGCACCACCAAGGCGACCATCCAGAAGATCCGCGAGCGCTCGCACTGGAACGCCACCAACATCAAGGCGGTCGATCCGGTGACGCTGGGCCTGTGCTCGCAGCTCGAGCTCGACCTCGCGGTCAGCCGCGCATCGGCGAAACGCGACCGGGCAGTCAAGCGCGCCGCCAAGCGCGGCGAGACGCTGAAGCCGCTGCAGGACACCCCGGCCACGCTGGCCGCCAAGGCGGAACAGGCCGCCGAGCCGCCGGTGATCATCGAGGATTCGTCCGACCAGCCGGAAGACGAAAGCAGCGAGCCGTAGAATGGAAGGCCTTCACCCGCCCATGGCGGATGGGGTGAGGCCAAGGGTCGATTCCGTTTGATCCGAAACGGCGCCGGCATCGGCGGCTCCGGCATCGCGCGCCGCCGCCGGCCTGCGCCCGGAAAATCCGCAAACAATTTATGGGTTTAACCGCGGCGCGCTTTAACCGCCGGTTGACCGTCGTCTGCTTGAATCCCGCGCCATGGGTATGCAGGCGAAAATTGCTCTGCCCGAGATCCGCGGTGCAGACGGCTTCAACGACGCGGCCAGGCGCGATCGCTGGCCGATGTTGTGCGATCCCACCTGCACCTTTGCCCACGAGGGACATCGCGATCTGCTGGCGCTGTGGCGCGGCATTGCCGGACCCGGCGTCATTCCGTACCGGCGCGACTTCGGCGCGCGGCAGCTGCAGCCTTTCCTGAAATCCATCGTCCTCTACGAACGCCTCGACGGCGAGGACGGCGGCCGGCGCTACCGCGTGCGGCTGATGGGCGGCAACATCACGCCGGTGCTGGGCGAATTGACCGGCCGCTTCCTGGACGAAGCGGTGTCGGAGAAATTCCTGCCGCGCTGGTGCGGCATGATCGACGCCACGCTCGGCGCCGGCGTGCCGCTGCGCGTGCTGTCGCGCAGCGACTCGTTCGACAAATCCTATCTGGTCGGCGAATATTTTTCCGCGCCGCTGCGCACCGACGACGGCGCGGCGAAGCTGGTGCTCGCCTGCGGCCATTACGAGGGCGCGCGCTCCTGGACGAAGCTGGCGGCGGAAGAATGCCAACGCCTCGGCATCGAACCGCTGGGGATCGTGTAGCACTTCGTCGCCTCCCCTTCGCGTTTCTTACTCTGTTTGCCCTCAAGCACGAAGCAGCCGCGTTTGTAGAGGTCAATGCGGCCGGTCGTCTGCGTGCCATCGTCGTGCTGGAAGCGCACGTTGCGCTCGAAGACATAGGCGTTTTCGGATTCGTTTTCGGTCGCCGGATCGGGCCGGGGAACGCCGAGCGCATCGCACAGCTCGCTCATGAAGGACTGGAAATTCGAGCGCTCGGCCGCACTCGATTTTTTCCAGCGCGCGATGAAGTCCTCGATGTTCGTCACGCAAGCCCCGGAATCAGTTGAGCCCGCCTAGTAACCACGCGCCGCCCGGTCAGGACAAACCCCACCCGGCCCAAAGCCGACGCGGCCAATCCGCTCTCCTGCGACCGCTCCTGATTAACACTCATAGGTTGCTGTAACATTATGTGATATCATGTCGGTTGTAATTCAGATCGCCGTTCTTTATATGTTCGTTGTAGGTCGAAGTTGGAACGAAGGAGAACGCCGATGACACGGGGCCATGACAAGGCCCGATCTGAACCGGAAACAGCGCAGACAACGTCATACAGGACTGGGTGCCGTCGCGCGCATCCGACACGACGCCGACCACCGCTGCCATGGTGCGTGGTGATACGGCTTCGTAAACTCCGAGGGGAAGCAACGGTGCTTATTGGTTTGCCGCCCGACGCGCGGATTCCTAGGGCCTGCCGGCGCTTTTGGCCTGAGGCGGGTCCGCCGGGCGCTGCGCAAGGAATTGGCGAAGCCCCGGCCGTGCAACCCGCCTTTTGGTAGGGGGGCTCGCGAACGCAAAATTCCGGGGCGGCGCGCACGGGAACGTGAGGACGGCCTGCCCCCGTCCAATTTGCCGCACCCCGACCGAATCGGTAACAAATATGACAAATCGGCCGGCGCGCCCAACATGAGAAAAACAAACGATGATCCTGGGCGCTGACGCATACAACGACGCGGTGCGGACGGAGAACTGGGCCGCCCTTTGCGATGCGACGCTGACCTTCACCCACCCCGACCTGCGCCGCTTCCTCGGCCTGTGGCGGCGGACGGCCGCGCAAGGCCTTCCCGCGTGGGGCGACCTGCCGCCGCGCGAGCTCAAGCCCTATCTCCAGGATATCGCGCTTTACGAGCGCGTCGGCCGCGGCGAGGCGCGGCGCTGGCGGGTGTTCGCGCTGGGCAGCCATTTCGCCCAGATCATGGGCAACCTGTCTGGCAAATTCCTCGACGAGACCGTTCCCGCCGAACGCCTGCCGCACTGGTACGCCGCGCTCGACGCCACGCTGGGCGCCGGCGGGCCGTTGCGCTTCCTGTCCCGCGTGAGCGCCACCGGCATGTCGTTCCTGACCGGCGAATATTTCTCGGCGCCGTTGCTCGGCGATGACGGCTCGGCCGGCCGCGTCCTGGGAGTCGGCCGGTTCACCGGCGGACGCAGCTGGGAAGACGTCGTCGCCGAGGCGCGGCGGGGGCTGGGGGAAAGCGTCGAATAAACCGGTTCAGTGAACGGTGCTTCGCAGTCGTTCCAGTTCGTCCTTGATGCGGAGTTTTTGTTTTTTGAGGGCGGCTACCCGGGCTTCGTTCCAATCGGGGTGCGCCATTTCGTGTTCGATGAGCTCTTCGAGTTTCCTATGCTTTTCGGACAACTCCTGAATATGCCCTTGCAGTGCCATGCATGCACCTCTCTGTTTAAGGCATGGCGGATTAGAGCACCAAGTCCGGGTCCTGTCACGAGCCTCTTCCGCCTATCCCTTCCGACCTGTAAAGGGGTGAGCCATGAGGAAAAGTGCAGCGCCGCCAGAGTCTAAGGACCGCCTGATCGTCGGAATTTCCGGCGCCTCCGGCGTGGCCTACGGCATCCGCCTGCTCGAGGCGCTGCGGGAGCTTGGCATCGAGTCTCATCTGGTGATGAGCAAAGCCGCCCAGATGACAATGGCTTACGAGACCCGGGTGAAACCGAAGGACGTCGCGGCCAAGGCCGGCGTCTGCTATGCCGCGACGGATATCGGCGCCGCCATCGCGTCGGGCAGCTTCCGCACCCGCGGCATGATCGTGGCGCCCTGCTCCGTGCGCACCATGAGCGAGATCGCCACCGGCGTCACGACGACGCTGCTGTCCCGCGCCGCCGACGTGGTGTTGAAGGAGCGCCGCACGCTGGTCCTGATGGTGCGCGAGACGCCGCTGCATCTGGGCCATCTGCGGACCATGACGGCGCTGGCCGAGATGGGGGCCATCATCCTGCCGCCGGTTCCGGCTTTCTATGCCGCGCCCGGCACCCTGGAAGATATGGTCGACCACACGGTTGGCCGCGCGCTCGACTGTTTCGGTTATAATTGGCCCGGGACCAGGCGTTGGGGCGAAGGGCTGCCGCAGAGCGGCCGCGCCAAGAAAACGTGAGATGACGGGCAAAGTCACGGAACCTGACGAAGTCGCGCTGCGCGCCAGGCTGGCCGAGCTGACGCAGGAGCATCGCGATCTCGACACCGCCATCGAGGCGCTGATCGGCAGCCGCGACATGCTGCAGCTGTCGCGGCTGAAGAAGCGCAAGCTGCAGCTCAAGGATCAGATCGCCAAGATCAACAACCAGCTCCTGCCGGACATCATCGCCTGATCAGCGCGCCGCGCGCTTGTGCGCGTACATCGCCTCGTCGGCGCGCGCCATGGCGAGATCGGCGGTGTCGCCGGGCTTGAGTTCGAAGGCGCCGTAGGAAAAGCTGGTCGGGATCGGCGTGCCGTTCCAGATCGTGGGCTGGGCGCGCAGCTTGTCGGCGAGCTGATCGGCCTTCCTCGCGCCCTGATCCTGATTGGCATGGGACAGGAGCACGCCGAATTCGTCGCCGCCCAGCCGCCCGACGACGTCGCTGTCGCGCACGTGTCCCAGCAAAGTCTCCGCGAAATGGCTGAGCACCGCGTCCCCGCCGGCATGGCCGAACGTGTCGTTCACCAGCTTGAAGCCGTCGAGATCGAAATAGAGAAGCGTCGTCGGTGTGCCGTAGCGGCCGGTGAAGGCGATGTAGCGCATGAGTTCGCGCACAAAGGCCCTCCGATTGAGCAGCGGCAGGAGCTGATCCTGGTCGGCGGTCTTCTCCACCTCTTCGAGGCGGTCGCGCGTCTGCTGCAGCTCGCGGCGCAGATTGTCGACCTCGCCCATCAGGACCATGATGGCGTCGCGCACGCGCGGGGTGAATTCGGATTCGGGTATGCCCAGCACGCTGGCGGTGGCGGCGACGGGCGCGGCGGCTTCGGCAGCGGCGACGGCTTGGGCCTGCTTCGCATACGCGGCAGTCCCCACCGCACGCGCTCCCCGCACGGAGCCCGTTCTGTCGACTTTCATGCGCGCCCTCGGCCTTCTGGCCTGTAAACAAGCCTAACAGCGGCTCGTTAATAACTCGTTTATAAAGACCAACAAATGATTAATGCATGCCAATTCCGCGCTTTCCTTGAACTTTCCCGTCCCTATAATGCGCCGCTTCCTCGCCGGCCGATTCGGCGGGCCCAAAGGTTGGAAGCATGACCGCCCCTCTCGTCGGCCTCATCATGGGAAGCCAGTCCGACTGGCCATGCCTGCGCGCCGCCGCAGACATGCTGGAGTCGCTTGGCGTTCCGTATGAAAGCAAGATTGTGTCGGCGCACCGCACGCCCGACCGCATGAGTACGTATGCCAAGGCGGCGGCGGGCCGGGGCTTGAAAGTGATCATTGCCGCTGCCGGCGGCGCGGCGCATCTGCCGGGCATGACGGCCTCGATGACGACACTGCCGGTGCTCGGCGTGCCCGTCGAGTCCAAGGCGCTCAAGGGCCTCGACAGCCTGTTGTCGATCGTCCAGATGCCAGGCGGCGTGCCTGTCGCAACCTTCGCCATCGGCGAAGCGGGCGCCAAGAACGCGGCGCTGCACGCCGCGGCCATCCTAGCGCTCTCTGACGATGCGCTTGCCGCACGACTCGCGGACTGGCGCAAGAAACAAACCGACTCTGTTGGCGAAACACCCTCGAACAAATGAGCCCAGCCAAAAGACTTTCCGCTCCGGTCGCACCCGGGAGCACGATCGGTATTCTCGGCGGCGGCCAATTGGGGCGGATGCTGGCGCTGGCCGCCGCGCGGCTCGGCCTTAAAACGCATGTCTACAGCGACGAAGACGACGCGCCGGCATTCGACGTCTGTCATGCGCGCACATTTGCCCGTTACGACGACGAACGGTCGCTGGCGCATTTCGCTGTTGCCTGCGATGTGGTGACCTTCGAATTCGAGAATGTGCCGGCGCGCACGGCCGCCTTTGTCGCCGAGCGGGCACCGCTCCACCCGGGCGCGCGCGCATTGGCGCTGACGCAAGACAGGCTGGAGGAGAAGAACTTCATCGCTTCATTGGGCCTGCAAACACCCGCCTTTCACGCGGTCTCTTCACCCGAGGACGGGCGCGCCGCGTTCGCCGCCATCGACGGACCTTCCGTGCTGAAAACTCGCCGGTTCGGCTACGACGGCAAGGGGCAAGCCAAGGCCGCCTCCGCGGATGAAGTCGTGGGCGCCTGGACGACCTTCGAGGATGCGCCATCGATCCTGGAAGCCTTTGTCGATTTCGAATTCGAGGCGTCCATCATCGCGGCGCGCGGACTGGACGGCGACTTTGCCGCATACGATCCGCCGCAGAACGTACACGAAAACCACATCCTGCGCCGATCGACGGTGCCATCGCAGTTGAGCCCCGCACAGGCCGCGCAGGCCAGGGCAATCGCGCGGCGCATTGCCGACGCGCTTGAATATGTCGGGGTTCTCGCCGTCGAATTGTTTGTGACAAAGGACCGCGCGCTGCTGGTCAACGAAATCGCGCCGCGCGTACACAATTCCGGTCACTGGACGCTTGACGCCTGCCTGGTCAGCCAGTTTGAGCAGCACATCCGCGCGGTGGCCGGCTGGCCATTGGGTTCGCCCGAGCGCCACGCGGACGCCGTGATGGAAAATATTATCGGCGCCGAAGCGGCGGATTGGCACAAGCTCTCGGAAAGCTGTGGCGCGCTGCATCTCTACGGAAAAAAGGAACTGCGGCCAGGGCGCAAGATGGGCCACATCACAAGGCTAGGACCTAAGACTTCCGCGCACTAAAGCCGGAAAGAACCTCGGTCAGCGTCGGAAGCTTTTTCGCCCGTTCCCTTACACGACCTTTGATCTTCTCGAACTGCATGACGTTGTCGATGCGCGCGGTCAGGAAAGCGTTCGTGGCGTTTTCATCTTCGCTGTCGTCGGTCAGCCAGCGCATCAACGTCGCCGAATAGACGCCGGCCAGAATTCCCCGCTTTGTGTAGAAATTGAAATCGGTCGAGGCGTCGCCTGCGGCGCGCCACATCGCATCGACCGTGCGATAGACGAGCCTGGCGCCGAGCGCGACGTTCTGCGGCAGGCTCAGATGTGCGACGGCACGGCGCACCGCTTCCTTGTGCGGCTTCAAAATCGCCAGTCGCGTCTTCACGGCCGTGGCGATCCGCTTGCGTACCGGCATCGTCGTGAGTTTCACCTTCGCCAGGCGCTTTTCCATCTCGGCGTCGACGCTGTCGGAATAGGCCTCCAACAAGCCAAGTGCGCCATTTGGAAAGAGCCGCGGCACGTCGTCCTTGTCCGCGCCCGCTTCCTTCGCGGCACGGTCCATCAGCCTGTCCGTGAAGCCGTCGAACGCGATATGGGGCAGCGCCGCCTCGATCACGGCGACTTTCAGCGCGACGTCGTCTTTCGCCGCTTTTGCCTTCCCGGTCGCCATCGAACACCTCCACAAAAAGATGGGCGCCGTGATTATCGGCGCCCGTCAGGCAAATGTCAGTATGGAAAGTTCAGTGTGTGGGCACCCGCGCCGCAGTGGTTGCACCGCCGCCCAAGCTATAGATGAGCTTCGCCGTTGACGGCTTTGGCGTCGTTTTCGCTGCCAAACCGAAGAAGAAGCTGGTCTCGCCCGGGAAGTTGGCGGCGGCACTCGAGCCCTTCGGGCATACCGGCTTGCTGAACGTGAAGGTGACAATGTTGCCGGTCTGCACCGCCGACGATAGGCCGATCGTTCCGAGCCCGCCCGAGGTGACGACGAACACGTCGGCAGTCATCGGACCATGGGTGGGGCTGGGCGGCAGATAGGCCAGTTTGGCAATCGGACCGATGTCCAGAATCAGTTTGCTGACGCAATTGACGGCGCTGAGCGTCTTCACCGACGTCAGATCCACGCGATAGACATAGGCCGTCAAGCCGGCTGCAGGAGCGCCGCTGACGCCCGGATAAGTGCGCGATTGCAACCGCGCCATTCCGACATCGCCCGGCGGCGTGAAGCCGCCGATAGAGTCGGTGACGACGACTGTGCAGGACGGATTGAAGACGCAGTTGATAGCAGGTGCATTCACATTGACGATCGTCAGCGGCCCAGCCTCTGCACAAAGCGGCACCAGCAAAAGACCGAACGCGACGCAACCCAGAACATTCTTGAGCATGGTCATGAAGCTCTCCCCAAACGGATTGCGAGAGCAACGTTGCGCCTGGATTGGGACCGGTACAAGACGGATGAAAATGGCGGACTATTTTGCTGCGAGATTATTTCACTTCGCGAAGCGATATCATTCGTCGTTTTTGCGTTGCACCCAGTGATGCGCCTCACTCTCGAAAATGAATTTTTTCAAGTCGCTCATGCGTTGGGGGTAGAGAATGCCATCCAGGTGATCGCATTCGTGCTGGACGACGCGGGCGTGAAACCCTTTCGCAGTCCGCTCGACCAAGCGACCTTCATGATCGAAGCCGCGATAGCGGATATGGGCCGACCGCTCGACGAGGCCGCGCATGCCTGGCACCGACAGGCAGCCTTCCCAGCCGCTTTCTGTCTCGTCGCCGACAATCTCGATTTCCGGGTTGATCAGGACGGTCAGAGGGGCGGTCTGGTCGAAGCGTTCGGTCTCGGAAAGGCCCTCGTCTGCCCGGTCGCTAGGAGCCTGAAACACGACCACGCGCAAAGGAACATGGACCTGCGGGGCGGCGAGACCCGCGCCATTGGCGTCGATCATGGTCTCCACCATGTCCGCGACAAGACGCCGGATCGCCGACGCGGCGGGATCCGGGACAGGGTCTGCGCGACGCGCCAAAACGGGATGCCCCATGCGAGCGATTTTCAAGATTGCCATGGCGGAACTATGTATTTCAGGGGCTTAGCGGTCAAACCCCGAGGCGCCCATTTGAACCTTCAAAATTGAGGGGGGTATACCCTCCCAACCCCTGAGGGGCCTGCGCCACGGGGGGCGGACTAAACGTAAGAAGTCATTCGTGGATTTCAAAGGGCGGAGGTGGACATGGCTAACCCCTTCTGATATCTAGCCGCCCCTCGAGAAACCCCGCAGGAGCTTGGCTTTGCAGATCATCGTCCGCGACAACAACATCGACCAAGCGCTGAAGGCGCTGAAAAAGAAGATGCAGCGTGAAGGCATCTTCCGCGAGATGAAGCTGCGGGGCCATTACGAGAAGCCGAGCGAGAAGCGGGCGCGGGAACGCGCCGAGGCGATCCGCCGTTATCGCAAGCTCCAAAGGAAGCGCATGCAGCGCGAAGGCTTGCTGCCGAAATAGGTACGCCTGGGGTTTTCGGAAAACTGACAGAGGCCGTCCATCCGGGCGGCCTTTTCGTTTAGGACCAGGCACAATCTGCGCAGACGGACACTTCCACCGTGACATGGCCGAGGCTGGGATAACGTTCCATCAGAATGCGCTTGAGCCGTTCATTGACCGCGTCGCGCTCGACCAGGGATTTGACAGCGCGCCAGATCGGGATCGCCTTCCGCATCCATCGGCCCAACAGCGCCATGGAATGGAACAACAGGCCCGTCGCGATCTCGACGGCCACGAACAGGGCGGTCAGAAGCATCACCAGTTTGGTGCGCGATTCCGCGCGCTCGTGCGCAAGCCCAGATACACATGACTGTGCGCCCAGTCGGCGTGATCATGTGCCTTTCTCATCGCGCGCGGCAGATTATAAACAACGAGCCCGTTGTGCAAAAGAAATGGGCCGCGGATCTGGGAATCGCGCGGCCCTGCTCAGCCGTCAAATCGATGGGGAGTTCAACGGCTCAGTACCAGCGTGCGGCCATCGGAGAATCGCTTGCCGGCATAGCTGTCACCCTTTGGCGTCAGCACACCGACGATGTTGCCGGAGGCTGTCTTCAACTGCAGTTTGTTGACTGCCAGCTGCCAACGGGCAATGCGGTTTCCAGCCGCACAGTCTGTGGTGTGGGTCGCTGTACCGTCGGCCGCGAGGGTCAGTGGACAAACTATGTTGTCACCAACGGCGAGTTTCCAGGAACCGGCAATGTCGGGTGTCGGCTGCGCCTGGGCCGCGGCTGCGGCCATGGCGAGGGCGGCCGAGACGAAAAGAAGGGTGCGACGTTGTTTCATGTGAATTATCCCTTCAATGTTTATCGTTCAATATTTTAGGCGCACGCTGAAGATTTGGAAAGAGGGCATTTTGGCGCTGAGCGGAGGAATTGATGGTTTACAGAATTTAACTATTTGAAAGAATGGGTTGGGACAGATCATAGCGGTCGCATGGCTGCCTTGTGGCAACTGCAAACCATAGATCTGTCAGGAAATAGGCTTGTCTAAATAAGAGGCGAGTTGGACGATGTCGTCAGGGAAGCTGACCCGTCCGGGCGCCGGCGATACGCTGCCGCGCCCCTGCTTCGTACCAACTGCGGCTGGCGTTCACGATCTTCACGACGGAGAGCATGACCGGAACCTCAATCAGGACGCCGACGACCGTGGCCAATGCGGCGCCTGAATTGAAGCCGAAGAGGCTGATGGCTGCGGCGACAGCGAGTTCGAAGAAATTGCTGGCTCCGATAAGGGCCGAGGGCGCCGCCACGCAGTGCGCCTCGCCTGTTGCTCGGTTCAGTAGATAGGCAAGCCCCGCATTGAAATAGACCTGAATCAGGATCGGCACGGCCAGCATGGCGATAATCAATGGCTGATCGAGTATCTGCTCGCCCTGGAAGCCAAACAAAAGAACGAGCGTCGCCAGCAGGGCCACGAGCGACACCGGCTGGAGTGCCGACAAGAGGCGCTTCAGCGCATCGCCTCCGCCAGCCGTCAACACCGATCGCCGGACAATCTGTGCGACCAACACCGGAACGACGATGTAAAGCACGACCGACAGGAGCAATGTCTCCCAAGGGACGCTGATCGCCGAGAGACCGAGAAGCAGACCCACAATCGGCGCAAAGGCGAACACCATGATGAGATCGTTCAGGGCCACCTGGCTGAGCGTGAAATGCGGCTCGCCGTCGGACAGGTTGCTCCAGACGAACACCATCGCGGTACAGGGCGCCGCGGCGAGCAAAATGAGGCCGGCGACGTAGCTGTCGATCTGACCCGCCGGAAGATAGGGCCTGAACAGCCAACCGACGAACAGCCAACCGAGGAAGGCCATGGAGAACGGCTTGACGGCCCAGTTGACGAACAGCGTCACACCGATGCCGCGCCAATGTTCCTTGACCCGCGACAAAGCCGCGAAGTCGATTTTCACCAGCATGGGGATGATCATCAGCCAGATCAGCACGGCAACTGGCAGGTTGACCTTGGCGACCTCGGTCGCACCGACGACTTCGAACGTGGCCGGAAAGAAGTGCCCCAACCCGATTCCGGCGACAATGCACAGCGCGACCCAAAGGGTGAGATAGCGTTCGAACAGGGACATGGCCTGTTTCGGCGATCGCTCAACCATCGGTGCGGCCGATGTCGTCGAGATGGGCCTTCAGCTTGATCCGGTCGAGCTTGCCAAACGGCAGTCCGGTGAAGACGCGGATACGATTGCCCAGCATCCGCAGCGCCTCGCGGAACGCCTGCATCTTCTCGGCATCGGATCCCTCGACCGCCGCCGGATCGGGAATGCCCCAATGCGCCGTCACCGGCTGTCCCGGCCAGATGGGACATGCTTCACCCGCGGCCTGGTCGCAGACCGTGAAAACAAAATCCATCTGCGGCGCGCCGACGACGGCGAATTCGTCCCAGCTCTTTGACCGAAGGCCGTCCGCCGGCAGACCGATCTGTTTGAGCAATGCGATGGCGTGCGGATTGACGGTGCCCTTGGGAAAGCTGCCCGCCGAGAAAGCACGAAAGCGGCCCCTGCCCTCGGCATTCAAAAAGGCTTCCGCGAGGATCGAACGTGCGGAGTTGCCGGTGCACAGGAACAGCACGTTGTAGGGGCGGTCAGTCGACATCGCAGCATTCCTCCATCGTAATGTTGCAGATTTCCGGACGACCACCGCAGCAATCCTTCATCAGAAAGCCAAGCAACTCGCGCATGCGTTCAACGCGGACGGCGTAGATGAGATGGCGGCTTTCGCGGCGCTGGACGACGAGGCCCGCGTGCTCAAGTTCCTTCAGGTGGAAGGACAATGTCGGCGCCGGCGTGTCGAGCGCCTCGGCAATGGCGCCGGCCGCTTCGCCTTCGGCGCCGGCGCGCACCAGCCGGCGGAAAATCTTCAGGCGGGTCTCCTGCGCCAACGACGCCAGGACCACCAAGGCCTCGGTTGATTTCATATTTCCATAATAATGAAAATATTGGCAAAAACAATACCGCCGAGGTGCTTCCAGCAGATTTTTCCAGGGAACACTCAGTGCGGCGGCGGGCCGTGCATATAGCTTTCCACCAGCGACCCGGAAATCAGCCGCCAGCCGTCGACCAGCACGAAGAAGATGAGCTTGAACGGCAGCGAGATGATCACCGGCGGCAGCATCATCATGCCCATGCTCATCAGGATGGAGGCCACCGCCATGTCGATGATGAGGAACGGCACGAAGATCAGGAAGCCGATTTCGAAGGCGCGCTTGAGTTCCGACAGCATGAAGGCGGGCGCCAGCGTGGTAAGCGGGACCGCATCCGGCGTCGTGGGCGCCTTGGCGTGAGACATGTCGAGGAACAGTTTCAGATCCGCTCCGCGGACGTGGTCGAGCATGAATTTCTTCATCGGCAACGCGGCCCGGTCGAACGCCTGTTCGGTCGTGATCTGGTTGTTGATCAGAGGCTCGACGCCCTGTGCGTAGGCGTCCTTCAGCGTCGGCGTCATCACAAACAGGGTGAGGAACAGCGCCAGGCTGACGATCACGCTGTTGGGCGGGCTCTGCTGCAGGCCGAGCGCGGTGCGCAACAGCGACAGCACCACGACGATGCGCACGAAGCTGGTCATCATGATGAGGATGGACGGCGCCACGCTCAAGATGGTGATCAGCGCGATGATCTGCATCATGCGGTCGGTGAACAGCCCGCCGCCCGAGAAATCGATGGACAGGCCGCCGGCCGCGGCGGCCGACGCCCCCGGCGTCGCGGCAAGCGGCGCGCCGGGTAGGGGGGGCGGCACGAATGCAAATGGCGGACACGAAAAACGACTTCAGATAGGGGCGGAACTGGGGCCGGCGG
>VFSW01011280.1_pt1 | contig 12578 bp, 14 predicted proteins | sample 5358111 | NCBI WGS metagenome assembly VFSW01 (sample SAMN11554181, study PRJNA540505) | mine drainage metagenome | isolation source: sediment from site ElyBrook_90M | place: USA: Ely Copper Mine, Vershire, VT | collected 2017
GCGGCGGAGCCGCGCCCGGCCCGGCGGGGGGGGGACGGGCGATGCCGGGCCGCCCGAGACGTGAGGGCGAGAGCTCCGGCCGGGGCGGCTTGCGCTGGGACGGCGCCACCTGGGACCGGGTCTCCCGCGGCGGCTGGGCGGCGCTGGCCATGGTCAGAACGGCCGGGCCGGATACGGCCCAGCGCGTCTTGTCGGCAGCGCCAAACGACCAATGTCGATCAAGTCGGCTCGTCCGCCCGTGATGGAGACCGCCCGCATGAACCCGCGCCGCATCACCGTCATGGCACCAGCCACCCTCGCGACCGACCGGCCGGCGCGCCGGGCGCGGCCGGCCCGAGCCGTCTGGCCGGTTCCGGCGCCGCCGCGCCGGGCGGCGCTGGTGGCATCGGTCATGCTGGCCGCCGCGGCAGCCTGGTTCGCCGGCGCGGCGATGGCGCCAGCCGGCGCGGCGGCGATCGATCCGGATCTGGCCAGGCTGCTGCGGCTGATGGCGCTGCTGAAACTGGCGATGGCGGCGGGCGCGACCGTGCTCGTGTACTGGCGGCTGGGGCATCCGGCCAGCCGGATGCTGGCCTCACTGTCGATCGCCGCCACGGCAGCGATGGCGGCGGCGGCGCCACTGATCTGGCATCTGGGGACCATCCTGCCCGGCGCCGCGCTGTTCCATGCCGGGCTGCTGGGCCTGCTGGGCCTGGCATCGACCGACGGCACCCCCCTTCCGCCGTCGTGGCGGCGGGCCGGACCGGTTGCTGCGCCCGCCCCGTCGGAGCGGGATCGAGGGGATGGATGAAACTGTGTGAAGACAGGTCTCCGGCAAAGTCATGGCCCAGACAGCGCCATGCCCAGACAGTGCCATGCCCGGACGGTGCCATGCCCGGACAGTGCCATGCCCGGACAGCGCCATGCCGGGACAGCGCCATTCCGGGACAGCGCCATAAGGGAGCTGGCATTCCAGCCCAACGCCGCGTTCCCGACCAGCGCCGACGCGGGCCCGCGGATGAGATCGTCGCTACTGGCCGAAATCTCCCCCCGACCTGCCCGAAACCCAGAGCTGCGGAGCGCCCCGCGCCGGGCGGCACGAACCCCACGCCGGCCGATCGGGATGGTTGCGGCGAGGGACCGGGCGCTATTCCAGTTCGCGCAGCCGCTCCACCAGCCGGAACCGGAACGACTTCGCCCCCACACCGATCTCGCCGACCCGGTAGACGGCCTCATAGCCCTGCCGCTTGAAAACGCTCAGCCCATTCTCGCTGCGCACCTCGTCGCGCGTGACCACCACCTTCCTCGTCTCTTTGATGGCACTGATCAGCTCGACCCATTTCGGGTCCTTGGGAACCGCCTCCGGGTCGTTATGCAGAGTGCCCTTGATCCAGTGGCGATGCACGCAGGCCAGCCGCTCCCCGTCCACATCCGCGAACCAGGAACCGATACTGCCTCTGGCCTTGCTCCGTACCATCGCCCCACCCCTCAGACGTGGAAACTCTCCCCGCAGCCGCACCGCCCCTTCTCATTGGGGTTGGTGAAGGTGAACCCGGCCTCCAGCTCCCTTGCCTCGTAGTCCATCACCGTGCCGATCAGGAACAGCGAGGCCTTGCGATCGACCAGCACCGTCACGTCCTGATCGGTCACCACCTCATCGCCCGGCCCTGGCGCCTCGACCCAGCTCATGTCGTAGGACATTCCGGAGCAGCCCTTGGTCTTCACCCCGATGCGCAGCAGCATTCCCTGCCGGCCCTTGGCATACATCGCGCGCAGCCGGTCCGCGGCGGCCTCGGTCAGCCGCATCAGCGGCGGCAGGGCGCGGCGGGATTTGGGAGGGGTGACGGAGATGCTCATGGGGCAGTCGTCTCTCAGAACATGTTCAGGGCCAGGCGGGCCTCTTCGGTCATCCGGCTGGGGTCCCAGGGCGGATCCCAGACCACGTCGACATCGGCTGCACTCACCCCCGGCACCGCCAGCAGCGCCTCGCGCACCTGCTCGGGCAGTTCCTGCGCGCTGGGGCAGCCGGGGGCGGTCAGGGTCATCTCGACCTTCACCGCGCCGTCGTCGAACATCTCGATCGCATAGATAAGACCGAGTTCGTAGATATTCACCGGGATCTCGGGATCGTACACGGTGGCGATCGCGGTGATCAGCGAATCCTCGCTGGGCTTGGGCGGCACTTCACCCTCCGGCGTCCAGGCCGCGTGGGCCGGTTCGCCGATGCTCTGTTCATTCACTGCCGGCCTCCTGTGCGCCATCGAGCGCCGCTACCAGCGCGTGCCAGGGCAGCGTGGCGCATTTCACCCGCGAGGGATATTCGTGCACGCCCGAGAGCGGCCGCAGCCCCGCCAGATCGGGATCGTCGTCCGGGGCGATTCCGCTGCGCGCCATGTCACGAAACCTGGCTGACAGGGCGCTTGCCTGCGCCGGCGTGCGGCCGGTCACCGCCTCGGCCATCAGATCGGCCGAAGCGATGCTGATCGCACAGCCACGCGCTTCGAACCCCGCTTTCGCGATCGTCCCGTCCGGAGCGTATTTCAGCCAGAGTTGGATCCGATCGCCGCAGAGCGGATTGTCGCCTTTGGCCGTCGCGTCGAACGCCTCCAGCCGATGGCCATGGCGCGGATGGCGGCCGTGATCGAGGATCACTTCCTGATACAGATCGCGCAGATCCTCGAACATCACGCGAAGAACTCCCGCACCCGCGCCAGCGTGTCGGCCAGGGCGTCGATCTCCGCATGCGTGGTGTACACGGCGAAGCTCGCCCGGGCAGTGCTTTCCAGCCCGAGATGATGCATCAGCGGCTCGGCGCAGTGATGCCCGGCGCGGATCGCGATGCCCTGGCGGTCCAGCAGGGTCGCCACGTCATGGGCATGGGCGCGATCGAGGGTGAAGGAGACCACCCCGCCACGATCCTGCGCCCGGCCCAGGATGCGCACACCCTCGACCGCCGACAGCCGCGCCAGGGCATGGTCGGTCAGCGCCGCCTCATGCGCCGCGATCGCCTCGTAGCCGATCGCCTGCACATAGCCGATGGCGGCGGACAGGCCGATCGCCTCCAGGATCGCCGGCGTGCCGGCCTCGAATTTATGCGGCACCTGTGCCCAGGTGGAGCGCGCGTAGCTCACCGAGGAGATCATGTCGCCGCCGCCGAGGAAGGGCGGCATCGCCTCCAGCAGCTCCCGCCTCCCCCACAGCACGCCGATGCCGGTGGGACCGTACAGCTTGTGGCCGGTGAAGACGTAGAAATCCGCCCCCAGCGCCGCCACGTCCACCCGCCGGTGCACCACCGCCTGGGAACCGTCGAACAGCACCCTGGCGCCATGCGCATGGGCGATCGCCGCGATCCGCTCCGCCGGCGTGTAGCTGCCCAGCACGTTCGACATATGGGTGATCGCCACCAGCCCCACCCTGCCATCCGCGAGCAGCGCCTCGAACGCCGCCATGTCGAGCTCGCCGGCCTCGGTGATGGGAGCGATCCGCAGTTCGATGCCATGCGCGTCGCGCAGCATCTGCCAGGGCACGATGTTGGAGTGATGCTCCATCGCCGAGATCACCACCGCCTGGCCGGGCTTCATGATGCCCCGCCCGTAGCTGTGGGCGACCAGGTTGATCGCCTCGGTACTGTTGCGCACGAACACGATCTCGTGCCGGTCGGGCGCGCCGATCAGCCCCGCCACCGCGTCGCGGGTCGCCTCATAGGCCTCGGTGGTGCGCTCGCTCATCCAGTGCAGGCCGCGATGGACGTTGGCGTATTGCGTCTCCATCGCCCCGCTCATCGCCTCGATCACCGCGCGCGGCTTCATCGCCGAGGCGGCGCTGTCGAGGAACACCAGCGTCTTGCCGTGCACGCTCTGGCGCAGGATCGGGAAATCCGCGCGAATGCGGGCCAGATCGAGCAACGCCGGCTTGGTGGTGACGTTCATGCCGCCTGCCTTTCCCACCACAATGTCACGGCATGGTCCAGCGCCGCCCGCGCCTGGACGTGGGAGACCGCGTCCAGCGCGCTTTCCAGGAAGGCGCGCACCAGCATCGCGCGGGCCTGCGCCTCCGGCACGCCGCGGCTGCGCAGATAGAAAATCTGCGCGGGATCGAGCTCGCCCACCGTCGCGCCGTGGCTGCATTTCACGTCGTCGGCGAAGATCTCCAGTTCCGGCTTGCAGTCGATCTCGGCATCCGGGGACAGCAGCAGCGCCTGGTTCATCTGGTAGCCGTCGGTCTTCTGGGCGATCCGCGCCACCTCGATGCGGCCCTGGAACACCCCGCGCGAGCGGCCGGCGAGGACGTTCTTCACCGTCTGGCGGGACGCGCAGCCCGGCGCGTCGTGGCGCACGACGGTGGTGAAATCCGCGTGCTGCACGCCCGAGAGCAGCTGGGCGGCGTTCAGATGGGTCGCGGCACCGGGGCCCGCCAGCCTGGCATGCACCTCGCTGCGGGCCATCCGGGCGCCGAGAGTGAGCGAGAAACTGTCATAGGTGCCGCGCGCCGCGATCTCGGCATAGAGCGTGGCGAGATGAAAGCTTCGGGCGGCTTCGTCCTGCAGACGCACATGGGTCAGCACCGCGTCTTCGGCGATGAGGATCTCGGTCACCGGATTATGCAGATAGGACCCCTCGCCCACGCTGACCTCGATCAGCGTCAGCCGCGCGCCCGCACCCAGACGGATCACGTGGCGCGGATGGAACGCGACCGCCCGGCCCGGCGTGTCGGTGGCCAGGCTGGCGAGCATCAGCGTCCCGCCATCGACGCCGGCAGGCACCGTGACGATCGCCCCGTCCTCCGCCAGCATGGTGTTGAGCGCCACCAGACTGTCGCGCTGGGGCCGGGCCAGCCCGGGAAAGTCCGGCGAGGCGGCGAAATGATCGAGCACCACGCCGGGCGGCGCGGCGGACAGATCGGCGCGGAACCGTCCATCGACGAACACCGCGCGCGGCGCCTCGATCGCCGGCAGGCGGGCGAGCAGCGCCGCGCAATCGGCCAGCGGCACCAGCGGCTCGTGGAACGAGGCCTCGGCGAGCGGACGCAGGCTGGTGTATTTCCAGGCCTCGTCACGCGGACCCGGCAGCCCGTTGGCGCGAAACGCCGCGGCGGCCGCCGCGCGCAGGGCGGGATCGCCCGGCAGGCGGTCGCGCAACCCCTCGAAGCGGGCGAGGAAACCCTGGGAACCGGCGGCCAGCGCGTTCATGCCGCCTCCGCGAGCCCCGCATAGCCGCTGGCTTCGAGCTCATGGGCCAGCTCTGGCCCGCCGGAGCGCACGATCCGACCGCCGATCAGCACATGCACCCGGTCGGGCACGATATAGTCGAGCAGGCGCTGGTAGTGGGTGATCACCAGCGCGGCGAATTCCGGCCCGCGCTGGGCGTTCACCCCATCGGCGACGATCTTCAGCGCGTCGATGTCGAGCCCGCTATCGGTCTCGTCGAGGATCGCAAGACGCGGCCGGAGCAGCGCCATCTGCAGCACTTCATTGCGCTTCTTCTCCCCGCCCGAGAAGCCGACATTGACATTGCGCTTGAGCATGTCGTCGGGCATCGACAGGCGCTTGGTCTCCGCCCGCGCCAGCTTGAGGAAGTTCACCGCGTCCAGTTCCGGCTCCCCGCGCGCGCGGCGGATGGCGTTCAGCGCGGTGCGCAGGAAATTGGCGTTGCCCACGCCCGGCAGTTCCACCGGATACTGGAACGCCAGGAACAGCCCGGCCGCCGCCCGTTCCTCCGGCGCCATGGCCAGCAGGTCGGCGCCGCCGAAGCGCACCGATCCGCCGGTCACGGCATAGTCCTCCCGGCCCGCCAGGACGTAGGACAGGGTGGACTTGCCCGACCCGTTCGGGCCCATCACGGCGTGCACTTCCCCGGCCGGCACGTCAAGATCGATCCCCGTCAGGATCTCCCGCCCGTCGATCCCGGCGGTGAGACCCGCGATCTGCAACAGCGCGCCCATCAGCCGACCGAGCCTTCCAGACTGACGGCCAGCAGCTTCTGCGCCTCGACAGCGAACTCCATCGGCAATTCCTTCAATACTTCCTTGCAGAAGCCGTTGACGATCATGTTCACCGCGTCTTCCTGCGACAGCCCGCGCGAGCGGCAATAGAACAGCTGGTCCTCGGCGATCTTGCTGGTGGTGGCCTCGTGCTCGACCTTGGCGGTGGCGTTGCGGCTTTCGATATAAGGCACGGTATGGGCGCCGCACTGGTCGCCGATCAGCAGGCTGTCGCACTGGGTATGGTTGCGCGCGCCGGCCGCCTTGGGCAGGATCTTCACCAGCCCGCGATAGGTGTTGTTGGACCGCCCGGCGCTGATCCCTTTCGAGACGATCGTGCTGCGCGTGTTCGCCCCGATATGGATCATCTTGGTGCCGGTATCGGCCTGCTGGCGGTTGGTGGTCACCGCGACCGAGTAGAACTCGCCTACGCTGCCCTCGCCCTGCAGGATGCAGGAGGGATATTTCCAGGTGATCGCCGAGCCGGTCTCCACCTGCGTCCAGCTGATCTTGCTGCGCGCGCCGCGGCAGGCGCCGCGCTTGGTGACGAAATTATAGATGCCGCCGCGTCCCTCGGCGTCGCCCGGATACCAGTTCTGCACGGTGCTGTATTTGATGGTCGCATCGTCCATCGCGACCAGCTCCACGACGGCCGCGTGCAGCTGGTTCTCATCGCGCATCGGCGCGGTGCAGCCTTCCAGATAGGAGACGTGGCTGCCGGCCTCGGCGATGATCAGGGTCCGCTCGAACTGGCCGGTGTTGCGGGCGTTGATGCGGAAATAGGTGGACAGCTCCATCGGGCAGCGCACGCCCTTCGGAAGGAACACGAAGCTGCCATCGGTGAACACCGCCGAGTTCAGCGCGGCGAAATAATTGTCCCCGGCCGGCACCACGCTGCCGAGATATTCCCGCACCAGTTCGGGATGGTCCCGGACCGCCTCGCTGATCGGGCAGAAGATCACTCCGGACTTTGCCAGGCTCTCGCGGAAGGTGGTGGCGACCGAAACGCTGTCGAACACCGCATCGATGGCGACATCGGGCCGCTCGCCCTCTGGCGGCTCGACCCCGGCCAGGATCGCGCGCTCGCGCAGCGGGATGCCCAGCCGGTCGTACATCGCCAGCAATTCGGGATCGACCTCGTCCAGGCTGCGCGGGCCGGGCTTGCGCTTCGGCGCAGCGTAATAATGCAGGTCCTGGTAGTCGATCGGCGGATGATGCACCCGCGCCCAGTGCGGCTCCGCCATCGTCTGCCAATGGGCGAAGGCCTTCAGCCGCCAGGCGAGCAGCCAGTCCGGCTCCTCCTTGCGGGCGGAGATCAGCCGGATGATGTCCTCGTTCAGCCCCTTGGGGGCGAGGTCCATCTCGATCTCGGTGGAGAAGCCCCACTTGTAGCCGGCTTCGGTGACGGACTGGACGGTGTCGCGGGATTCGGTGACGGCGGTCATGGCGCTACTCGGCGGGAAGGCTTGCGGGGATCGGCCGGGCGCGGAACGCGGATGGAATGGCAGCCTCCTGCATGTCAGCCAGGGTGATGTTGGACAGCGCCTGATGGATGGCCTCGTTCACCGGGTCCCAGCGGCCGCGCATCGGGCACAGGCCGCGGGATTCGCACTCATTGGAAGATCCCTCGACACAGGCGGTCAGCGCGATCGGCCCCTCCACCGCGGCGATCACATCGGCCACCGGAATGGCGGCCAGCGGGCGCATCAGCCGGTAGCCGCCCCGCGCACCGCGCTGGGAGGCCACCAGCCCGCTGGCACCGAGGGCCTTCAGCACCTTGGCGACCGTGGGCTCGGGAATGCCGGTGGAGGCCGCGATCCCGGGAGAGGTCTGCACGACGCAGCCGCCGGACAGCCGCACCAGCACCACCACGGCATAATCGGTCAGCTTCGACAGCCTCAGCATCGACCCCCGCCACCTCTAATCGGACCGCGCAGGTCCAGTATGGAGGAAATGGCGCATCGGCATTGCATCGTCAAGACCATCCCCCCGCCCGGGCCGGCCGGAAGCCTCCCTGTGACATTGGAGGGTATCGCGCCGGTTTCCGTCCTGGCGTGCTTGCTTTAGCCTGCGCGCCAACACGGGGGAGAGACACGCCATGGCGGACGGGCCGATGCTGGCAGGCAAGGTCGCGCTGGTCACCGGCGCGGGTGGCGGCATCGGCCGGGAGATCGCGCTCGCCATGGCGCTCGAGGGCGCGCGGGTGCTGATCAACGACATCGGCGTCTCGCTCGCCGGCGAGGGCGGATCGGCGACCCCGGCGGAGCAGACCCGCCAGATCATCGTCCAGCGCGGCGGCGAGGCCGCGATCAGCACGGACTCGGTCGCCGACTGGGCCTCGGCCCGGCGGATCGTCGCCGCGGCGATGGATGCCTTCGGCCGGCTCGACATCGTGGTGAACAATGCCGGCATTCTGCGCGATACGATCTTCCACCGGATGAGCCCGGAAGACTGGCTGGCGGTGATCAACGTGCATCTCAACGGCAGCTTCTATGTCAGCCGCGCGGCGGCCGAGCCGTTCCGCGCCCAGGAGAGCGGCGCCTTCGTGCACATGACCAGCACCTCGGGTCTGATCGGCAATTTCGGCCAGGCCAATTACGCCGCGGCCAAGCTCGGCATCACCGCGCTGTCGAAGTCGATCGCGCTCGACATGAAGCGCTTCAACGTCCGATCGAACTGCATCGCGCCCTTCGCCTGGAGCCGGATGACGAGTTCGATCCCCGCCGAGACCGAGGCGCAGAAGGCGCGGGTGGCCAAGCTCGCCCAGATGACGCCCGACAAGAACGCTCCGCTGGCGGTGTTCCTGGCCTCCGACGCCGCCGCCGGCGTCAGCGGGCAGATCTTCGCCGCCCGCCACAACGAGATTTTGCTGATGAGCCAGAGCCGGCCGCTGCGCAGCGTGCAGCGGATGGAAGGATGGACCCCGGCGCTGATCGCCGCCCACGCCGCGCCGGCGCTGAAGTCAGGCTTTCTGCCGCTCGACCGCAGCGAGGACGTGTTTCCCTACGATCCGGTCTGATCCCCGCCCCGGTCGGCCCACCCCGATGAAACTGGGCCGCCCCCGGGGCAAGAGCGCCGGGCGCGCCCGCTCGACCCAGCAGGAAAATCCGCCAGGGGCCAGCCCCTGGACCCCATTCCCTGCGGGATCGTCGCGGGGGGATTGGCGGGGTCCAAGGACCGAGCCCTTGGCCTGCTGTCACAGGACGGAGGTCAACGCTGGCTGGCCTGAGACCGTCCCGAACCCGCCGCCTGATGCGCAGCAAGGCAGGCGAGATCGACCATCTGGCTGACCGATGCCTCCATCGGCACGATCTGCGCCGCCGCCGACAGTCCGATCAGCAGCGGCCCGATGGCGCTGCCCCCGCCGAGCCGCGGCGCGAGGCGCGAGGTGATCAGCGCCGAATGCAGCCCCGGCATCACCAGCACATTGGCCGGCCCGGTCAGCCGGCAGAACGGGTAGCGCGCCCGCAGCCCGGGATCGAGCGCCACGTCGGGGTCCATCTCGCCGTCATATTCGAAATCCACACCGCGCTGGTCCAGGATCTCCACCCCCTCGCGGATGGTCTGGCCGGTGGGGTGGGCGGGGTTGCCGAAGGTCGAGTGCGACAGCAGCGCCACCCGTGGCTCGTGCCCCAGCCGCCGCGCCTCGGCCGCGGCGCCGCACGCGATATCGGCCAGTTGCTGCGGCGAGGGACGGGCATGGATCAGCGTATCGGCGATGAAGATCGTCGTCCCGCGCAGCCCCACCATCAGCGTCAGCCCGAAGGCGAGCGCATCAGGTGCCGGGTCGATCGCGAGCCGGATCGCATCGAGGCAGACCGAGGACGAGCGGGTGAGCCCGGTGATCATGGCATCGGCATCGCCGGTCGCGACCATGCAGGCGGCGAACACATTGCGATCCTGGTTGACCATGCGCTGGCAGTCCCGCGCCAGAAAGCCGCGCCGCTGCAGCCGCCGATACAGGAAATCGGCGTAGCTGGCGTTGGCCCCCGACAGCCGCGCATTGTGGATCTCGATCCCCTCCACGGTCGCGAGGCCGGCCGAGGCCATCGCCGCCTCCACCCGGTCTTCTCGCCCGATCAGCACCGGCGTGCCGTAGCCGGCATTGCGGAAGGCGATCGCGGCACGCACCGTCTTCTCCTCCTCGCCCTCGGCGAACACCACCCGGCGCGGCGCGGCGCGCACGCGTTCCATGATCGCATCGAGCGCGTTGGCGGTGGGATCGAGCCGGCCGGACAATTCGCGGGCGTATTTGCGCAGATCGGGCAATGGCCGGCGGGCCACGCCGGTCGCGATCGCGGCCTTCGCCACCGCGGGGGCGATCCGCGAGATCAGCCGCGGGTCGAAGGCGTTGGGGATGATGTAGTCGGGGCCGAATTGCAGCCGCGATCCGGACGCGGCGGTGTTCACCTCGTCGGGCACGTCCTCGCGGGCGAGCTGGGCCAACGCTTCGGCCGCGGCGATCTTCATGGCCTCGTTGATGGTGCTGGCCCGCACGTCGAGCGCACCGCGGAAGATGTAGGGAAAGCCAAGGACGTTGTTGACCTGGTTGGGATAGTCACTGCGGCCGGTGGCGATGATCGCCTCGGGGCTGGCGGCACGGGCCTGCTCGGGGGTGATCTCGGGATCGGGATTGGCCATCGCGAAGATGATCGGCCTCGGCGCCATGCTGGCCACCATCGCCGGGGTCAGCGCGCCCTTGACCGACAGGCCGAACACCGCATCCGCCCCGGCCAGCGCATCGGCCAGGCTGCGCGCGCCGGTGGCGACCGCGTGGCCCGATTTCCACTGGTTCATCCCCTCGGTGCGGCCCTGGAACACCACGCCCTTGGTATCGCACAGGATCACGTGCTCGGGGCGCATGCCCATCGCCTTCAGCAGCTCCACGCAGGCGATCGCGGCGGCGCCGGCGCCGTTCACCACCAGGCGGGTCTCGCGCAGGCTGCGCCCGGTCAGGTGGCAGGCATTGATCAGCCCGGCGGCGGCGACGATCGCAGTGCCGTGCTGATCGTCGTGAAACACCGGTATGTCCATCAGCTCGCGCAGCCGCTGCTCGATCACGAAGCACTCGGGCGCCTTGATGTCTTCGAGGTTGATGCCGCCGAAGCCGGGGCCGAGGTAGCGCACCGCGGCCACGAATTCGTCCACGTCCTCGGTGCCGATCTCCAGATCGATCCCGTCCACGTCGGCGAAGCGCTTGAACAGCGCGACCTTGCCCTCCATCACCGGCTTGCTGGCCAGCGCGCCGAGATTGCCAAGCCCCAGCACGGCGGTGCCGTTCGAGATCACCGCGACCATGTTGCCGCGGGTGGTGTATTCATAGGCGAGCGAGGGGTCGCGCTGGATGTGCAGGCAGGGCTCGGCCACACCCGGCGAATAGGCGAGCGAGAGGTCGCGGGCCGTAGTGAGCGGCTTGGTGATGCGGATCTCGAGCTTGCCCGGCCGGCCGGATGCGTGCAGCGCCAGCGCCTCCTCGGCCGAGACGCGCACGGTGCGGTGGTCAGTGCTGCCATCGGCCATCGGTCTCACTCCCCGGATGCGTCCTTGGTGGCGGACCCGCGCATCATCCTCCGCGGGACAGGCGATGGGAAGCGGCAGGCGGGACAGCCCGCGCGCGCCTCCGCCGCCTGCCGCGGCGGCCTTCAGGGCCCGGGGGGGATCGGCTTTCGCAGATGCACCCGGGTGCCGCCGCGATACGGTTCCTCGCGATCGACCGCATAGCCGGACCTCCGATAGAGGGCCAGGTTCGAAGCGAACAGCGAATTGGTATAGAGTCTCACGGTGGGAAGCCGCAGGCGCCGCGCGGTGGCCTCCGCATGGGCCAGCAGACGCCGACCGAGGCCGCCTTTCTGGCAGTCGGGCGCGATGGCCAGGTTTTCGATCAGCAGGTGATCGTCGAACGGGATCATCTCGATCACGCCGACCACGCGTTCCGCGCCCGCCGGCCCCTCGGCCAGCAGATCGACGAGGTGCTCGCGGATGGCGCGGGCGTGATCGGCGCCCATGGGCGACGGTTCGCGGCCGATCAGAGTCACCCATTTCGCATAGGCTGCACGGGTCAGCGCGCCTACCGCGGGCGCATCGGCGGCGACCGCCGGGCGCAGGCGAACCGCTTCGGGTGTTGGCATCCTGGCACCGCCATGGCATCGGAGGGGCGATCCTGCACCCGAACCGGGATCCCCGACCAGAACGCCGGGACGGCCGGTCGGGCAATGCCGCCCGGCGGGCCGCGCCTGAGTCAGCAACAGGTTGAAAGAACGAGTTCCATGATCGTCGATCTGCGCATCTACACCTGCCGGCCCAACCATCTGCCCGCTTTCGTCGCTCTGTACAAAGAGAAAGCCTGGCCGCTGCAGCAGAAATATCTCGGACGCTGCCTGGGCTGGTACACCACCGTCGAGGGCGCGCTGAACACGGTGGTCCATCTCTGGGCCTATGACAGCCAGGCGGACCGGGAAGCGCGCCGCGCCGCGATGGCCGCCGATCCGGCCTGGGGCGCCTATCTGAAGGCCGCCGCCGACGCCGGATTGCTGGTCGCGATGGAAAACCGCATCCTCCGGCCCAACGATTTCTCGCCCCTGCCCTAGGCTCGAGGAGTGCCCCCCCTGGCCGGGCCGGCG
>VFSW01011281.1_pt1 | contig 12576 bp, 8 predicted proteins | sample 5358111 | NCBI WGS metagenome assembly VFSW01 (sample SAMN11554181, study PRJNA540505) | mine drainage metagenome | isolation source: sediment from site ElyBrook_90M | place: USA: Ely Copper Mine, Vershire, VT | collected 2017
CCAGAAGCAGCCGAGCCCGAACACCGCCCGCTCGAGGCCCGCCGGATAGGGCGGCTGCAATGGATGGCCGTTCACGAAATGCCGGGTGGCTGTTGGAATCGGATTGGTGCGGCCGGGCAGTGCCTCGGCTGCGCTCGGCAGTGCAGTGGTCTTGCGCATAAACAACATGAGAAACCTCCCTGCGACCGGATGGCAGCAATACGTAGCATTAATATATGCCTTTACGTGGATTGCGGCAGCCCCGTTACGCGGCAGCTTCGAAGGCCGATCCGTCGCAGCCGCAATCCGGTCAGTTCCTCGAATAACCGATCAATGGCTTGCGCGGCCGGAACAGCAGCATCAGTAGAATTCCCAGCACGCCCATGACGGCGAAAACCGGCTGGTCCAGGATCACCCGGATGACGCTATTCCAGAGCCACGGCGCCTTGCCCTCCACCCAGACGTGGAACGCCTGCTGGCTCGATTGATGGACATCGTTCCAGAACTGACCGAAACGGGTGAAACGCAGGGTGTTGTCGGCGACGAAGCGCGCCCCGTCGTAGACCATGAAGACAAATCCGCCGGCCAGCAGCAGCAGCCCTACAAGGCGAAAAAAACCGCGGATCATGCGTCACCTTATACCTCTCGCGCCCGAAAGCGCAGTCAGCCATTAACGGCGCAGCGAAAGAAATTCAACCTCATCAGCACCTTATCAGCCCTTTGGCGATCGGCTTCCGGGCCTCGCTGGGGCCGTTAGGCGTTGACGCTGCATGGCCTGCCCTCTATAAGACCGCCAATGGCGGCGGGCGCAATCCCGCCGCCGCTGTTCTTTGAGCATTGCCGCCCGAGATCTTGAGTATAGGCCTCTGAGCATATGCTCCGGGAGTGGCATTCTCCAAAGAACATCCGAGAAACACATCAGCGTCGATCGCGCGAACCCCCGGTACGCTCACGCCCGTCCGCGATCGGTCACTGTCGAAGGACATTTGAGAACATGGCCAACACCACTTCCGCCAAGAAGGCGACGCGCAAGATTGCCCGGCGCACCGTTATCAACAAATCCCGCCGAACCCAGATGCGCGGTTCGGTTCGATCCGTCGAAGAAGCGATCGAGCGTGGCGACCGCGACGCAGCATTGAAGGCGATGGCGCGCGCGGAGCCGGAGCTCATGAAGGCAGCGCAGCGCAATATCGTTCACAAGAACAGTGCGAGCCGAAAGGTCTCACGGCTCGCGCATCAGATCGCCAAGCTGGCGAAATAAGTCGATCCGGCTGGAAACTGTCAGAAAGCCCGGCTGTGCCGGGCTTTTTTTGTCGCCGGTATGCTCCGGCTGACGAGATGCTCGCGTACCGGTAATTTACGGACTCTATGCCGGGAGACGCACATAGCGAGCCGGCGGTGGGTGGCGAGCGGAAAATCGATCGCGGTTCTTGATCGGCGACGTTTTGAAATAGCAACTGCGATTGCGCGGCAACACCGAACAGCGCTGCAGGGTTACCCTCATTCGACGAGCAAAAAAAAACGCGTTTGCGTAGTCACTTATCGGCATAGCGGCGAAGAGTTGTTTGAAAATTCCCTTCAGCCTCGTTCGAACGTAAACAATTTATGAATTTATTTTAGGCAATCGCCGGAAATATGACAGCGCCTCGGCGCTTCGAATCTTCGCACAGATTCAAAACCTTGCAGCTTTGCGCGAAAATTGCCGGCCGATTTGGCGGGCGCGAAGTCGTTTTGCCGGCGCCCGCGTAGAATCATTTTCGTTGCGGGAAACAGGGCATGATGTATCTCTAAGAGCGTTCGCAGCGCCCACGGCTCTTGAGACCAGCGCGGATTAAGGTTCGGGGCGGACGTGCAAATCGGCGGCGGTGTGCGCGTTGGCGAGCTTTCCAAGCGATTGTCGGATTCAAACCCGTAGCGATATGGGTATCGGAGTTCTGTGTCGAAATTTCTCAGGCGAGACGTCCGCGTCTCGTTCGCTTTGAACAAGAGAAATACGTACGGGCCAGCCGGCTGCATCGAAGGCGAAGCATGCGAACGGGGTAAATGAGCGGGAAGGCGTGACGACTGGACGAATTGTGTTTCAGGCGTCGCCGATCGAACTTGAATAGATCTGGAATGACGACTCGCCGTGGGTTTCTCACGGCGAGAGGGGGAGGTCCTATGTCTAACGAAAACAGCGTGGTTTTGAAGCTAAAGCCATTTTCAAACGATACCGTTTTTGATGCCATGGATACCGCCTGCACGCGGCCTCCTGCGCGAGCTCCGGACAGACCGTCGAGTACGCACTAGCCTCGCGAACGCTTCCCTTCCAGCCGATGATCTGCCTGACGGCCTTTCGCCGAACGGCTGACCCGTGGCTGAAACAAGAAGCCTCGCTTGAGGCCGGCTCCGTGCGCGCCCATGCGCACGGCAGTTTCACCGTCAACAAAACTCTTTCAGAGAAGTCTCAGGCAATGACAAATACGGAACAGGATCGTTGGTCGCGTGTGAAAGGCAGGTTGCGGTCGAGTGTCGGAGAAGACGTCTATACAAGCTGGTTTGCTCGGATGGATCTCGAAGGCGTTCAGCAGGAGAGTGTCCACCTTTCGGTCCCGACGCGTTTCCTCAAGAGCTGGATCCAGGCGCATTACGCCGAGCGCGTGCTTTCCTGCTGGCAAGCCGAGATGCCGGAAGTGCACCGGATCGACCTCACCGTGCGTACAGCCATGCGATGCGCGGCGCCAGCCAAGGAGGCTGTCGCGCCGCTCGATCCTCGCGGCGTCGAGCGGCTGGATGGCCGGCCGGCGCCCGGGTTGCGCGCGACCGCGATCGCGCCGGTGTCCGCGAGCCATGACGCGCTCGGCGGCTCCCCGCTCGATCCACGCCTGACATTCGGAAGTTTCGTGATCGGGCGCTCCAATACGCTGGCCCACGCCGCGGCGCGCCAGGTCGCGGAAGGCCGTCGCGGCGATCCCGTGATGTTCAATCCTCTCTACATCCACGCCGGTGTGGGTCTGGGCAAAACCCATCTGCTGCAGGCGGTCACCTGGGCCGGCAATTCGGGCACCGAACGCAAGGTGCTCTACCTCACGGCCGAGAAGTTCATGTACGGCTTTGTCGCGGCGCTGAAGACGCAGACCGCACTCGCGTTCAAGGAGGCATTGCGCGGCATTGACGTTCTGGTGATCGACGACCTGCAATTCCTGCAGGGCAAATCGACCCAGGCCGAATTCTGTCACACCCTGAACGCGCTGATCGACGCCGGCCGCCAGGTGGTGATTGCGGCAGACCGTCCGCCTTCCGACCTTGAGAGCCTTGACGACCGCGTGCGCTCCCGTCTTGCCGGCGGCCTTGTCGTGGAGATGGGATCGCTCGGCGAAGAATTGCGGCTTGGCATCCTCAAGTCGCGTGTCGCCGCCGCCCGCGCGCATCATGCGAGCTTCGAGGTGCCGGAACAGGTGCTGGACTATCTCGCCCGAACCATCACCCATAACGGCCGCGACCTCGAGGGCGCCATCAATCGTCTGCTGGCGCACAGCAAGCTCAACAACCAGCCGGTGACGCTGGAAATGGCCGAGCGCGAGGTCCGCGACCTGATCCGTCCGCAGGAACCCAAGCGCATCAAGATCGAGGACATTCAGCGGGTGGTGGCGCGGCAATACAATGTGAGCCGCTCCGACCTGTTGTCGTCGCGCCGCACTGCCAATGTCGTCCGTCCGCGCCAGGTGGCGATGTATCTGGCCAAGACCATGACCTTGCGCTCGCTGCCCGAAATCGGCCGCCGGTTCGGCGGACGCGACCACACCACGGTCCTGCACGCCGTGCGCAAGATCGAGGCCCTGGTGGCCAGGGATATCGCGCTCTCCGAAGAGGTCGAGTCGTTAAAGCGCCAACTGCAGAGCGAGTAGCTCGCTTTCCATGGGGCGCGGGGGAGGGGTGAACCACAAGCGTTTACCCCCTCCCGCAATGGGGAGGGCGTGGCAGGCGCCGTCATTTCTCCCGTTTCTTTCCTGCCAAAACGTGGGGAACGGCCTGACGCATCTCTTGCGCTTGCGGGCCATCCGCGCCACCTTGGGCTCCCCCCAAAGGGTTTGATCAAATCCAGCTTTGATCGGGCTTTCGGGTTCAGACGCCGCGGCGCGCCTTCGGGGCCGCCCGGCTTTTCCATCTTCGGATCAGGCGGGTATTGCAATGAAGGTTACCGTCGAACGCGCCCAACTCCTGAAATCGCTGGGCCACGTCCATCGCGTGGTCGAGCGCCGCAACACCATTCCGATCCTCGGCAATGTGCTGGTTCGCGCCGAGAACGCCCGGCTGTCGCTGAAGGCCACCGACCTCGATCTGGAGGTAACGGAAACGCTGGCGGCCGAAACCGCGACCGCTGGCTCGACCACCGTCCCCGCGCACATGTTCTACGACATCGTGCGCAAGCTGCCCGAAGGCGCGCAAATCGTGCTGGAAGGCGACGGCGACCGCTCGATATTGGCGATCCGCGCCGGCCGCTCGCGCTTCACGCTGCAAACCCTGCCCGAGAACGATTTCCCTGATCTTGCCGCCGGCGAGATGACGCATTCGTTCACGCTCGCCAGCACCGACATGAAGCGATTGATCGACCGGACGCAATTTGCGATCTCGACGGAGGAGACCCGCTATTATCTCAACGGCATCTATCTGCACTCCGCCGGCAGCGCCAAGGCCCCCACCCTGCGCGCAGTGGCGACCGATGGGCATCGCCTGGCCCAGATCGATTTGCCCTTGCCCAAGGGTGCCGCCGGTATGCCCGGCGTGATCGTGCCGCGCAAGACCGTCGGTGAAGTGCAGCGCCTGATCGAGGACAACGAGGCCGAGGTCACAATAGAACTGTCGCAGGGCAAGATCCGCTTCACCATCGGCAATGTGGTGCTGACCTCGAAACTGATCGATGGCACCTTTCCGGACTATGGCCGCGTCATCCCGCAGAACAACGACAAGGAACTCGTCGTCGACAAGAAGGATTTCGAGGCTGCCGTCGATCGCGTCTCGACGATATCGAGCGAGCGCGGCCGCGCGGTGAAACTGGCGCTCTCGGCGGGCAAGCTGGTGCTGTCGGTGACCAACCCGGATTCCGGCAGCGCGACCGAGGAACTCGAAGTCGAATATGCGGCCGATCCGCTCGATATCGGATTCAACTCGCGCTATCTGCTCGACATCGCGGCTCAGATCGAAGGCGAGGTCGCGGTCCTGAAGTTGGCCGATCCGGGTTCGCCGACACTGGTGCAGGACAAGGATTCCAGGGGCGCGCTCTACGTGCTGATGCCGATGCGGGTGTAGACTCTTTCTGTTCGCGCCAAGGCTGATTAGATTGCGTGATGGCCGGGCTCGTCCCGGCCGTCTACGTCTTGGAGATCGCAAGCACGTGGGACGCCGGGTCAAGGCCCGGCAATGACAGATAGCCATGACCGCCTCCCGCATTCACCGCCTCACGCTGACGCACTTCCGCAACTATCGCGCGGCGAGCCTGCAGACGCGTAGTGACGTGGTGGTGCTGGTCGGCCCGAACGGCGCCGGAAAGACCAATTGCATCGAGGCGATCTCGTATCTCACGCCGGGGCGCGGTCTGCGCCGCGCCACCCTCGAAGATGTCGCCGACAATCAGGGCGACGGCTCGTGGGCGGTCTCCGCCGAGGTCGAAGGCGCCCTTGGGCTTGCCACGCTCGGCACCGGCATCGATGCCCCTGGCCTCGAGGCTGCCGCCGCCAGCCGGCGCTGCCGCATCGACCGCGAGCCGGTGGCCTCGGCGGCGGCGTTCGGCGAACACCTGCGCATGGTGTGGCTGACACCCTCGATGGACGGGCTGTTTCTGGGGCCGGCGTCGGAACGGCGGCGGTTCTTCGACCGGCTGGTGCTGGCGATCGACAGCGAGCATTCGGCCCGGGTATCGGCGCTCGACCGCTCCTTGCGTTCGCGCAACCGGTTGCTGGAAGTGCGCAACTACGACGACCATTGGTGTGACGCGATCGAACGCGAAACCGCAGAACTGGCGGTCGCCGTGGCGGCGATGCGCGGCCAGACCGTGACAAGACTTGCAGCGATGTTACGCGCGCGCGGTGAAACATCCCCGTTTCCCTCCGCGCAGATCATGCTCGACGGCTGGATGGAAAATGCGCTGATGCTCGAGCCCGCAACCTCGGTGGAGGATCGTTACCGGGAGATTCTGCGAAACAGCCGCGCGCGCGACGCCATCGCCGGCCGCACGCTTGATGGCCCGCACCTTACCGATCTGCAGGTAATCTACGCTCCGAAAGGCATGCCGGCCCGTGACGCCTCGACCGGCGAGCAGAAGGCGCTGTTGATCGGCCTGGTGCTGGCGCATGCCAGTCTGGTCGCGGAGATGACCGGCATTACCCCGCTGTTGTTGCTCGACGAGGTGGTTGCCCATCTTGATCCCGGCAGGCGGACGGCACTGTTCGATGAGCTCTCACGACTTGGCGCGCAGGTCTGGATGACCGGCGCCGATCCCGCGGCATTTGCCGGCATCGGCGCATCAGGCGAGATTTTCAATGTCGATTCCGGTCAGATCGCCCGCCGCGTCTGACGCGCATTCCACGAGAGTAGGCGCCAGCGTTGCGATCACGATCGCGGACTTTGCCCGTGAAGCACGCTGCCAATGATGGATTGCACCAGATACACCGATCCTTTCTCGGTCAGGTGAACCTGATCGCTCGCCGAAATATCCTTGGCGGTATCGCCGATCCGCGTTAGGCAGCCCTCCGCGTTGCACAGCGTGTCCCATACGGAGATGAACTCCGCGCCAAGCGGTACCAGCTTCTCGCGCAGCCGCGCGCCGGATGAATCGGCCGCGGCACGGTCGCTTCGCTCCGGGATCAGATGATGATGCAGAAGAAAAAAGCGCAGCACCTCGTTCGGCAGCCCGCGTTTCCACCACGGTACCGAACCAAGCACGATGATGCGCGCCTTGGTCTGCTGTTTCAGCGCCTTCACGGTCTCGGCCACGCCGTCGAGATATCTGTCCCAGGTACTGTGCAGCAATACGATATCGGGCTGGAGGTCGCGTGCGATCGACAGGATCTTGTCGTTGATGGCGCGGCAATTGGGCACGCCGGCCACATCCGTGTTGAGCGCCGGAACGCATGAGCTGGAAGTAAACTGCGCGATACCGAAGTCGTTGGTTTCCTGGGCCTTGCGCAGGCCGGGCAACAGCGCCCCCGCGGTCGAATCCCCCCAGACGAAAACAAGCGGCCGTCGGCCCCGGTCGACGCAACCGTCGGCAAACGAGGTTTCATGGCTGAGATCGAGCAGGCACGCATGAACCCGCCATTTTGACGAATCCGTCCGCACGTCCGTCATCTCGCGAATTTCCGGCGGCAGCCGAAAATCGAACCCGTGCCCCTCCACGATGATGCCGCCGGCCGCCGCGACCAGCGCCATGCCCGAACACAGGCTGACGATCCTGGGCAGGGCCGGTCGGCCAAATCGAAACGGGATTTCGATGAAGCGATAGGTCAGCCACGCCAGCAGGAAGCTCAATCCGACGACGAGACCGCGATCGAGCAGGGTCAGGGGTGCGAATTTGATGATTCCGAAAAACACCAATAGCGGCCAATGCCAGAGATAGAGCGGATAGCTGATGAGGCCGATCCTGACGAATGTGGTGCTGGCCAGGAGGTGCCGGCAGCCCCATGCCTCCGGCGCCGAAAGCAGCAGCGCGCCGCCGGCAACCGGCAGAACGGCCCACCAGCCCGGAAATGCGCTCCTGGAATCGAGAGCGGCGGTCGCCGCCGCGACCAGCAGCACCCCGACCGCAGCGCGCCAGTTGCTGGCGACGCTGGTTTGACCGAGATGGCGCCAGCCGCAGGTCAACGCGGCGCCTGCCAGCAATTCCCACGCCCGGGTGAACGGCAGATAGAAGGTCGCCACAGGGTCAGGACCGATCAGCGCCACGTTGAGTGCAAAGGACGCCATGCCGATCGCCGCGGCCACGGCCAGCAAGGGAAGGCGCATTCGGGCGACCAGCATCAGGATCAATGGCCAGAGCAGATAAAATTGCTCCTCGATGCCCAGCGACCAAAGATGCAGCAGCGGCTTCTTGCCCGATTCGAGGTCGAAATAGCCGGATTGCAGCATCAGCGCGATGTTCGAGAAGAAGGCCGCGCTGGCAAAGACGTCGGAGCTCAACTGCGCATAGGCCGCCGGCAGCATCCACAGCCAGCCGAGCACCAGCACCGCCAGGAGCACGGTGATCAGGGCCGGAAAGATCCGCCTGATCCGCCTGCCATAGAAGGCGAGCAGGCTGAAGCGCTGCTGACCCAGCTCGCGCATGATGATGCCGGTGATCAGGAATCCGGATATGACGAAAAAAATATCGACGCCGATGAATCCGCCCGGCATGGCCTCCGGGAAGGCATGGAAGCACACGACCAGGATCACAGCGACCGCGCGAAGGCCGTCAATATCCGGCCGATATCGATCTGAAGGCTGGGACAAGTCAGGCCAATCCAAGGGTCGCGCCAAAACCACGGCGCGTCGGCCGAAGTCCACAGGACATCGGCCAACGCGGGCATCGAACTTCTCTAGCAGTTCTTTCGTGGTCTGGCATTTCGGCCGAGATTTTCCGCGCGGCCGGCCTGCGGCGCCGAAAATCGGCCTGCGGGGAACAGAAAATCGGTTTGCGAATAGCGCTTTTTCCGGCCCGCTGAATCGGCTTCGGCGCGCCTTGAAAAACCGTGGAAAAGCCCCATTTATTCAATAGCTTGCCGATACAGACTTTGCGCTAGGCGCTGTGCGCCTTTCATGGCAGAAATACGCCGATCAGCGCCTGATTTTGCGCAGCTGATTCGGGACATCCTCGAAGGCATCACATGACAGAACCTGCCCGGCAATCGATCGCCGATACTGAACATTCGATTCCCCTCGAATATGGCGCGGAATCGATCAGGGTTTTGAAGGGGCTCGACGCCGTCCGCAAGCGGCCGGGCATGTATATCGGCGACACCGATGACGGCAGCGGCCTGCACCATATGGTCTACGAGGTCGTCGACAACGCCATCGACGAAGCGCTCGCCGGCCACGCGACCTCGGTGGAGGTCGTGCTCAACGCCGATGGCTCCGTCACCGTGCGCGACGATGGCCGCGGAATTCCCGTCGACATCCATAAGGGCGAAGGCATCTCCGCGGCCGAGGTCATCATGACCCAGCTGCACGCGGGGGGCAAATTCGACCAGAATTCCTACAAGGTGTCCGGCGGCCTGCATGGCGTCGGCGTCTCCGTCGTCAACGCGCTGTCGAGCAAGTTGCAGCTCAGGGTCTGGCGCGACGGCAAGGAGCATTTTATCGAATTCGCCCATGGCGACGCGGTGGCGCCGCTGAAGGTGGTCGGCGAGGCTCATGGCAAGCGCGGCACCGAGGTGACTTTTCTTGCCTCCAAGGAGACGTTCACCAACGTCGAATACGACTTCGCAACCCTTGAACATCGCCTGCGCGAACTCGCGTTCCTGAATTCCGGCGTCAATATCGTGTTGTCCGACATGCGCCACGCGGTCGAAAAGCGCGAGGAGATGCATTACGACGGCGGCGTCGAGGAGTTCGTGAAATATCTCGACCGGAACAAGAAGGCGATGGTGCCTTCCCCGATCATGATCAACGCCGAGATGAACGGGATCGGCGTCGAGGCGGCGCTGTGGTGGAACGACAGCTACCACGAGAATGTGCTGTGCTTCACCAACAACATTCCGCAGCGCGACGGCGGTACCCATCTTGCCGGCTTCCGCGGCGCGCTGACGCGCCAGGTCAACGGCTATGCCGACGCCATGGCCAAGCGTGAAAAGATCGCGCTGACCGGCGACGACTGCCGCGAGGGCCTGACCGCGGTGCTTTCGGTCAAAGTGCCGGACCCGAAATTTTCCTCGCAGACCAAGGACAAGCTGGTGTCCTCGGAAGTGCGCCCCGTGGTCGAGAATGTCCTCAACGAGGCCTTGGCGGCTTGGTTCGAGGAACATCCCGCAGAAGCCAAGGTCATCGTCGGCAAGGTGGTGGAAGCCGCCGCCGCCCGCGAAGCCGCGCGCAAGGCGCGCGAGTTGACGCGGCGCAAGGGCGCGCTCGATTATACCTCGCTCCCCGGCAAGCTTGCCGACTGCCAGGAAAAGGATCCCGGCAAGTCCGAATTGTTCATCGTCGAGGGCGACTCGGCCGGCGGCAGCGCCAAGATGGGCCGTAACCGCGAGTTCCAGGCCGTGCTGCCGCTGCGCGGCAAGATTCTCAATGTCGAGCGCGCGCGCTTCGACAAGATGCTGGGCTCCGAGCAGATCGGCACGCTGATCACGGCGCTCGGCACCGGCATCGGCCGCGACGATTTCGACCTGTCAAAGCTGCGCTATCACAAGATCATTCTGATGACCGACGCCGACGTCGACGGCGCGCATATCCGCACGCTGCTGCTGACGTTCTTCTTCCGCCAGATGCCGGCGCTGATCGATGGCGGTTACCTCTATATCGCGCAGCCGCCGCTCTACAAGGTGAACCGCGGCAAATCCGAGCAGTACCTCAAAGACGAGCGGGCGCTGGAAGATTACCTGATCGAAACCGGCCTCGACGATTGCGTCTTCAGGCTTGCGTCCGGCGAAGACCGCAAGGGCCGCGACCTGCTGGCGCTGGTGGAGGACGCGCGGATCATCCGCGCCACGCTGCACAATCTGCACAGCCGCTATAACCGCAAGGTGATCGAGCAGGCCGCGATCGCCGGCGTGCTCAGCCCCAGGATCACCGGCGATGTCGCTACCGCCAATGCCGCCGCGGACTATATCGCGCGCCGGCTCGACGCGCTGGCCGACGAGGTCGAGCGCGGCTGGACCGGCCGCTTCACCGAAGGCGAAGGCTTCACCTTCGAGCGCACCGTGCGCGGCGTCAAGGACGTCGCCATCATCGACGACGCGCTGCTCGGCTCCGCCGACGCCCGCAAGCTCGACGACTATGCCGCCAGGCTGCAGGAAGCCTATCCGAAGCCGGGCTTGCTACGCCGGAAAGACACCGAGACCGCGATTCACGGTCCGGTGAGCCTGTTCGAGGCGGTGACCGACGCCGGGCGCGAGGGCGTCAAGCTGCAGCGCTACAAAGGCCTCGGCGAGATGAACCCGGAGCAGCTGTGGGAGACCACGCTCGACACCAACGAGCGCTCGCTGCTGCAGGTGAAGATCAAGGAGGTCGACGAGGCCGACGACATCTTCACCAAGCTGATGGGCGACGTGGTCGAGCCGCGCCGCGAATTCATCCAGGACAATTCGCTCAGCGCGAATGTGGATGTGTGAGGCGCCAGAGAGTTTTCGAGCGTGGCTGCCGGTTCGCGCGGAGAAAAAGCGTCATAAAAGGATTGGTCGCGATGGATCACGAACTTCGCAAACGGGGTGCCGAGCGCGTGACGCCTATCCAGTACCTCGTTGAGGGCGGCCAACGCCCCATCTCGCCCAACCTCCCGCGGTTTTCTCCCTTGGAGGTTTGCGTACGCCGGCCCCGGTGTGCGCGGCACCACCTTCATGGGGCCGGCATCCGAATGCCTTCACAAAAGCTGCCGTCGCCTACCTTCATTCGCTTGGCAACCGCTAACAACCAATTGGGCCAAGAGAACGCATAGGTAGATAGGAAACAGGTCTTACGCCGGCTCCATGCCATTCGTCTTGAGCACCGGCGCGGCGACAGGCGCTTTCAAAAAGTCTATGAATGCCCTGGCAGCAGCCGTGCCTTTCGATGTTGCGCCGATGCCCGCCGTAAACACGACGTACCTCTGCAACTCCGCCGGCAGCGGACCGGCGAGTTCGATACCCGTCACTGGCAAAATCTCACTGATTAGGATGAACCCGAGTTCTGCTTTACCGTTGGCGACATTCTGGGCTGTCGCCGAACTGCTCGTCTCCAAAATTGTCTTTGGCGTCATCTCCGCGTCAATACCAAGTTGGTCTATGAGAGGTATCAACACTGCACTGGTTTGGCTTTCCTTCGTATAAACAATTGATTTGGCGGCGAGCATCGTTTTCTTGAGTGTGTCAGCAGAGCTGATATCCGGTTTCGGTTCGCCCTTCTTGATCGCGACCCCTACCCCAACCTTGGCGACATTAGTGCTAGTCCCGGCCACCACTTTGTTTTGCTTGATAAGATCATCGAGCATGGTTGGCACCAAGACAACAATGTCGAATGTTTCGCCACTGTCGATCTGGCGCTTGAGCGGGATAGCAGTGCCGTAAATGATGGAGAGCTTGTGCCCGCTGGTGCGCTCAAATGCCGGAGCAAGGTCCGTCAAAACAGCTCGCACGCCGACCGAGGCAATGACCTTAATCTCGGCTGCGTTCGCCGCGCCAGCAGCGAGCAATGTGACAATGCCGATTGATACGTATTTCACATATTGTCTCATCGCATCTTTCTCCTATCTTGAACGCAAAACGGACTCAAACCAGACAGCCACTCGGCCGACGAGCGTGATGAACTCGCGTCGCCTCATTGCCGATCCCTCCCCGATGCTCTTAAGGGCAGCGTAAGCAATTTTTCGGTACAGGTCCAAGCGGTCAGATGTTTGAGATGGGTCACAGAAGCGGTAAACCTCAGATCGAGCGCATGTTTTCCGCTTTGCCCCCA
>VFSW01011282.1_pt1 | contig 12574 bp, 13 predicted proteins | sample 5358111 | NCBI WGS metagenome assembly VFSW01 (sample SAMN11554181, study PRJNA540505) | mine drainage metagenome | isolation source: sediment from site ElyBrook_90M | place: USA: Ely Copper Mine, Vershire, VT | collected 2017
AGACAGGTCTTCGATGCCGGGAATGCTGGCAATGCGTTGCGCCAATTGCGGCAAGTGGCGGCGCAGCAGGGGTTCGCCGCCGGTCAGTCGCACCCGCGCGAGGCCCAGTCGCGCAAAAGCGCCGAGCAGGCGTTCGATTTCGTCGAAATTAAGCCAGTCTTTCGGTTCTTCGAAGTCGCGAAAATCTTCAGGCATGCAGTAGTTGCAGCGCAGGTCGCAGCGATCCGTGACGGAGAGGCGGATGTATTCGATAGGGCGACCGAATGTGTCAGTTAGGGCGGGCGCATTGGGCATGGCGGGCACGGGGTATAAAAGGGCGGAGAGCAGGGGTTATTTGGAATATAATCCTAATTCTCACATTAAGCAACGCGGTCGCCGGTATTGTTAGTCTCAAATAATAGTATCCGGCGAGTTGGTCGCAACAGGTTTTGGATTTTAGATGATGGGCCGAGTATGGATGGTTATTTTGGACTGATTCCCGCCGCCGGTACGGGGATGCGTATGGGCACGGCGTTACCCAAACAATATCTGGAGATTGCGGGACGCCCGATGATTTATTACGCGGTGCGCGCGCTGGCGGCGTCGTCCAGAATCACGCGGGTTTTCGTTGTGCTGTCGGCACAAGATACGCATTGGGAACATTTCGACTGGAGCGAATTCGGCGACAAGCTGGTGGTATTGCGCTGCGGTGGTGCGACGCGCGCTGCCAGCGTAGGCAATGGTCTGGCGGCGATGCGCGTGGCGGAGCGGGACTGGGTTCTGGTGCATGATGCGGCGCGCCCTTGCCTGACCGGCGCTCTGGTCGACCGCTTGCTCGATAGCGTCGGCGACGACGCGGTGGGCGGTTTGCTGGCGATTCCGCTGGCCGACACACTGAAACGAGGCGGGAGCCAGAACCGGGTCAGCAGCACCGAGCCGCGCGACGGATTGTGGCAAGCGCAAACCCCGCAGATGTTTCGTCACGGGCTATTGTCGCAGGCGTTGGATTCGACTGCGACTGCGGCTTCGGCTCCGACCGACGAGGCGAGCGCGATGGAAGCGCTCGGGCATGCGCCGTTGCTGGTGAAGGCTGACGCGAGCAATTTCAAGGTAACTTTCCCGAACGATCTGAGTATGGCCGACTCCATTCTCGAACGAACCCGCTTACAACTCATGTTGGACCAGTCTGGAATCCTGCTCAATGACTAATTTTCGTATCGGGCACGGTCTTGACGTGCATGCTTTTGCGCCGCAGCGCAAACTGATTATCGGCGGCGTGCATATTCCGCATCCGCTCGGTCTGGCAGGGCATTCGGATGCCGACGTGTTGCTGCACGCCATTTGCGACGCACTGCTCGGCGCCGCGGGTCTGGGCGACATAGGGCGGCATTTTCCCGATACCGACGCGCGTTATCACAATATCGACAGCCGTCAGTTATTGCGCGAGGTGGCGCGTCTGGTTGCATTGCAAGGTTACCGGCTGGCCAATCTCGATAGCACCATCATTGCGCAGGCGCCGAAAATGGCACCGCATATTGCGACCATGCAAAACCACATTGCCGCCGATCTGGGCGTCCCCGTCAGCGCGGTGAACGTCAAGGCGACGACCACTGAAAAGCTGGGCTTTGCCGGACGAGGCGAAGGCATCGCCGCTGAAGCCGTGTGCATTTTACAATCGCTTGCGGCGATGGCCCAGCCATGAGCGTGCTACCGGGCCGCAAAGCGACTTATATTGGCGGTTCGCAGTACCGGCGCAAGGCTTACGGCGCCAATCACCCCTTGTCCATCCCGCGCGTGTCGCTGGCGACCGAACTTATACACGCTTACGGCGCATTGACCGGAGCGGAATTCGTGGCGGCGCGCAAAGCTGCCGATTTCGAGCTGGAATGGTTTCATACGCCTGACTACATCTCGGCATTCAAGCGCGCCGAGGCTTTGGGGCGGGTGAGCAATCCCGTGCGCCAGCGGCATCAGCTGGGAACGCTGGAAAATCCCTATTTCGCGCAGTTTTTCACCATTCCGGCCACCGCGACCGGCGCTTCGATTCAAGCGGCGGAGGAAGTCATAGGCGGTCGCATAGGATTCAATCCGGCGGGTGGCATGCATCACGCCCGTCCAGATCAGGCGCAGGGTTTCTGCTATTTCAACGATACCGTGCTGGGAGTGATGCGTTTGCGTCGCGAAGGATGGCGCGTGCTTTATGTCGATATCGACGCCCATCACGGCGACGGGGTGGAGGCGGCGTTTACGGACGATCCCGAGGTGTTCACGTTTTCGCTGCACATGGATAGCTGTTATGCTTATCCGTTCAAGGGTGGGCAATTGAGCGATACGGCCCGCGCCAATCACAGCAGCCTGAATATTCCGTTGCCGCTGAACACCAACGACGCCGAGTACCGCAGGCTGTTCGACGCCGCGTGGCAGCCGCTGCTGGCGGCTTTCAGGCCGGATGTCGTGGTGCTGCAGGCGGGGACGGATATGATATTTGCCGATCCGCTGGGCAAGCTCGGCTTGTCCACGCAAGGTTTTCTGGCTATCGCCGAGACCATCATCGACACCAGCCCGACTCACGATGACGGCACGCCGCGACTGCTGGTGACCGGCGGGGGCGGATACCATCCGCTGGTGCTTGCGCGCGCCTGGACCGGCTTATGGGCGTTATTATCCGGGCGCGAACTGCCCGACGCCTTGCCTCCCGCCGCCGTTGCGGCGTTGCGCGCGGTTGACTGGGATATGGACGAAGAAGAACCGCATTTCGAGCAACTGTTTCGTTCTCGCGTTGATGTGCTGTCCAGCGCATCCGTGCGTCCTGAAATTAATGACCTGGCCAATTCCATCCAACAGCATCCCTTTTTTGCAAAAAATCCATGACTACGACGTTAATTCCCGGCCATTGCAGCATGATGGCAAGCAAACACTATGCGACCACTTTTGGTAAGGAGTGTGCTGCCGGTCATTACAGCGATTTTCTCAACGTACATTTGCGCTTGTCTTCGCTGGGTCTGGGTACTTTCCCCGGCTTGCCGACCGACGAGATCGATGCGCAATACGTCGATATTGTCACCGAAGCTCTGGTTCACGGCGTTAATGTGATCGATACCGGCGCCCATTACCGCTACGGGCGCTCGGCGGCGGCTGTGGGCGCTGGCGTGCGGCGGGCGATGGAGGCTGGAGTCTCGCGCGAACAGATGTTTCTGATTTCCAAGGGCGGATTTCTGAGTTTCCGCGATGGGCGACCAGACAATCTGCCGGCCTGGTTTGAGGCCGAGGTCGTCGCCAAGGGTCTGGGCCGGGCGGAGGACCTGACTCAGGCGCATTGCATCAGCCCTGAATACATCGGCTTTCAGCTGGAGTTATCGCGTCAGTTGATGGGCGTGGCGACGCTGGATGCTTTTCTGATCGATCAGCCCGAGGTGCACATCCCGGCCATCGGCAAAGACCAGCTTAATCGCAAGCTGGAAAAAGTATTCATGGTTCTGGAGCAGGCAGTAAAAGATAAAAAGTTGCGTTATTACGGTATTTCCACCTTCAACGGATTTAGGGTGGAAACCGATAATCCCTTGTTTCAGTCGATCACCTCCATGCAGGGACATGCGGAAAAAGCGGCGCGCGCAATCTGGCAGGACGATCAGGCCAAGCACCAGTTCAAAGTCGTGCAAATGCCGTTTAATCAGGTGATGCAGGAAGGCTTTACGCGCTTTAGCCAGACTACGGGGCAGGGCAACATTGGTTCTTCAATCCAGGCGGCGCATCAGCTCGGCGTTTATCTGATGGCGAGCCATACCCTGTTTAAAGGGCATCTGGCCCGGCAGGCCATGGATCCGGTGGTGCAGGCGATGCCTTTGCTGCAAAACGACGCTCAGCGTGCATTGCAGTTTAATCGCTCAACGCCTGGGGTCGGCACCTCGCTGGTCGGGATCAGCACCCCGGCGCACCTGCAAGACTTGCTGGCGGTGTCGCGCGTGGCGCCACTGGAGAAAACGGCCTACCTGCGGATGTATCAGCGTACCGAGTAGCGGGCCACTCAGAGTGCGGGGAAAGTCAATGATTGCGCGGCGCTGTCGCGCCGCCACAGCTTGTACAGGTCGCTGCGTCCGGCTTGCCAGTGGACGGCATGACCCTGATCGAATGTAGTGATCTGCAGTGTCGACAATTTGCCCGATTTGAGTCGCGCGAGCAACGGCGCAAACCAGTGTTCTTCGAGTTGCAGCAAGGCTTCGCGCCAGCCCTGGTAATCGCCATATTGCGCGGCTCCGGTCAGCGCATCCAGAATGACGAGGGAGGACAGGCGGATTGCGTCGGCGCTGGCAGGCAGGTCGGCATGGCTTATCCCGGCAGCGGCGGCCAGTGCGCGGGCGTCGCGGTCGTTGGCCCACAGTCGCTCAACGGTCGCCGGTTTGACCACGGGCATGATGCCGCCGCCCCAGCACCACAGGCCATTGATGGGCAGTTCGCCGCGCGTCTCGCGCAGTTCATTCACCGGCAGGCTGAAAAACAGCATCTGAATTTCATTGTAAAAACGATGCCAGGCCAGCCCGTCGCTACCTTGGGGAAGATAGGGTTCTATATGTTTCCCTGCCACGGCGTTGACGCTGCTCGTCGTCATGAGGGGCGGTCGGTTTAGCCGTAAGTACCAGCGCTTGGGGTGCAAGGGGCTGAGCAGGTAGCCGTCGCTCTGGAAATGCTGGTTGAACGCGTGGGCGAATTGCTCGGCTTCGTTCTGGCTGACGGTAAATGCGCCGCTGTCGACCAGCATCAACTGATCCCGAGTAGCGCGCAGATGAACCGGATCGGCGCGCAGCCAGTAATGCCCGGCCGGGACGCCGCCGTCGGCCAGCAAGGTTACGGGCGCGATGGGCCAGTCCTGCTGTTGCGCAATACCCAGGCGCTGGCATAAGGCCGCTTCCAGATTGGCAACAGTGCGGGTCTGGCTACGCCCGGCTCGCGCCAGCAAAGTCGTGAGCGCCGGCACCGGCAAGTCGCCCAGCAACGGCAAACTCATTTCGGCGACAGGGATAAGGCCGGGAATAAACAGGGTGAGGTTCATCTGCGCATTTTAGCATCTGTCGTCCGGCGGCTGATTTAAATCACGCGCATGGACAGGTCGATGGCGTGCAGATGTTTGGTGATTGCGCCTATGGATATGCGTTGCACGCCAGTCTCGGCAATGGCGCGCAGGCTTGCCAGATCGATGCCGCCCGATGCTTCGAGCACTGCGCGTCCTTGCGTAAGCGCGACTGCCGCGCGTAGTTGGGCGAGGTCGAAATTATCGAGCAAGATCAGTTTGGCGCCCTCGTCGAGCGCTTCGGTCAGCTGGTTCAGGTTTTCAACTTCAATTTGTACCGGCGCCGTCGCCAGGCGAGTGGCGGCGAGCGCTGCGGCGATGCTGCCTGCCGCCGCAATATGGTTTTCCTTGATCAGGATGCCGTCAAACAGTCCGATGCGCTGGTTGCTGCCGCCGCCTGTGAGCACAGCGTATTTTTGTGCCAGACGCAATCCGGGGATGGTTTTGCGGGTATCCATGATCAAAGTCGGCGAGCCTTGCAGCGCTTGCGCAAAGCGGTGCGTGGCGGTCGCCGTGCCGGAGAGGGTTTGCAGAAAATTGATCGCCGTGCGTTCTGCCGAGAGCAAGGCGCGGGCGTTGCCGCTGAATTCGCAGAGCACCTGGCCGGCATTGATGCGATCCCCATCGTTTGCGTACCACTTGATCTCGAAACTCGGTTCGAGCAGGCGGAAGCTGTTTTCAAACCAAGCGCGGCCGCATAGCAGCGCCTCTTCGCGGCTCGTGACGCGGGCAGTGGCCTGCTGATCGGCGGGAATAAGCAACGCGGTCAGGTCGCCGGTGGCGATATCTTCGAGCAGCGCGGTGGTGACGTTCTGGTGTATGGCCAGGGCGAGCTGTGTGGTTTCTATCATCGGAAAGGAGCGGCAGGCGCAGCATGTCAATGGCGCATTGTGCTATGGCAGGAGGCGTTGCGCAAGTTCGCTTGCAGGTTTATCCGTGCTGTCAGGAACATTTCCGGTACGGCTAGCTGTCATTTCTCGTCGCCGATGTAGCGAAACGCTCGGGATGGGCGGCTTCGCATGACCTTGCACGGCGCGGGGGCGCGATGCGCGGGTTGTCTTCACCACTGCATTCCGTCGGTGGATCTGCCATAGGTGTTGTTGGCCTTGTTGGTTCTAACCATATTTATTTCGCGTGATCGGATGACGTGTTTGTTGGTCGAATACCGGTCCATTTGCGCGGGGCCGTAGCCTTGGGCGTTCATGTAGTGGGCCGCGTCCATCTGCCGGAGGATGTTGTGCGGGTCGCCAAAGCCGCTGGTGCGTCCTACAAAGACTTTTTGCGTGACGGGGTTGGTTTTGGTATAGGACACATACGTTCGGTTGGTGTTTCTGCTGCGGTTGCCGGTCGCGTTGTTGCTGTAGCCGGCATAGTTGCCGGCGTCACTTTGCGCGACGTGCAGACTGCCGCTTTGAGCTGCTGCCGGCTTGGCGGCTACCGTATTTTTGGCAAAAACAGGCGAATCGCCCTGGATGGACAAGTCCTCGTGCATGCTTAAATAGCCGGCAGTGCTATCCATTCCTGCTGGCGGGCCCGAGACCGTTGTTGCGTATGCCGATGCTGCCGATATGGCCATCACTAATACAAAAAGCAGAGTTTGTTTTTTCATGGTTACTCCCAGTTTGGTCAATGGTAAGAGTGCGGGCTAGATACTGTCGTCATAAGAAGCCAAGCGCGCCTGTTGCAGCGATATTCTGTTTTCGCGTACCAGCCGCAACAGGTCGTTGCCCAGCAGGTTCATGCCGTCCACCCGGCCCTGTTGCATGATGGCGGGGAGTTGGGTCAGATTACCGCTTGCGATCATGGAGCGCACGCCGGGGGTATTGACCAGCACTTCGGAGGCGAGCACCCAGTCTTCCTTGTTGACGGAGGGTACGAGCACCTGGCTCACGATGCTGGTCAGACAGGAGGCGAGCACTTGCCGCCGCTGTTCACGTTCATCGGCATTGAAGAAGCCGAGCAGCCGGTTGATGACGTCCTTGGCGCTGCGCCCGTGCGTGGTGGCCAGAACCATGTGGCCCGAGTCGGCGGCGCGGAACAGCGTTTCGACGGTATCCCTGTCCAGCAGTTCGCCCACCGCGATGACGTCCGGCCGCTGTCGCATCGCGCCTTCGATGCCGCTTGCGAAACTGTCGAGATTGGTGCCGACTTCGCGCTGCGAAATGATTGCCTTTTTCTTGATGTGAATGTGCTCGATAGGGTCTTCGATCGTCATGATGTGGCACGATCTCTCGCTATTGATGCGGTCTATTATTGATGCGAGGGTGGTGGTTTTGCCCGATCCGGTGGGGCCGGTAATGATCACCAGGCCTTTGCCTTTGGTGACCGATTCCTTGAGGATATTCTGCCCCCCGCCCAGGTTTTCGATCGGGATGATGCTGTTGCGGATAATGCGCATTACAATGTTTATATTGTGGAAAATTCCGTCTGTTTCGTAAATCGAGTAGCGGATGCGGGAGTCGGTCAGGTCGACGGCGCCATCGAGCTTGCCGCCGCGGGCAATTAAATCGCCGCGCCAGTTTTTTCCGCCTATGGCTTCGCTGGAAACAAATTCGCCGATATCCTCCGTGCTCACGAATTCCTGGTCGAAAGCGTCATAGCCGCTGGGGCTGCGCATGAAAATCGGCTCGTTAGCGCATATATGAATATCGCTGACGTTGAGTCGTTCGTGGATGATGGATAGCAGCTTGGTCAGTATCATGATGTTTGTTCGGTTAGAGCCCTTTTGATAATCGTTCGTGTTTTTATGAATCGGCATCCTTGCCGTACCCAACGCGCGGCAAGGACGGCACTCAGAACGCTTTTGCGAGCGACAGCATGAAAACGCCTTCGTCCGCTTTGGGTTGAAGTACGGAGTTGGGGCCGAGTATGCTGTTTGCGGTATCAGACTGGCCGAAACGGGTGTCTTCGTAGCTGACGCCGACTTTCCACGTTCTGGCGAACATGTAGTCGCCGCTGATGTATTCGCTGACCAGCCCGGTGGGGTGGGTCGTTGCCTGCAGGTAATCAGCGCTATCGGTGACGGCGAAAGGCAATTTGAATCCGGCGGTCCAGCTGAAATGACCGAGCTTGCCGCGCGCGCCGAGCTTGGCGTAGAACATCGACCAGTCTTCGGCATAACCAGGCGCGGTCATGGTGCCGACGCTGGTGCTGATAAACCGGCTATCGAGACTGCGCCGCCAGCCTTCGTATCCCAGAGTAAGGACAGGTTCGATCCGCTCGCCAAAACCGGTATAAATGCCGTCGAGATGCGTGTCCGCGCCCATATAGGCGATCCTGTCCGAGAACGGCAGGGAGGCGCCCGTGCCGGGGTCGGTGAGTTGGGACGAGTAGTCCATCGTGCCTTCGTACATGGAAACATCGTAGTCGAAGGCGAAGATGCGACTTTGCAGCCTGGGGGCGAGGTTAAGCCCTACGCGCAGGCGCGGGCCGGTGACTTCCATGAGCTGCGCTCCCGTTTGCGGATCGTATTCCTGCCAGCGGTATTCCTCGATTCCGGCGTACAGCGTGGTATCGATTTCGGCGCTGGCGATCAGGCTGGTGGATAACAGTGTTAATCCGGTTGCTGCCAATAAGCATTCTTTAATCAATTTTTTTTTTGCCTTTTCGTCAGTTGGTTGAGTTTTCGGTTGGTTGATTGCAAAACATCGTGCTCTGTCCGATCAAACAAATATATGTAAGTATTTGTTTGCGTTTTGCGATTGTTATTATATGACAAATAATATTATATTTTTATTATAATTAATTGAAATTTTTAAGACGGATTTGCGGCGGCGGGAAGAATGGCAACGTTTAAGTGGATCGTTCTATGAATTGATAAATGTGCGAACGATGATGTGTGCGCAGAACAAATTAACTGAAATTACTGTCATCCGTGTTGTAGTCATTGTTAGCGTTATCACTAGGGTCGGCGTTTGAGGCCTGATTCAGGTTGGCGTCCGCGTCCCGGTCAGTGTCGTCGTTATCGTTGCTAACAAAATCATTATCGTCGACCAACGTCCCGTCCGCAGCGTAATCGCTCGAGGCGATATTGCCGTAACCATCGTCGGTGTAACTGCAGTAACTGCCGTCTGCGGCATAATCGTTGACAACGATCTCGTTATAGCCATCGTTCTCGACTGTACTGTAACTGCCGTCCGGATTAGAGAGCGTTCCTGAACTCGACCCATCTGTGTCATACGTGGTGGCGCCGTAGTTGCCATCGACATCCCACCAGTTGCTGCTGATCGGATCGCCGAGGCTGTCGGTACAACTCGTTTCGATGCGTGACGACTGATGACTCAGTATCACGCTACTATCGTCCTCAAATTCAACTATGATGCGGTTGCCAGACTGGAATACGGTTTCGATCAGCATCCATTGATCGTCGTCCACGTTGTTGAGCAACTGATTCCAGGCGTCGAGCAGCATTTGCCGGTCGAGTGCATTCGGTTCGATGGCGACATCAGTATTGTCCGGCGGCAAGATGGCCGATGGCGGAAGGTACAAATCAGCCAGTTGCGCGGCAATGATTTCCTTGGGCAAGCCGTTGTCAATACCTGATTCGATCAAATCCACGATAGTCTCTGGCACGATCTGCGCGAGCGACTGACCGGGTAGTTCCGTTGATGTAGAGTTGCGGGAACGGATTTCATCAATCCAGGAGGGGTCGAAAAATTTGGCGCCGTCGCTTTTCCCCCAAGTATCCAAAGCATCGCGCCCGCCTGATTCATTCAGCTCATGTTTGTCCAGGTACCTTTCTCCCGCATGGTGACAGATATACACGTATTCGCCAAGAGTCAGCGGCCCACTTTCATTTCCGTATGACCTTTTTTCATATTCATACAATTGTTTTTGCTGTTCGGGCAATTTCTCATATCGCTCAGCATAATGCTGTAGGTCGGTGTAAAAGGCGTCGATCTGATTATCAACGTTATTTTTTCGCCAAGGCTGCGATGATGATCGCGCCAGTTGCCATTGGTATAGCCATATAAACCTTCCGCGCTTGAGTTCCATTTCTGATTCTTCATATTGGTTCCCAGTGTAGATTGGATACACGCTGCTTTGACTGCGATGCCTATCATCTCAGGTGACAGCCCTCGCCGTTCACCCTGTTCCACTATATGCGTCAAGATGTTCCGTTCAAGGGCGGTCAGACCAGTTTTTTCGCTCATTGCCATTTAGTCCTCTTGCAGATGGTTAGGTCGAACGCTGGATAACCATGGTTCTCAATAATTGAAAAATATCTTTTTACCTGCCTTGGCTTCAGCTTGCTTAACGGGGATGAATTCATTTCGGAACAAACGAATGAAGTTTTCGAAGTCGAAATCAATGCTGCGATCATAGCCAGATAGGTTGAGTCATCAGGATGATGATTCTGCTTATAAGATATGTAAGCATCGAGATAAAGCCTGTACGAATGTGAATTGAAAATCTGGCGGAACCCACTTGCATCCCCCCTCCATTCATATACGCGCCCAAGGCGCGCAACACCAGAAATTTCAGGTGTTTCCCGATTGGAGGTTGTAGCCAGATAGGAGCCGAATTCAGGGTACCAGACGAGATTGGGATCGCTCTCGCCATATTCCAGCTTGGCTAGTAAGCGACCTTGTTTAAAAAACAGCATTTCCGGCTGAACTCCTCCATCGTCGCCGCAAAAAGCAAGGATGTTTTCATTTTTTTTTGGCGTGTAACGAAGCGCGCGCGGCTCGGCAAAATCAGAACCAGGACAACCGGCAATCTGAAGGTGAGACTGTCTGAATATTTGCCTGTTCGCGCCCGGTTCCGTGACCTCGATGGTCCCCCCTTTGTCGTCGGTTCTGTATGAATACCGATAGCCATAATGGTCGACATATTTATATTCGATCTGCCGTCCGGAATCGTTTTCAGAATCAGTCTCTTCTGCTTGCCCTGTTGCGGACATCAACAACAGCAGTCCTGTCAATAATCCAGCGCGTATGATCATCTCCTGAGTCCAGCGTACGTCCGAATGTTTGTGTTCGCAGTGGTATTCGCGACCCTCCCGCCTCGCTCACAGACGGTTGGATCAAATGAGGGGAAACCATAGCTTTCATTGTTTACTATATCTTCCACCACTTGTGTCCGGGTCAGTGTATTCAAAGGTGCCTTGCCGAGTTCGGAACAGATCAGTGTGGCGCGCGATGTGGCTAGCAACTCGGCCAGCAGCGGCAGATAGCGTAGTGAACCGCGCTGCTTGAGCCGTTCATATTCATCCCGATATAGTGGGTACGAATGGGCATTAAAATTTGGATAAAACAGGCTCAGGTCGTTAAAGAATCCGGTCCGTAATTCATAGACCATGCGCAAATAATCCATTCCGCCCCCGGGCCTGAGGTGTCCATACCGCACTACAGCCAAATAGGAGGAATATTCCGGATGCCAGACAAGATTGGGTTTGATGTAAAAATAATCCAGTTTGGCAAGCATCTCTCCGCGGTTAAACAACATCACTGTCGAACGGTGTGTTTTGTCTTCACCACACAAGAGAACAAGTTCCCCGTAATAATCAGGTATTTGGTTGAGTGCGTGAGGTTCGGCAAAGTCGCTGCCGGGACAACCTGCGGGTTTGAGATACGATTGGCGGGCTATCAGTTTATTCGTTCTGGGTTCCTTCACCTCGATCACGCCGCCAGTCTGCACGGTTGTGTATGAATACCGATAGCCTTCGCGATCGACGTAGCTGTATTCAGGCGACGGAAGATGCTTTTCGGCCGATGGTTCACTTGCCAAGGCGACTATGCAACGAAATGAAGCTAAAATAGCAATTATAATCAATCCAATATGCATGATTATTTTATATCTGCGATATGCGGTACTCCATTTTAATGCTGGCGTGTGAAGAAATAATGTCAAGACACGGCCGACTCGGGTGAGTCGGCCTGTTTGGCCGTTATTCGAGCGACCAGAGCGACTTACCAGGCTGTTGCCGGTACGCGCAGGCGTTCGACCGGGATGTCGTTGATCAGGTGCGAATCGAAAATTTCGACCACGTCTTCCTTGGTGACTCCGCCGTAGAGAATGCCCTCGGGATAGACCAGCACATTGGCACCTTGGTCGCAGGGGCCGAGACAACCGGAATAGGTGATGGCGATGCGATCGTAGGCGTTGCGTTTTTGCAGTTCCTGCCAGAAGGTCTGCAACAGTTCGCTGCTGCCTTTTTGCGCGCAGGCGCCGCGAGGGTGGCCGGCCGGTCTGTTCTGGGTGCAGACGAACAGGTGCTTAACTGGTTTGGTCATGATTTGTTTCCCCTTTTAGTATAAATAAAATGAATTCCTTACGCCGGCTTGATGGTGGCATCGCCCAGCACGGCGGTCTGGCAGGCAAGCCGGTTTATCGGCTTCGCGCGCTTTTCCTGCAATAACCGTTTTTCCAGCGCGGAGGGGGTGGAAAGATTCTCCATCCCCGCCACGACCTCGATCATGCACTCGCCGCAATCGTTTTCGCGGCAGCCGTAAACGATCCCGGCTCCGGCTTTCTCGGAAACCGTGACAATGCGCGTGCCCATCGGTACGGTCACGGTGACGTCGATGT
>VFSW01011283.1_pt1 | contig 12574 bp, 23 predicted proteins | sample 5358111 | NCBI WGS metagenome assembly VFSW01 (sample SAMN11554181, study PRJNA540505) | mine drainage metagenome | isolation source: sediment from site ElyBrook_90M | place: USA: Ely Copper Mine, Vershire, VT | collected 2017
GCCCCCTTCTGGTCTCACCTGCGACACGCTCCTCGTCCCCGAGGGGCTGAGGATGACGCCCGGGTAGGGCACGCCAAGCTTGAGCTCCTTCACGAGGCCCTGGTGGACCAGCCGAGTGCCCTGAGTTTGGGGTTCGTTCATTTGAGATGACTCATTGGCTGCAATATTTCTTTGCCTCTGCCCACCGTGCAGCGTTTGCGATCGCATTGCCCCAAGTCCCTGGGCATCCAGAGCAATCAGAAGTAAGGTCACTTATCTCTCACTGCACGCACGCCGCATGGACGCACCACATGGCGAGCTTGATGCTCATCGGCGTCGAGTTGGACGTGGAAGGCGCATCGTCGTCATCACCTCGGTGGTTGTTGAGCTCTCCAGCGTAGTTGCCAGACGCCCAGGCCTCAGCATACCTCGCCGTCGAGGCAGCAGCGGAACGGCCGCTCTGGCCGACGCCTGCGACGCCCTTTTGTCGTGGCATTGCAAGGTCTCTGATGCCGAATATTGCGCAGGAAAATCGCCATCAGACCATGCGGAAGCAGCAGGAGGATCCACGAAGATACAAGCTCCTGCACGACGTGCTGGACAGGCTGCAGATTGGGTTCTGGATCTTGCTCGCGGCTCTGGTACGTGGAAGAGCGCATGGGATACATGCAGTGCGAGGGCAATTGCAGCCGTTCAGGTTGCCTACTACGGGAACGGGGAAGTGGATTTGATCACCATCATTTTGCATGACAAGACGATCAACAGGTGCGAACACCGTGTGGCTGTACTGAGAACAGCTTCTAGGAGGCCTCATGTGCATCGATAGCGTTGCGTTCCCTACGTGTGCAGGCCCTTGACCAACTTAGCTCTGCTCTGTGTTTTCGTAAATTTTGTGGCGTTCTGCTATATCTTCCTATGGTGAGAGGGTCAGAATTTTATCAGGGCTCCCTTGATGGCTGGAACTATCACTGATCCCCTATCTCTCAGGCTCGAAGGGATACGAGGCTGGGACAATGCGGCGAAAAAAGTTAAATGGGCCATGCCTTTGGGAGGCGGCACGTTTGCCGGGGCCGTTATTTGGTCAGTCCTCGATCCGAACAGCAGGTAGCGCATCTTATTAATGTGTGTCCCCGCCACCTTCACAGCTTCGTGCTGGGGTTGTGGCCAATGTTCCACTTCTTGAGCCTGCCCATTGTCGTCACTCAGGTGCGTTTGCATAATCGAGTTGGCTGTTTAGCTTCCATCAAAGTTCACAGGAAAAGCCCTGATTCCACATCGCAGGTCTATGGATTTGTCCTCGCCATACATTTTGCGCCAACGTTCGGGATACTGAGGGTCAAACCAAAGCCCAAGGGCAAGGCATCAGAATCGTTTACCAGCTCGGGCCTTCCAGGGGCACCGCCACGGAGATTAGAGGGGAAACTTGATTGAGAGTTAATGTTTCATGGTGGAATTAATTAGATTAACGAGAGTATTGTTTAGGGTCACTCAACTAGGATTTAATAAAACCTGCCCCTCACGGAAGTTGATGTCTTGCAGTCGTCTCACGGTATGCGCCCAACGCTGGCTTTGAGCAGCAGCAGAAATGGAAGATCAAGATCAAGATGCATGAGCAAACACTGCGATGATGAAACTCACCATAAAGTCACTGCCGCCCGTGCCCCGCTCTCCCCCCTCCGCAACCTTGGAAAACTTTGCAATGTATTGGAAGGCGAATGCCTTGTGCTGAGATCTGCGAGAGTGACAAGGAACTTGAGGAGGAGTTGAAGAGTCACTCTCGCGGCAGCATGGATCACAGGTCACAATGACGTGATGCTCTCACCTGAAGCTCTCAAGCTCGTGTACCGCCTCGTTGTACGCATCGCGCAGCCGCCCGCCCCTCTGCACACACAGGCCCCTCACGCCCCCTCCCGGGGCCGATGCAGCTGCCTTGAGCCGCCCAATGAAGGAGCGATGCGCGGGCGGCATGTGCGAATTCATCGCATCAAGGTAATCTCTCAACCTGCAGGAAGAATGGACGATTGGACGAACAAGAGGGAGCGAGAGATCGGGCTTGCTCACCAGTTCTCCTCATGCCTGATCCCCAACGCAGCATCAAGCGAGGGCACGATGCTGCTCTGAGCTCCGGTCTCCCCATAGAGCTGCACTGGCTCATCGCTGACACCTTCGTAAATGAGGCCCTGAGTCCGGAGGAAGATGGACCGTAGTGGGTATGACGAAGACAAGAGGGATGAATGGGAGGATTTGATCACCTTGGGCAATGCGGGGTTGCTCCTCCACCCACTCATCGGCAGCCGAACCCTGAAGGGAGGTACAGGCAAAAGGCGAATCAATTCATTACAGCGCACCACCGCAAGCAACCACTGCAACACTTGCTTGTTTGCTTGCCTGTGATAATAGATGTATGGGTCACATTTCTCGCCCATCCGCGAGAGAGTGGCTTGCATGGCTCTAAGGGTCGAGATGATGCACACCAGACCGAGGAGCACGCTGTCCTCGTCGCCCTGCATCACGCCACGCCAGAGTTTGAAACGAGATTGTGCTGTCGAGTGAGGATCAACAACCGTGTTGCTCGTGCTCGGTCCATGTCAAATCTGTTGCACTCACGTGTCGTGCCGCTGCAAGCATGGACGGGAGCCTGGCGAGCGCCGGAGCCGCCTTGGCCTCGATGTCGACATGGACGAGGCGGAAGTGCTCCTCGTCCTGGCCGCCCAGGAAATTCTACGTTGTTATTGGGAGTCAACAAGGAAGCATTTTGATGCCTTACGGGCGAAAAGCCATTTAAGGGGGGCGAGGAAAATTCTGGGGCGCAAAACTCACATTGATGCAGACGATGTTGCCCAGCTCAATGGGTCCTAACGCATCGATCCTCCTCCAATTGAGCAGATTATAAGTGGCGTAGACGAGGACAGGTGGCATTTCCAACGACTTTGACACTGATGCCCAGGGGATGGCCAGCCGCGAGGGCAACGTCTGAGGAGGAGGCCCTCTATCCGCCTCACACCACATGTAGGCCTGAGAGGGTGCACAAAGGGAGTGAGGGAGGCAACTTGGAGACACCGCCCTTTCCTTTTTACCCTGAAGGTCATACTAAGATGAACTCACATGAGCGAGAAACGAGAGAGTGAGGTAGGCCCGCCACCGAGCATCGTCATGCATCGCATCAAAGAGGTGCAGAGGGAAGGGTGGCAGCTCCATCAGAGTCGCCCTCAGCCTGCCAGACCCTGCGTAGGGTTGTTAGGAGGTCCATCGGTCCCCTTACTCCCGAGTGCCTATTGCATCACGAGAGGCATGCCGTTGCCCGAAGTCACCTGAAGCAGCGGCCAGCTTGGGGATGTCCATCAGCGCCTCCTCCCACGGTTCCAGGCCCGGCCCCCAGCCCATGCTGTCGGTTCGGAGCCGCGTGAGAGGTGGAAGGATGAGGAGCATCGTGTTACCCTTCATCACCTCGTGGGCGGATCGTGCATGGGCAAGAAGCCCCGGCCTGTCGTCACTCCCTGCTCTTCGAAGATGCCGCCACCGCTAGATAGGACCGGACTCACAGTGCTTGCTGACGCTGGCCAACTGTTTTGGTGAGGCTGGCTCATTTTCCGTCTGGCACCGATCACGCCTGGCCTTCCCGAGCCGCATCTGAGCGAACGATGCATCATCGCAAATTGTGTCATCAGAGCTCACAAGATCAGAGCGAATCTTAAAGCATTGAATGCGAAAAGAAGAGATCCTTGACTGCCTGAGGGCTCTGAGCAATGAATTGAGAGGTCGGTGTTGCGCACCACGCACCAAATCTGCCGAAGGCTGATGCACCGATGCCACTCCATCCACTCCATCAACAGATATCGACGTCGGAGATCACATCCCCCGAGTGCATGTGTCCGGCATCACCGAGCTCTCATTCGCGACCGAGTATGTGGCCAGGAACAAGCCTTGCATCATCACGGGCGCGTTGGAGCACTGGCCTGCTCTGCGAGAATTGGACGAGGAGGTGCTTTGCTCTCGCTCTGGAGGGGCGCATGTCACTGTCGACGTAACGCCGAATGGCCGGGGCGACGCAGTGACCGATGTCATCGGTGAGAATCAGCGGCCTCTTGCTGGGCTGTTTCAATTCCGAAAACGATGCAGGTTGCGCCCCGGCATGCTGCTCGGACACGGATAGCGGCGGCGAATCCGGGCGCTGCCGACGCTGCTTGCAATGCCGCGGCAAAGAGTGGTTTGTGACACCAGAGGAGCGGAAGATGACTCTGAAAAGCTTCTTCTCACTGCTACGGTCTTCGAGGGGGGACCCAGGCACAGGAGGCAATCGATCGGTGCCCTACGTTCAGGTGCGCAGTTTGGGAGCATGGTCGCCCCTACCTTGTGACGTGCCATCCCACTCCACGTCAATTTATTCTTCTCTCATTAGCTGCTGCCCGGGCTTCATTTCCCCCCTCTGCTCTGTTTGCTTAGCATCAGAACAGCAGCCTCACGGAAGAGTTTCCTGCATTGACGTCCGACATTCACACACTACCTTGGGCCGATGCGGCTTTTGGTGGCCCTCCAGAGGCAACGAATCTGTGGATCGGTGACGATCGCAGCACCACTTCATTCCATAAAGATCACTACGAAAACATGTAAGAACGCCACTGTTTCGTGAGTGAGCCTGTCTCATCACACGTCACCAGGTATGCGGTGCTCATCGGTACAAAGGTCTTCACTCTCTTGCCGCCGTGCGATGTGTGGCGACTGCATCTCGGTTCGTACCCAGCGGCAAGGTGGCATCAGCGGGTGGAAGAGGCTGAAGGCACTGAAGCCTCTCATCCCAGCAGCAGCGGGTGGCAAGCAGTGTTGAGGGAGCCAGAGGAGGAAGTGGCATGGTGTCCCATCGATCCGAGGCCTCCGTCAGAGGACTTGGAGCAACACCGCCGTTTATTTCCCCACTTCTTTGACGATGCCGTCCGCGGCCCGATGGTCGCCGAGGTGGGGCCAATGACGGTTGGCGTGTTGACGCAGTGCTCATCACACACCACATCAGGTTGGTCCCGGAGAGCTGCTCTACCTCCCGAGCATGTGGCACCACTACGTCGAGCAGAGGGCCACCACTCCCGGGAAGGACTTCGTATGCGCCGTCAACTTCTGGTTGGTGCGCCAACCTTCGCATTCCTTCGCAGCAGTTCTCCCGCCAGTTCTCCTCTTATCTCAGTGCCTGACCTCTGCATTTCTCCCTCTCAAATAATAATTTCAGGTACGATATGAAGTTTGATTGCAAGTTTGCCTCCTTCAAGTTCGTCGAGCAGCTGGCAGCCGGGCTGGACTCAACGGCAAGGGTTCGGAGAAGCGAAGTCAAGGATTGAGAATGCTCTTGCTTCATGATTCAATTTACGAGGCAAGTTTCTCAAAGAGCATAAGAAATTGCAGACTCAAACTCAAAAATCTGCATCGGCAAACAATGTGGCTAAAAAGAGAGAAGGGGATGAAATTTCACATGTTGTTTGCATTGTGAAGTGAAAAAAAAATTGATCGGCTGACGGTTCAAATGAAATGATGAAATCACAGGACAAAACAGTCTGGCTCTGCTCTACAGAAGGCTGGCCTCACCCCTTCCTCACAAGAGACCTCAACGCCTCCTCCCACTCCTTGACAGGCTGCGACCAAGAGACATCAGCAAGCATACAGCGCTCTCTGCGACCCAAGAACCCATCGTCGACATCGCTCTTCACTCGCTGCTGGACAGAACAGAGGCTGGAATCCTCTGAAATATCCGACTCCCCGACCAACAAGGCGGTCCCATGCTGACGTAGCAGGGATGAGCTAGGTGACAGCATCGCTCGCTGGTAATTCACTGCCGCCTGCAGCATCCCGGAGACCAGAACCGCCGCGGACCTGCGCACGGCGGCGGCGTCTGCGGCTGGGCCGGGCGCCTCGTCCAGCAGGTAACCCAACGGACCCTCTACACTCTCCACTGATGCTGCATCGGGCCCTGCAGCAGCATGGCCTCCAGTCTCTGCCTCATGATGGTCGCCTGTGACGCGCTCGGAGGTCGGTCGAGGTGGCTGCTGATGCTGAGAGGCGGCGGAGGGGCGGGATGCCGCTCGCCCCATGGCTCCTAACCTGCCATAGGCAATGTCCACAAGGCCGCCGACTGGAGACACAATCGGCACAGCGCCGTACCGCACCCCGCACATGGCCACCAGCCCGCACGGCTCATACCTGCACATGAAAAGTGTGAAAATATCAAAGGTCATTGCCGAGCCAATCACCTACAGGCTGCCGCCTCGATCCCCCTCACCTCGACGGCACCACGAGGAAGTCAGCCGCCGCCAGCATGAGGTGCGCCAAGGCCTCGTCGTGGCGGGGGATGCCGACAGCGACGCTGGGGTAGGCCACCTCTATGCACCCCAGCGCATGCTCAATCCACGTCTGGCCGCGACCCAGCACCGCCAGCTGGAGCAGGGGCGCGTCGTGTTTCTGCCTCTGCTGCTGCTTTTCATCCGCCACCACTCTGTCGCCCTCTTTCAGGGCCGCTGATGCTGCCAGGTTTGGCCCCAGGAGACTGGGCCGGGCAACTGTCGTGGCAACTGCTGAAAGCAGATCTGTCGTGTGGATCAGATAGGATTCAAAATATAACTCGAAATTTTGTACAGGTTCAGTCTGAGCTCCCTTGCCTGCGCGGCGGTGAAGATGGCAACTCCCTGCCACCAAGGCGATTGCGGGAGGTCCCAAGAGCTCTGGGAGCGCCGCGAGGAGGACATCGGCCCCCTTCTGCTCCTCCAGGCGGCCGACGAAGACAAACAGAGGCGTAGAGGGCCTGGGCTCGAGTCCAAGGCGGACCTGGATGAGAATATGTGTCAGAGCAGGATGATGAGCCGCAAAGTCCATAAATGACTGAAATAGAATTCAATTTCAACAAACAAAAATGAAAGTGATTCCCCGCTCCTCTCTCTCTCTCTCCCTCCCACCTGCAGAGCGTGCTTGGCACGTGCTTTGCCCTCCCCGACACTGTGGGGCCCGAACCTCAGCTCAGCGGGCAGCAGCGGGTCCTGCGTGGGATCCCAGACCGAGGTGTCGACGCCGTTCATGATGCCCAGCAACCTGCAGCCGCTGCCTGTGGCATCAGCGGTGGTTCTGCAGCAGGAGGGGGCTGGGCTATCAGCTGTCCCATTCGGCACCATGGCTGCAACTTGTCCATCTAGATGGTCAGAGCTGCCACCGCTATCATAATTTGCAACGGTCGCCGCATCGGCGCTACTCTCCACTCCTGGCTTCGGTCTGCGGCTCTCCTTCCTTAGCCCTGCACCTCTCGAGAGCCTTGCCCACCCTCGGCTGAATCCCGATGCAGCTGCCTTGGCCCACGACCCCAAGGTGGAGATACCTCCCGAGGCCGCGGCGCCAAGTAGCAGCGCCGCCGACATGGCTTCCGATGGACGCGGCCCCCCCGCGGGCGAGGATGCAGCTGCTGCTGCTGCTATCGGCTGGGGACCCGAGGCCAGTGAGTCAAGAGCCGCATCGGCCAGCTCTGAGGCGTGGTGTGGGCTGACGGTCAGGATGAGATCGCTGGTCAGCAGCGCCGCCTGCAGCCAACTGATCTGGCGCTGCTGAGGCTGAGTCTGGGTTCCTGGCGGAGGGGAGGGCTCGCTATCAAGCCGTGGCTGAGGGGAAGGCGGAAGTGCATCCCCGTTTGACGCCGATGGTGGACCAAGTGGCTGCGTGCCAGGGCTGGCTGCGGCAGCGGGACCTGATGTGAGCAGCAGAGGCAGGTGGCGCATGGGCAGGCCCAGGCTGAGAAACTCTTGCTCCGAGAACAGCCCGTGGAAGCCAAAGTTGTGGATGGCGAGCACAAAGCGCGCGTCGTGCAGCTTGGATCGAACGAGAGACTGGAATCTCCTCAAGGCACCTTCGAGGGCCCAGTGACTGTCGACGCCGGAGGCAGCGGTGGACAGCGCCGTGGAGCGGCTCCTCTTCTGCCGCCTGAGGTCGCGGCTGGAGATGCCGATCGAAAACAGCCCTCCTAGAGGTGAGATCGACCTCTTTTCCTCTGATGCTGATGACGACAATGGGTGCGCTCCCGGCCTGCCATCATGAATCAACTGCTGCCTTGCTACTGGAGGCTCGGCATCAGGCACGGATGGCAAGCCAGTGGCAGCAGCTCTTTGGTCCTCCTTTGCCGCGCCTGATTCTAGGCTGTCAATGGCCGGCCACCCGGGTCCAGTGCCCATGCCGCCATTCGCCTCGGGCAGCTGCATTCGGTGGCCGCCCAATCCCTGGACGTTGTCAGAGTAGGCATCCAGCCACAGCGGCAGAAGCCCCGCCGGCCAGTCGTTAGCGACGAAAACAACCGGGTTCTCCTCCTCCTGCCCCCCCACTGATGGCGCAATCTTGGAGCTTTGGAGGCCCCAGCTTTGGAGGCCCCAGCTTCGTTGCCTAGATCTAGATCCGGGCCGTCCCGGACCAAAAGCCGAAGACTGAGGCAGCAGCCGCCCCGCCCTCCCTGCAGCATGCAGCCGCAGTCTTGACAGCGTCGATCGCAACGAGGAGCTGGTCTCCATCGAAGCCCTGTCAAGGTTGTCCCCCCAGATGCAAGGCCGGCCGATGCCTTGCTGCACCGCCATCGGGAGCGGCGATGTGCCGGATGACGTGTCGCGCACGCGGCCACGGAGCTCGGGCGACAGCCACAGCAGCGCAGGTGCGGCGAGCGCAGCCTGACACAGCAGGCTCGCACGAAGCTGTGCTGTCAAGGAGGCGGGCATCTCCCCCACTTCTTCGCTGCTGCTGCTGCTGCTGCTGCATGCGCTGCTGCCATCAGAGTAGGTCATTTGTGACGGACCGCACTCGTCGCCTGTTCGGAACAGCGGATGGTCCACAAATACATGGTCCACGCCGTCTCGCCGGGCAGCAAACAAGCGCACAGAGGATGTACCCCAGTAGTCCTCCCAGAGATGTGAGGACCGGTCCCCTGTTGCCGTCCCATCATCACTCCCTTCACTCGCACGTCTCAATTTGGCAGTGGGCTGGTGCCGCCTTCTGTGCTGGACGGCATTCGCCCACTGACCGCAGCGGCTGAGCAGCTTCGGTAGCATCTTCCTCGGACGGCCACTCGAGGACGGCTCAACACGTTCCTCATCCGAGGAGGCATTGCGATCAGAGCTCTCAGGCGGCGACCCAGGCTGCCACCGCCGCCGCACATATTTGCTTCCTTCATCCCCGACGGGCCTCGGGAGCCGGACTGGTGCAGTCACACCCGTGCACAACACATCTGCGCTGTGTTGGTAGAGCGGGCTGACGGTCATGACTCGGTGTCCGCTGTGCATGGTGGAACATGATTAGGCATGCATGAACTCCCTACTGTTCTTATTTGCTTACTTGTCTGCCAGCCGTGAAGGCAGGGACCCAATCACGTCCGCGAGCCCACCCGTCTTGGACCAAGGTGCCACTTCAGTGCTGACGAACACGACCTGAGTTTTGTCGATGTGGATGTTGGCACTGCGAGGAGGAGAAGCGATTGCTCCACTTACACGCATGCTGTCATGGACGCGCAGTTGTGTCGGGCGGCGATAGGGTAACGCGCCGCTGAATGTTTGGAGCCGCCACTCAGGCGGCTCAGGCGGCCCCAGCTTGAATCTGTCAAGCTGCATTCGTCCTCATCCCAGCAGCCACTTCGAACGCCATCATCTCTAGCCGGCTATGCTATGCATTCTACTAGTACTAGCACTAGTGTGCGATGCCGCTTGTTGCGACCACTCACTCGAAAAGTGTGCGGAATTTGTTCGACGTTCGTTCTCGTTCGATGACTCTGATGCCCGTCGAACGACGGTGGCTAACGCTCTACGGGCAGTTCATCCAGCCTCGACACGAGAGGGCTCTGCCACATGCGGACCCTGTCAAGGTGTGCCTCACTGCCTCTGATGCGAGCAGACATCAGGGGACATCAGCAGCTCACCCGGATGCTGCAGGTCGAGCTGGCGCCCATTCAGGAAATGCTCCCGGACGAGATGGTCATGCACATACTCGCCCGCGTGAGCCCCTACTCTCTCGGAGCTGTCGCCTGCACGTGCTCTCATTGGAAAATGCTGGCCGAGGTGAGAGACAATCTCCATGCGCACCGCACCGCGCGCGTCAGTTGGAGAAAGGCCATCTTTTGCGCACAGCGTCCCAAGCTGTGGGAGACTGCCTGCGACGAGGCCTTTCAGCAGCAAATCCCCGAGAAGCACGAGAGGGCGGCTTTGGTGCGTCACTCATTCAGGGGCTGCTGGCGACGCCTCTTCCTGGAGCGCCCGCACCTTCGCTTCGACGGCATCTATGTCTCTAGGAATAGCTACATCCGGACAGGGGTGCCCGAGATGTCAAGGCATAAAGCCGTACACGTCGTGCTCTATTACAGATACTACAGGTAGGGGATTTCTTGTTTCGAACATTGTGCTGTGCTAAACTTGGTTCCTGCTTCTCTGTAAGGTTCTTTCCAGACGGCACGCTGCTTTATAGAACGAGCCCGCACACCGTAGCAAAGGCGAGAGTTTGAAGAAGTGATCAACCTTGTTCCTTCAGCATAGTTGAAATTAAATAACATTCCTTTCCCGATCCTTGTAGATTGCCAAGAGCATGATGTCCTTCCGGGATCTTTCGTCCCAAGTCTCCACCATGGGCGACCACGTCTACCCCGGCCGCTACATCCTCAAGGGGACGCGAGTGTACATCATCGTTGTCTATCCGAACAGCAGGTCGACCCAGATCCGCTCTCGGCTGCAGCTGCGATCGACCGTGCAGGTGGAGCAATTCTTTCGAGATCTTGTGTTGCTCCATGCTGCTTTCAAGACTATTGTGGAGCCAAATACAATGGCAAATACAATGAATATTCATCGCTGCAGGGCGCCAACAACCGCCTTGAGATCGAGTCCATAGTCTCTTACGACAGCGAGGACGGGAGGCAGAGCTCACTGATGCAGGATTTACCAGACCCTGATTCGGACCCGGACCCTGCTGCAGCAATGGCGGCACGGGAGCACAGGAGGGGAATGACCTGCTGCGTTTTTGTACCGTGGGAGCAGTGTCGGAGCAGCGTGCTCAACCTTCCTCCCTCTCAGATGGACATTTTTCTTCCAGGCTGAAATCAGCAGTTCATTTGAATTTAGATGGTCCTGCATTGGCGCTCGTATTAAATCACAAAAACACTTAATTTAGAAGTGAAGTCCTTGCCACTACGATGACGGAGGCTTGGATGATCCCTAAGACAAGTCGCTGAGCACGTCTTTCGATTCCCTCGCCAAGACGGCGATTTTGTAGGTAAAGAATCCGACGAGCATGGGCAACAGCTCTAAAGTGATGCCAACCTGATCCGCGTAGAGTGTGTTGAATCGATTGTAGACCAAGGCCAGCAGCAGAGGTATGAGCAGCCTCGGCTGTGACAGAGAGGAGTTGAGGCCGCTCTCGATGCTCTGACCGCCCACTGCGTCCACGCTCTTGCTGAGCAGCCGCAGGTAGATGAGGCCACCCAGGGCGCCCGTCATGTAGCTGGCGGCGATGTTGGCGCTGTAGGAAGTGTAGGTGGCCACGCTGCCGATCACGGTCAAAGCAAGAGTCCACACCTGTACGTGATGCGAGGGGGGAACCGGCTCTTCAGCAGCCCTGCTGTGAAAGCCTTGATTTTGATAGTTTGCTGGCATCGAATTCTCCGAAGTGGAGGACCAGACAAAACCAAAACATCACCCACCGCAAAGTCGGTCTTTTTGAGTTCATATTTTTTCCTCTCCTCCTCTATGACCCGCAGCCTCTCGGCCTCGTCCTTCTGCTCCCTGCTCTGCAGCGTGACCACAGGCGCCCTTGCGGCGCCGCGGTTCTGCCGCTTCAGCTTCTCCGCGTTGAGACGAGACAGCGGCTCCTGTCCGGGGGGCAGCGGACGAGGAGGCAGCCGCTTCGGCTGAGCTATCGCAGGGCTCGCAGCAGCCTGCGGTGCGGTGGGCGCCTGCGCTCTTTTGCGTGAGAGCTGCTTTGAGAGGTCGACGCTCATGTCGTTGAGGTCGGCCAAGATGCCCAGCTTGACCCCGCCGCCGCCCTCGGTGGTGCCCGACTGCTGCTGCTCAAGGAATTCACGTCGCTTGGCCTCCAGCTGCTCCTCTCGTTTCATGGTATCCTGATAGGGTGGGACGCGGAGGTCAACACTCCCTGCTTTCGGGCGTCGCCTTCCGAGGTCACCTGCCAATTTACGTTCCAGATGAACTCGTTCTTCCACCGTCCCCCCTTCTTCTTTGGATCGAAAGGTTCAGTGGATTTGCTATAAATCTCTGCCTTGGTATCTGCAAAGCGCATGGAATTTTGCGCATCTGCATGCATACGTCGTCATCGAAGGATGCTCACCCGCCAACGCAAAGTAGCCCGTCTTTGGTAGCTTGATCTCACTCGCTCCGCGCCTATCCTCCTCCCCGTCTGGTGTGCTTTGGGATGGACGGGGCTGTTCTGATGCCCGCACGGCATGGAGAGCGAAACGCGGCGAAGGTGCGTAGGCGGCGTAGGCGCCGCTGCATGCGTGCTTCATTTGCAGCGGCGGGATAAAGATCTGTCTATTTCGGTTGACCTCATCTCGCAGCGGAATCAGAGCGAGCGCACGGTACCGTGCAGTCACCACATGAAC
>VFSW01011284.1_pt1 | contig 12574 bp, 15 predicted proteins | sample 5358111 | NCBI WGS metagenome assembly VFSW01 (sample SAMN11554181, study PRJNA540505) | mine drainage metagenome | isolation source: sediment from site ElyBrook_90M | place: USA: Ely Copper Mine, Vershire, VT | collected 2017
GATCCGCGCGGGCCCGATCGCCCGCACCGCCTCCGGGACCAGGACCGCCTCGCCGGGGGACAGCACCGCGTGCACGCTGTCCTTGCCGGGGGCGTAGCCGGGGACCACCCCGCCGCCCGCGAGGCCGATGGCGCTCGCCGCGGACCCGATCAGGCTCCCCGCCCCGGACACGAGCTTCCCCGGCAGGCTCAGGACCGACGTGACCACCGACTTGATCTTGTTCACGATGCCCGTGATGTCGGCCAGGATGCCGTCCCAGATGCCCTTGATCGTGGAGCGGACGGCGTTCCACGCCTGGGACACGCCGCCCTTGATCGCGTTCCACGACTGGGTGAGGAAAGTGGCGATCTGGTTGACGACCTGCACGATCAGGTCGCGGATCGCGTTCCACGCCTGCTGCAGGAACGTCCGGATCGCGTTGCTCACCTGCTGGACTGTCGCCTGGATGTCATGCCACGCCTTGCCCCAGTGGCCGGTCACCACGTCAAGGAACACGTTGAAGATCCCGACGAGGATGTCCCAGGAGACCTTGACCAGCGTGACGATGGCGTCCACGGCGACCTTCACCATGGCGGCCAGCGCGTCCCAGCCGGCCTTGAAGTAGGCGGACACCGCGTCCCAGGCGACCTTGAAGATGACGGCGATCGCATCCCAGGCGAGCTTCGCGATCCCGCTGAACCTGTCCCACAGGGCCTTCCACGCGCCCGACAGGACATCCCAGGAGACCTTGAAGTAGTCGCTGATGCCCGTCCACAGTGCCACCGCGACGGCGGCGATCACCCCGAAGATCACCTTGAACTCGTCGAGCAGCGCGGTCCAGAACGCCTTCCAGACGGTTTCGAGCTCCTGGCCGTGCGACGCCCACCAGGAGTCGAACCCGGTGACGATGAAGCTCTTAACCGCCTCGAACGCCCGGATCACCGGGCCGAGCGTGTGATTCCACGTGTCGTTCCAGATGTGGCCGACGAAGCTCTTCACCGCGTCGAACGCCCGCTCGACCGGGGGGGCGATCTTGTCGTACAGGCCCTCGAAGAAGTGCTCTACGTCCCCCCAGACCTTGGTGATGACGGCCCAGATCTGCTTGTGGTACTTGACGATCGCGCCGACGAGGATGATCAGCCCGGCGATGAGGGCCACCCACGGGTTGATCAGCGAGACGGCGGCGAACGCGGCGATCAGGCCGCCGACTATCTCCGTGACCGTCCGCAGCGGGCCGAACAGCTCCTTGAGGATGGCACTCAGGCCGGTGAAGAACAGGGTGACCGCGGGGGCGATCATGTGCGCCACCTCGGACCCGAACCGCTCGATCGCGGGCAGGTTCCGCACCACCATCGCGAGGAACGAGTTCACCGCGGGCAGCAGCCCGTTGCCGATCTTGATCATCAGGGCGTCGAACCCGGCCCGCAGTTCCGCGAGGTGCTGGCTGGCGGTCTGCTGGGTGGCCGCCCACGCGGAGCCGAACGTGTGGGTGGCGCCCGAGATGTCGCCTAGCTTCTGCTGAAGCCGGGCGTACTGCTCGACCAGCACGCCGATCCCGGTCCCGGCGCGCTTCCCGAAGATCTCCGTGACGTACTGGCCCCAGTCCGCGACGGGAACCTTGGACGCCTCCAGGTGCGCGATGAACTCCCCGATCGCGGCGGTCAGCCCGTGATGGGTCATCGTGTCGGCCAGCGACGTGGAGGTCAGCCCGATCTGCTGGAGCGCGGCGTCGCCGGACTTCAGCGGCGCCTGGATCGCCTGCCATGTCATCCGCAGGTCCGTCGCGGCCTTCGCCCCGCGGATGTTGTTGTCGCCGAACACCGCCAGGGCGGCGCCTACCTCGGTCAGCGACTGGCCGTACAGCTTCGCCTGCGCGATCGCGCCGGTGCCCATCGCGTCGGCGAGGTCCTGCATCTTCATGTCGCCGGACCCGACGATCGCGTTCAGGGCGCCCATCGCCTGGGAGAGGTTGCTCACGCCGGGGATGCCGGCGACGACAGCCGCGTCGAGGGCGTTCTGCACGTCGACGAGGTTCGCCCCGCCGACCCGGGCGCCCTCGGCGGCAACCTGGACCATCTGCATGGCCTTGGCCCCGGTGATCCCGCTGCTCTGGAACGCGGACTCCACGTGGTACAGGGCCTGCGCGAGGGAGTCAGGGGACTCGCCGACCGTCCCGGCGAGGCTGAGCACCTGGTTCGACAGCCCCGCGATCGCCGACTGCGCCACCCCGGCCTGCGTGTGGATCATCTCCATCGCCGACTGGAACTTGGACGCCATCACCGCGGTAGCGGCGACGAACCCGGCCCCCATCAGGGCCTCCATCACCGGCAGGTCACCGGAGATGACCCCGGTGAGGTTCCCCATGAAGTTCTTGCCGGCGGCCGCGCCGCCCTCCGCGGCGGTCTTCGCCGCGCTGCCCATGGAGCCGCCGAGCAGCGGTATCCCGGAGAGCATGGAGGAGAACCGGGAGCCGAAGCCGGCGGCGGCGGTCTCCCCGGCTACTGCCGCCTCCGCCTCCGCGGCGGGGGCCATCGCCGCGAGGGGGGCCTGCATCCCGGCGGTCGCCGCGGTGAAGCTCCGGGAGAACGTCATCCCGGCTTCCTCGCCCGCGGCCCCCGCCTCGGCGAGCACCTCCGCGTCCCCGGCGAACAGGCCCGACATCCGCGTCACCGCGGCGGACGCGAACGAGTTGCCGAACGCCATCCCGGCTTCCTCGCCGGCCGCGGCGGCCTCCGCCATCACCTCGGAGTCGCCCGTGAACAGGCTCGTCATCCGCGCCAGGGCGGCCGCGGTGAACTGGTCACCGAACACCCCGCCTGCGGTGCCCCCGGCCGCGCCCGCCTCCGTGTCGGCGTTCGCCTGCGCGGGGAACAGGTCCGCGGACGACACCGCCGCGGCGAACCGCTCCCCGAACGCCGTCCCCGCCTCGGTGCCCACGTTCCCCGCCGTGGCCGTCACCTGGTCGGCCATCCCGGCGACCGCCGCGTCCACCTGACCGGGCAGGCCCGCGGTGTCCGCCGTCACCGGGACCGTAACCGCCGTCCGGCTCTCGTCGACGGCGGCCTGGACCTCCTCCGCCAGCCCCTGCGTGTCAGCCACCACCGGGACCTGGACGACGAAGTCCATTCCCTCAAGCTCGCCCTGAAGCTGCTCGGCGAAAGTGTCAGTGTTCGGGTTAACCTGGACGAAGGCTTAAAGCACTGGCCAGCTCAAATCCGCCTGGCTCAGTCATTAGGCACCACCTCCTTTAGTGGGGAGGTAGACTTATACATATGCAGGCTGAGTGTGTAAGTTGCGGTCGCGTGATGACGATTAAGTCGCGCAAGATGTGCGGTACCTGCTATGAGAAGCAGTGGTTCGCCGAGAATCCGGAACGTTACGCGAAGAAACTTGAGTACCAGAACCGGTATAAGTCCGAGCGCCTTCGCAATGACCCGGAATACGCCGGCCGGACACGCGAGAAGGACCGGGTGCGGTCGGCACAAGAGCGTGGCGACGCGAACGTCGGCACCCCTCGCCGCAGCATGAAGGACGTGGCGTGCGCCATCTGCGGGACGGTCCCGTGCTTGGCCAATAACCTGTGCGACCGCTGCTATATGCGCGAGTACGCCCGTAAGCGGCGGCGCGAGGGCAGGAATCTGCCCGAGCGGGAGCGGGCGCGAATCGTCTCGCAGCGCAATTACGCCATCATCCGGAAACTCAAGGCCGCGCCCTGTACTGACTGTGGGAGAACCTTCCCGAACTGCGCCATGGAATTCGATCACGTCCGGGGCGAAAAGCTTTTCAACCTGAACAACGCCGGCACGCGGACCGTGGAATCCGTCATGGCCGAGATCGCCAAGTGCGACCTCGTTTGCGCCTGCTGCCATCACATTCGGACGTGCAACCGGAGGACGGACCGCGAGAGGTGCCGGCTCAGCCATTAGGACTCCCCCCGTCCGTGACGGGCTGCGCCTTCACCGTGCGGTGGGTGATCCACCCGCCGCCGAGCTGCGCGTTCACCTGCGCCAGCGCCGCAGGGGTCGCCGGGGGGGCGGTGTCCGCGGTACGGGCGTTGTTCGCCTGCGCCGACCCGCGCTCGTACCGGCCCGCGGACCTCCCCCGCGTGCCGCCGCCGCCCTGCTGCTGCTGTGCTGCGGCGGCCGCCATCGCCCCCTGGTAGGCGGGGAGGCGGTACGCGAGCATGAAGAACACCGCCGCCTCCATCTCTCCCGGGTCGTCGATGCGGTGGAAAGCGCTCAGGTCGGACGCGATCTCGGGGAGGTAGTCGGTCACCCAGCCGATCTGCGCGAGGCGCGCTGCGGCTTGTCTTTTGGGGTTTCCACTGCGCCGGCCATGATCCGGGACGCCGCCTCGATCACCGCGGTCAGGTCAGCCTCGGTTAGGTCGTCGAAGTCCATCAGCGCCGCATAGCCCTCGGTGCCGAGCAGGGTCTCGAGCATGAAGTCGACGGCGATCTCCGCGCCCTTGGTGCGGGCCAGGTGGATGTACTTGAGGCCCACGTTGGTGCGGGGGCGCGTCAGGATCGTGTAGACGGTGCCGTTGATCGAGAACGCGGGGACGCGCTCGCCTTTGGGGGGGCTGGCGGCCGAGCGGAGGCTGACGATGTTGCCGTCCGCGACTTCCTTCTTCAGCTCGGCCAGCTCGGCCTCGATGCGGAGTTCCGGGTACTCCTCCTCCGCGGCCTCGCGGAGGTCGCGGGCAGGGGTGTTGGTGGCGGTCGCCGTCACGGCGCAGGCTCCTTCGCATGGGGCGGTTAAAACACACCCGTTGCGGGTCATGGCCTGCGCCGTTCCGGCGCGTACTGCGGTGCCTCAGTGAGGCGGTTACCTTGCTGCGTACCTCCGGTTCAGGAGGACGTTGTTCACCGTGCTCGCCGACACCCCGAACTGCTCGGCTAGCTGCGGCTGCGTGATCCCGCCGGCCGCGTACAGGGCGCGCATCTCGTCGGCGTCCTCCTGCGTCAGCTTCGCGCGCCTGTTGCCCGCCCCGTTCGTCCCGTGTGCCACCGTGCGGCACGGGGCGCACAACTGCACCCAGTTGCCCATAACGGCCGGGTCGGTGCCCGGGGTGAGCACCCACTCGTAATACTCGTTCGTGCAGCCCGCGGTTTCCCGGTTGACGCAGAGGCTAGCCGGGCCGTTGGCGCGGTACACGCGACGGCGGAGCGCGCCGAAGGACACGGAACCGCTCCTGTCCTGCATCGCCTGCTCACGGTGCAGGCTAACGACGTCCTCGTCCGCGCCATCGGCCTTGTAGCTCTCGCCCCGCAGGACGTTGCTGACCGCCGCCAGGCTCACCCCGTACTCAGCGGCAAGGTCCGTCTGCGTGACACTGCTTGAGGCGTACCGTGACCGGATCTCGGCCGCCTGCTCGTCGGTGAGCTTGGCGTTGAAGTGACCGCCGCCCGTGTACCCGCGGACGCCCATCCGGCAGGACGCGCAGAGCGACACCCAGTTACCGGGGTCAGCAGGATCGGTACCCGGCATGTGAGCCCACTCGTACCGCTCGCTGGTACACCCTCCGCTCTCGCGGTTAACGCAGTGAGTAGCCGATCCCCGGGCACGGTAGACGCGGAGCCGCATGGCCCCGAAGGTGGCATCGTCCCCCTTCCACGCCTGGTGCCCCTCCCCGGACTTCGCGGCCTTGACGCGGAGAGGCTCAGCGGCTGCGATCCTCTCGCGGTGCTGCTCGATGTAATCGGCGGCGGCGCGGAGCAGTGCCGGGTCATCGCTGAAGGCACCGAGCCCGTGGTTGTGCTTCCGGCACAGGATGGCGCGCACGCACCGGCCGCACGACCAGCGCCCGGGGCAGCAGCGGTGATCATGGTCGACGTCCCACGCTTCCGCTATGGTGCCAGGCGGGCAGAACGGGCACTGCCCTCCCTGCTCTGCCAGTTTGGCCGCGAACATCTCGGGCGTCAGGCCGTACTTGCTCTCGATGGCCCAGACCCGGTGAGCGGCGCGTGACGTGTCTTTGCGTGCATACTTCCGCGCGCTGCGCCTGCGCTTCTCAAGCGACTCGGCTGTGCGGCCAGATCTGTACTCCTGCTCCTTTTCCCGCTTGCAGTCAAAGCACCAGAAGTGATGCCCGTCCGGCCGATCCGAACGAACCGGGTAGTCGATTAGCGGCAGCACGCGACCGCATGCCGTGCATGGCTTCATTTCATCCATGCAAGACACACTATCAGATATCGCGTACAGAGTTGCCACTACCCTAGTTGCTCCACAGTTTGTTCGAAAAACTATCTCTACGAGGTCTGATCCACCAGTTCGAACGGCGCCACCGTCGAACTGACCCAGAAGCCCGTCCACGTCGTATGAAATAGGACAGCCTTGGTCTTCTCGTACTCCAGGTCGGCCTTGCTGCTGCTCAGGCACTTGCGGATGATCATCCGCCGCCTGCACTCGACCTCGGTCGTGCCCGTGGTGGGCGCCCAGCCGTCGATGATGATCGACTGGTACTGCGGCTGCACCGACGTGATGGAGGTGATCGGGTCCGCCACCGTGTAGCCGCTGCCGGGCGAGATGGTGAGGAGCTGGTTCATCGCCAGGTTCAGGTTGTTGAGCGTGGCCTCCTCAAGCGTCACCGTGACCTGGATGACGCGCTTGGAGACGCGGGCGCCGATCGGGTCGATGAGCTGCTCGGCGTGGATCTCGGTGAGGGAGTGCTCGATCTCAAGCAGGACGGCGGTCCCGTCCGCGGTGGCGCCTACGTCGGTCCAGACGGATGAGGACGGCGGGGAGCCGATCGCCGCGAACGCGGGCTCTGTTGCCCCGAATGGGGCGTAATAGACCGTTGCAGGGCCCATACAGACGTTAAGGGGCTGTATCGCCATATCTGTCACCTTTAACAAGTAATGTCTGTATTGCCCGTTTCGGGTGACATGGGGAAGCCGTTACGGCAGACCGCTCGGGGCGGGGCTGGCGCGCTAGAAGACGCCCACGGTCTGCAGCAGCGCGACCGTGATCGAGGTGGTGGTGGACAGCACCACCTGCACCTCGTTGGTCCCGTTCTGATCCAAGACCGAGTGGAACGGGCCGAACGCGTACGTGTCGCTGCTGGTCATGGTGACGGCGGTGAAGTTGGTGACGGTCTGCCCGTCGACGAGGGCGCCAACGTCGACGGTCACCGTCTCGGAGGAGGCGCCGGCGGCGACGAACAGGATCTCCCGGCCGGTGTTGGCGAACAGGAGGGTGGTCGCGGTCGGGGTGGCGAGCAGGGACGTGATGTTCAGCCCGGTGCCGTCGGCGACGAACTGCGTGGGGGTAAGGACCTGGGTGGTCATGGGTCACCTCGCGTGGGTCTTGGCTGGCCCGTTGCGGGTGACAGGAGGGAGGCGCCGTTGCGGCGCGGCTGAGGCTGGGAGCGGTCAGCCCCCGGGCTTGTGCCGCGGCGTAAACGGCCCCCGGGGGGGGGGGACGGCCGGCGGGGCGGGCGGGGCCGGGGGGTTGTGGTGGGGGTCCCCCGGGGCGGCGGCGTCACGGGTGAACAGGCGCGCGGCCTTCAGCTCCGCGATCTGCTCCTCGGTGCGCTCCACCGCCCCGTGCAGCACGCTGATCAGCACCCACCGCTTGCCCTGCTGGTCTGCCATTACCTGTTCTCCGTCCCGTGCCAGGTCAGCGCCCACGCGCCGAGGATGACGCCGCCGAGGTCCTCCAGGGGGACCTCGGCGCCCCAGGTGATGACGCTCATGCCGGCGAACGCCGCCGCGTGGATGCCCTCCGGGAGGCCGAGCAGGAGCACGTCGGCGTCGTCCAGCCCGGCGGGGCGCCACGACTTGAGCCGCACCCCGGCGAGCCCGTGCACCTGCGCGGCGATGAGCGCGGCCTGCACCGGGACGCCCGTATCCCCGGTGCCGCCCGCGCGGGCGTACAGCCGCTCGATCCCGGCGTTGGCCGCCACGGTCCCTGTCGCGCCGAGCAGCGCGTTAGCCAGCGCGACAGGGGCGCACATGCCCCACCCGTCCGTGTTCGGCCCGCTGATCCACTGCGACCCGAGGACCGCGCCGGGGAGGGTCGCCGGCTTGGCCACCGTAGCGGCCTTCTTCGCGACAGGGGCGGCCTTGCCGATGGTGGTCGTCTTCGTGACGGTGGTCGTGTTGCCCGACTTCTTGACTGAGCTGCTGGTGGTGATGCCCGTCTTGTTGTCGACCGTCCTGCTGGTGGTCGTGGTGCTGGGCGCTGACGTCATTGCACAACCTCTCCGGCCGAGACCCATTGCAGTGCGAGGTCGAACGAGAAACCCGCGTAGTCGCCGGCGTCGCTCCATACCCGGCGCGGCTCGGTCATGATCCGGGCCGACTTAACCCGCGCCACCGGGTACTGGACGTTGCCGGCGGTGATCGTGAGCAGGCGCCCGAACGTGGTGCGGTCGTAGGTGCCGGCGCGGACCTGCTCGGCGAGCTGGCTGGGGATACCCCACGGCAGCTTGTCGGAGCCGGGGACGGTCCCCCAGCAGTCGACCTGGACGACAGGCCGTCGCAGCGCCATGCTCGCGTGCGGGATGCCGCCGATATGCACGGGGACGACGATCGCGCCGTTCGCCGCCCACTTCGTCTCGTCGCTGGGGAGCTGGGTGGCCACCACGTCCGCGGTCAGGCCGGGCACGGTGCGCAGCCAGGCAACGACTACGAGGTCTGTCGTGGCGTGGATCTGCGCGGGGGTCTCGGTGACGGTCAGGCTCACGGCGTCACATGCCCTTCCGCGCGAGGCCCGGGGGGAGGCCGTTGCCGTTCACTGCGGGGACGTCCCGGCGACGGGCGAACTCCCGGCGCAGGTTCTCCACGGCCTTCGCCGTGTTCGCCCGCACCATCGCCTCAGCCGGGACGTTCGCGGCGATCTTGAACGTGGTGCCGATCGCGTCGAGTCCGAGGAACGGGGCGCGGAGGGTGAGCAGGATAACCCAGACGATCGCGTCGCCGTTCGGGGTGGACGCCACGGCCATGGTGACCTGGCGGCCCCACTCGTCGCCGTTGAGCGGGTCCTCTTTCGCGATCTGGTCATCGACCCAGGCGGTGATCCGGTCGCAGATGCTGAAGGTGCCCATCAGGCCATCGCCCCCGCGGTGAGCAGCGCGCGGCGCAGGTACGGCTCGGGCCTGGTGCCGGGGTGGTGGACGATGCGGGCGAACACGGGGAAGCCGCCCCCGTCGTACCAGCGGAGCGCGAGGGCGTTGCGGGGCATGATGACGTGCGGCCTGGTCCCAAGTTCCACGTAGGCGGCGTAGGGGGTGTGGGCGGCGACGATGAGGGTGTGGCCGTCGAGGTGGAACTCGATCGACTCGGCGAGGCGGCCGGTGCGCTTGGGGGCGTACGCCTTGGCGAGGCCGGAGATGTCCGGGCCGAGGCGGGTGGCGAAGAACTCGTCGCAGGCGGCACCGACTGGCACGGGCCATGAGGCGTTCATGACGAGCTTCATCCGCTGCCGCCCTCTACGGGAGTGCTGCCGGGGTCTCCCGTTGCGGGCGTGAGGCAGGGTCCGGGGCCGTTGCGGCGGGGACTCAGGCCGGGCGCCGGCGTCTACCGCCTGGCGTTGCAATCAGGGTAACGCACGGGGCACCCTGGCGGGCAGAGGCGCGGCTATGATCAAATGCCGTGAGGATACTGCCAAGGCGCGAGCGCAGGAGGCCGGCAAGCAGGCACGTTCCTTGTCCCGAAGCTGACGTAGTCGTCCCGCGCTCTGGCTTCATCCGCTGCGCGGCCTGTGATCGCCTTCTGCCGCGTGACCCGCTGTGCAGCGACCTCGCCGTCACGGTGGGACACTGGATGGGCGAGCACCTTGACCTCTGGCTTGCGATGCACCCCGAAGACGCCGAGTTCCTGACGTGAGCAACCTGCCTGCCGAGACTCCCGGGACGCCGACGCCTACCGCGCTGGCCGCGAAGGCATTCATGGGGCGCATCGACAACAAGACCTACCTGCGCATCATCCGCACGAAGGCGCACCTTGGCGGATGGGTCGGCTCGCGGGCGGCAGGCTGCTGGGACGTTAAGCTTTGCGACGCGATCGCCGAAGCTGCAGTGAACGCCGTGCTCGATCGGTTCCGCGAGTGGGCTGCCGAAGCGGACGGCGCCCGTATCGAGATCGGCGAGGACGGCACGCTTACGATCAGGCCCCCTGTCGCGTGAACCGGTTCCCCCCTTCGCGCGTCTAGTGTGCATTAGTCCCGTAACGGGAAGGACTGAGGGCATGGCGCGCAGGGGCTTGTGTGTTGTGGTGCGGCTGGGGCCGTTCTCGGTCGGCGGCATGGTCGGCGGCAGGCAGAAGCCGAAGTACCAGCCGGGTAAGCACCCGATGATGCAGCCGACCTTGCTGGGCACGTTCAGGGAGATGCGCCGCCGCAGGCGCGAGCGCTAGGCGACCCCGGCGAGGAACGGCGCGAGCAGGGACAGCGGCAGGCTGGACGCCGCGGTGATAATGCACCTGCAGGCGTGATGTTGCGGGTACGGCGGCAGGTCGGCTGGCGCGTACGGGCTCCCCGAGGCGTTTTTCTCACACTGAGGGCAGGCACTCGCCGACGCCCACCACTCCAGCGCTATCCCCTGCCCGGTGAACTGCCCCGCCGCGGCCCGCTGGTACAGCCGCAGCGCGCCTGCGCCGAGCGCCGCCCACAGCGCCCAGTCCGCCCACCGTGACACCGTGGCAGGATCGCGGAGCGCGCTGCGGACCTCCTCCTCGGCCTCCCCTTCGCCTGCGTCATCCCGTGCCCCGGCGAGCGCCCTCGCGGTGACCGCCGCGGCAGCCGCCGCGAGGCGTTCCCGGGCGTCCTGCGCCTGCCGGGTGACCGCCATGTCCCCGGCGAGCCGTTCCCGCGTGGCCGCGTATGCGGCGGCGGCGGAGAACCCGGCGACGCGCTGCTGCTGCGCGGCGAACGCCATCGCGTCCGATTCCCCCTCCGCCATGCCGTCACGGGCGATCCCCTCGAGCGCTCCCGTGGTCGCCGGGAACCGCTCCCCGGCCAGCCACGCCGTAGCGGCAGCCGCCGCGGCCTCCTGCCTCCACCGCCGTGCCACGGACGGCTCCCCTGCGGCCCGCAGCCGGGGGTCAGCCCGGAACGCGGCCACGGCAGCCGCAGGGCTGAGGGCGCCCGTGTCCGAGTGCCATGCGACGGTAAGGGAGCGCTCGTGCGCGGCGAGGAGCGCGTCCCGGCGGGCGGTGACCTCCGACAGCACCGGGAGGCGGGCCAGGTGCAGCGTGGCCGCCCTGACGACCCGCTGCCCGTAGGCGGCGAGGGGAACGCGCCTGCCCTCGTAGCTGACCCACCCGGTGAGGCCCCGCTGCCCGATGGCGTCGAGTGCCGCTGCGGCGGCCTTCCCTGGCGTCCGCTGCCGTCCGGCCTTGTCCGCGATCGCCCGGTACGGGCTTGACGGGGGCGGGGTGCGGACGCCGTTGCCGGGGCCGAGTGCCGCGGCGAGGACCGCGCCGAAGGCGGTCTCCGCGTCCTGCTGCGCCCGCAGGACCGCCGTGGCCACCTGGGCGGGGGCGTCCGGCAGCGGGCCGTCCTTCCCTGTGACATCCCGGGCCGTGCGGGCGTACACGCCCCGGAGGGCTGCCGACGCGCGGCCGAGCTCCACCGCCGTGTCGTCCGCGAGCCTGCGGCGGGCCTGCTGCGGCGTTACAGTCCCCCGGACGGCGAGGGCAGCCTCACGGGTCATCGCGGCGAGGATGGCCTCCTGCGCGTCGCCCAGGGCGGCACTGGCGGCCTTCCCAGCTCTCGCGGCGTCATCGCGGGCGGTCAAGGCCCCGCCCCGGCCCGAGTCGCTCCGCAAGGCGGTGCAGCGGCATCACAAGCCACCCGCGACCCCCGATGCGCCAGCCGACAACATGCCCGTACCGCGTCAGCGTCCAGCCACGGTGACCGCCCCAGTCGTGCCGGGCGCCGAGATAGGGGACGCCCCAACGGAGCTGCCGGCGGCTGATCGTCGCTTTGGTCATGCCCTCATTCTCCTAGTGCGCGTCCGGCCCCTGCACGACGAGGACCTGTACCCCGCTCGTGGTGCTGAGCACGGCCTGCACGGTGCTGGTCCCGGGAACCTGCACCGCGGAGTGGAACGGCCCGAACGCGTACAGCATCCCCGCCGTGAGGGTGACCGGGGGGAACGAGTTGACGGGCTCGCCGAGGACAAGGGAGCTGACCCCGACGCTCACCGTCACCCCGGGGCTGCTGGCACGGAGGTACAGCCGCTCGCTGCCGGCGCTGGCGAACCGGAGGACCGCCCCGAGCGCCTGCGCCATGTGCAGTGTCACGTCAAGGCCCGTCACGGACTCGCGGACCGGGTTGAGGTACTGGACGACGCCGGCCCCGGTGACGGGCGGCGGCGCGACGGTCCCCGCGTCGGCGCCTGTCCCTGTGTCGGAGGAGGGGACCGGCGGCCCGGCGGTGCCCGCGTCAGCACCCGCCCCGGTGTCGGTGCTGCTCACGGTCGCGGTCACCGTGCCGCTGTCGGCGCCAGCCCCCGTGTCCCCGCTGCTGACGCTGGCGGTGACCGTGCCGGAGTCCGCCCCGGTGCCGCTGTCCGTGCCCGTGAGCGCCGCCGTGCCGGAGTCCGCCCCGGTGCCGCTGTCAGCCCCAGTGACCTCCGGGGGCGCCTGCGA
>VFSW01011285.1_pt1 | contig 12574 bp, 9 predicted proteins | sample 5358111 | NCBI WGS metagenome assembly VFSW01 (sample SAMN11554181, study PRJNA540505) | mine drainage metagenome | isolation source: sediment from site ElyBrook_90M | place: USA: Ely Copper Mine, Vershire, VT | collected 2017
CTACATGGCCGCGGCGGCAAGCCGTCCCCTCCCCCCGGAGGTCATAGAGCAGGCGAAAAACCACATTCTCGACACGCTGGCTGCCATGATCTCCGGCTCCCAACTGCCTCCGGGTCGAGCCGCCATCGCGTTTGCACAATCCTATGGCGGCAAGCCCATAGCAACCGTCGCCGCATCCAATGTCGTCTGCGGCCCCATGGAAGCCGCGATGGCCAACGGTGTCCTCGCCCACTCCGACGAGACCGATGACTCCAACTCCCCGTCGCAATCTCACCCCGGTTGCGCCGTCATCCCCTCTGCTCTCGCAGCCGGCGAGCGCTTCAGCATCACCGGCTCTCATCTCCTGCGAGCCGTCACCTTGGGCTACGACATCGGCACTCGCATGGGCGTCACGCTAGGTGGAGTCGATTACCAGACCGAGACCCGCCGCGATCCTCACGCCACCTCCGAAGGATTCGGAGCTGCTGCAGCAGCCGGTTGCGCGGCCTCGCTCGACGGACGCCAGATGCGTGTCGTCCTGGACTACGCCGCACAACAATCCGCAGGCTTCACCGCCTGGCAGCACGACACCCATCACTTCGAGAAGGCCTTCGTCTTCGCCGGCATGCCCGCTCGCAACGGAGTCACCGCCGCGCTTCTCGTCCAGGCTGGCTGGAGTGGAGTGGACGACGTCTTCTCCGGCACCGATAGCTTCTTTGCCGCCTACAAACCGCAAGCCAACGCCCAAGGCCTCGTCGATGGCCTCGGAGAGCGCTACAACATCGCCCACACCAACATCAAGAAGTGGTGCGTAGGCTCACCCATCCAGGCCCCGCTCGACGCGGTCGAACTCCTCATGAAGCAGCATCCCTTCACCCCGGATCAGGTTCGCCACGTCACGGTGAAGGTTGCCACGCGGGAAGCCTCCATCGTCGACAACCGCAGCATCCCCGACATCTGCCTGCAGCATCTGGTCGCCGTCATGATCGTCCAGCGGACCCTCACCTTCCGCTCCGCTCACGACGCCGCTCTGATGAAAGATCCTGCCATCCTCCGCGAGCGCCAAAAGGTCACTCTCATCGGAGATGAAGAACTCGAGAAGCGTCTCCCAGCCCGCGAGGCCACCGTCGATATCCTCCTCAACGACGGAACCGTACTTCGCCAGCACGTCGACGCGGTCCGCGGAACTGCCGAGAACCCGATGAGCCATGAAGAGGTCATCGCAAAATCCAGGGATCTGATCGGGCCCGTCCTCGGATCCTCTCAATCCGAGTTGCTCCTGACGAAAGTGCTGCAGCTTGAAAAAATCACCGACATCCACCAGCTGAGCCGTCTACTTCAGACTTCCAAATGACATTGAAAGCAGCTAGTGCGCCGTAAATTGTGACGGGTTAGCGGATTCAAGGTTGAAGCACAACATTTCCTGAACAGGAGATAGCTGCCCTATGCCGAGGCCTTATCAATATCTACATCATCTACATCGCTCGTATTGGCGGCACCTGTGCGCGAGATAATTTTCTTATCGGGCAGCGCATATAGCATCCCGGCTATTCGGATACCTGACAAATGAACATCCCTGCCTGATCACTATCGATTAAATAGTTAGCTCAACACGTTCAGCACCGCTAGGGTTGCAGCTTACAAATCACTTCCAGATGTTTGCTTGAGGCTAAGCCTTTACGTCCGCGCTCCATGCACCATTCCATAGTCTCAATATGCCAAGCGGATTAGAATCCCGCAACGTAGCTGGAAGAGCTGATTGCGGCAATCCCTGATACGCTACCGGACGTGTGAACCGAAAGATGGCCTGGCTTCCAACCGATGTCGAACGGCCATCGGATGTCGCGGGGTATGGGCCACCATGCACCATTGCGTGGCATACTTCGACGCCCGTTGGAAAACTATTGAAGATGACGCGTCCTACTTTCGTTTCAAGTATGCGCAGCAACTCGGCATTCTGTTCGAGATCGTTCTCCGTTCCAAGGATAGTTGCGGTGAGATGGCCCTGGAGTGCATGGGCTGCATGGAGCATCTCCTCGATACCACTGCAATGAACGAGAAGCGTTGTCGGACCAAAGACTTCTTCCGCGAGCGAAGAGTCAGAGAAGAATCTCTCGCCCGTGGTTTCGAGCAAAATTGGTTGCGCTGAGAAGCCAATATTAACTGACTGCCCTGCTGCCGTTTGCAGATTCCCGCGGTGTGCCACAGCTCGCTTGTACGTCGAAGCAATGCCATCGGTGAGCAGTGGGAATGAGGGTCCACTCTGGGTTGTGCTTCTGAGTCGCTCGGTGAATGCGGTAGAGCGCGATGCATCAGCAAACACAATGCCCGGCTTGGTGCAGAACTGGCCGCCACCCAGGGTGAAGGACCCATAGAGACCGTCGGCGAGTTGCTCACCGCGTTCCTGCAGTGCGCCGGGAAGAATGAACACAGGATTCGTGCTGCCCATCTCCGCGTAGACGGGGATAGGATCGGGGCGCGTCGCAGCAAGATCCATCAAGGCACGGCCCCCATGAAAGGAGCCCGTAAAACCAACTGCTCGGATGCCCGGGTGCTGCACCAGAGCTGCGCCAACGCCGTAACCACTGTCGAAGAGAAGCGAGAAGAGTCCAGCAGGGAGACCGCTAGCCTGAACTGCCGACAGGATAATGCGGCCTACGATTTCGCTGGTTCCGGGATGTGCGGGATGCGCCTTGACGATGACTGGGTTCCCTGCCGCGAGCACAGATCCCGTGTCACCACCTGCGACGGAGAACGCAAGCGGAAAATTGCTAGGACCAAGCGGCCGTAACATGGAGCGAATATCCGGCTTGGGAGGTGTGCGTGCTGGGTCGGCAGTATCAATTCGGGCCATCACCCACGAGCCTTCTTCAACGACTTGAGCAAACAACCTTAGCTGCCCACTGGTGCGCGCGACCTCACCCGTCAGGCGAGGCCGTGGCAAGGCAGTTTCCATATGTGCCCGCTCGATCAAGTCGGTGGCAGAGGCATCGATGCCGTCCGCGATTGCGCGCAGCAAGCGGCCGCGTTCTTGTCCAGAGGTCGCAGCAAAGACCGCAAACGCGTCCGTAGCTGCAACGACCGCACGATCTACATCTTCGATCGTCGCGGAGTAGAACGTTGGCTCCAACACACTCCCATCCTGTGGCGAATAAGCGTGAAATGCTGCGCCGCACTCTGCAGTAACGGTGCCCGCAACCAGGGAACGCCCCAACAATTCAGCACGTGATGTTGTTTCGGCACTCATGGATCAGGCCTCCTACAGCGTGGGAAAGGGCGTGGACTTAATCACTGGACGATTTGCCAGCGCAGTTTTCAGCTCCTGTTGCGCAACTTCAAGCTCGGCACCGCATAACTCCAGACGGGGTGCGCGGACCCTAGCGGAACCTGTGCCTGTTTCATCTTGAACCCATTTAATCAGCTGGACGAACTTAGGCACAGTGTCCATACGCAGCAGGGGCAGGAACCAGCGATAGAGGGCGAACGCTTCTTCGTGCCGGCCAGCGAGCGCCAGGTTAAAGAGTTCCACCGACTCCGCCGGAAACGCATTCACCAGGCCAGCGACCCATCCTCGCGCTCCTGCGTTCACGCCCTCAACTAACACGTCATCGACGCCAACAAAAATCTTCAGGCGGTCATCCAGAACTTCACGAATCGCCGCTATGCGACGAACGTCAGCACTCGATTCCTTCACGGCCTTCAGGTTCTCGTGTTCAACTGCCAGCTCCTTGATTTGCTCAGGCAGGAAGTCTGTCTTGTAGGCAACTGGGTTGTTGTACAGCATGCAGGGCAGCTTGGTCGCAGCAATCACCGTTGCGACGTGGTGCTTCATCTCACGCCAATCAGAGGTATAGACGTAGGGGGGCAAGACCATCAGGCCGTCACAACCAGCACCCTCGGCTTCGCGCGCAAGCTTCACTGCATTCGTTGTTGAAAGCGCGGAGATCGAGGCTATGACCGGCGTCTTCTTCTTAGCCGATACGTCAACTGCGGTCTTCAAAATTGCAAGTTTCTCCGCGTTCTCCAGCGTCGCACCTTCGCCGAGAGAGCCAAGCATGACCAGGCCGGTGCAACCGTTCTCCAGCAACCATGTTGCATGGCGTGCAAGAAAGACGTGATCGACGGCGAGCTCGCTGTCGAAAGGGGTAGTCATCGCGGGCATTACTCCGAACCAGTTCATTCTGTCTCCTGAAAAGTAGTTATTTCTTCTAAAAAATCGCTGTCGTTGTTACCGAATGCGCTGATCGGCACGGGAAAGATAGGTGGCCGCACAGAGGTGGCACGCCAGCCGAACAAGCTTTGCACTGCAGGGCCGCAGATGCGTCCCTGGCACGGTCCCATCCCGCAGCGCGTTTGCAGTTTAGCCTCGGTCCATGAAGCACGACCCTGCAATTGCGTGTAGGTCACATCCTCACATCGGCAGACGATCGTATCCGGCGCGCAAAGCAAACGAACTTCAGGACGCAGGCGAAATGCTGCATTCAATCGCTGACCGAAGCCATTCTCCTTCGCGCGTTTTTTGTGCAGCGCCGACAGCTTTTGCGGCTGGCCTGCGGCTGCCAGGCCTGCAATCTCACCTTGCACCAGCGCAGCATCGAGACCGGCAATTCCAGTTGGCTCACCAGCACAGAAAATACCCGCTACAGACGTCTCCTGCCGATCGTTCACTTCAACGAGGTCAGAGCTAATCTTGCAGCCAAGCAACTCAGCGAGCTCGGTATTGGGAACCAGATGAAAGCCGCACGCAAGCAGATCGCAAGTCTCCGTCACGATGCGTTTTCCATCGGTCAAACGCACCAAAATCTCTGAAGCATTCTTCTCCGCAGCGATCGGCCACCAGCCGATGCGGTACGGAACATCCGCCAATGCCGCACGGTAACGAATTCCCTGTCTCACCTTGGCTGGATGCGACCACAGACCTGCTGCAAAAGGCACTAGCTGGCCAAGAGGTGCCTGCTCTTCGATACTCACGACTCTCGCGCCGCACTGCTGGAGATGCGCGGCGACAGCGAGCAGAAGCGGCCATGTACCAGCAACCACTACTCGCTTTCCTTCCACCGGGTATCCGCCCTTCACCAGGGCTTGCAGACCTCCTGCCCCAACGATGCCCGGCAGTGTCCAGCCAGGAAATGGCAGGAAGCGCTCTCGAGCACCTGTGGCCAGAATCAAGCGATCCCAGGCAAAGCTTTCCGGCATGGGACCTGTTGGCGTATCCACAATCGTCCGCAAGATACCTGGCCGCGGAGCATCGACGACGCGGCGTCCAGGCAAAAGTTCCGCGCCGGATGTAATGAAAGCCGCGCGTAGGATTGCCTGCCGCGTGTCCTGTGCGTGCGGCTTGGTTGGCTCCGCTTTCCCTGCGATTCCCTTGCGCCATATCTGCCCGCCCAACGTCGCATTGTCATCCAGCACGAGCACTTTGCTCCCATGGGTCGCCGCAGCAATGGCAGCAGAGATACCGGCAGGTCCTGCTCCCACGACGAGCACGTCCGCATGTTGCGGCTTCGAGATCATGACTGCGTCTCCACTCGCATACCCTCACGACAAACCAATTGACATGTTCGCTGTTGGGAGATGCCATCGACCACGGCGCGGCACTCAAAGCAGATGCCCATCCCGCAGAGCGAGGTCCGTGGCTCTCCTGAAATAGATGTTCTACAGGGCACACCAGCAGCTAGCATGGCCGAACTTATAACCGAGCCCTCGAGCACACGTACCGGGTTGCCATTGATCCAGATCATCACGGTCGACGTTACAGTTACCCCCTCAGACATGGGCCATCTCCTGAGAAGACATGCGTGCTGGAAGGTAGAGTGATGCGTTGATCGCAGATGTGCGGCCAAGCAGATGGTCGACGACCAGGCGTGCAGCGCCCGGAGCGTTGGTGATGCCAAGGCCCTCGAATCCCACTGCCAGAAATACGCTGGGATCTTCTGTAGGACCAATCAGCGGCAGCTTATCAGGCGTTGCAGCCCGGAATCCCGTCCATGCACGAATGCCAGTAATATGTGCCAGCGCAGGCATGTACTCGCAGGCCCGAGCTAACATCCGCCCCAGAATATTATCTTCAATCGCAGGATCATCATCGCTAAATTGACGCGACGAGCCAATGAGCAGCTGCCCTGTTTGCCGTGGTTGAAGATTGAAAGCCACGGAGTCTTCCATGGATTTGTGCGCGCTCTTCAAATAGCCGAGCTCGACAAGTTGATGATGGACGAAGCCGGGGTAGCGATCGGTGATGAGCAGGTGGCCTTTGCGAGGCTGTATTTTGAGCCAGGGCATCAATCGCGTATCGGTTCCGGTGGCCACCACAATGTGCGGAGCAACATACCTGGCCCCATTGCTGAGCGAGACGGAGCCGTTACCGATGCTGATCGCTGCATGTCCCTGAAGCAACACCGCACCCGCTCGAATCGCTTCTTGCAGGAAGAAAGCCGCAGCTGTGGGTGGATAGATGACGGCATCGTCGGGAACAAGCAGACCACCAGCGAGTCCGGCGCGCAGGTTGGGCTCCGCAAGCGCAAGCTCAGCCCCATCGAGGACGACGGATTTCACGCCGGCTGCGGCATACGTCTTCTTCTTCGCATACACCTCATCCATCTCATCGGCGTCTGCAGCAACCCACACCGTACCGCGCGTTTCATATTCGACCGACGAAGGAAGCTGTGGCAGAAGTTCCACCCATAAAGAACGCGAGTAGGTGGTAAGCGCAAGCTGCGCGGGCGAATCGTCCATGACAACGAGGTGCCCCATACCCGCAGCGGTTGCACCCCGCACCAACGATTCCTTGCTCGATGATTGCCACGCGAAGACCAGCCTGCGCACTCTCGCAAGCACAGGCGCAGCCTACGATGCCCGCGCCGAGGACGATGACGTCGAAAGAGTGCGCGTCGCCGTGCATCAGAGTGCGATCCCCTCCTGGAAGGGATCGGTTGGATCAAAGAGCAGGGTCGACTCAGCGGTGATCCAAGCCTGGCCCGTGATCGTCGGAAGCACCGCCTGAGCCTCCTGCGCCAAAATGCCATCGCCATCGGCCTGAGCCTCTACCGACCCGACAAAGACAGTCCCGAGAATGCCTTCCTGCCGCCACATGACTCCCGGCTGCAACTTGCCACTTGCGTACAAGCAAGCCATCTTCGCGCTTGTACCAGTGCCGCAAGGGGAGCGGTCGAAGGACGCACCTGGGCAAAGCACAAAATTACGGCTCGAATTCGAAGGATCAACTGGTGCAGAAAACAGTTCGATATGGTCGATCAACGCACCCTCTGCTCCGGTTATGCCGTTTTCTGTGAGCGCCGACCGGATTGCGGTTGTGACTGCAACGAGTTCCGCTCGATTCGCAATATCCAAATCGTAGGCGTGTTCTCCGATTAGAAAAAACCAGTTGCCGCTCCAGGCGATATCGCCTACAAAGCGACCATAACCTGGCACCTCCACAGCAACCGCATCACGATAACGGTAGCTGGGGATATTCTGCACCGAGACACTGCCGTCGACATGCAACTCGGTCCGAACCAGACCGACAGGCGTTTCAATGGTGTGCTTCCCTGGCCCGATACGTCCAAGATGCGCTAGTGTCGTTACCAGGCCAATCGTTCCATGTCCGCACATTCCGAGATAGCCAACGTCATTAAAGAAAATGACACCTGCTGCATGCGCCGGATCAACTGGATCGCACAACAAGGCACCAACAATGACTTCCGATCCACGTGGCTCGTTGACAACCCTTGTCCGCAGCGAATCCTCCTGCTCGCGTAACACCTGCAATCTGCTCTGCAGATCCGCCTTGCCAAGGTCAGGGCCACCTGCGATTACAACCCGAGTAGGCTCTCCGGCAGTATGGGAATCAATGACCTGGAGACGATTGGAAGACAAAGTGGAATTCGCCATATACATAATTGTAAACTATTGTGAATACATTCAGCGCCAATAATCATGTCTCGGTAACCGAATGAATGCGCTAAAGTGATTGGGGAGGAAAGCTTTGAAAACGAAGACACAAGCAAATCCAGCCCAGGACCACCAGCTTAAACGACGCGCTCGATCTTCTGCCTCGGGCAACAAAAGGGACAAAGCCGAACATGGAACCAGCCTGCTGACCGCGTTTCAAGAAATACGTGAGCTGATTGTGCATGGCAAGATGTCTCCCGGAACCTGGATTGTCGAGGCAGATCTAGCTGAGCGGCTGAACATGAGCCGCACGCCCGTCCGGGGAGCTATCCACTGGCTGCAGCGCGAGGGGTATGTCCTCGAGCAGCGTCAAGTCAGCAAATCGCGAATGGTTGTCGCTCCTCTCACCAAGGAAGATGCCAACGAACTTTACCTCATCATTGGACGCATCGAAGGGATCGCAGGGCGCGGCGCGGCGCAGATGCCAGAGCCAAAGCGTCTTGCTCTCGCGAAAGAGTTGACGGTCATCAATGAGAGCCTGCTAAGCATTGCAGATGGCCGCAGTGGTCATGCCGGGGATATCTTCGATCTGGACCGAAGCTTTCATCGCCTGATTATCAATGCCGGTGCCGGAGCTCGCTTGTTGACGCTACACAGCGCCATCGAACCGCAAGCTGAACGCTACTGGCGCCTCTATGCCAGCTCGATTATTTCGAACCTGCACACCTCGGTGAAGGAGCATGAGGATATTATCGCTGGAATTATCGCGGGAAATCCGAATGCAGTGGAGCGACATCTGCACGGCAACTGGCAGGAGGGTGCTGAACGTCTGGGCCATGTGATCGACATCTTTGGTGAACGCGGAAGCTGGTGAGCAAAGATGCGGTTTGTCATGCGAATCAACTTTCAAACGTCATCACACTTCGATTCACTCACCAACGTGTGATGACGTTTTGCAGAGCTCTTGCTCCTGGCCGCAGGAGCAGCCCATCGATGGCATGAGTGCATACCCCGCCTTTACATAAACGCATACGTCGTTGTATACAATCTCTTAAGTTGATTTCGCTCTGGATGAGGACCTGGAATTGTCATGATTGAGCTGACAAATCCCCTCTCCCCGGTTATAGAACTTTGGAGACACCCTCTGTATGGGCACTAAGAGCATCAACCGCAGGAGTTTTCTGGCAAACGCAGCAGCCACCGGAGGCTTAGCACTGCTACCGCCGACCCGCTCCGTGGCCCAGGATATAGGCGTCGGAGCAATTACACCGTTGCAACTGCCCGTGCCTGTCGTAAAAGACAAGGTTGCGCTTCAGGCCAAGCCCTTCCCCATGCCCCAGGTACGTCTGCTTCCGGGCCCATGGCAGGACATGATGGAGCTCAACAGGAGCTTCCTTTACTCGCTTCCAAATGATCGGCTTGCCCATAACTTCCGTGTGACCGCCGGCATTCCGTCTGACGCTGCGCCTCTGGGTGGATGGGAGGCTCCTGACTGCGAGTTGCGCGGCCATTACGTGGGGCATTATCTCTCCGCGTGCGCTCTGCTTTACGCCAGCACCGATGACAAGGATCTTTGTGACAAGGCAAATGCACTGGTGACAATTCTCGCTGAGTGCCAGGCGAAGGACGGATATCTCGGTGCCTATCCCACTAGTTTCTATGACCGTCTACGCAGACATGAGCGCGTCTGGGCGCCGTTTTATACCTACCATAAAATTCTCGCAGGCATGATCGACATGTATCAGCACACCGGGAATCCCCAGGCGCTGCAGGTCGCTGTCCGCATGGCAGACTGGGCTGATAGATGGTCGTCACCCATTCCCTCCGATGAGTGGCAGAAGATATTGTTGACCGAACAGGGTGGGATGAATGAGTCTTCCTTCAACCTGTATGCCATCACCGGAAATACAAAGTATCGCGATCTTGCCTTCCGCTTCGAACACCATAAGATCTTCGATCCACTCGCGGCCGGCAAAGACGATCTCGATCACAATCATGCAAATACCAATATCCCAAAGGTGATCGGCGCAGTACGCGGCTATGAACTTACCGGGGACGAACGCTATCGCGACATCAGCCGTAACTTCTATCAGATTGTCGTAGATCATCACACCTACTGTACCGGCGGCACCAGCGATGGAGAGATGTGGCACAAGGCTGATGCGGTAGCTACGCAATTAGGACCGGACGCTCAGGAGTGCTGCTGTTCGTACAACATGATGAAGTTGTCACGGCATCTCTTCATGCAGCAACCGGATGCAAAATTCTTCGACTACTATGAGCGGCTCTTGGTGAATGTGCGGGCAGGCACACAGGATCGAAATGGGATGCTCATGTACTACGTTCCCTTGCAGCCTGGCATGTACAAGACCTTCGGAACACCATTCGATGCCTTCTGGTGCTGCACTGGAACCGGCAGCGAGGAATACGCCAAGCTAACCAATTCGATCTACTTCCACAATAACGATGCTCTGTACGTGAACCTCTTCATGCCATCGAAGCTCGACTGGAAGGAACGGGGGATGCACATGACGCAGACCACGAAGTTCCCCCAGGAGGACCGCGTGACTCTCACCGTAGACAGCGCACCACCGACGCCGACAGCCATAAAAGTACGCGTACCCTACTGGGCAAAATCAGAGATCGTTGTTTCCATCAACGGCGCAGCCCAGAAAACGCCCATCGACGAAGCACACTACCTCACGATCGAACATGCATGGAAAGCGGGCGACGTAGTTACCTTACAACTTCCACTTTCCATGCACGTGAATCAGGCACCGGATGATAAGCATGTACAAGCAGCGATGTATGGACCGTTGGTGCTTGCATCCCTCCTCGGTACAGAAGGTTTGACCACGACAATGATCTACTCAGGCTCTGGCCCCGAAAACGAACGTGGCGTGATGCCGATGCCCGAGATTAACGCCCCAGGCATCTGGTTTGAACGCACTGAAGCCACGACACAGTACCCCATCCGGTTCAAGAGCAAGGGAAGCGAACCCATCCATACACTCGTTCCGCTAAGTGACATCATGGATGAGAGATACTCTGTCTACCTGCGAAATACAGCAGTCGAAATCTAAGCATGACCACTCCGCGGAAAGACATCACGAACGCTGAGTCAGGTCTTGGGCAAGGTGAATTCCGCAAAGAACTCGGTCTGTTCGACTCGATCATGATCGTTGCGGGCATCATGGTTGGCTCTGGGATCTTTATCGTTAGCGCAGAGATTTCGCGGCAGGTTGGTTCCGCGCAATGGCTGCTGGTAACGTGGATCATCACCGGTGTGCTGACCGTCGCAGGAGCACTCAGCTATGGCGAACTGGCGGCCATGATGCCAGAAGCCGGCGGCATGTATGTCTATCTGCGTGAAGCCTTCTCTCCACTGCTTGGATTTCTCTATGGATGGACCCTCTTGACTGTCATCCAGACAGGAACCATTGCCGCAGTCGCCATTGCTTTCGCACGTTTCAGTGGTGTCGCCTTCCCCTTCATCAGCGAGACGAACTATGTCATCGCGCCGATTCATGTATTACCCGGCTACGCCCTCTCCCTATCGACTGCGCAGGTTACCGCGCTCGGCATTATTCTGCTCATCGCCGTCATCAACAGCTACGGCGTGCAGTGGGGAAAGCTTATTCAGAATGTCTTCACCGTTGCCAAACTCACTGGCATGGTGGCACTCCTTATCCTTGGTGTAGTCGCATTTCATCTACATCCCGGGGTGCTTCATAACAATTTTGCTGGCGGCTGGGTGCCACATCATATAGTTCCAATCGGTAGTGTTAGCGCGATCACTGCCTTCGGTATGTTCGTCGCATTATGCGTATCGCAGACGGGTTCGCTGTTCTCCGCAGACTCCTGGCATGACATCACCTTTGTTGCAGGCGAGGTTCGCAACCCTAAGCGCAATCTTCCGCTCGCACTGGGTCTCGGGACATCGCTAGTCATCCTGCTTTATCTGCTGTGCAACCTTTGTTATCTCGCAGTGCTGCCTTTGCATGCAATCCAGACAGCGCCAAACGATCGCGTCGCCACGCTTGTCGTCGCAACGATACTCCCTACGATCGGCAAGCTCGCGATGGGCCTTTTGATTATGGTTTCAACTTTTGGCACAGTGAATGCTCTCACTCTGGCGGGCGCACGCGCTTGCTATGCCATGGCACAAGATGGACTCTTCTTCCGCCGTGCCGGAACATTGAACAAGGCCCATGTCCCTGGCTGGGCGCTTGGTTTGCAGTGCTTGTGGTCCCTCTTCCTGGTCTTGCCCCGCACTTACGATCGAGCTACCGGACAGTACGGCAATCTCTACAGCAACCTGCTCGATTACGTTATTTCTGCGGCCCTCCTCTTCTACATCCTGACCGTTGCTGGACTCTTCCGCCTGCGGCACACGCGCCCGGATGCACCGCGACCCTATCGCGCATGGGGCTATCCCTGGCTACCCGCGCTCTACATCCTTGGCTCAGCTATAGTGCTAGCCGTGCTCTCTTGTTATCGCACAGCCACCACCTGGCCTGGCTTGCTGATCATCGCGAGTGGCGTTCCCGTTTACTTCTATCTGCGTAGAAAATCAAAGCACCGGCTGTCCTCACAGTCGTCAAACTCACTGCCTGAGATCGGACAAATAGAGTAGGCCAGTCCCTCGGACTTGGTGGCCTTGGCCTATCGAATGCCCATGAAACAGTAGATTCAGCCGACAGTT
>VFSW01011286.1_pt1 | contig 12573 bp, 10 predicted proteins | sample 5358111 | NCBI WGS metagenome assembly VFSW01 (sample SAMN11554181, study PRJNA540505) | mine drainage metagenome | isolation source: sediment from site ElyBrook_90M | place: USA: Ely Copper Mine, Vershire, VT | collected 2017
TCGTCAGTGGCAGCGCGCCGGATTGCCGCTGCTTCAGCAGTTTCGGCGCGCCTGCCATCTGGCGGCAGCCGGTGATCCCGTTGGCGAGCATCAACTCCAACGCGCTAGTCGGGTCGTCCGCCTGAAGGATGTGCGCGTGCATATCGAGATAGCCGGGCACGACGAACTTGCCGGTCGCATCAATCGTCCTCGCGTTCGCTGGATATCTTGCCCCATCGTCGGTTGGCGCGATGGCCACGATCCGGCCTGCCTCTAGCCTAATGTCCCTGCGCGGCGAGAGTGATCCATCGTGCGTATCGACGACGGTTACTCCGCTGAAGATGACGGGCTGCGCGGCGTCCCCGGTTGGAGATGTGGCGGACTGATTCATCGCGCTGTTCTTTCATTAGCTCTCTGTTGAGCGAACGCAATAAAAAACTGCATAGCCTGCGGGTTACTCAACGCATCCATACTCATGGCCTGCTCGGCAGGTACGCCCATGAAAAGCTTCTTCACCGGAACCTCGGTCTTCTTGCCGGTGAGCGTCAGTGGAACCGCTTCAATCGCGATGATCTCATCGGGGACATGGTGTGGTGAGGCATTTGCGCGCAGGGCCTGCTTGATCCGGGCTATGAGCGCATCATCCAGCTGGACACCCGCGCGTATGACCACAAACAGCGGCATATAGTAACCGCCATCCGGTTGCTCGACGCCTACCACCAAGCTATCCTGTATCTCTGACAATGCATCCATTACGCGATAGATATCGCTACTGCCGATGCGGATACCCTGTTTGTTCAGGGTAGCGTCAGAGCGTCCATAGATGATGGCGCTCCCGCGCGGGGTGATCTTGACCCAGTCGCCATGCCGCCAGACGCCGGGATACATGTCGAAGTAGCTTTCTCGATAGCGCCGACCGTCCGGATCATTCCAAAAGAATAGCGGCATCGACGGCATGGGCGTCGTCACCACCAACTCGCCCACCTCGTCGATCAGGGGCTGGCCACCCTCGTCGAACGCTTCGGCCTTGACGCCCAGCGGTCGGCATTGGAGTTCGCCTGCGTAGACGGGAAGCAGGATCGAGCCACCGATCAGCGCGGAACAGACATCCGTCCCGCCGCTGATGGAGACGAGCCAGAGATCGCGCTTGACGTGGTCGTAGACCCACTGAAAACCTTCGGGTGGCAAGGGAGAGCCGGTCGAAGCCAGCATCCTGAGCCTGCTCAGGTCATAGGTATTCCCCGGTTCGACGCCTGCCTTCATGCATGCGGTGATATAACCCGCACTTGTGCCGAAGCAGGTCATGCCACTGTCCTGCGCGAATTTCCACAGGGCGTCCATATCAGGGTAGTTGGTTGCGCCGTCATACAGCAACGTCGTGGTTCCAGTGAGCAACCCACCAATGAGTAAATTCCACATCATCCAGCCCGTGCTGGAATACCAAAAGAACCGATCCTCCGGTTTCAGGTCCATGCCCAAGTGCAGCGCCTTGAGATGCTCCAGCAGAATACCGCCGTGCCCCTGGACGATGGCCTTGGGGATGCCAGTGGTGCCGGACGAATAGAGAATCCACAATGGATAATCGAACGGAACCTGCTCGATGGTAAGCGCATCGCTCTCCTGCAATTGAAGGGCATCTTGCCAGAGCATAGAATGGCTGAGTCCCGACGTGTCAGCGTTCGCATTGAGATAGGGAACCAGGATCGTCTGTTGCAACGTGGGTAGGGACGATTGCAGGTCAGCGATGAGCGCGCGGCGATCCAACGCTCTCCCGCCGTACTGATAACCATCCACGGCGAACAACACCTTCGGCTCGATCTGCTGGAAGCGATCCAGCACGCTCTTCGCGCCGAAATCTGGCGAACAACTGGACCAGATCGCGCCCAGGCTGGCGGTCGCCAGGAACGCGATCAGCGTTTCGGGGATGTTGGGCAGGTAGGAGACCACGCGATCACCGCGCTCTACGCCCTGTGCGCGCAGCGTATTCGCGAGCAGGCCAACCTGGTGGCGCAGCTCCTGCCAGGAGACTTCAGTGAGTGGCTGGCGCTCCGATTGGAACAGCAGCGCAGGCCGGTCATCAGTCATCTGGCGGAACACCTGCTCGGCGTAATTGAGCTGCGCGCCGGGAAACCACTGTGCGCCAGGCATCGTTCGCGCCGCGAGAACCGTCGTGTAGGGCTGCGATGCCTGAATGTGGAAGTAGTCCCACAGCGTCGCCCAGAAGTCTTTCAGGTGATTGACCGACCACGCCCACAGGTCTTGGTAGGTCTCGAACGTCAGCCCATGTTCGCTGGCAAGCCATTGGCGGTAGTGGGTGATGTTGGCTTGTTGTTTGGTCTCATCGGAAGGCTCCCAGAGGGGCGGGTTGGTTTCCAGCGTCGATTGCATTGCTCAGTCCTTCCTAGCGCGCTGGCTGGGTAAACACGACGGGCAGTTGGGCTACACCCATATGGTGTCCGCCTTCCATGTGCGACCACACCGCCTCGCCCGCCAGATGGAACGGCGGATGCGCGCCCAGCAACTCTTCAAGCAGGATGCACAGTTCGACCCGCGCAAGTGTGGCGCCGGGGCAGAGATGCGCGCCACGCCCAAAGGCGAGGTGGTGTTTCGGATTGCGCTCCGGCTCAAACTGGTCGGCCTGCGCAAACTGGTCGGGGTCGCGATTGCCCGACGCATACAGCAGGGCCACCTTATCGCCGCGCTTCATCTTCACCCCACCCAGCGTCGTGTCACAAGTAACCGTGCGGGCGAAGAGATGGGTTGGGTTATCGTAGCGCAGGCTCTCCTCGACGACCGCTGGAATGCGCCTGGGGTTCTGGCGTAGTCGTTCTTGCTCGTCGGGCCGCTCGGCGAGGTACAGCAGGAGGTTGCCGGTCGCGTTCATGGTTGTCTCGTGGCCCGCCACGACAAAACCCGTGAGCATCGACAGCAGTTCCTCATCGGTCAGCGGATGACCATCAATAGTCAGCGTGACGAACTGTGTGATCAGGTCGTTCTGCGGATGGGTCCGCCGAGCATTCACCTCGTCCATCAAGAGCGCGAATAGCTCACGCAACGGCGCGGGGTTGCGTTCCTTACCGAATGTCACCCACATTTGCTCAGTGATGGCGCGAATGCGCGTGGAGGTCTGATGGGAGAGGCCCAGCAGGCCGCTGATCATCTGAATTGGCAGCCGAACCGCCAGTTCGCTGACCATCTCGCCCCCGCCGTTGGCCGCGATGGGCGCCAGCAGGCCGACGATCACGCCGCGAATGACGGGTTCATGGCTGTGTATGAGGCGCATGTTCAGCGCATCGTTGAAGATTTTCCGGTACTGGGTATGCGCTGGCGCATCATAGTCAATTGGGATCGATTTCATCTGCCCGGGCTGCCGGGGAACGTGAACGCCATCGGCAGAGGAAAAGGTGGCGGAGTCCATCAACGCGGTCACGATGTCGGCGTAGCGCGAGACGACCCAAAAACCGCCGTAGCGGTCCGACCACGAAACAGGACATGTCTGTCGCAATTGGTCGTAGACACGATACACGACGTCGTGGGTGAACGCGAGATTATGGTGATCGAAATGGGAACACCACACCGATAGATCGGCGTCGCTTGAAAACGAAGGTTCAGAAGGTCCAGAAGGCTCAGAAGGCTTTGTCGGCTGCATCGCGCGCCTCCATTCTCGACGGTTCGAGCGTCATCGCCCGTCACGTCCCGGGCTGCTCACCTGCCACATATCGCCGTGTATAAAGCAGGCCAGTGAACAGGTACCGAAAGAACACCTTGACAATACGCAAAAATCTGTATACACTTATTGCCAAGCATAGCCAAGTCTAGCCGGTTTGTCAAGGCGTTGTTAGTATATCTGTATACAGAGTTGGATGATACAGAGTTGGATACGTCAGGAGCCTCTGCCATGATGCTGGTGAGTTATCGTCCACGTGAATCTAATACGGCCTGGCGCGCCGGGGTGGCGCATGAGCAGATGGTCGTCGATGCCAGCGCGTATGTTGCGAGCGATGGCCGATCCTATGTGTCGGCGCGAGACCTCTTGCCGCAGCTCGAACAGGTCTGCGCTTGGGCAAGCCAGCAGTTCGTGCGCGGCGACCATGTCCTTTCGCAAGAAGCAGCTGAGCTTGGGGCGCCCATTCCCGACCCTGACAAAATCCTGTGCCTCGGGGTGAACTATCGTGAGCATGCGGCGGAGGCGCAGCAGCAGATACCTGTCGTACCCGTCCTCTTTGCCAAGTTCCGCAACAGTTTGATTGGTCCGGACAGTCCCATTCTCCTGCCTCGTGTGAGTACCGCTATCGACTACGAAGGTGAGCTGGCGGTCATCATTGGCCAGCGGTGCAAGGCCGTCGCCGAGCAGGACGCGCTTCAGTATGTCGCGGGGTACAGCGTCTTCAACGACGTGACGGCGCGCGACATCCAGGCTCAGACGAGCCAGTGGACGGCGGGCAAGGCCCTCGATACCTTCGCTCCGATGGGGCCTGGCATTGTGCCCGCCTCCCTCATTCCCGACCCACAAACGCTGACACTGATCACTCGTGTGAACGGCCAAGAAGTGCAGCATGATCGCACGGCCAACATGATTTTTTCCGTCGCGGCGGCGATTGCCTTTCTCAGCTCGCTGATGACGCTAGAGCCGGGCGACATTATCGTCACAGGCACGCCTTCGGGGGTGGGCTTCAAGCGCACGCCACCGCTCTTTCTCAAGGTTGGCGACGTGGTTGAGGTCGAGATCGAGCGCATCGGGTGTTTGCGTAACCCGGTAAAGCGAGGCGAAGAGTGACAAGTTCGAGTGATGCAAGTGAGACAATCGACCAGTGGCGCGACGCCAGTGACGAGCGCGATGCGCATGGGCCGTCGTCGCTACAGATAGACGCGCTTGATGGGAGACCCAGTGGAGAACTGGGCGTGGAGCCACTCTACCGAGGCTTACGCAAAATGATCCTCAATGGCGTCTTCGCGCCCGGCGCGACGTTCTCCCAGGTCAAGCTGGCGGAGTCATTGGGCGTCAGCCGTATTCCCTTGCGCGAGGCGCTGCGCATGCTCCAGAAAGAGGGGCTGGTCGAGGCGGAGCACAATCAACGCGCGCGCGTGCCTGCCTTTGCGCCAGCCACCGTAGACGCGCTGTACGCCAGTCGCATCTTGTTGGAGGCGTTGAGCCTGCGCTTGACCGTGCCCCGCCTCACAGTGGAAGACATACACGCCATCGAACAAACGCTGACTGCGCTTGATGAGGCAGCGGGGCACGAGGACCTTGACGAGTGGGAGGAACCACATCGCCACTTTCACCGTCTGCTCGTCAGCCATGCAGGCGACGCGATGCGCCAAGGCATCGCCGTCTACGCCGACCAATGCGAGTATTACCGCCGACTATATTTCCGCCTGGTGAACAGGCAACCACCGACGCGGTCCGCCACGGTGATTGCCGCGGAGCACCACGAGATTGCCGACGCATGCCTGCATGGGCGCGCTGACCGCGCAGCGTATCTGCTGGCGCGTCACTATGCGCGCACGGCGCTTACCGTCCTCGGAGAGATGACCCCGGAGTTCGACCCCGTCGCCGGGCGTATGGCCCTGCAAGTCGTCGGCGCTGATGCGCCGCTGGCCGTGCCACCGTCGCCCAGGCAACGCGCGCGCAAAGCGCCAGTGACGCCGTCGACCGGAGTATGACGGCGAGGTGATGACAGCAAAATAGAAAGGCGGGGCCGCTGCTCTTTACGAATGTGTTGGGCCACGCTTGGGGTGGTGTGTTCCCAGTGTGTAGCATGTTGGCGACGGGGCCAGGAGTTTCACCCAGGAGTTTCACAGTGAAGGGGAACAGCGATGTCACAACAATTTTCAGGTTCTACTCACGCGCACCCAGTTCTGCATCATGTCAATCTCAAGACGACGCGCATGCAAGAGATGATCGATTGGTACGCCACCGTTGCTGGCCTCACAACGGTCTACGTATTTCCCGGCGGCGCCTGGATGACCAACGACGGCGCAAACCATCGCCTGGCGCTGCTTACCTCATCGCAGATGAGCGACGATACAAGCAAACTGGTTCATACCGGCATGCACCACCTCGCATTTGAATACCCCACACTTGACGACTTGCTCAGCGCGTACACCCGCTTGAAAGGGCTGGGGATCACGCCGCACATGACCCTGGATCACGGCATGACGACCTCGTTCTACTACGTCGATCCCGATGGCAACAGCGTCGAACTCCAAATCGACAACTTCGAGAACTGGGAACAGTCGAGCGCGTGGATGCGAACCTCACCCGACTTCGCGGCGGACCCGATTGGCAAGTTCGTGGACGCCGACCAGATCGTCGCGGCCCGCCAGGCTGGCGCGTCGCTCGCCGAGATTCATCGCCGCGCCTATGCGGGCGAGTTTCCCCCGTCCGCTCCGATGGATCCGCGTGTCCCGCTCGATCTTCCCGCCCCCAAGTAAAGTCGTGTCCCAGACATGCTGGCGCCTGTAGGACGTGGCTGGGTCGCCACGCCCACAGCCAGCGGCAGGCAGCGTAGACCAGCGTGGATGATGTACCCACAACTGTGGAGGGGAGGCGTCAATGACGCAGCCGATTCCGACATCCGAACGCGATGTTTTCAGCGAGACTGGACGTGCCAACGCCGATGAACGAACGCTCATCGATGGCATGACGGATCGCCAGGCGATCCGGGAGCTGCTGGAGAACTGGGTCATCTGGCGCGATTCCGGCGACTGGGAACGTTTCGCCACCGTCTGGCACGACGATGGCCATATGATTGCCACCTGGTTCCAGGCCAGCGCGGCGGAGTTCATCGCGGCCTGCCGTCGATCTTTCGACGCGGGTATGGTCGGGGGCCATCTGCTCGGTGGCGCGAGCATTGACGTGAACGGCTCCCGCGCCGTCGCGCAGACGCGAATGCAGATCGTACAGCGCGGAGAAGTCCACGGTGTGGTCGTCGATGTGACTTGCCTTGGCCGCTTCGTGGATGCGCTGGAGAAGCGCGACGAACGCTGGGGCATCGTGCTGCGGCAGCCGGTCTACGATCTCGACCGCATGTCAATGGTAGAACCCGGCGCAACCCTCACGCTCGACCCGCAACTGCTACGCTCCTTTCCCGAAGGGTACCAACATCTCGCCTATCTCCAGACTCAGATGGGTTTCCAGGTCAGCCATGCACTGCCGGGCACACGCGGGCCGGAGATCGAGGCGCTTGGAACTCGCATGCGTCGGTGGCTGGCCGGAGACGCGCCGACCTGCCTGGACAACTGATGTAGGAGGCCCTATGGCCATCGAGCGGCTCACCCCAGACCTGTATGTCATCCGTGGTCTGGTGAATGTCTATGTGTTTGAGACCACCGATGGGCTGGCCGTGCTCGACACCGGGTTTCCGAACAGCGCCCCGAAGATACTGGCAGGCGTGCATGCGCTTGGCCGCCAACCCGGCGATGTGCGGCACATCGTGCTGACGCACGCGCATCCCGATCACATCGGCAGCGCCGCAGCCCTCAAGCGCGCGACGGGCGCGACGGTCTGGGCGCACCCCATCGACGCGCCGATCATCGAGGCGGGGACGGGCTTCCGTCCGGTGACTGCCTCGCCGGGGTTGCGGAACCGTATCCTGACCCGGCTGTTGTTCGGGTTCGTCACCGCCGTCGAACCCACCAGGGTCGATCAGGTGATCGAAGATGGAGACAGCCCACCGTTCCTCCCTGACCTCACGGCCATTCACGCGCCTGGGCATTGCGCAGGGCAGGTCGCCTTCCACTGGCGGCGGCACGGCGGCGTACTCTTTACCGCCGACACCTGCGTGAACCGATCCGGCCCGACGCTGCCGGTTGCTGTTGAGGACTTGGCCGTCGCTCACAAGAGCCTGGCGAAGCTCACCGCGCTCGACTTCGAGATGATGTGTTTCATGCACGGTCGCCCGATTACGTCCGGCGGCGACACGGTTTTTCGGCGGACTACGTTCGCCTGGTAAATGGCGGAAGGACGGCAAACAGATGGCGTGCATCTCGACAGGCCTCATTGTCGGCGGGGGCATTGGCGGTCTCTCGGCGGCGGTCGCGCTGGCCCGCGTCGGCGTGGCGTGTGACGTCGTCGAACTGGCCGAGGCGCCCCTCGGCGCTTCACTGGCGTTTTCGGGCCGGGCGGCGGAGGCGTTGGTCGAACTCGGCGTGTATGCGGAGACGCATCGCACGGGGACGCCATTTGGGCCAGATTCAACCGCTACGTCGATCCGCGACGCCAGCGGGCGCCTAATCAACCCTGGCCCCCGGCGACCCACCTGGCCCGGCGCCGTCGAAGCGGTCGCCGTCTATCGCCCGGTGTTCCTGGATGTGATGGCGGCCGCAGCGCAACATCTTGGCGTCACCATCCGGCAGGGCGTGACGGCGCGAACCATCCAGGATGGCGCCGACGCGGTCAGCGTGACGTTCACCGACGGAGAAACCCGTCGCTATGATCTGCTCGTCGGCGCAGATGGCATCGGCTCCAGTACCCGCACGATGTTGCTCCCCAACGCGCCCCTACCCACCTATGCTGGCCAACTGAGCATCCGTTGGATGGCGCCCGGACCCGCCATCCAGGACGAAGGATGGTATCACGGATCGGTTGGGCGGCTTGGCTTCTACTATCTGCCACAGAACCTGGTCTACGTCCCCGCCGTCATCACGATGCCTGAGTGGCAGCGCATGACGCGCGACGAGCTTTTCGCGTTGTTCACGCGCCTGCTCGACTCTTACACGGCGCCAGCCATCGTCGAGCTACGGAGTCGCCTGACGCCGGACGCGCGCCTGATCGGCAGGCCATTCGAGTGGCTCCTGCTGCCCCAACCGTGGTATCGCGGGCGGGCGCTGCTCATCGGCGATGCGGCGCACGCGACCACCGCCCACATGGGGATGGGCGGCGGCATGGCGCTCGAGGACGCCGCCGTGCTGAGCCAATGCGTGGCGCAGGCGGCGACGCTACCCGAAGCCCTGGGCGCCTTCATGACCCGCCGATTCGAACGTGTGCGGCTGGTCGTCGAGACCAGCGTGAAGCTCTCGCGCCTCGAACAGGAGCACGCGCCGCCGTCGGAGAACCAGGCGCTCCTGACCACGGCGTTCCAGACCCTCGCGCAACCCTACTGATTTCAAGTGTATCCAGCAGTATGCCTTTGAGCAGAAGGTGCTCGAAAAGGAGAGGCGTCAATGGCGCAGCCTATTCCGACATCCAACCTCGATTTGTACAGCGACGAGGTGTTGAACGACCCCTACGAACATTATCGCCGCCTGCGTGAGGCCGGGCCAGCCGTCTGGCTGGAGCTCCACAACGCATGGGTCATGACCCGCTATACTGCGGTCCATGATGCGCTCCGGGACTGGAAGACGTTCTCGTCCGCCGAGGGTGTCGCGCTGAACGATACCCTCAACCTCCCGATGCGGGGCAACACGCTGGCGTCGGATCCACCGCTACATGACCTACTGCGCAACGTGGTAGGCGCCAGCATGACGCCGCAAGCCCTGCGTCCCACCAAAGAGACGATTGATCAGCAAGCCGAGGCGCTCGTCGAGCGGCTGGTGGCGCAGCGCTCGTTTGATGCCGTTACCGACCTGGCCCAGGCGCTGCCCCTCTCCATTGTGCCCGACTTCATCGGGTTGCCCCAGGCAGGGCGCGAGCATATGTTGGAGTGGGCCGAGGCGACCTTCAACGCGATGGGGCCGATGAATGACCGCTGCGCGCAGGCGGTCAAGACCCTGCCCGCTCTCTTTGGCTACGCGGCGCACATCGCCGCGACCGGCGACTTACGACCGGGCAGCTTTGGCGCAGGCGTCATCGAGGCCGAACGCGCGGGCCGGATCACCGCCGCACAGTGTCCGCAATTGTTTACGGCGTACCTTGTGCCGTCCCTGGATACCACCATTAGCGCGGTTGGCAGCGCCATCTGGTTGTTTGGCCGCTTCCCCGACCAATGGGCGAAGGTACGCGAGAACCTGGCGCTGGTCCCAAACGCCTTTGAGGAGGTTCTGCGCCTGGAGTCCCCGATCCAGAGCTTCAGTCGTCTGGCGACGAGCGACTACGAGATCGAGGGGATCACCATTCCAGCAGGATCGCGGGTCGTCATGCTGTTCGCGTCTGCCAATCGCGATGAACGCAAGTGGAGGCAGCCCGACACGTTCGACGGGTAGCGCGCCCCGTGGGGGCATGTGGGCGTGGGTTAAGGGATTGACGTTTTAGCGGGCGCTGGGCGAGCGCGCCGGGGGGGGGAGGCACACCTCACTGCCCTTGCGCGGCGCGTCGAGCGGTTCGAACTGGGGGCCAGCACGCGCAAGCTGAACAACGTCATTCGCAGCCTGCGCACGCTGGCCGTCACGGTGCATGCGACGCCGACACCAGTGGCGTCCCTGTAACCTGCCTGTCTGCCAAACTTACATCAGTCTGGAGGCGCCTGTGTTGGCCAGCATTTGCCTTGCTCAACAGCGCTGTCGCCTCTTCTAACACCTAACATCTGTTTTGAGACCTGTGTCCTGTGCGGCCAAAGAGGAAGAGGACGCAGGTCTGACGCAATAGCCATTACACGCCGAACACTTCTCCTCAGCCCACAGGGCGGGAACAATGGCGACATGACCGCTCTTTAAGGCTCTCACTCTATGTCGCGAACCGTCGTTACCCCGCTTGCACGGGAAGCCGCAGATACGAGGGGCGCGCGCCGCCCGTGTGGATGACGTGTGAGCCACGATTGGCGCCGACGTATTCCTGGATTCCTGGCATCATTGTGCCAAGCAGGTTGCTGGCGCTGATGACGAAGCGAAGCTGTTCGCCTGGGTGGAAGGCAAGTCCGATTGGCAGCAGTTCAATGTCGATCTCAACCACCTCACCCGGTGTGAGCTTCTCGCTACGGTCGAACGTGTGGGCTGGCACGTCGTCGGTCGCCAGCGTCTCATCGAGATGGCGGGCAGAGACGCGCAGACGCCCGTCGGCTCCCTTGTACCGCAGGATCGTCGCTCCGTGATCGGTGACGTCGTGGATCATCGCGCTGTGGTTCGGCGTGGTGAACGCCTGAAGTGGCGTGCCATTCTTGTCGAGCTTCTGCACGAGCACGAACAGGTCCATGTCGTCAGCGCCCTGGGCCTCGACCCAGAGATGGGCCTTCGGGTAGCCGACCAGCACGGTCTCACGGTCGAACTGCGCTATGAACGACACCGCACTGGGATTGGCGCCGACCGTGTAGGTCACTGGCGCCGCATCCGTCGGGGCATCGGTGGTCAGGACGCGCAAACGTCCGTTGAGGTAGTAGTTCGTCGGCGTGACATCATTCGGGGGGAATCGGTCCGCAGCGATATTGATCCGGTCGCCGCCCGCGAGGTCAAGCACGGAGTAGCGAACGCGCGGTGTCTGCTCCCACCCGTTCTCCTCGCCCTTCAGGTAGCGGTCGAAGAAGCGGCGCAGGTCGTCCCGGTTCGTCTCGTCGTAGTAATCAGGCCACTCCTGGCTGTTGTGGATACGCAGCCACTTCTCCTGCGAGGCAATCCGCCGCCAGCCACGGAAGGTTCCCGCCGTGTGAAGCGTGTTCGAATAGCTCGCGACGACATAGGCAGGCACGGTAACCCGGTCGAAATCCGCAACCTTCTGCTCCCACAGGTCGTTGACGAGCGGGTACTGCTCGACCTCCGCCAGGATGTCCTCCTTCCGGCCTTTGCCGAAGAAGCTGCCCTCCTGTAGCTGGCGCGCGAAGCCGGTATCCGGCATCCCGCCCCGCATGACGAGATCGCGGTAGACATCGCTCACACCCTCCCACGGGTTGATGGCGGCGAGATGCGGCGGTTGCTCGGCGGCGGTGAACCACTGCGTGGCCGCTAGGTAGGAGGTTCCGCTCATCGCAACCTTGCCGCTGCACCACTCCTGTTCGGCCAGCCACTCGATGATGTCATAGCCGTCACGACCGTCCTGGCGATCCCAGAGCACACTGTCGCCGTCGGAGTCAACGATGCCGCGGATGTCCGGATTGCAGATCGCGTAGCCGTGCGCGCACCAGTAGGCCGGGTCAGGCCCCTCGAACTTCTCCAGACCGGAGACGACGCGGTTGTTCAGGCCGACTAGGCCAAAGATGCCCAGCACGCTCGGTGAGGTTCCCTGGCCTTTGCCGTAGGGACTGTAGGCCACGATGACGGGCGCCTTCGCCACGCCTACCGGACGGAACACATCGACGTAGACCGTTACCCCGTCGCGCAGTTGAACTGCGATGTCTTTCTCGAACACCACATCAACTGGCAGCGGCTGAAACATGGGCGCAATTTGAAAGCCCGCCTTCAGGGTGCGGACGCCGGGGTCGAATCCAGTCAACACCCCAGTCCTGGCCGCCGGCAGCGGGCTGGATGGCACGTAGATCTTCTTGTCATCGCTCATAGAAAGCCCCTTATCATTTCCGATCCAACGGTTCGTTTTGGCACGTCTATCACTTGCTGTCTCTGGTCTGCGCGGGCAGCACGACGTATTTTGCGTGCGGCGATTTCGCCTGCCCGCGCCACGCCTCAGGAAGTTCTTCGAGCGATACCGTCCTGGCATTCACCACAATCGCGCCCTTCTGTAGGGCCGCCCACAACCACGACAGCGCCGGCTGCTTCTCCTGTAGCGGGGTG
>VFSW01011287.1_pt1 | contig 12572 bp, 9 predicted proteins | sample 5358111 | NCBI WGS metagenome assembly VFSW01 (sample SAMN11554181, study PRJNA540505) | mine drainage metagenome | isolation source: sediment from site ElyBrook_90M | place: USA: Ely Copper Mine, Vershire, VT | collected 2017
GATGATGACCGCGTAGAGGCGGTGTTCGAGGACGTCGGGGGCAGTGAAGCTTTCCCAGAAGGGGCGCGGCCCGAGCGGCCAGCACTCGGGATCGGCACGCATCAGGATGAATATCGAAAGACCGAAGAAGAGGAGCGGCCAGTAGCGCGCCCAGTGCTGGCGCGGCAATCGTGAGACGAGCGCGAGGAGACCGGCGATGAGGACGATGAGTCCGGCCCAGTGGTGGTTGTATTCCGACCAGGCGCGGTCGTTGGCATCGCTGGCGCTGCCGCCGGTGTAGGTGGCTTCGCGCACGGCGACATTGAGCGGCGTGGGTGGGGCGAGTTGCGCGAAGGCCGGCGTGTGGAAGCTGGGCCAGCGCCATTCCATGCGGTCGAGGGCCTGGTGAGCGGTGAGTGTGTCCTGTGGGGTTTCGTCGACCGATGGGGACTGCGCGGTGAGCGAGGCGGCGGCGAGGATGATGGTGAAGCCGAGTCCGATCTCGGTTTCGCCAAAGCGGCGCAGCCGGAAGAGCAGCGGCGCGGGATCGGCGTTGGCGCGGCGCAGGGCAAAGAAGTTCGCAGCGCCGAGGGTGAGGATGAGCGCGGTCAGCACGATCTTGGCGGAGAGCAGGAGACCGTATGAGGTTCCGTAGAATCCCTGCCACGAGCCGGCGTAGAACCAGGAGAGACCGGCGCCGGCGAGGATGAGGATGGCGACGCCGACGATGGCCATGGTGGAGAAGCCTCGGGCCATGCGGCGCGCGAGGGCGGCGTCGGCGGTACGCTTAAGCGCGATGAGGAGGAAGGGCAGGGCGCCGATCCATGCGGCCATGCCGAGATGATGGAGCGCGGTGAGGGCGATGAGGAGAGGGCGATGATCGATGCGCGAAGCGGCGTGGCTGAGGGCGACGGATGCGGCGAGCGCGACGAGGAGCGCGACGATCGAGGGGAAGAGGCGCGCGGTGATCCGCAAAAGAAGAAAGAGCGTGAGCGCGGCGCAGGCGAAGACGGTTCCGGCAAGGAAGAAGGGCTCCGAGGCGATGTCGCGCAGGCCGAGTCCGGCGGTGCCCATCAATTCCGATGCAGTGGTGGCGAGGAGAGCGACTTGCGTGATGGCGAGCGCGAGCGCGAAGCGGGCGGTGATGCGGCGGAGGTGGGTTTGAGTTTCCGGGAGCGCTGGGCGGGTGGCGAAGAGCTGGAAGAAGATTCCGCCGAAGGCCAGCGCTTCGAAGGAGAAGGAGATGGCGCGGAGGATGAGGGAGAGGAGGTCGAAGTCGCGCGCGAGCCAGATCAAAGGGGCACTTCATCGAGTCGCATTAGCGGACGGTGAAGGGGATTTCGCCGCGGGTGATGTGGCCGTCGGTGGAGAGGGCTTGCCAGCGCAGGGTGTAGGTGCCGGGTTTGAGTTGCGCGTGGGCGTCAAGATTGACGTCGTTGCTGTGGCTGTCGAGGGTGAGGCGCTGGGCCTGTCCGCCGGCAGGGACCACGGAGATCATGGAACCCTTCGTCGTGACGCGCGAGTTGAACCTGAGATCGATGGCGATGTTCGGACCTTGCACAGTGGCATTCGCGGCGGGCGTGCTGGAGACGAGGTGGGCGTGCGCCAGCGCCAGACGCGGCGACAAGAGCAACGCGCAGACAGCCAGGGCTGCGATTGACAGGCGTTTGAAAGGCATAGGGTGACAACAGCCTCGCGATGGAAAGGTGCGCGCCCTGGGGTGGGGTGGCGCGGTAGTTCCAAAAATATCACGCGGTGACGGAGGCCGTTATCAGTGAACCAGGCTGGTCCGCGCGGATTCGACGATGAGCAGGAGGCCGATGCAGGCGAGGCCTGCATAGATGATGCGGAGGAAGAGATCGCCATGGAGACGGCGGTTGATCGCGCGGCCGAGGAAGAGTGCGGGGAGCATGACGGGGAGCGACATTAAATAGTCGCGCGTGACGGCGGGGACCCAGAGGCCGGCGAGCCAGTAGCCGGTCATGGCGAGAAGGCTGGCGGGTAAGAAGTAGGCCTGCAACGTTGCGCGAAAATGGCGGGCGCTCCAGCGGCGCATGGTGCCGTAAATCACCAGCGGTGGGCCGTTCATGCCATAGGCTCCGCCGAGCACGCCGGCGGAGAAACCACAGGCGAGAAGCCAGGCGGGACGATCGTTTTCGAGTTGTATCGAAGTTCGACCAAAGAGAGAAAACGCCGCGAAGGCCAGGAGGATCGCGCCGAGAGCGCCTCTGACGATGGACTGATGGTGGCTGGTGAGGAGCAGCAGTCCGCAGGGCAGGCCGGGCAGCGTGGCGAGGAGGAGCCAGCCCGCACTGCTGAAGTGGATCTCGCGCCAGTCCTGCGCAACGACAACACCGGCGATGGTGATGGAGAGCAGCACGGCCAGAGGCGCGGCGACCTGAAGGGGAAGGAATAACGCGAGCAGGGGCACGGCGATGAGCGCTTCGCCGAATCCAAACGCCGAGCGGATGAGCGTGGCGAGGAAGACGATCGGGAGAATGTGGAGCGCTGCGGACTCGATCGTGATCTCCGGTTCCTGCCTGACCTATCGCGAAGCGGCGCGGACGGATTTTCCGCTGATGTCGGCGGCTCGAGCTTCGGCATAGGCGGCGGCACCCATTAAAGCGGCGCGGCTCTCGAGGATGATGTGCACCGGCGTATGGATCAGCACCTCGCTGAGGCGGCCCTTGTCGGTGAAGGCCTGCATGAAGACGCCGCTCTTCATGGTCGTGAGCATTTTGGGCGCGATGCCGCCGCCGATGTACATGCCGCCGGTGGCGAGGACCTTGAGGACCATGTTGCCGGCTTCGGCTCCATAGGATGCGGTGAACATGTCGAGTGCTTTGGCGCAGAGCTCGCTCTTGCCGGCTTCACCGACGTCGCCGATGACGGCGTTGGGATCTTCGGATTCCATGCGCTGGCGCAGCCAGGCGGGTTCTTCCATGCGCTTCTCGTCGCGGAGGAAGGTGTAGATGTTGGTGAGGCCGGGTCCGGAGACGACGCGCTCGAAGCTGACGCGGCCGCTGAATTTCTTCATGAGCCAGGCGAGGAGTTCGATTTCGAGCGGATTGCGTGCAGCGAAATCGCAGTGGCCGCCTTCCGAGGCCATGGGCACGTGGGTCTTGCCGTTCCACACGAGCACGCCTTCGCCGAGGCCGGTGCCGGCGGAGACGAGCGCGCGATTGCCGACGGCGGCGGGGTCGCCCTGGTTCAGGGTGAAGATTTGTTCGGGCGTGAGTTCGGGAATGCCGTAGCCATTGGCTTCGAGATCGTTGATGAGGAAGAGGTGCGTGATGTTGAGACCGGCGGAGAGCTCGCGCGCGTCGAGCACCCAGGGGAGATTGGTAAGGCGGAGTCGTCCGCCGCGGACGGGACCGGGAACGCCGAAGCAGGCCGCGGTGATTTCCGGGTTGGCACTTTCGGCGAGGAAGCGGCGGACAATTTCTTCGAGGCCGCCGAACTCGTGCGCGGGAAAGCGCTCGTCGCGAACGTGAACCAGCTGGCCGTGCTCAAAACTGTACAGCGCGAGGTGAACCTTGGTGCCGCCTACGTCGCCGGCGAGAATCATCTTGCAATCTCCAGGGTTCCGTTGCCGTCCACGCCGGGCGGGGGCAGATGCGCCGCAGCGGCGGTGTCCAGCAGGAACAGCAGCCGCCCGTTTTGCGGCTGGATGAGTTGTGAAGGGAGCGTTTCCGGATCGTACGCACCCAGCAGGACGCGTCCGAGCGGATCGGCTTTGGCCGCGCCGTCGATGAGGAAGAAGGCCTCGCGGGCGGCATTGATGACGGGCCACGTGAGGGTGATGCGCCAGCTCTGCGTCTGCTGCGGAACGTGATTGGCGACGGAGATGCGAATCATCTCGTGGAGAGCGGCGGTGTGCGGGAAGAGCGAGGCGCAGTGGCCGTCGTTGCCCATGCCGAGCTGCAGAACATCGAAGACCGGCCCCTGCGCGCCTTCGAGGCGATAGTGGGCGCGAATGGCGGATTCGTAACGCGCGGCGCCTTCTTCGGGATCGAACTCGCCTTCTATGCGAATGACGTGATCGGCGGGAAGAGGAACTTTGCTGAGCAGAAGGTCGCGGGCGGCGCCGTAGTTGCTGTCTGGATGGTCGGGGGGAACACAGCGCTCGTCGACCCAGAAGATCCAGAGGCGATCCCAGGGGATGGCGGCGCGGTAGGGCTCGTTGGGATCAGCGAGGAGAGCGAAGACCGGTTTGGGGCTGCCTCCACCGGAGATGGCGATGCGGGCGATGCCGCGCGCGGCGACGGCGGACTGGATGCTCTGGACAAAATGCTCTGTGGTGGCGCGGGAGAGCGCGTCCTGCCGATCAAAGACGCGATAGTCGACGTGAATCTTCTTTGGCATTTTTCCTGACGCGCGGTGAGCCGCGTAGCTGCTTGCCCAATGCAAAGGGGCATTCTATCCCCGGGGGGACGATTGCGAAAGCCGAGTGCTAGACCTTCGGAGGAACCTGCACGCTGTTCCAGGTGTGGCCATCGCGGCCGATCAGGTCCTCGCCGCATTCCGGACCCCAGGCGCCTGCAGCGTAGTTGGGGAATGTCTGCGGAACCTTCTTCGCCCAGGCATCGAGGACCGGCGTGTAGAGGGCCCACGTGGTCTCCACGCCGTCGCGGTGGGCGAAGAGGGTAGCGTCGCCGAGCATGGCGTCAAGCAGCAGGCGCTCGTATCCGTTGGCGGAGGATGAGCCGAAGGCGTGCGCGTAATTGAAGTCCATGACGACGGGACAGACGGCCATCTGCGGTCCGGGAACCTTGGCGCCGAAGCGGAGAGAGATGCCTTCGTCGGGCTGGATGCGCATGGTGATCATGTTGGGCGCGATGTCAGTGCAGGGGCCGTACATGTGCGTGCCAAAAAGTAACATCGGCGGTTGCTTGAACTGAACCGTGATCTCGGTGACGCGTTTGGCGAGGCGCTTGCCGGCGCGCAGATAGAACGGAACTCCGGCCCAGCGCCAGTTATCGATCTCGAGGCGGATGGCGGCGTAGGTTTCGGTCTGCGATTTGGGGTCGACGCGATCTTCTTCGCGGTAGCCCTTCACCATCTGGTCGCCGACGATGCCGGGGCCATATTGGCCGCGCACGCAGTCGAAGATGTTGAGGGGCTTGATGGAACTCCAGAGCTTGATCTTCTCGCCACGCACGGCTTCGGCGGCGAAGCTGGCCGGGGGTTCCATGGTGACGAAGGAGAGCAGCTCCATCATGTGGTTCTGGACGACGTCGCGCAGGGCGCCGGCCTTCTCGTAGAAGGGGCCACGGCCTTCGATGCCGATGTCCTCGGCAGCGGTGATCTGGACGTGGTCGACAAAGTTACGGTTCCAGATGGGCTCGAAGATACCGTTGGCGAAGCGGAAGACGAGGACGTTCTGGACGGTTTCTTTGCCGAGGTAGTGATCGATGCGGAAGATCTGGTTTTCGCTGAAGACGGTGTTGACGTCGTCGTTGAGTTCTTTGGCGCTCTCGAGGTCGTGGCCGAAGGGCTTCTCGATAATGGTGCGGACGGTGCCGATCTCGGGCTTCGCCATGCCGTGGGCGCCGAGGCGATGCACGATGTCGGCGAAGTATTCGGGGGCGGTGGCGAGATAGAAGAGGCGATTGCCGCGCGTGCCGAAATCGCGATCGAACTGGCTGAGCATTTCTTTGAGCGACGCGTAGCCCTGGTCATCGTCGAAGTTCATGGCGTGGTAGCTGATCTTCTTCACGAATTCGTCGAGTTTGTCGGCGCTATCTTTCACGCCGCCGAATTCGACGATGCCCTGGCGCATGTCCTGCGCGAAGGAGTCGCCGAGATTGCGGCGCGCCACGCCGACGATGCGGCAGTGAGGGGGGAGAAGGCCTGCCTGTTCCAGATGGAAAAGTGCGGGGAGGAGCTTGCGTTTGGTGAGGTCGCCGGAGGCGCCGAAGATGACGACCACGCCGGGCTCGGGGATGCGCTCATGCACCTGGGAAGCGGCCTGTTTAACGTCCTCCGGAGAGCCTCTGACTTCGGTGGTTGCCATGGATTTTCCCCTTTCGGCGATGCGCGGCGCCCGCGCGTTGGTTATGCGGCCGCTTCTTTTTCGGTCTTGATGGCATGGCCGCCGAACTCATTGCGCATGATGGCGAGCATACGGTCGGTGAAATTGTATTCTTCACGGCTACGAATTCTGCGCAGCAGCGATTCGGTGATGACGGGCGCGGCGACGTTGAGGTTGATGGCTTCGAAGACGGTCCAACGGCCTTCGCCGGAGTCTTCGACGTAAGGCTCGAGGCCTTTGAGTTCGGGATTGCGGGAGAGCGCGTCGGCGGTGAGGTCGAGGAGCCACGAGCGGACGACGCTGCCGTAGCGCCAGATCTGCGCGATCTGCGGGAGGTTGAGATCCATCTCCTCCTTCTTCTCCATGATGGCGAAGCCTTCGGCGAAGGCCTGCATCATGCCGTACTCAATGCCGTTGTGCACCATCTTGACGAAGTGGCCGGAGCCAGCGGGGCCGACGTGTCCCCAGCCTTTGTCTTTGGCGGGGGCGAGGGTTTGGAAGATGGGGAAGAGGCGTTCGACGACGTCGTCATCGCCGCCGATCATCATGCTGTAGCCCTCTTTGAGTCCCCAGACGCCGCCGGAGGTGCCGACGTCGACGAAGTTAAATCCCTGGGGTTTGAGCTCGCTGTAGCGGCGCTGGCTGTCCTGATAATTGGAATTGCCGCCGTCGATGAAGGTGTCGCCCTTCTGCATGAGGAGCTTGAGCTTCGCGATGGTGTCGTCGACGGGCTTGCCCTGGGGAACCATGATCCAGATGGCGCGCGGGGCGGCGAGGTTTTTCACCAGGTCTTCGAGGGAGGAGACGCCGGTTGAGCCTGCGTCATTGAGGCGCTGGACGGCTTCAGCGCTGAAGTCGAAACCGACGACTTTGTGGCCGCCGAGGCGGAGGCGCTCCGCCATGTTGCCGCCCATTCTGCCCAGGCCGATGATGCCGAGTTCCATGATTGCTTCCTCCGCAATGCTGTTGGGGACTGCTGTTTCCGAAACGCTATGCCGGTTGAACTTTCAACCCGTGCAAACGATCCTCGGCGAGAGAGATACCCAAGGCTGCCAATTCGTCCGCAAGCTGCGCGGATCCCTGATAGCGAATGCCGTGGATGCCGAGCGAAACAGCGGCCGCGACGTTCTCCGCACGATCGTCGATGAAGACGGCGTGTTCAGGATCGCGCTCGAGAACATCGAGGGCGATCTGGAAGATTTTGCGATCAGGTTTGCGCAGTCCCAGGTAGCAGGAACTGAAGAAAGCGTCGAACTCATCAAGGAGATTGAATTTCTTCAAGCGGAATTCGTTGAGGGCACGGGCTTCATTGTTGACCGTGGCCAGCACATATTGTTGGGATGCGGAAAGCTGGCGAAGGATTCCGACGCCGCTGTCGGGCAGGAGGGCCGATTGCGCGCGCATGGCCTCGATGAATTCGGCCGGGGTGAAAGTGCGGGGCTCGAAGAAGACGGTCTGGCGCAGGTATTCGTCGACGCCGATCTCGTCTCGTTCCCAAGCCTGATCGATCGCGGCGTGGCGGCGATCGAAGTCGGCCGGGTCGAGGCCGAAGCGGGCGATCGCGGCATCACGCTGCTGGCGATCCCAGCCATTGGTGAGCAGCACGCCGCCAATGTCCCACAGGATGGTGCTGACGCCGTCCATGGCATCTCCAGGATGAAGTTAAGGTGGTGCGCAGGGTTCTGAAGCCTGGGGCCCCGAGCGATTCTACGGTTTTGCTGTTTCCGCTGTGTTACGCGCCTCGATGGCTTTCACTTTATCGAGGCGGCGCCGATAGCGTTCCACCTGGGACTGGAATTTCGCCTGAAGGAACGCAGAGACCAGATCGAAAGCGAGTTCCTGACCGATGATGCGCGCGCCGAGCACGAGGACGTTCATATCGTCGTGCTCGACACCCTGATGGGCGGAGTAGTGATCGTGGCACATGCAGGCGCGGATGCCGCGCATCTTGTTGGCTGCGACGCAAACGCCCACGCCGCTGCCGCAGACGAGGATGCCGCGATCGGCGCGGCCGGCCTGGAGCGCGCGGCCGACGGCCTCGGCGAAATCCGGATAGTCGGAGGGCTCGGCGTTGAAGGCGCCGAGGTCGATGACCTCGTGGCCGAGCCGCTCGAGGTAACCCCGAACGTCCTCTTTGAGGAGATACCCGGCGTGATCTGCCGCAATTGCAAGCTTCATGCTTACTTCCCCGCCAGTGCCGGTTCCGCCTTGCGAGCGCGCTCGACCAGGGCTTTGGCGCGGGCGACGACGTTGTCCGCACCGAAGCCGAGCTTCTCGAGGACGGTGGTTCCCGGGGCCGAGGCTCCGAAGCGATCGAGGCCGATGACCTCACCATGGCGGCCGACGTATTTCCACCAGCCGAGGGTGGCGCCGGCTTCAATGGCGAGCTTGGGAAGGTGGTCGGGGAAGATGGACGCTTTGTAGCTGTCGGACTGCTCTTCAAAGAGGCGGAAGCTGGGCATGGAGACGATGCGGGCGACGATGCCGTCTTTCTTCAGCTGCTCGGCGGCGCGGATGGCGGGCCAGAGTTCGGTGCCGGTGCCGACGATGAGCAGGTCGGGCGAGTCACTTCCCTGCTCCACGATGTAGGCTCCGCGGCGGACGCCTTCGAAGACGCGGTGTTTGACGGGGTCGAGCAGCGGGAGATCCTGGCGCGAGAAGGCCATGAAGGACGGGCCTTTGCGTTCGAGAGCGAGACCCCAGGCGGCGGAGGTTTCGTTGGCGTCGGCGGGACGGAAATCGGTGAGGTGCGGGACGGCGCGCAACATGGTGAGCTGCTCGACGGGCTGGTGCGTGGGGCCATCTTCGCCGAGGCCGACGGAATCGTGGGTGAAGACGAAGATGGAGTGGACCTGCATAAGGGCGGCGAGGCGAATGGCAGGCTTGGCGTAGTCGCTGAAGACGAAGAAGGTGGAGCCGTAGGGGATGACGCCACCGTGCGCGGCCATGCCGTTGACGATGGCACACATGCCGAATTCGCGAACGCCGTAGTAGATGTTTTCGCCGGTGGGATCGAGGTGGAAATTGCCGCTGTCCTTGATGACGGTTTTGGTGGAGGTGGAGAGGTCAGCGGCGCCGCCGATCAGTTCGGGGACGTATTTGGCGAACGCGTTCATGACGGTATAGCCGGCGGTACGTGTGGCGACGGGCTTGCTGTCGGCGGGGAACTGCGGGAGGCTCTGCTGCCAGCCGTCTTTGAGGCGGCCTTCCTGGACGCGTTCGAACTCGGCAGCCTGATCGGGAAAGGCCTTTTTGTAATTGGCGAAGAGGGCGTTCCAGTCCGATTCTTCTTTGGCGCCTTTGTCGACGGCCTGCAGCCAGTTCTTTGCGGCGTCTTCAGGAACGTAGAAGAACTTGTCTTCGGGCCAGCCGAGATTCTTCTTGGTCTGCTTCACGGCATCGACGCCGAGCGCTTCGCCGTGCGCCTTGCTGGTGCCGGCTTTGGGACTGCCATAGCCGATGACGGTGCGCACTGCGATCAGCGAGGGCTTGTCTTTAACGGCCCTGGCGGCGTCGATGGCTTTCGAAATGCCTTCGAGGTCGTTGCCGTCCTGGACGATCTGCACGTGCCAGTGGTAGGCCTCGAATCGCTTGAGCACATCTTCAGTGAACGACAGCTCGGTGGGACCGTCGAGCGAGATGAGGTTGTCGTCGTAGAGGTAGATCAGTTTGCCAAGCCGCAGCGTGCCCGCCAGCGACGCCGCCTCATGGGAGACGCCTTCCATCAGATCGCCGTCGCCGCAAAGCCCGTAGGTATAGTGATCGACGATGTCGAAGCCGGGGCGGTTGTAGACGGCGGCAAGATGCTTCTCGGCGATAGCCATGCCGACACCCATGGCGAAGCCCTGGCCGAGGGGGCCGGTGGTGACTTCGACGCCGTCGGTGTCGCCGTACTCGGGATGGCCGGGGGTTTTCGATCCCCACTGGCGAAACTGCTGCAGATCTTCGATGGACAAGTCGTAGCCGGTGAGGTGCAGCGCGCCGTAGAGCATCGCGGAGGCATGGCCGTTGGAGAGCACGAAGCGATCGCGGTTGGACCATTTCGAATGCTTCGGATTGTGGCGCATGTACTTGTGAAAGAGGAGATAGGCGATAGGCGCGTCGCCGAGCGGCGCTCCGGGATGGCCGCTGTTCGCTTTTTGGACGGCGTCAACGGCAAGAAACCGCAGAGCGTTAATCGACAACTGGTCGAGCTCGTTCATAATTCCTCGTCTCCCCTCTCGGGATTTGCTGCAGGATGGTCGCGGACGATCGGATGGTCAGACTTAATTTTCGCTCTCACGGTTGAGATGACGCAAACGAGGCGCGGGTCTCATGACTCGATGTCGACCTCGAAATTGCGTCCCTCCCAGCGATTTTCGTCCGGCCAGAACAGGGTAAAGGAAAGGGCGCCGGTTTGCGCGGGCTGCGTGGGCAGGTCGGCCCAGGAACCGATATAGCCAAGTTGCGTGCTGTCGAGAACGTGGGTGGTCTTCCAGTTGTCCGAGGACCAGGTGACCTGGAAGCGCGAGGCGGAAGTGATGCGCAGGGTCTTGCCGGCGGGAATGGTACGAATCTGCCGGCGGAGTACCTTGAAGACCTCGACGTGGCTGGGCGGATGGTTGTTGCGGACGTAGCGATCTTCGACGACGGGAATGCGGTCAACGACCTGCTTGTCGTGGGCGGAGCGCAGCAGCTTGAGATATTCGGAGTGGGCCCAGACGAGGGGCATGGCGGAGCCGGCGGGGCCGCCGAAGACGAGGCCGTTGCGGTCGGGCTCATCCCAGATCTGCTCGGGGAGCATGCCGCCGCTGGATGCGAATCGCTCGATGGTCTGGATGAGGCCGTTGACATCGCGGCCGGCGGCGAGCTCGTAGTGGGCGCGCTCGCCGGTGAGGAGCGGCCAGGCGCGGCCTTTGCCGAACCCGAGGAACGGGCCGCCGCCCTCGCGCTGGCCGTAGCCATCGTGGTTGTAGCGGAGCCAGCAGGGGCCCTGTGGCGCGTCGATCCTGAGCACGTGGTCGATGACTTTGATGGAGTCGACGATGAGGTGGTCGTCGGCAGCGCGCACGCCGTAGCGGACCAACTCCAGGAAGCCGGCATCGACGATTTCGCGTGCTTCAAACTCGGCCTTTTCGCCAGGTGGAATGTTGTCGATGTGAACGATCTCGCGGCCGCATTCCTCGTGCGCGTAGGGGTCGCCGCATTCTGGCGGACGGATGCGCATGTAGTGGCGTTTGATTTCGGGATGTAGCACACCGTTGTTGGTGACGGTCCAGTCTTCGAGGTGGCTCTCGATCCAGTCGGCATGCTCTTCGAGGAAGCGGGCGAGCTCGGGCGAATCGTGGGCGCGCGCCATGTCGGCGGCGCAGATGAGTCCGGAGATGACGGCGGCGAGGGTGGAAGGTGAATAACCGGCGGCCTCTTCCCAGCGCTCCTGCTGGGTGACGGGGGCGTAGCGGACGAGGAACCCGGCCGCGCGCTCGACGAAGGGAAAGACGTCGAAGTTGCCGAGCCCATTCTGCTTCCAGAGGCGCCAGGCGAGCATGATGGGGAATGCGACTTCGTCGAGCTGGATGCCGGTCCAGTAGGGCTCGCCGTTAACCCAGAAATTCTGCGAGAAGCCGCCGTCAGGTTTCTGCGTGCAGGCCAGGTAGGCGAGCGCGCGGAGCGCCGTCTCGGTGCGGCCGCAGGCCATGAGCGCGGTGGCGGTCTGGACCATGTCGCGCGTCCATACCAGGTGGTAGCCGCCAAGGTCGTCGTCACCCTTGGCATATCCCCAGGGGATGGAGGCCGAAGCAATGAAGGCGCCGGCAAAGGTCTTGTCTTCGTGCGCCAGCACAACGTTGTGGCTGATCTGGAGCAGCCGTCCGCCGTCGCCGGAGTGACGGGCCATGTGGCGCGGGGTGGCGGCGCGGTGCCACTGGTCAATGAAGCGCGAGAGGTGGCGCTCGAAGGGCTCGGCGAGTGAACCCAGCGTGGAGGCGAGCGCGGCATGATGGCCTTCGCCGAAGCCGATAGCCAGCGTGAAGTCGCGGGTGTGCGCCGCGGGTATTTCGCCCATGATGGCGATGTTGCCGTCGAGCGCGGAGCCGAACTCCCAGTCCATTTTGAAGTTGTTGTGCAGATCCTGCCAGCCGTCGCTGGTGCCCACGTAGCCGCAGCTGGCGCGGCTGAATCCGCCGTTGCAGGCCATGGCGAGGGACATTGCGTCTCTCCAGGCGACGACGACCCGTTTGCCGGCGATATCCATCAGGCGCGCGTTGTTGCCCTTGCCGCCGCCTTCCAAATGCGGCGCGAGCAGCGCGTAGACCTGCAAACGGGGGAGCAGATTCTCATCGCCGTCGATGTTCACATGGATGAGGACTACGGGGTAATGCGGATCGGCGATGATTTCGCGGGTGAGGCAGTAGCGGCCCTCGCGGTCGCGGTTGCGCACCCGGACGCCGAGGGCGTCGGAATCGATGTACTCGAACTCATGGATGAGGTCGCGGCGTTCTTCGTGGAAAAAAGTTTCCCCATCGGTGATGAGGAACTGCATATCGCGAATCTGGGGGCGATCGATGGTAGGGGTGTAGAT
>VFSW01011288.1_pt1 | contig 12570 bp, 12 predicted proteins | sample 5358111 | NCBI WGS metagenome assembly VFSW01 (sample SAMN11554181, study PRJNA540505) | mine drainage metagenome | isolation source: sediment from site ElyBrook_90M | place: USA: Ely Copper Mine, Vershire, VT | collected 2017
CCGGATACGGAACGAAATTGTTTTCGCCGGGGGCCTGGTTGAGGATGAAGGTCAAGGCGTAGGAGTCGGTGTCGTCTGGGGCGATGGCGCTGAACGCGACCGCATAGACGGAGTTCCCGTTGGCGTTGGTCTGTATCTCGCCTCCCACCGGGTCGAGGGTATCCGTCTCAATCTCGCAGCTTTGAGTCGAACAGCCCGGTTGAGGAGCTAGGAAACTGGTCGGCTCCAGCGGGTCGACCGCCTTGTTCGTCGAGAAGGGAGCGCCCGGGATGATACCCAATGTGTCCGCTGCGACTCCGCTGGAATTGGGGGTGAGATCCCATACATCGAGACCCGCCACGTTATCTGGGTGTCTTATCGTAACGCTGGCCAGCAAGATGTCGTCGTTCTGACCCAGATTATCGGATGGGCGAAGATGATAGGGCAGGGCTATCGGAGTGCCAGTCTTAGTGTCGAGCGTGAAAAGTGCGCAGTGTCCCGTATTTGCGCATTGCGAGTCGATTGAAGCTCCGCTCTCGAGCGCGACGAGGCCTATGTCGAACAGTTCGTCGTCGCTCTGGTCGTTACTGCCGCCGCTTGGTTCGCAACTCAGGTCGATGGCTACGCGCCCGTCAACTCCGCGGCTTATTCCCATGATCGGCATGTCGCCAACATAGGGCAGGTATGGCACGCAGGCCGAAATGGCGTGTAGGTAATAGCTGCCGCGTGGGTCTGCAGTCTGAGATGCAGCCACGTACAGATACTCGCCCGGCGTGATTCCATCGTCGGACAACGCGGTGACGATCCAGTGGCCGGTCGTCGCATCGTACGCAATTTGGGTGTCATAAGGCTTCCCGGTCGTGCCGCAGCCTGACAGGCCGGCGCCGCTGCACCAGAACGCACGCTGGGGAATCGTTGAACCCACCTGCAACTGAGTGGTCTTGTCGAAGACATAGAGGCCGCCGTTGGTAAACTGGGCGATGTAATCGCCACTGCCGGCAATGCCCGGGTTCGAATTGGAAACCGCGGCGGCAAGGTCCATCGGATTGACGCCAGGCTCCGGAGACGGAGACGCGGTCGGAGACGCAAGAAACGCGGCGCCCCTGAAGTTGTAGAGCGGCGTTTGCGCCCTTAAGGAACTTGCGGTTATCGCGAGCAGCAGCAGCGCAGGGAGTACGACGAGCCATCGTGATCGCATGAGGCGCCCCTTCTTTGGAGCGCCCCTTCTTTGGAGCGCCCCTTCTTTGGAGCGCCCCTTTCAGATGCTGTCGCTGCCTTATGCTCTCAAATAAATCCTAAAGTCAAGAGCAGTATCGAAACTGATTTCTCGTGGCTAGCGAAATATCTACTTCTTGGGGGTGGGCGGTGCGGCCAGGGCGTCGAGGGCTTCATTGACGAAGTAGCGCTCGTTTGCATCGCGATCATCGAGTTCGGCTTTGCGCCGCCCGACCCAATCCCCGATCGCGATCACCGCCGCCTCGCTCGAATCGCGGATTCCCATCGCGCGCGCAATCTCTTCAAGCTGCGCCGCAAGCGCGTCGGAGATTTCAAGTTCGAGTCGGTTCGAGGCCATCGCGGTTCGCCGTCGATGCCATTTATCGCCGCCGAGCGCCGCGCCGTCAAACCGTGGCGCATATGGTTTTCGTGTCGATGCGCGGGCAGAATAAATGCCCCGTGGCTTCTGATGGCAAGTTAACCGGCGTAATCGTCGAATACCTCGACGGCGCGACCCTGCGCCCGGCCCTGGTCGTTCGCGACAGCAGCGACCGCCTCGGCGTGCGCGATGCGAGCGGCCGCGAGCATCTCGTGGCGCGCCAACTCGTCCTGCTGCGCCATCCGGGAGGCCCCGTCACTTTAGACGCGCTCCGCCCGGCGCTCGATAAGATCGAAAAGGAGCGCGAGCGGCTGCGCACCGAACTCGACCTCGATCTGCTGTGGGACGTGGTCCACGAGCAGGAGCGCGCGTTCAGCGCCGAAGAGCTGGCGGAACTTTTCTTCGGCCAGCGCAGTGCGGCGGGCACGTCGGTGATGCTCGAGGCGCTGCTGCGCGACCGGGTCCATTTCGTGCGGCGCAATCTCGAGTTCGCGCCGCGCGATCGCGAGCAGGTCGAACGGCTGCGCGTGCAGGAGAGCCGGGTCAAAATGCGCAGCGAGGAGGGGCGGCGCACGCGCGAGCTTATCGAAGGGATCGTCGCGGGCGGCCCCGCGCCCGAGGGCGAAGAGGCCGCGCGACTGGCCGCCTCGCTGCTCCGGTATCTCGAAAATCCCTACACGCGTAATCAGAATCTGACCGCGATCCTCGAGCGCACCGTCCTCGAAGTTGACCCGGCCGAGGTCGCTTTCGAGATTCTCGAACGGATGGGTAATGCCCCCGCGGCGCCGCGCTATGCGCTGATCGGCGGACTCCGTACCGAGTTCGGCGCAGACGTTCTTGCCGAGGCGTCGTCGGCCACGGCGCCTGCCGCTCGTCCGACGGGCGCCGAAGTCGCGGCCTTTACGATCGACGACGAGGAGACGGTCGAGATCGACGACGCGCTCGGATGCGAGCGGCTCGCCGGCGGCGCGATACGGGTGTGGATTCATATTGCGCTGGTGGCGGATTTCGTCAGGCGCGCCGGTGCGATCGATATCGAAGCGTCGGCGCGTGCGACCACGGTCTACCTGCCCGAGACCACGATTCGGATGCTCCCGGACGAAATCTCGTGTGGGCGCGCGAGTCTGATCGCCCCCGAGGCGCGGCCGGTGCTCACGACTGAAGTTACGATTGCGCCCGACGGAGCGATCGTGGCGAGCGCCATCTATCCATCGACGATCAGAGTGGCGGGGCGGCTGACCTATGCCGAGGTGGATCGGATGCTCGCGGGCGGCGCCGATGGATCGGCGGGAGCCGGCGCGGCGATCGCGGCGCTCAATGAGACGGCGCTAAGGCTTCGCGAACGCCGCCGGCAGGCCGGGGCGATTCTCTTTCAGCGCCGCGAGCCCAAGGTGCGCGTGCGCGGCAATGAGATCGATATCGAAGTGATTGACGCCAACTCGCCGGCGCGCACGATGGTCGCCGAGCTGATGATCCTGAGCAACAACGCCGCCGCGCGTTTCGCCGCCGACAATCGCGTGCCGCTGATCTATCGTGTGCAGCCGGCCTCGGATAACGCGCTGGTCAAGGCGCGGCTTTCGCTCTATCCCGAGTTCCACGCCGGCCTTGGCCTCGAATGCTATGCGCAGGTCAGCTCGCCGATCCGCCGCTACGCCGACCTGGTGCTGCAACGTCAGATAGTAGCGGCGGCCGTAGGCGACGCGCCCGCCTACAGCTCCGACGAGATGTTGGCGGTGCTGGCGAACTGCGAGAATGCCGATGTGGACGCCAAGAATCTCGAGCGGCGCGCGCGGCGCTTCTGGACGCTGCGCTACCTCGAACGTCATGCGCTCGACCGCACCCTCGAAGCGACCGCGATGCGCGACGGGCAGACCGCCGAACTCGACGACTATGTCGTGCGCGGCGCGATGCATGGTGCGCCCAGCCTTCAGAATCAGACCCGCGTGATGGTGCGGATCGCGCGAATCGATCCCCTGCGCGGCTCGCTCTATCTCGATTACGCGGGACCGCTCGAGGCCGCCGCGCCAAGCCCCGCCTGACCGGCCCGAAGGCGTGAGCCGGTCAGGAGCGCTTGATTCCGATGCCGCCCGGGAATTGTCAGACGCGAAAGCTGTCCTGCTCAAGCCGCCAGCGATCGATCGACTCGACGTTGAAACGCCAATCACTGCCGACCTTGAACGCCGGCAGGCCGCCGCGCTTCAACTGCCGGTAGACGGTCGACGGATGCACCTTCAAATAATCTGATAGCTCCTTGACGGTCAGCACGCGGCTGTTTTCCAGTTTCAATGCCATGATACCTCTCCCCTTGCGTTGCGGGCCCGATTAGCCGGGCATCTCAGGTAATCAGCAAGGGATGTGCCGTAAGCGAGAGAAAGGGGACATGCGCCCAAATGAATGGTGATGCTGCCGATCGTAAGGCCTCAAAGCGGCAAAGGATTGACGGCTGATAATAAAGTGTCCGGCATTGAATCGACGCGATACTTTTTTACCGACGCGTCCTCCGTGGGATTTGCGAATATCAGTTGATGCTCTTTTCACCCGCATAGCCAAGGGACATTCGCTCCGCCGCATGCCCCGGCGGTACGGTTCTCTCAGACCTTGCCGATCAGATCGCGCTCGCATTCGCCGATCAAGCGCTCGATTCCGGCGCGGTCGGCCGCGCGATGGAGCAGGACGAGCCGATGCACTCCCGCCTCGGCGAAGCGCTTGGCCTCGTCGCGATTCACCCGTCCGCGCGGCGTCACGCTGATCTCGATATCCTCGAAGCGCCGGCCGGCCTTGGCGCATGCGGCCCGCACTCCCGCGATACATTTTTTGGTCGCGTCCACGTCGAGCGCGAAACCGTACCATCCGCGGGCCAACCGCGCGGCGCGGCTGTAAGCCTCGGGCGTGTGGCCGCCGAAGACGATCTCGGGATGCGGCTTCTGGACCGGCCGCGGCATCGCATTGACGCCCGCGAAGTTCGCGAAGCGCCCGTGATATTCGGGCTTCTCCATCGTCCACAACGCGATCATCGCGGCGAGAAACTCCTCGCTGCGCGCGCCCTTGTGATCGAATGGCGCGCCGATCGCCTCGAACTCGGGCTTGAGGTAGCCAACCCCGATTCCGAAGATCAGCCGTCCGCCCGAAAGCACGTCGGTCGAGGCGAGTTCCTTGGCCAGCACCACCGGGTTGCGTTGTGGCAGGATTATGATTCCAGTGCCGAGGCGGATGGTCTTGGTGTGGGCGGCGGCGAAGGCGAGCGCGATCAGCGAATCGATAAAGGGCGAGTCGGGCGCCACCGGCGAGGGTGGCACCTGCGGATCGGGGAGCACGATATGCTCGCCTGTCCACAGGCTCTCGAAACCGGCGGATTCGGCCGCGCGGGCGACTGCGGCGGCGGTTGCGGGTTCGGCGCATGGTCCGTGATTGATGCCGAAAAGTGCGATTTTCATGGATCGTCGATTAGCATCAGCGGGCCTCTTCGCGCCATCGCGGAGCGGGTAGTATTCGCGGTGCGATCCGTGCTCCGCTTGCGCTGCGGCTCTGGATCCATGAATGGCGCGGCGGGCGATGGCGAATTGATCGCGCGGCGCGTCCCTTCTAATAATCTCGGATGGTGACGGGTTTGGGAGTGGCACGGCGATGAGATGTCCGCAATGCGGCAATGAGATGGCGGGCGGTGCGGCGTTCTGCGCGCGATGCGGCACGCGACTCTTCACGCCGAAACCCGAGGACAAGCGCGAGTACGCGCTGGTGCGGGTGATGCAATCGTGGTGGCATTTCGCCGGCGCGATCCTGCTCTCGGTGATCCTGGTCGTCGCGGGCTTCGCCGTGCGCTTTGCCCATATCGGTGATTGGCGGCTCAGCGCCGCGCTGATGGCCGCCGGGTTTCTGCGGCTCGGAGTCGCCGCGATCGAACGGCGCAGCGTCTCATGGAGCCTGACTTCGGAGCGGCTGATCGAACGGCGCGGACTTCTGGCCAAGCGCCGGCGCGAGATGGAGCTTGCCGACGTGCGCTCGGTCGAAGTCAACCAGCGCCTGACGCAGCGGATGACCGGGATCGGCACGGTCACCGTTGCCTCGGCGGCGAGCGCCGACTTCGTGGTGCGGCTGAACGATATCGGCGAGCCCGAGAAGGTCGCCGAAACGCTGCGCAAGGCGCGGGTGAAGCGGCTCGCGTAGCGCTCGCGCGTGACGGGACGGCGATGACGAAATATCCGGACCTGCGGCACGAACGGAAGCTCTGGCGCGCCGGCCTCGAAGCGATCGCGGGCGTGGACGAGGCGGGGGTTGGCCCAATGGCGGGTCCGGTGGTCGCGGCCGCGGTGATCTTCGCGCCCGGGATTTTTATCCGCGGGGTCCATGATTCCAAGCAGCTCAAGGCCGAACAGCGCGAGCTGCTTTATCGCGAGATAACCGCGCGCGCGCTCGCATGGCAGGTCGGGATTGCCGAGACCGACGAGATCGATCGGCTCAATATCTACTGGGCGACGCGGGCGGCGGCGCGGCGCGCGCTCGCGGCGCTCGGCGTGGCACCGCAGCACGTGCTGGTCGACGGGCGCGCGATCGAGGGCCTCGCGCATCCGCAGACCGCGATCGTTGGCGGCGACCGCAAGAGCTTCTGTATCGCGGCGGCCTCGATTCTGGCCAAGGTCACGCGCGACCGCATGATGGAGGATTACGAGGCGCGGTTTCCAGGCTACGGTTTCGCCCGCCACAAGGGCTACTGCACGGCCGGCCATGTCGCGGCGCTGCGTGCGCTCGGGCCCACGCCAATCCATCGCAGGTCCTTTGCGCCGGTTGCCGAGGCGTCGCAACTGCGCCTGGAAATCCAGGCCTTAACGTGATCGTGAATCGGGCGCGCGCCTCGCGCGGTCCACAGGAAACGATCGAGTTGCACACAACCTTCGCAGTCCGCTCGATTTGCGATCCTCTCCAGTTGGAATAGAGTTTTCCTTTGGCGCTCTTGCAGGTGAGGCAATAACTTTATGGCTTTGGAGCGTGACAAACATATCGCGGAGCGCGCGCGCCTGACCCTGGGCGAGAGCGAGCAGACCGAACTTTATCGCCGGATGGTGCTGATCCGGCGCTTCGAGGACAAGGTCGCCGAGATGTACTCGCGCGGCAAGATAACCGGCTTCTGCCATCTCTACGCTGGCGAAGAGGGCGTCGCTGTCGGTGCGATCTACGCGCTTTACGACAAGGACTACGTCGTCTCGACCTATCGCGAGCACGGCCATTGCCTGGCCAAGGGCGTGCCGGCGCGGTCGGTGATGGCGGAACTTTACGGCAAGGTGACCGGAAGCTCGCGCGGTCACGGCGGCTCGATGCATCTGTTCGACGCCAACCAGCGCTTCATGGGCGGCTACGCGATCGTCGGCGGCGGATTGCCGCTGGCGGTCGGGCTTGCGCTCTCGGTCAAATACAAATCCGAGCCCGAGGTCGTGTGCTGCTTCTTTGGCGACGGCGCGCTGCCGCAGGGCGCGTTTCACGAAGCGCTCAACATGGCGTCGCTGTGGAAGCTGCCGGTGATCTTTGTCTGCGAGAACAACTTCTACGGCATGGGCACGCTGGTGCAGAACGCGATCTGCCAGGAGGAGCTTTACCGCTTCGCCGAGCCCTACAAGATGCCGGGCGTGCGCGTCGACGGACAGGACGTGCTCGACGTCTATACCGCGGTCACCGAGGCCGCCGCGCGCGCCCGCGAGGGCGAAGGGCCGTCGCTGATCGAGGCGGTGACCTATCGCTACCGCGGCCATTCGATGTCCGATCCGGCCGAGTATCGCTCCAAGCGCGAAGAGCGAATCTGGCAGGAGCGCGATCCAATCAAGAACCTGCGGCGCAAGATGCTGGCCGAGACGCGCGGAGTGGAGGCGAAGCTTGACGCCGTCGACGCCGAGGTTGGCGAGATGATCGAGGATGCGGTGCGCTTCGCCGACGAGAGTCCTGAACCGCCGCTCGACGAGCTCGGCAAGTACGTCTATGCCGAGGAGAGCAACGGAGGCGGATCGCCATGGCGCAAATAACCTATCGCGAGGCGCTCAACCAGGCGCTGCGCGAAGAGCTCGAACGCGACGAGCGCGTTTTCATCATGGGCGAGGAGGTCGGCTATTTCGGCGGCGCCTTCAAGGTGACCGACGGCGTCCGGCCGCTCTCCGCCTAAACGCGGGTGCGCCCCCCCCGTATTACCCCACGCCCTCTGGTGGGGGCGTTAATGGGCGCCGCGATGGGCGGGCTGCGCCCGATCGTCGAGCTGATGACTATCAACTTCGGCCTGCTTGCGATGGATCAGATAGTCAATCACGCGGCCAAGATTCATTACATGTTCGGCGGCAATGCCAAGGTGCCGATCGTGATTCGCGCGCCGCAGGGCGGCGGCCATCAGCTCGGCGCGCAGCACAGCCAGAGTCTCGAAGCATATTTCCTCCATTGTCCGGGGCTGCGGGTCGTCATTCCGGCGACGCCCGCCGACGCCAAGGGTTTGCTCAAGAGCGTGCTTCGCCAGGACGATCCGGTGATCTTCCTCGAGCACGAATCGCTTTACGGCGTGAAGGGCGAAGTTCCGGCCGGCGAGTACCTGGTGCCGCTCGGTCAGGCCAACGTGATGCGCGAGGGCAAGGACGTGACGATCATCTCGTACTCGAAATGCGTCTTCGACGCCTTGCGCGCCGCCGAGGCGCTCGAGAACGAGGGCGTCGACGCCGAAGTGATCGATCTGCGCACGCTCAATCCGCTCGATATCCACACCGTCACCGAGTCGGTGATCAAGACCGGCAAGGCGATCGTCGTTTACGAGGGATGGCGCACGGGCGGGGCCGGCGCGGAAATCGCCGCGCAGATTTACGAGACCGCCTTCGATCATCTGGACGCCCCGGTCGAACGCGTCGCGACGCTCGATACGCCGCTGCCGTACAACAAACGGCTCGAGCATGCCGCGCTGCCGAGCGCCGATCAGATAGTCCGCGCCGTCGAGCGGATCGCCTGACGTGTGCGCGATGCCCCGCTTAACCCGATTGCTGCCGTGCGCCGCGCGCTGGTCGCGGATGATCTGGCTGGCGCACAACCGTCAAAGGAATAACGGAGTCCCGCGATGAGTATCGAACTCGTCATGCCCAAGCTCTCCGACACGATGGAGGAGGGCAAAATCCTGCGCTGGCTCAAACGTCCCGGCGATCAAATCCATCATGGCGACGCGCTCGCCGAAGTCGAGACCGACAAGGCCGACATGGTGATGGAGTCGTTCGAGGAGGGCGTGATGCAGGAAATCCGCCTGCATGAGGGCGAGAGCGCCAAGGTCGGCGCCACAATCGCTATCATGTCGAAGGCCGGCGAGCAGCCCGCGCCGGTGAAATCCGCCGGATCATCGCCGCGCGCGGCCGCGCCGGAGCCGGTGCGATCGATCGAAAGGCCGGCGCGCGATGAGGACGCGGATGAGCGCTCCAACGGCGCGGGCTCGGAAGAGACCCCGCGCGCGGCCGCGCAAGCGAACGCGGCCGAAGCGCCGAGTCCCCGCCGTCTCGCCCGCAACCCGCCGCGGCGGGCGGCTAGGCCGGCCTCGCCGGATGCGGACGCCCGGGCCGATGACGGCGCGATCGAAGATGCGGCTGCCGCCGCCGAGCAGTCCGGGCGGATACATACTTCGAGCGACATCGAAGTATCGGATGACGACCAGCGGCAATTTCATCCGGCGCTCGCCGCCAATCCTTCCGCCGCGCCCACCTCGATTCCCGCGCCGCCCGCCCGCGGCGCCGAGCCCGAGGAGATCGACCCGTCGCATGCGATCGAGCCGCACGATGCGTCCAAGTTCCGCGCCTCGCCGCTTGCACGGCGTGCCGCCGAGGAGGCCGGGATCGATATCTCATCGGTGCGCGGCTCGGGTCCTGACGGCCGAATCACCAAGCGCGACGTCGACAATTTTCTGCGTGAGCAGCAGCTCTTCCGCTTTCGCCGGCTCGTCGCACCCAAGGAAGGCGCGCCTGGCACGCGGCAGGAACTCTCGAAGATGCGCCGCACGATCGCGCTTCGGATGGCCCAATCGAAACGCGAGATTCCGCACTTCTATGTCACCGTCGAGGTCGACATGGAGGAGGCGGTCAAGCTCAAGAGTTCGCTCGAAGTGACCGAAATCTTCGAGGAGGACATCACCTACAACGATATCGTGGTGAAGGCCTGCGCGCTCGCGCTCGCGCGTTATCCGCGAATCAACGCGAGCTTCAAGGACGACGGAATCACGATCCATCCGACGATCAATATCGGCGTCGCCGTGGCGGTCGAGGACGGACTGATCGTTCCGGTTATCCACGGATGCGAACGGCTCACGCTCCCCGAAATCGCCCGCCTGGCGCATCGGCTGGTCGGCAAGGCCGCGCGCGGCGGCTTCACTGGCGAGGAGCTTTCCGGCGCGACCTTCACGATCTCGAACATGGGGATGCTCGACATCGAGCATTTTTCCGCCGTGATCGTGCCGCCGCAGGCCGCCATCCTCGCGGTCAGCTCGATCAAAGAGAAGCCGGTGGTGCGCAAGGGACAGATCGTGGTGGGCCGCACCATGATGGTGACGGTGTCGTGCGACCATCGGATCGTCGACGGCGTGGTCGCCGGCCGCTTCCTCCAGGAGTTGAAGCGCTTTTTGGAAAATCCCGCGAGCCTGCTGGTTTAGCGCCGGCTCGTAATCGAACGCAAAGTGTCAACGGAGAATCCGAACATGGCCAACTCACGATACGACCTCGCCGTGATCGGAGCGGGCATCGGCGGCTACGTCGCCGCGATCCGCGCGAGCCAGCTCAAGATGCGCGTGGCGATCGTCGAGCGTGACCAAATCGGCGGCGTGTGCCTCAACTGGGGATGCATCCCGTCCAAAGCGCTGCTCAACTCCGCAGAAACGATCGAGTCGATCCGCAACGCCGCGAAGGAGCACGGAATCGAAGTCGGCGACGTGCGGGTCGATTTTCCGCGCGTGATCCGCCGCAGCCGCGAGGCCGCCGAGAAACTCAGCAAGGGCGTGCGCTTTCTGCTGCGCAAAAACAAGATCGATCTGTTCGAGGCGGCCGGCTCGATCGCGGGGCCTAACACCGTGGCGCTCGGGCCCAACGCCCGCGGCGCCCAGCCGCCCGCCGAGGCGCTCGAGGCCGCGCGGATTCTGATCGCGACCGGCTCGGGCGAGCGCCTGTTCGCCGGGATGCGCGTCGGCGACGGCGTGATGACCAGCCGCGAAGCACTCGCCAACGATCGCCTCCCCGAGAGCATCGTCATCATCGGCGCCGGCGCGATCGGAATCGAGTTCGCCTATTTCTACCAGGCCTTCGGCGTCAAGGTGACGATGGTCGAACTCGAAAAGCAGATGCTGCCCGGCTTCGACGCCGAGGTTGCCGAGGAGCTGCGCAAGTCATTCATCAAGCGCGGCGTCGCCGTGATGCTCGGTCATGGCTACAAGTCGATGGAGCGCCGCGGCGCAATGTGGCGCGTCGTACTCGAGGCCGAAAGCGCACCGAAGACGGTTGACGCCGAAATGGTTCTGGTCGCGGTTGGCCGCAGCGCAATCAGCGCCGGGGTTGGCCTCGACCACGTCGGCATCAAGGTTGACCGCGCGGGCTTCATCCCGGTTGACGATTCGTTTCGCACCGCATGCCCCAGCGTCTATGCGATCGGCGACGTCGTGCGGCCGCCGCTGCTCGCGCACAAGGCCTCGGCCGAAGGCGTCGCGGCGGTCGAAATCATGGCCGGCGTGCGCGAACCAGGCTTCGATCTGCTCGCGGTCCCCGGGTGTATCTACTGCGAGCCCGAGGTCGCAACGGTCGGCCTTACCGAGGCGCAGGCGCGCGAACGCGGAATCGAGGTCAAGGTCGGCCGGATTCCGTTCCGCGCGATCGGCAAGGCGGTCGCCGTGAATCAGACCGAAGGCTTCGTCAAAATCGTCGCAAGCAAGGAGTACAGCGAAGTTCTCGGATGCCAGATAATCGGCCATCACGCGACCGAGCTAATCTCCGAGATCGTGCTGGGCCGCAAGCTCGAAACCACCACCGCCGAAATCGGCCGCGCGATTCATCCCCATCCGACGCTGTCCGAAGCGCTGATGGAAGCGGCGCTCGCCGCCGAGGGCGAGTCGATTAATTTCTAGTCCGATGGATGCCGCCGCGCCGAAAATTCTCCGGGTTGCCTCGCCGGGACTCACCGATTACGAAGCTGGGCTGCGGATTCAGGAGACGCTCGCCGCCGCCCGTATCGGCGGCGCGATTCGCGATGACGTAATGATTCTCGTCGAGCATCCGCACGTCTTTACGCTCGGCCGCGGCGCCGACGCTCGCTATTTGCACGCCCCTGTTCCGGGCGTTCCGGTCCATCGCGTATCGCGCGGCGGGCAGGTGACCTACCACGGTCCCGGTCAACTGGTCGGCTATCCGATTGTCAAACTCGAAGGACGCGATCGCGACGTGCACGCTTATCTGCGCCGAATCGAAACCGTGATTATCACGGCGCTCGCGAGCTTTGGAATCACCAGCGAAACGCGCGATGGCCTGACCGGCGTATGGACCGGCGGTCGCAAGATCGCGTCGATTGGCGTGGGTATCCGGCGCTGGGTCACGATGCATGGGTTCGCGGTCAACATCTGTCCCGATTTAAGCTTTTTCCACGCGATCGTTCCGTGCGGGATCGCCGGATGCGAGGTGACTTCGATGACCGCGCTTGGACGTGGCGAAGTCAGCGTCGCGGCGTTTGGCGCGGCGATCGTTTCGGCCTTCGCCGAGATTTTCGGCTATGACGGCGCGGCGCGGATCGAACTCGCGGATTTGACCGCGATTGCCGGCGCGCCGTCCGGCGTTTCCGCATTTGGTAATGAGTTATGATTGAACGCAGGCATCCGGAATGGATCAAAGTGCGCGCGCCGGCCTCGCCCGAATATTTCCGCACGCGCGCGATTCTCGGCGAACTCAGGCTTCACACCGTATGCCAGGAGGCCTGCTGTCCGAATATCGGCGAATGTTTTTCGCATCGCACGGCCACCTTCATGCTGATGG
>VFSW01011289.1_pt1 | contig 12569 bp, 14 predicted proteins | sample 5358111 | NCBI WGS metagenome assembly VFSW01 (sample SAMN11554181, study PRJNA540505) | mine drainage metagenome | isolation source: sediment from site ElyBrook_90M | place: USA: Ely Copper Mine, Vershire, VT | collected 2017
GCGTCTTCAAGGTCCCGCTTCGCGTCGCGCAGTTGGTTGCGTGCGTTCGCGCTTTCGGCCTGGAGTTGCCGCATTGGTCAGCCGATAGCCATTCCCGCCCCTTGTCTGTGATTTCAACCCCGGACCAGCGGGACCAGCGGCCATAACAGCAGACGACAAGCCCACGGTCATCGAGGCGCTGGCATGCTCGGCTGACGCTGACCTGGGCGCTGTGGAGGCGCAGGGCTCGAACCTGGCGCGCCTGCCTGTCCGGCTATAGTGTCGCATGAAACAGCATTCATTGCAACGGGATTTTAGCGGGCGTCGAGAACGTCAGAGTACGGGTACTTGAGAGCCCATCGCCGTTGTGACTCGGGCTCGGGGAAACAGATATTGGGCACGGCGACGGTGGTACGGTTCAGTTTGCAGATCGGCTCCCAGCCGCGCCGCAAGCGAACCTCTTTCATGCCGCGCAGGGTTTCCTTGTTCCACTCCTTGATACCCTGAGCGGTCAAGCATGCTTCCCGACAAGCCGTGTAGAAAGCGAGCTTGTCTTGTGCTTCGTCCTGGGCAATGCGCAGGCGCTCGCAATATGCGGCGTCATCGGCATAGCTGGCCAGCTTGCGCCCGATGTCCCGGAGCTGCGTTTCCTGATCCTTGATCCGCCGGCCAAGGAAAGCCGGGTCGCGATACTGGGTGCCGTCTGCCGTCGCCTGCGCGGCGGCCGCGCGGCGCTGGTAATGCTCCCGGCGGTCCATCGCCTCGCAACCCTTCCGCATGTCGTTGTCTGCCCGGTCAATCAAGGCGAGATGGCGCCGCGCCGAATGATGGCCCAGCTTGACGGGCTCTCCTCCCATGCCACGCAGGGTTTCGATATTCTGCGAATTGAAGCGCTGGGTTGCTTCGCTGCTCGCCTCGGCGGCGCGGTCGGTCATACGGTCGGCCCGGTCGGCGGCCCGCTCCTGCTGCGCCTCCACGCGCTCAGCGAACGCCAGGCGCTCGCCTTCCTCGCCGCGATCTTCAAAGCCGAGGCTGGCAAGGATGTCGCGCAGGAAGATTAGCGCACGGTCGCGCTTGCCGCGGCTAATCCAGCAACCGCGCGAGCTGGACCAAAGGCAATTGCGCTTGATTGTGTCCCGGTCGGCATCGGGCAGAGATAGCCAGTCGGCTTTCCCGCCCGTGCGAATCAGTAGCTTGTCGGTTTCCAGGTCATGCACGAATGAGCGCATAGCGCGTGCTCCTTTTGTGGTGTCGGTCCGGTCGCCACAATCGCCCCGTGTTCCGCGCGGGGCGTCAGTGGGGACCGCAACCCTAGTCCATGCCTCTCGCCTTGGCGACGGCATCGCGAGCCGCGACGACGCGCTTGGCGTCACAATCGACGTTGCCGCCGATTTGGTTGCTCATAATCGCCTCCAAAGCGGCCAGCAAATCAGGTGCAGCAACGGTCAAGCGTGCGTTGGCGAGCAACTCAGCGTCCGTGCGGCAACGTGCCGTAATGCCGCCGTGGGTGGGATGGCCGCGAGTCTCGAAGAAACAGACTTCCGGCTTTTCTCCGTCGCGCGTCGGTGTGCAGATAACGGCGTGGACATGATGCCGCGTGTCAACGGTCCACGGTGCGGGAGTGTGCATAGCGGTTCCTTTCGGTTGATCGGCGCCGGCCAGTCCGGCGCCTGCCAGCTGATAGGCTCCTGGTCGCGGAATGCGGCCCGGTCGCCTGTATCGCCCCGCTGTGCTGTCGCGGGGCGTTGCAGGCGATCGCAGCTCTAGTCCTCGTCGCACAGATCGCGGCTATCCCAAGCGCGGGCGCAGTCGCGCCTACCGCACATCGGGCAGGTGCGACCATGCGGAGCGGTGACGCCGGCCCGGTAGCTGTCGCCGTTGCCGATCCGATTGCCGTAGCTGTCGGTGCCACGGCTGGACCCGCGCTCCTCGATCGAGCACAGCGAGACGCCGGAGCCCTGCCAGATCACCTTGCCGACTGTCTCGGTTTTCGTTTTGCCGGCCTTGGTGGTGACGGTCACGGACTGACCGGGAGAGACAGAGCCCTCAACCCGCACGCCCCAGGAGCCGTTTCGCAGTTTCGAGTAAGTCGCCATTGTCGTTTTCCTTTCGTGTTTTCGTGTCTCACAACAAGATACATCGTCGCATGAATCGGAGTTGATTGCAAGACTAATCCGGTGCGAAACCCGGAATTTAGCCGAAATAGTTCAGCGGGCGAGCGGCGTTGCGCTCAAGACAGCTCGATTGACGTTCCGCACGCAGCCGGCACTAATCCAACGAGCGAAACGAATCGAGCGATAGTAGGCGTACCAGCGAGCTTGCGGCGTGTCGGTGAGGCGACGGCGGTTAGAAACATCACCTTGTTTACGCATGACGCACCACCTTTCGGACGCGCCCCGTAATCGAAATGCCCCGGTCGATCCAAGCCCCGTTGCGGATGCGACGGATGATGTAGCACGCGTCGGAGGCGATTCGGGAAGTCCCGCGGACACAAGCGAAAGCGAGAATCGTCATGACCAGGCTCCTTTCAGGTTTCGTTGTCATCTCCAACGGATATCATCATCTCATGAAACGGGATTGATTGCAATATGAATATCGGCGAATGCGACGGAATTATTTAGGGTTGCGGGAAATTGGCAGGCGAAGGCTATAGGAGAGTAGGATTTGCGTCGGAAGCGAGATTGTCCGCGAGTGCCCAAACCGCACAGCAGAAAAAAATGGACAAGCAACGCAAACGTTTTCTGGCGCAACTCGCTGAGTGCGGGATAGTAAAACTCGCAGCAGAAAACGCGAACATCCCGAGGCGAACGATTTACGATTGGCGCTCGTCTGACCCGGAGTTCAAGGCGGAATGGGATCGCGTGCTAGAGAGCGAGGGTGCTGACGGGCTGGAAGACGAAGCGCGGCGGCGGGCGTTTGCAGGGTCGGACGTACTGTTGATTTTTTTGCTGAAGGGTGCGCGTCCGTGGAAATACAAGGAACGGGTCGCGAACGAGCACAGCGGGCCGGACGGGTCACCGATCCGGACGCTAGCTGTCGGGGCACTGGAGCGGTATGGAAGTATCCTCGACCGAATTGCGGGAGTGCCTGGGGGAGATGCTACGGGCAACGGTGCTAGCGAATCGCTACATCCCCCAGGAGCCAACGGAACGGCAAACGGAGTTCGTCCTGACCTTTGACCGCGAAGTCCTTTACGGAGGCGCGGCTGGCGGTGGGAAGTCTAGCGCTGTGCTGATGGCAGCGCTCATGTTCGCCGACGTGCCTGGCTATTCATCTCTCATCCTTCGCCGCACTTACGCTGATCTCGCTTTGCCTGGCGCGCTCATGGACAGGGCGGCCGACTGGCTAGGGCGCACGCCGGCGCGGTGGAACGGGACAGAGAAGCGCTGGTCATTCCCTTCTGGGGCCTCGCTGAGCTTTGGCTATCTTGAATCGGCGCGGGACAAATACCGCTATCAGTCGGCGGAATTCCAGTTCATCGGTGTTGACGAGCTAACCCAGTTCGAAGAAGAGCCTTACCGCTACATGTTCTCGCGCTTGCGGCGGCTGGACCAATCACCAGTGCCGCTGCGCATGCGAGCTGGGAGCAACCCCGGCGGTGTCGGGCACGAATGGGTAAAGCAACGATTTTTGACTGGAGAACGGCGGTTTGTGGCGGCCCGGCTGGACGATAACCCACACCTGGACCGCGCCGACTACGTGCGCTCGCTGGCTGAGCTGGACCCGATCACACGGGCGCAGCTTCTGGCTGGCGATTGGGACGCGTACATCTCGGGACGGTTCAAAGCACACTGGCTGCGCTACTTCCGAAAAGATCGTGGCTTTTGGCGGTTCGATGATTGGCTGTACACCCCGGAGCAGCTCAGCGGCTTCTTTTTGACGGTCGATAACGCGGCGACAACGCCGAACAAGGCGAACAAAGACCCGGATTACACCGTGGTGAGCGCGTGGGGCCGCAACCCGCAAGGGCACCTGCTTTGGCTAGGATGCGTCCGCGACAGGATTGAGGCTCCTGACATCCCAGCGCTCATGGCGCGGCTCTATCGACGCTACAGGGCCGGGAAAGCCTATGTCGGCGCGAACGGCATGGAAAAGGGGGTTGTGCAGCTTGCCAAGCGCTACGACATGGGCAAGGGCGCGCGCATGAACGTCATTGGAGTGCCGGCGACGCGGAACAAGCTGGACAGCGCGGTATGGGCGCAGAACCTGGCCGAGGCGGGCCGGCTCTGGCTGCCGGACGATGATCCGGAGTTCCCGCTCGACGACGTAAAGGCGGAAGTGCTGCGCTTCACTGGCGACGAAAAGAAAGACGCGCACGATGACATCTGCGATAGCCTGTTCCTGGCGGCTCGCATGATTGCGGGGGGCGAGCATGCCAAAGTCACGAACGGCAGGCGCGGCGGAGTGGTCCGGAAGGGGTTGGCGATCAATCTCAGGGGATGACACGGAATAAGTTGAACCCCCCCGGTTCAACTGATTCGCAAAATTCATGGGAGAGTGAAACATGGGCTTTTTGAGCGCGACGAACGTAGGCGGGGCGACGCCGGGCAAGTATGTAGCGGCGGCCGCGGCGAACCAGGACAGCCAGGTCATCAAGGCGAGCGCGGGGCAGTTGTACGGGCTACAGCTCTCTAACGTGGCGGTGGCGATCCGGTACGTGAAGCTGTACAACAAGGCAACGGCGCCGACCAGCGCAGATGTGCCGGTGATGGTGATAGCGCTTCCGGCGAGCAGCGACTGGCCGCTGTCGTTGCCGATGGTTGGGGTGGCGTTCTCGGCTGGGATCGCGTTTCGCATCACAACGGGGATCGCGGACAACGACACGGGGGCGGCGACGGCGGGGGATGTGGTGGTGAACTGGCAATCGGCGTGAGCAAACCTGCGCGTGTTGCGCAGGTTTCGGAAACCGCAAATCTCCAATGACGCAGGATCAAACCGCTTTGTCTCTGGCGAAGCCGAGGCGTCCAAAGTATTCGATGAAGCGCTTGCCGACATCGAAACGCTGGTCGGCCTGATGAGGAGTGGTATCGCAAAGAAGCTCGCGGCAAGGGGCACGCGGCTGGTGTCTTGAAGGTCGCTAACGTGGTCTTCGATTGGACAGGGCGCATTGATGCGATGGAGCAGCGTCTAGACGCGATTGAGCAGACGCAGGCTAAATAGCCCCGAGTCCCTTGAGAAGATGGCGGAAGTAATCTGGCAGCGACAGATCGGCGCGTTTCGCTTCTCCGGCCGCCTTCTGCAACTCGTCATCGGTGAGGGACACGGTAACGGGCCGCGTTCGCTCCTCGCGCAGTGTCTCGTCTTCCCGAACAGCGGACTTGGCCAACTCGCCGATGTGAATCTCCCCTCCCCTCTTCACGACCGCCACGCCGCGATCCGGATCGTAGACCACTTTCCCCGCTGGCTGCTTCGCTGGCGGGGGTGTCAGCTTCGGGAGCAATGACGCGCGGTGCTCGTCGATGGTCCGGATTGCTCCGTCGCGAAACACTTGCCTGATCGCTGGCCCATTCAGCGTCGTTGGATCGACTTCAATGGGTCCGCTCGCGGTCAGCAGCTTCACAGTCGCGCCATCGGCGAGCTTCTTCTGTTCCGAAAGCGGAATGTCTGACACAGCGTCCATAAGCGCCGGGTGCTCAAGAAACCTCGCCGCCGCTTCGGGCAGGACTTTACCCTCGCTCACCAGCGGAAGCGTGCGGCGAAGGATGGGGCGGCATTTGATTCGGCTGATGGAGATGCCCATTGCACCAAGAACGCCGACGATACGGGCCGCTGTGCAGATGCTTCGTGCGATGTCGTTGAAGCATTCTTCAAGGAACTCGACCAATTGCTCGGGCGGCAGCTTGGCCAGTTCGGTTTCGCTGATATCGTGGACGTTATGCAGTGTCAGCGTTGCGGTGCTCATTCAGTAGCTCCTTTGCTTGACGGATGAAGGACGAAAGGTCGAGTTGCACGATGCGCTGCTTCTTGTATCGCCTGCGATAAGCCCTGCACTTAGCACTACGCTCATATGCGTTTGCACGAACTCTACATCCTGGACGTTGTCGACTATTTCTGGAAGATTCTTTATAGCTTTCGGAGGATTGGTAGTTTTTTAGATGTGTCTTAAAGCACTCTGGTTTGCGTGAACGCGAACAGATGATTTGCGTAGAACGATATGGTTCAAAAATACCACCACATATCAAACACCGCTTCGTGCAGATTATTCTTCTGGACTTTCTCCTGGCAGCCATGCGAGCCCTGCGCCTAGCGGCTACTTCTGGCCGTTGCGAGTAGGATTTTTTGGTGAGCCGACATTTTGGCGAACGATGGTAGTAGTCGTGGTAGTAGCGCTTGTACCAAGACCTTTTGTAAGTTTTTCTACATTCAGACGAGCACGCGATTTGGCGATAATGCGGCTTGAATTTCTTCCCGCACACCACGCAAGTCTTCGTGACAGGCATCTCTTGAAGTGCCTCCCGCTGAGAAGGGCCAACCCCGCCCGCTTCTCAGTTCGGAACGGGGAGGCCCAGAAGTCGCCGTTTATCTTACGAAGGATGCTGTCGAAGTGCCAGAGGACTTAGCTGCCGTTGGTGACAGCGAGATTGACGTGCGCTCCGGTATCGATGACCCCGCCCGTGGTCTCGATGAGCTGAAGCGTGTAGGACGCAACGGCTTTGAGCCGGTTCAGGAACGAGCCTGAGCCGTAGATTTTGACCGGGTTCGTGATCGTCTTGCTGCGCGGGTCTTGCGCAAAATCCAGACGACCAGCCCCTGAGATAATCGTGTTGCCACCGAGAGCGCCGGTGGTGTTATAGACGACGGTGCCGCCGCGGATGGTGAGCTGCGCGACGGCGCCGATGCCGTTGATGACGGTGACGCCGGCGAGCTGGGTGAGGCTTGTGCCGATGGCGGAGTTCAGGACAAGTTGCCCGCTGAGCTTCGTGATGGTCGCGAGGGTGCAGCCCTCGCCACAGAAGACCTGCGCGTCCCCAACGCCGCCGTCCTTCTCGCCGACCGTGAGGCCGCCGGTGGCATTGAAGGCCTCACCCCCGAAGTAGTCGAGCCCGACCTGCCCGCGGCTGATGATGAAGACATTCGAGGCGGACGTGCCTTTGAGGAGAACGGCGCGGATATTCGGTTCGAGGCCGGAGCCGGAGCCTTCGACGTTCACGGTGGAGGCGACGGAGCCGAGGTTAATCTTCACGCGCTGGGTCTGGTCGGAGCGGATGCCGAGGATGGTGGCGCCGATACGGAGGTAGTCGTCACGGTATTCGGCATAGGCGGAGGCGTCGTTGTTGGTTTGGGACAGGCCGATGGTGGCATTGCTGGAGCGGAAGCGGAGTTCGGCCAGTGTGACGGCGCTTTGGTTGAGCCCGTAGAGGATATCCTGGTCGTTCTTGTCGATGATGACGGTATCGCCATTGACGGGGACGGTGCCGGTGGACCAGTTGCCGGTGGAGGACCAATCGTTCGGGCCGGCGTTGGGGACGGAGTTGGAGCCGGTGGAGGACGCGGCACCGCCGATGGTGCCGGCGGCGCTGGTGGTGGAGATGGTAGCGGGGCCAAACGACTTGCCGGGGGACTTGGCGGTAAGGGTGAAAGTCGAGGCGGAGGGATTGGCGGCGGTCAGCTCGGCGAGTTCGGGGTAGAGGGTGGCGTCAAGCAAGCCGAAGTTGGTGACGAGGGTAGCGAGGAAGGTGGCGATGGTGGCGGAGCCGGTGGTGAAGGTATAGGACTTGAAGCCGACGGTGATGGTGATGGCATCGACGTTGGTCCATGTCCCGGAGAAGGTATAGAGCTGGACTTGTGCTTGCGGGGCAGCGCCGCCGACCCAGACCACTGTCGCCATACGTGGGGCTCCTGGTAGGAGCCGCCACCGTACCTTTTTCGCGTGTGCGCGGGCAAATCGAGCGCCGATTTGCTTTTGCGTTCGGTCTTTTGCTTTCATTTCTCCATGACATTTTGGAAGGAAATCCTTCGACCGGGCCGCTGGACTCTTCGCAACGGGTCGCACTTCGATTGTTCCCCTTCGGATTTGACTTTCTACTGTGACCGGCTCAACGAGATGACGAGGGCGGACTTACTGGTCCCGTCGTGTTGGGAGCATCAACCGCGTGCGGTGCCGATGAGTGCGGCGGACTGGCACGATCTTCACACGGACGTTGCCAAGCACACGATCGCGCATTTGAAGGGCGCCGAGGTTCGCGGTGGGGTGTTGGGCGTCCTGATGGACGTGACCGATCCTGCCGATTTGAAACAGCTTGCCAAAACAGGTTATGTTTCGCCGTACATCGACTGGGACTACACGGACCCGCGGGGGCATCTGTGGCCTGGGCCGAGCATCCTGCACGTCGCGGTGACGCCGGTGCCGATCCAGATCGAGCAAGAGCCTTTCGAGGGCACTGACGGCGCTTTCCTATCGTCGGTGGCGCAGTGGCAGAAGAGCCCAAAGAAGAAGCGTCAGCCGGTGTTTCTTTCGGGCGCCCGTCTTCAACCGATTTCACTGGGGTCGAACATGGCCGACGACAAGAAACACAAGAAGCCGGAGACCGAGGAAGAAATCGTTGTTGACGAAGAGACGACTCCCGAGCCAACCCCGGAGCCCGAACCACCGATTCCCGAGCCGCCCGCACTGGCGCCACCGCCGGCGCAGGTGAGCATGGAGATGAAGAAGCTGCTGCTCTGCCTGGCGGAGCAGGGCCTGGTGTTGGGGCAGGACACGACGATTGAAACCCTTCCGGGCCGGCTCTTGGTGGCGTGCGAGACGAAGCGCGCTGTCGAGGCGATGGCCGAGGAGAAGGAAAGGGAGCAAGAACCCGAGGAGGAGCAGATGCCTCAAGAGGAACCGCTAACCGCGAATCCGCCGGTGATGATGAGCCAGGCGGACATCGACCAACTCAAGGCGGAGCGCGACCGCTACAAGGAGACGGCGATCAACGTGCAGCGGCATACCCTGCGCGCCCGCATCGCGAAGATCGGCAAGAAGCTCGGCGCGGAGATCGAGCAGGACCTGACCGCCAAGCTTCTGTCCGCCGCCGTGGCGCTGAGTGCCGCGGGCGAGCTGGAGCCGTCCCCGCTGTTGGCGGAAATCGAGGCCTACGAGAAGGTCTTGACCAACCCGAACCTGAAGGGCGTGACGCTTTCGGGCAAGCCGAAGGTGGCAGGGCCGCACGATGGCAACGGCGGCAAGCCGAAGGCCGCGGGGGTGGATGTGGACGTGGTGAACCGCCTCTCGGGCGGGCGTTATGACACGTATCGCGAGGGGCTGAAGAATGGCCAGTAAGACGTTGACACCACCGCAGTCACCGCCGAGTGCGCAGGCGCTGATCGACCATTTGAGCGCCACGGGGACGAGTCCGGAGCGGGTCGAGATTGCGAAGGCGTTCCTGACGACGAATCCCGACAGCAGCGCGGAGGACGTGTACCGTCATCTCGAAAGCGTTGGGGTGAAGGAAGGCACGCTCCGCAAGGCGGGGCGCTTTGTCTTCGGCAAGTGGTTCGAGCCGGAGAGCGCCGTGATTCAGGCTCCGGAAGAGGAGCTGACGAAGGCGCGAGAGCGGGCGGAGAATGTGACGCAGGAGCTGGCCGAGAAACGGGCGCTCGTGCTGTCGCAGGATCGGCAGATCGAGAACCTGGAGCGCAAAATCGTTGACCTCACGGGGCAGGTGGACATCCTGCAACGAAAGCTGAACGTACCCACCAAGCCGGCCCCGGCCGGGATTTCCAAAGAGGGTTGATCCATGACGTACTTTTGGGGGCTTCCCGGCATCGGCACGGCGCGTACGGCCTCGCACCGCTCGATTTTCCTCCAGCGCTCCGAGAACTTCCTGGCGCAAGGCCGCTGGATCGACGGCACGAAGAGCCGCGACCCTGGCAACGTCGGCGACCCGCAGGTGCTCCGCGCCGGGCTCATCATGGGCAAGATCACCTCGGGCGGTCTCTATGCCCCGACCATCCTTGGCGTGACCTCTGGCGCTTATACGTCCGGCGGCACGACGCTCACGGTCAGCGCCGCGCAGGCGGTCGAGATTGCCCGGCGTATTGGCTCGTCTGGGACGGCCACGCTCAAAGCCGTTGGCCCACCCACTGCGGCCGGGACGGTGGCGGCGACTGCTGTCACCTTCTCGGCGGTGAACCAGACCACGGGCGCCCTCACGGTCACGTCTTTGGGCGTGGACAAGGTGGCGGGGACGTTCATCACCGCCGCGGACGGCTCTGAGACCCCGCTGAGCTTCATTCCCGACTGGGATTATGGCGTTCGCGTCACGGACATCGACGGCACGAGCCTGGCCACGGTCGATTTCCCGAAGCTGCCGGTGTCGGGCATCATCGATTCGAGCCAGTTCATCAACTGGCCGTCCGACACCAGCCTGCGGGCCTGGATCGTGGCGAACCTCAACGCAGCGTTCGGTGGTCAATTCATTTTTGACCATCCGTTCTGAGGGTATATTGACAATCGCTCCGGTATGTGGACAATTAGGTCAGGCAGACCAATTTCCACCCTCATGGAGCGATTGCAATGGACACAAAAAGGTGTTTTCGGTGCGGCCAAACCAAGGTGCTCTCTGACTACTACCGGAATCGGTCAACAAGAGATGGCCTTCAGGCAATGTGCAAGGAATGCTGTACGGAGCAAACCCGCAAAGCAGTTGAAAGCGGAAAGCATAAAGAGTGGTTGCGCCGCTCAATGGAGAAGGTCAAGGCGGACCCCGAGCGCCTTGCGAAGTTTCGGGATGGACGGAACCGCTACCAGAAACAGAAGCGCGAAAGCGACCCAGTTTATGCCGCTCGCAAACGAGCTAGACAACGCCGCCATTACCGGGAGAACGCCGACCAGTACAAGGCCAACGTCTCCAAGCGGAAGGCTCGCAAGCTTGGATCGGGAGGCAGTCACAGTGCCGAAGCTTGGAGGCAGATGCTCGAACTGTTTGGAAATCGCTGCCTCTGCTGTGGTAGGACAGAGCGGATCACGAAAGACCACATTGTCCCGATTACGCGCGGAGGGACAGACGACATCCAGAACATCCAGCCGCTTTGCATCTGGTGCAACAAGAGCAAGTTCACCTGCGGCAATGATTACCGGACCCAAGAGAAAGTCGTTCTGCCTGAACTGAACGCAGTCGGCAAACTGATTTTTAAGGGCCGGGTCGGAAAGGAAGAGCTGGAGAGACTGACCAAGCATAAGCCGGTGTCGAGGTTCACCGGCGTGAGTTACGCTCCCAAGAACGCTCAATCTCGCAAGATATGGCGGGCAAGAATTCAGATAGACGGAAAGCTTATCAGTCTCGGACGCTATGAGACGGAGCGTGAAGCAGCTCAGGCTTACAACGCGGCGGCGCAACGATATGAACGAGCGTTTGTCAACGACGTAAAGGATTCAGAGAGCGAAAGCCCCCTAGCCTTGCAAGCGAACAGCGAGTAATCCCGACTCGCCTGGGGGCCGAAACAATCGGGGAGCCCGCGCGGGAGGCGGCCGTGAGAGCACAATGTCGAAGAGCCTCGAAGACATTCTCGGCTTTGCGCCGCTGACGGAAGCCCTACGCGCGACCGCTTCTGGCGTCCCGAACCCCTTCCCCCAGGAATTCTTCAACGTCGCTCCTGCCAACCGGATTATCGGCGACCGCGCCAAGTACGTTCGGCTCTTCGGCGAACGTCGCACGTCCATGCGAGCGCAGTACGGCTCGCCGGCCCGACGCCGTTCGTTGAAGGACATTGGCGACCAGACCGTGCGCTGCACGCACAACTACGAGTCGATCAACATCGACTACGTGATGCTTCAGAAGCTCCGGTCTTTCGAGCAATACCAGCAGGACGAGGGCGTGGACTGGCTTCGGTATCAGATCGCCGAAGCGGCCCAGCGTCAGATGAACTCGCGCATCATCGGCGTGGCCTCGGCACTGTCGCAAGGGGCGTTGTATTGGGACACCGACGGCAACGTGTTGCCAAGCTCGTCGGGAGCCGACGCCAACCAGACCGTTGACTTCGGCATCCCGGCCACGCACAAGAACCAGATCAACGGCATCATTGACGCTTCGTGGGCGCTGCACAACACGGACATCCCAACGCACCTGCGGAAGATTCAGCAATTCGCCGCGCAGGAAACCGGGGTCGTGCCGACGACGGCGCTCTACGGGATCAACATTCCGAAATACATCCAGCAGAACGATTTCTGCATGGCGTATTTGAGCCGGGACGGTCAGTTCCGCACGTCCTACAAGGGCAACCAGATTCCCGACGGCCTCTTCGGCATCGACCGCTGGATTCCTGTCTACACCACGTTCTTCGAGGACAGCGGCGGCACGACTCGCCTGATTTGGGACGATGACCTTCTGGTGTTGGTCCCGAACGTGAGCCAGCCGAACAAGATGAACTGGTGGGCCATGTACGAGGGAAGTTTCCCAGTGCCGAAGACGATCGACGTGCAGCGAAACCCGGACATCACGCCGGACGCCTTCGATCTTCAGTACGGCATGTTCAGCTACGCGGTGGGCCGGTTCGACCCGCCCGCGATGGAGGTGTTCTACGGCGACACCTTCCTGCCGGGCCTGCGCGGCGAGAAGTTCATCTACCAGATCGACACGACTCCCTGAGTGACATGGGCGCTGACTGTC
>VFSW01011290.1_pt1 | contig 12567 bp, 8 predicted proteins | sample 5358111 | NCBI WGS metagenome assembly VFSW01 (sample SAMN11554181, study PRJNA540505) | mine drainage metagenome | isolation source: sediment from site ElyBrook_90M | place: USA: Ely Copper Mine, Vershire, VT | collected 2017
GCCGCATCCGTACCCGACGATCGTGCCCGACCCGTTCGTCGGGTACGGATGCCGCCGCTCGGGGGTCCGTGCGGGGGGCGGACCGAACTTTGCGGTCGGCAGATAGATCGCGTGCGTCTTCTCGTCGAGGGCCATCGTTCGCGCGCCGCGTACGGTCGGAACGTTCTCTTCCACTTTGAACTCGTTCGGCGAGACTTCGCGGACGACGGTGAGCGTTCCGTCGCGGCCATTCGAACTGAAGGCGAGCTGCGTCCCGGGATCGAACTGCGCCGCGTCCGGACCGTGCCCGATTTCCACAGTGGTGACGACTTTGCCATTCTGATCGTCGACGATGACCATCTTCTGATTCTGGCAGACGCTGAACAGGCGATGATGCGCGCGATCGATGGCCAGCCCGCTCGGATGCTCTCCGGGGGCGATCGACCAGACGTTGGTCACCTTGTTGTTGTTCGCGTCGATCTCCGCGATCTCGCTCTTATCCTCCAGGTTGACGAACACGCGTCCCGCGGCGTCGCTCTGCGCGAATTCCGGGCGCCCCGGAAGCGCGATGGTGGCCAGCACTTTTCCGTCGGCGTCATAGACGGTCGCGTTGCTGCTGCGGCCATTGAACGTGAAGACGTGTTTGGTGGCCGGATCGTAGAGGATGCAATCGGGGTTCTCGCCTGTCGCCTTCACCTCGGTGATCGTCTTGAGATTGTCGAGATCGAACACGGTCATCGTCGACGAGCGCCCGTCGCTGATGAATCCGCGATGGAGCTCGGGAGCGAAGACGATTCCGTGGACGCCCTGGGTATTGGGAATCGTGCCGATGATTTTGTGCGTGTCGACGTCGATCACCACGACGTGGTCCATGTGCGACACGAACAGCCGGCGCGACGCGCTGTCGACATTGCAATAATCCCAACCGCCCGGTCCGCCGATGGCGATATGGCGCACCACGTGATAGGCGGCGTAAAGCGTGGAGGCGAGAGCGAGCACGAGCAGGATCGCGATTCTTTTCATCATGAGCGCGAACCGTATGCCCGATCCGAGGCGCGTGCAAGCGTGTTCATCTGGCGTTCATGTTCGCGGTTTGCATCGCCTCCGCGTGGAGGATTCGTCAATGAAAAAAGCCGTTCTGACAATCGCAGTGACGCTTGGAATGGTCGCAGCAGCATTTGCTTCGGAGACACAGGCTCAGCTTCGGAAAGAGGCGAAGATTTCCTGGCACCACGCGCGTGTGATCGCGCTCAAGGAGGTGCCGCACGGAACCATTCGTTCAGGCGAGCTGGAGCGCGAGCATGGAATCGTCATCTATTCGTTCGACATCCACAGCAGCAAAGGAACCACCGAAGTGAACGTCGATGCGAAGAATGGGAAGGTCGTTGCCGTTCAGCACGAGAGCGCAGCGGCCGAGGCCGCCGAGAAAAAGGCCGAGCACGAGAAGCAGTAGGCCGCCCCTGTTTTTCACGATCGGAGCGCAGCGTTCTGCGCTGCGCTCTGCAGCGTGACCTCGAAGACCGAACCTGACGGCGTCGACCGCAGCAAGCGCGCCTCGCCGCCATGCGCCTCGGCGATCCACTTCACGATCGGAAGACCGAGGCCGCTGCCGGCACGGCCGCGCACGCGGTCGCTGCGGAAAAATCGATCGAAGATCTGCGGCTGGTCTTCCGGCGGAATCCCGTGGCCGGAATCGCTGACGGTGATCACGTAGTTCGCGCCGTCGCGTTGCGCGCGGACGGCCACCTCGCCACCGGTTTCGCTGAATTTGATGGCGTTATCGAGCAGATTGAGCATCATGCGGCGAACCAGCTCGGCGTCGCCGACCATGGGCATCGGGCCTTCGGACTTCGCGGCGAGCCGGATCGTCCGAGCTCGGCCCAGCGTCTCCGCGGTGCGGACGCTCTCGTCGATGACATCCTTGAGCAAAAACTCGTGGCGATCGATCCGGATCTGCTGGGCGTCGGCGCGCGCCAGCATCAGCACTCCCTCGATGAGGTGCGTCAGATGCGCCGCTTCGGATCGAACGATCTCCAGCGCTTTCCTGTACTCAACGGGATCGCGCTCGCGGGAGAGCGCCACTTCAGCCTCGCTGCGGATGATGGTCACCGGCGTGCGCAGCTCGTGCGAGGTGTCGGCGATGAGCTGCCGCTGCTGGGCGAAGGATCGCTCCAGCCGGTCGAACAGCGCGTTGAGAACGGCGCCCAGGCGGCCGATCTCGTCGTCGTTTCGGCCCACCGGGATGCGCGCCGATAGATTTTCCGCTTCGATTCGCGAGGCCGTCGCGACGATGTCTCCCACCGGTGCAAGACCGCGGCGCGCGAGAATGTACGCGCCGATCGCCGCGATCAGCAGCGCTGCCGGAATGGCCACCGCAAACGCCTCGCGCGCGCGCCGCAGCGATTCCAGCTCCGAGCCGACCGATTCGGTGACCACGAGGGCGAAGCCGTCGCCGATCGGCGTGATCATCGCCAGGATCGAATGACCCGCTCTGACGATGTGCGTCTCGCCGCGAAAGGCGACGGCGATGGAGCGGCGCACCGACGGGATGAGGCCCGGATCGGCGCCGAGCAGCCGAGCCGGCGAACGGGTCACCAGCCGGAATGGGGGAGCGTAGACGAACGCGTCGCTGTCGCGGAACACGAAATTGCGCGCGGCCTCCACCATCGCCCGCTCGCTCGGCACCTCGCCCAGTTCGCTGGCGTACGAATGGGCGAAGGCCGAAGCGCGATCGCGCAACACGCGATCGGCGCTGATCCGCTCCTGCCGTTCCATGAACTCGTACACCGCGCTGGCGAACACCCCGAGCGTCAATGCCAGCAGCAGCACGGTCCAGACGGTCAGGCGGACGCGGATGGGGAGAGTCATCGCCGCTGCGATCCGCAGAGCATGTAACCCTCATTGCGCCGGGTGACGATCAGGTGCGGTTCCTGTCGGTCGATCTTCCGGCGCAGACGATTGATGTACACCTCGATGGTGTTCGAGAACGAGTCGAACTTCTCATCCCACACGTGCTCGGAAATCTCCTCGCGGTTGACGATGCGCCCTTCGTTGCGCGCCAGATATTCGAGTAGCCCGTATTCCTTCGAGGTCAGCATCACTTCCGCGCCGCCGCGGTACACGCGATGCCCCGCTGTATCGATGGTCAGGTCCGCGACCTGCAGCGTCGTCGGTGCGATCGTGGGAAGCCGGCGCAGGAGCGCGCGGATGCGGGCCAGAAGCTCGCCGAACGCAAACGGTTTGGTCAGGTAGTCGTCCGCGCCGGCATCGAGTCCGAGAATGCGATCGTCGACCGCATCGCGCGCCGTGAGCATGAGAATGGGAAGCGGCGATCCGCCGGCGCGCACGCGACGGCAGACCTCGAAGCCGTCGACGCGGGGAATCATCACATCGAGTACCAGCGCGTCGTACGGATTGATCGACAGCATGTAGAGGGCGCCCTCGCCTTCGCCGACCGCGTCGACCGCATAGCCTTCCTCGCGCAGTCCGCGAACGACCACATCCTGAAGCCGGGGATCGTCTTCTACGACCAGGAGGCGCATGGCAGATTCCTCAGGCCGATTCCTCGCTCCCGCGCATCATGGCGTACACCGTCGGGGTGACCACCAGCGAGAGGACGAGCGCGAACAGCAGGCCGCCAATCACGCCGACGGCCAGCGGTTGCAGCATTTGCGCGCCCGAACCGAGGGCCAGTGCGAGCGGCAGCATGCCGAGCATCGCCGCCAGTGAGGTCATCAGCACGGGGCGGAAACGCCTCCGGCCGGAGCGCACCAGCGCGGTTTGCAGATCGTCGCCTTGTTCGAGATGTTCCTCAACCGTGTCCAGCATCAGAATCCCGTTTTTCGCAACGATGCCAACGATCATAATCATCCCCATCAGGGACACCACGTTCAGCGTGGTCCCGGTGACGAGCAGGCCCGCCAGAGTTCCCGTCAGAGCGAGCACCGACCCGGTGACGATGGCCACGGGATGAGCGAATGATCGGAATTCGATCAGCAGAACCAGAAAGACGAGCGCGATGGCCAGAGCCAGAGTGAGCGCAAGCTCACGGAAGCTCGCCTGCTGCTGCTGGTAGAGACCGCCATACTCGAGCGTCATGCCAGGCGGGAGATGCACATCACGGGGGAGCCGGGCCTTGATGGCGTTGACTGCCGTACCAAGATCGCTCCCTTCCAGCCTCGCGGTGACGGCGAGTGTCTGTCGCAAGCCGTCACGGTCGATTTCCGTCTGGCCGGGGTTGTAGTCGATCGTGCTCACCTGGTCGAGGCGAACGAATCCGTTCGTCACCGGCGAGTGAACGAGAAGCGATCGAAGCTGGTCGAGTGATGTCCGGTAGTTGGTGGGAAGAAGAACTCGGATGTTGATGGCGCGGTTGCGCTCGATGACCGACGAGGCGATGGTTCCGCCAAGGGCGGCGGATACCGTATTGCTCAGATCGGAGGCCGTGATCCCGTACATCGCCGCGAGCTGCGGCTCGATCTTGAAGGTGACGGCCGGTCCGCTAACCACGATGCCATCGAACACGTCGACCACCCCCGGCACCTTGGCGATCGAGGCGGCGACCTGCTGGGCCGTACGCTGCAGCGCGGGCGTGTCATCGCTGAAGAGCCGGATCGCGATCGGCTGCGGTGAGCTGGTCAGGTCGCCGATCAGATCGGCGAGGATTCCGGCGAATTCGACGCGCAGCGCAGGCTCCGACGAATCGATCTCGTGCCGAAGCTCGGCGACGACCTCATCGGTGGACAGGCGGTGTCCCGATCTCAATTTGACGAGAAAGTCGCCGGTGTTCGGCTCGGTGATCGCCAGTCCGAGTTGCAGTCCGGTGCGCCGCGAGTAGCTTTCGACGTCCGGGTTTTTGTCCAACAGCGCCTCCACATGGCGCAGCATCCGATCGGTCTCCACGAGCGAGGCTCCGGGCGGGGCGGTGTAATCGAGCACGAACGCTCCTTCATCGAACGGCGGCAGAAAGTCGGTGCCCAGCATTTTGTAGATGAAATAGGCGATGATCGCCAGGACCCCGATCAGCGCCAGCACCGTCTTCCGATGGGTCAGCGCGAAGGTCAGCAGCCGCTCGTATCGGCTGATCAGGGCACGGAGAATCCGGCCACCTGGCTCCGCTTCAGTCCCCTCGTCGACCGCATGAGTCGGTTTCGAGACGAACCGCTGTGCCAAAACAGGAGTGAAGAACAACGCGAGCACGAGCGAAGTGAGCAGCGCCACGGTCATGGTCGTGGCCAGGGAGCGGAAGAAGACTCCGGTCACTCCGGTCAGCAATGACAGAGGAAGAAAGACGACCACCGGTGTGATCGTCGACCCGATGATGGGAATGGAGATGTCCGCCATCGCCTCGCGAACCGCCTCGGTCGTCGACTGCCCGGCCGAGACGTGGGCGTAGATGTTCTCCACGACCACGATCGCATCGTCGATGACCAGTCCGATGGCCGCGGCGACTCCTCCGAGTGTCATCAGGTTGAAGGTCAGCCCCACCACCCACATGACCAGAATGGTGATGGTGATGGTGACCGGAATTACGACCGCCGCGACGAGCGTCGTTCCCCAGTTCCGGAGAAATCCGTAGAGGATCAGGATCGAGAGCACCAGTCCGATCAAAATCGCATCGCGTACCGATTTCACCGATTCGATGACCAGGATCGACTGATCGTAAAAGGGCTTGATACTCAGGTCGTGATAGAGCTGGCGGGCGAGCTGTTGGATCTGTTGTTTGACCGCGGTGGAGATGGCGACTGTATTCGCTCCCGGCTGGCGGAACACGTTGACCAGAACCGCGGGCCGGCCGTCGGCGGTGACGATCGTGTAGTGCGTCGCATAGCCCGGGCGGACCTTGGCCACGTCCGAGAGCTTGACCGGCACGTTGTTGACCCTGTCGACCACGATCTTCCCGAGGTCCTCGGCAGTTTTCGCGCGTCCACTCACCAGCGCCAGCTCGAGATGATGGTTCTCTTCGATCAGCCCCGGCGAGTCGATGACGTTCGTGTTCCGCACGGCATCGATGACCTGTCCCACCGAGAGTCCGCGGGCGTTGAGTTGATCGGGCGAGACGTCGATGTGGTATTCGCGCACTTCGCCGCCGGCCACGGCGACGCGGCCGACGCCTGGGAGGCGGGCAAGCGGCGGGCGAATGGTGTATTCGCCGATGTCTCGCAGCGTCGCCGGATCGCGCCTCGGCGACGTGATGCTGTAGCCGAGGATCGGGAAGACGGCGAAGGTCAGTCGATTCACGCTCTCGATGGACGCCGTCGGCGGGAGCGAGCTGATGAGCTGCGACAGGTTCGCCTGAACCAGTTGCAGCGTCTGGAGGATGTTCGTACTCCAGTCGAAAAAGAGATCGATCTGCGTCGCCCCGCGCTGCGTGACCGATTTGATCCGCATGATTCCGGGGATTCCGGCCATCGATTCTTCGATCGGTTTGGTCACCGAGATCAGCGTCTGTTGCGCGGGGACTACGCCGTTGTTGACAACGATGACGATGCGCGGGAAATCGGTGTGCGGGAAAAGAGCCATGCCGACGTGCAGCGCGGCGATGATGCCGCCGATGCACAGCAGGACAATGACGACGACGACAGCGCGCCACTGCCGCTGGACGAAGCCACCGAGGTTCATTTGCTGGCAGGCCCCGGCGTGGCAGGCGCGACGGTCACCTTCGTGCCATCGGGCAGCCCGTAGTTGCCTTCGGTCACCACCGTCTCGCCGCCCGAGAGTCCGGAGGTGATCTGCGTTCGCTCGTTGTCACGGATGCCGATGGTCACGTGCACTTCGTGAGCGACGGATTGGGCGTCGACCACCATCACCGTCCCGCGGTTTCCGTTGGTGGCGTCGAGGGTCACGGCGGATGCCGGAACGATCACCGCATTGTTCACCGGCTGCGCGGCGATGATCACGTGGGCAATCCCGTTCGGACGCAGCGCCCCGTTCGGATTCGGAACGCGAACCCACACTTCGACGCTGCGGCTCTGCGGATCGGCCGCCTGTCCCACCAGCGAGATTGCCCCGCGGTAAACCCGTCCGGGCTGATCATCGGGGGCGATCGTGGCTTGATCGCCCGGTTTGAGGGTGGAGGCCACTTCCTCGGCAACCTGAGTTTTGGCGATCAGCGTCCGGGCATTGGCGATGGAGAGCAGTTTCTGGCCGGGCGTCGCGAAATCTCCCTGATATTGATATTGCGCCGTGACGATTCCGTAGAACGGCGCGCGGATCTTCGTGTAGCTCAACTGCGCATCGAGGTTCGCCAGCTGCTGTTGCGCCTGTGCGATCTTCGACTGCGCCAGCCGCAGGTCGCCCGGATTCGTGACGCCGCGGTGGACGTTCGTCGACTCCTGCGCCAGGCGGAGGTCGTTCTGCGCGTTGATCACCGCGAGTTTCGACGCTTCCAGCTCCTTTGCCGAGATTCCGCCTTCCTTGTAGAGCGTCTGGCGGCGCGTGTAGGTCTTTTGCGCGTTGTCGAGCGCCGCGCGTGCGTCGCTGACGCTTTTGAGATCGGCGGCATTGACCAGCGGGACATTTCCACGCGTGATCTGAGTTGCCGACGCTTCGGCTTCCTGCAGCGCCGCCGCCGCCGCGTCCCGCTGCGCGGTCAGGTCGCGCGCCTCGAGCACGGCGAGCACGTCCCCGGCGTGCACGTGCCGGTTCGTCAGCAGCGGCATCTGCGTGATCTGCGCCGCGATTTTCGGGCTGATCGTCGCCTCGCGTACGGGAGTGAGCGTGGCCACCACATTGATCGGATTGGCGATCGCGCCTCGTTGAGCCTTCGCCACTTGAACCGAGGCCACCACAGCCGCATTCGTCTCCGCGGCGGATCCGCCGCTCAGCGTGTGCCAGATCAGCCAGGCGAGCAGCGCGAGAGCGAGAACGACCACAACTACGACTTTCGGACGCCGCCACCAGGGGCGGACTTCCGAGCCGGTTTCGGACGGCTCTTCCTCGGGGGATACGTCACGAAGTGTGCTGCTCATTGTCCCACTGCCTCCAACAGACGTGCACGCGCGACCTGATAGTCAAAGAGAGCCTGCTGTAATGCAAGCCGATCGGTGGCCAGCGTGGTCAGCGCGTCCGTCGCCTCGACGATGGTCCCTTCGCCAGCACGGTACCGCGCAATGGAAATATCGACGTTGCGTTGCGCGTCCGCCACGGCGGCGCGTTCGTTGTCGACGCGCGCCGCTGCGGTCAGCGCCTCTTCGCGCGCCGTTGTGAATTGAAGGTAGAGATCGCGGATGATGAGCTGGCGCTGCAGCTCGACACCCTTCGCCACCAGTTCGGCTTTGCGGATTCTCGCCCACGTCGCACCCCAGTCGAAAATCGGCACATTGATCGTGGCCATCGCCAGAACGCCTTTGTGCTGCTTGAGCTCACTGGAAACGAGCGACGGGGTATCGAATCCCTCGTCGAGTTCGTAGGTCACGTTCGGCAGAAGCCCGGCGCGCGAAACGCTGATGTCCGCCTGCGCGGCGCGCACCTGCGCTGCGAGCTGTGCGAACTCCGGACGTTTCGCGACGTCGGCCGCGCTGATCGATTCGATCTCCTGAACATTGATGGTCTGTGGCAGCGGCTCGATGTTCGGGACGCGGGCGATGCCGTAGCCGAGCAAAGTGCCGAGTGCGGCGTTGGCGATCGTCTCCTGTTCCTGCGCCAGCGCGAGATCGTCGCGGCGCGCTGCAGTCTGCAGCCGCGCACGAATCGCATCGACCTCAGGCACTTCGCCGGCTTTGTAGTTGAGCTCGGTGATGTGCTGAAACTGTTCCGCCGCGGCGAGACTTTGCTCCGCGCTCTGCCGTCTTGCCCTCGCCAGGGCTGCACCGTAATACGCTTCGTTGACGCCGCGAATCAGTGCATGACGCGCAACTTCGGTGCCCGCCCGGGCAGCTTCCAGAAGCGCGCGGCTGCTCCGCACGGCGGCGAACAGGCCGAAGTCGAGCGCTCCGGTGAAGCCCAGGAGGTTTTGGTATTCGTGCACAGCGTTTTGAGCGATGAAAGTCTGGATGTCCGATCCGCGGCGCGTCGGCGTGTTGTAAGTAATGGAAAACGAATCGCGGGCCTGAGGGAGAAGTGCGGCCTCGCTCACCCGCACCTGCGCCGCAGCGATCTGTTGCGCGATTTCTGCCTGCTGGCGTGCGGATACTTGTTGCATCGCTCTCGAGAGCGCCGTGTTGAGCGTCATCGGAGGGACTGATACCGGCGACGGCGCTGCGGGGACCGCTGCAGATGTCGCTGTCGGCTGGGCCTGCGGCGTCGCTGCATTCGGTGCCGGCGACGGTTGTTGTGCGAACGCCGTCGGACAAACGACGGCAATCCCCAGAACAAACGCTCGCGCATGTTTCATCCGCTTACCCAACCTCGATTCGGTGACTTCGGCCGCGCCATGCGCGAAATACGAATCCTGCGCCAGGCCAGCTTAATGGCGGATGAATTTGCAACTGCTTTGCCTCCATGGACATAAGCTGCTGTGGCATCCCGATGCCGCTCGCCGTTTGATGCATACAGGAGTTTGTCACAGCAAGGGCAGCAACGACCACAAGACGGCGGCGCTCCGGCGACTTTGAGGATTGAATTCTCAGAGTGAGAATTGGCCTATGAAGATCCTGATCGTCGAGGATGAAAAGAAGACCGGAGCCTATCTTCGGAAGGGGCTGTCGGAGGCTGGTTTTGTGGCCGACCTGGCCGAGAACGGCGAAGACGGCCTTCACGCAGCGACGAGCGGCGCCTATGGGCTGATCATCCTCGACATCATGCTCCCGAAGCTGGACGGCTGGTCGATCGTTTCCCGGCTGCGTGAAATCGGCAATCAAGTACCGGTGCTGATTCTGACCGCTCGTGATCGAGTGCAGGATCGAGTGAAAGGACTCGAGCTCGGAGCCGACGATTACCTGGTGAAGCCGTTTGCGTTTTCAGAAGTGCTGGCGCGCGTGCGCTCGATCCTCCGTCGTGGGCCCGGCCGGCCGGTCGAGGCGGGGAGGGGTGGCGTGTTGGATATCGCTCTGGTGCGCTTGAAAGCTACCAGCGCCGGCAGCCGCCTCGATCTCACGCCGAGAGAATTTTCGCTCCTGGCACTCTTCGCGCGTCGCCGCGGCGACGTCCTCTCGCGCACGCTCATCGCCGAGCAGGTGTGGGACATGAACTTCGACAGCGATTCCAATGTCGTCGACGTGCACATCCGGCGGCTCCGCTCCAAGCTCGACGATCCCTTTCCGACCAAACTGATCCACACCGTGCGAGGGGTCGGGTACGTCCTGGAAGAACGCCAGTGAAAATCAGCCGTTCGATGGTGGCGCGTCTGACGATTTGGTACGCCTCTTCGGCGTTTGTCCTCATTCTCATCTCGACCATTGCTCTTTACGCAGCGCTCGTCTCCAATCTCGACCGCGAAGATGCGGACTTCGCGGCAGACATCGTCAACATCGTACGGGCCTATCTGCGCGACCGGCCGCACGACGTCATTGGTCTCAAGCAAACCGTGGAATGGGAATGGGCACACCGCGAATATGCGCGCATCTACGTTCGCGTACTCGATGCGAAAGGACATGTGACTGTAGAGACTCCGCAGATGTCAAAGGTGCTCGCGGCGAACCTCTTTCCTGCGCCCGTTGCAGTCAATGCAGAGGCCCGGCATGGGGTCGAAATTTCCACACCGGGACTCGAGTCATATCGCGCGGTCTCCGCATTGCCCAGCGTGGGGAACGATCGCAGTGATACGCGCGTGATTCAGGTCGCGCTCGATCAGGCGCATGAAGTGGGCCTTCTCTCGGAGTATCGACGACGCTTGTGGGCCGTCTTGAGTGCCGCGCTCGTGGTATGCACGGCCGCCGGCTATGCCATCGCCCGCCGGGGAGTACGCCCAATCGAGGAAATCGCGGAAACGGCCCGGCGCGTTCGCTCGAGCACGCTCGACAGCAGGATTCATACGGCCGGACTTCCCACGGAGCTCTCCTCGCTGGCAGAAACTTTCAACACGATGCTCGCAGGGCTGGAAGACTCGTTTGGCCGGTTGTCGCGCTTCTCCGCCGATATCGCGCACGAGCTGCGCACGCCAGTCAATAATCTGCGAGGGGAAGCCGAAGTCGCGCTGCGACAGACGCGCTCGGCGGACGAGTATCGTCACGTGCTCGAGTCGCTGCTCGAAGAGACCGTCCGGCTATCCCGCATGATCGACAGCCTGCTTTTTGTCGCCCGCGCTGAAAGTCCGGAAACGCAGATTTCTCGCGAGAGGTTGAACGTCGCCCGCGAATTGAGGCTCATCAGGGAGTTTTATGAAGCGCCGGCGGCGGAAGCTGGAGTTGATCTCACCGTCGATGCCGATGAGGACCTGTGGGCAAGTCTCGATCGCACGCTTTGGCAACGCGCAATCGGCAATCTCGTGGCCAACGCCCTCGATCACACACCGCAGGGTGGACGGACCACACTCACTGCCAGTCAGGAGGCCGGACAACTTCGGGTGGCTGTTGCCGACACGGGCTGCGGCATTCCGCCTGAGCACCTTCCACACGTGTTCGACCGTTTTTACCGAGTCGATCCTTCGCGCTCCGCTCGTTCAGGACGCCTTGGGCTCGGCCTGGCACTCGTAAAAAGCATCGTCGCCCTTCACGGCGGGTCGGTCGACATCGCCAGCACACCAGGCCATGGGACGACGGTGACTCTGCGCATTCCGCGGACCGAGATGACGGCCGCGTAATCTTTTCGTCACGCTCGCGTCATTTCGGGGAATTAGATTGTCACAGGTGCCTCAAGTGCGGCTTTACCGGAGTCCCCTGCGTTTCGCCGTTGCCATCCTCACGATTTCGGTCGCGACCTGCATTCACATCGCACCGCATCCGATTTCGGCCGCGCGGTCGGAGCAGTCATTGGAAGCGCGCTCGCTCGCCGACGCCAACCTGCAGCAGTATGTCGCAGCCCACACGGCGGGAGCGAAGGTTCCGCAGAATCGTTGGGACCTCAACGCGCTGACCCTCGCCGCGTTCTACTTCCATCCCGCCCTCGACATCGCGCGGGCGCAGGCGGCTGTGGCCCGCGCGGCGATCGTCACGGCGGCACAGCGCCCGAACCCGACCCTGACTCTGCCGATCGAGCACAAGGCGCTCGCCTCGCCCTGGGTCATCGTTCCGGGTCTCGATGTCCCGATCGAGACTGCCGGCAAGCGGGGATTTCGCGTTCGCCGAGCGACCGCGCGCTCCCGAGCCGCCGATCTGGCCATTGCCCAGCGAGCCTGGCAGGTCCGCGACGCGATCCGCACGCAACTCGTTGCGCTCACCACTTCCGAGGACGCGGTGGCAATTCTTCACCGGCAGGTCAGCGTTCAGAACGACCTGCTCGAAGCATTGGAGAAGCGGCTGCAGGTCGGCGAAACGTCAAATCTCGAAGTCACGCGCGCCCGGATCGCGGCGAATCAAACTGCATTGCTTCTTCGGGATCGCGAAACGGCGGCGGCTCGTGCGCGCGCCCGCCTCGCCGCCGCGATCGGCGTTCCGGAGAGCGGAATCGCAGGAGTGAAGTTCGTCTTCAACCCTTCAGAGACTCCAGCGGCGCCGGATATACCGGACCTTCGGACGCGCGCGCTGGTTGGCCGCCCCGACATCCTGATGT
>VFSW01011291.1_pt1 | contig 12565 bp, 14 predicted proteins | sample 5358111 | NCBI WGS metagenome assembly VFSW01 (sample SAMN11554181, study PRJNA540505) | mine drainage metagenome | isolation source: sediment from site ElyBrook_90M | place: USA: Ely Copper Mine, Vershire, VT | collected 2017
ATTTGATAGTAGAGGAGGTGGTGGGCTTGCTGGAGCCGGAAACCAAAGGGCGGGAGGTGGAATGGAAGGTCGGCGAGTTGCAGTTTGCGGAATGCGATCCCATTTTGATCCGACAAGTCTTTCAGAACCTGATCGGGAATGGGTTGAAGTACTCGCGGCTGCGGTCTCCGGCGGTGATCGAGGTGGGACGCAGCGAAAGAAATGGGGGGACGGTGTTTTTTGTCAGGGATAACGGAGTGGGCTTCAGCATGAAATATGCCGATAAGCTATTTGGGGTGTTCCAGCGTTTGCATCGTGCGGATGATTTCGAAGGTACGGGGGTGGGTCTGGCCACGGTGCGACGCATTGTGCAGAAACACGGAGGCCGGGTGTGGGCGGAAGCGGAGATTGATCGGGGCGCGACGTTCTATTTCACTTTGGGCAGCTTTGAACATCCTACATTTGAACAATCCACAGCGGAGAAGGCGGCCGCCGCGGCCGGAGGCCAAACATGAACTCCACAGTGGACATACTCCTGGCGGACGACAGCCAGGATGACATCGATCTGGCTTTGCATGAGCTGCGCCAGGAAAAGCTGGCCAACAGCATCTACGTGGCGCGCGACGGCGAGGAGGCTTTGGATTTCCTCTTCTGCCGGGGGGCGTTCTCGGAACGCAGCTTTGATCACCCACCAAAGTTGGTTTTACTGGACTTGAAGATGCCGAAGATCGACGGCCTGCAGGTGCTCAGACAGGTGAAGGGCGATCCCCGGACCAAGGTGATTCCCGTGGTCATCATGACTTCGTCCAAGGAAGAGCGCGACTTGATCGAGGGGTACAACCTGGGGGCCAACAGCTTTATCCAGAAGCCGGTGGACTTTAAGCAGTTCCGCGAGACGGTGAAGACTCTGGGAATGTATTGGCTGGTGGTGAATCAGCCGCCGGTCAAACGCGAATCGAGGAACGGGATGGCGGCGTCATGAGCGATGAAGTTACGCAGACCCCGGCGCTGCAAGAGCCGCCGTCCGTGCCGCTGCGGATTCTGCTGATCGAGGATAACCCGCTGGATGTGGAACTGGTGCAGCGCGAACTGCGCCGCGCCGAGTTTGATTTCACTTCGGTGGCGGTGCAGACCCCGGAAGACTTTACGCGGGAAGTGCGAGCGAATTGTCCCCAGATTGTGCTGGCCGACTACAACCTGCCCCAGTGGCGAGGCATGGAAGCGGTGGAACTCCTGCGCCGCGAAAACCTGGACGTGCCGCTCATCTTGGTTTCGGGGGCGCTGGGCGAGGTGAACGCGGTGGAGTGCCTGAAGCAGGGGGCAACCGACTATGTGCTCAAGGGAGCATTGACGCGTCTGCCGGTGGCCATCCGCCGCGCACTGCAGGAACGAGGTTTGCGCGAGCAGCACAAGCAGGCCGAGGAGGCGCTGGCGAGGAAGGTGGAGGAACTGGCCCGGTCGAACCGCGAGCTGGAAGAATTTGCCTATGTGGCGTCGCACGATCTGCAGGAGCCGCTGCGCATGGTGGCCAGCTATTGCGAACTGCTGAGCCAGCGCTATCGCGGCAAGCTGGATGACAGAGCCGACAAATTCATTGACTACGCGGTGGATGGCGCCCGGCGCATGCAGCGGCTGATCAGCGATCTGCTGCAATACTCGCGGGTGGGCACGAAAGCAAAAGCGCTGCAGCCGACGGACGCGGGCGCCGTTCTGGGCTCCGTGATTGCAGGATTGCAGGACATTGTGGAAGAGAACCTGGCGGTCATCGTCAGCGGGCCCCTGCCCGCGGTGCAGGCGGACGAAGTGCAATTGGGGCAGGTGTTTCAGAATCTGATCGGCAATGCGATCAAGTTCCACAGCGAGCAGGCGCCGCGGATTCAGGTGAGCGCTAAAGTCGCGGGAAAGATGGTGCAGTTTTCCGTCTCCGACAACGGAATTGGCATCGAGAAAGACAGCAGCGGGCGCATTTTTCAGATGTTTCAACGGCTGCACACGCGGGAAAAATATGAAGGATCGGGGATCGGTCTGGCTATCACCAAGAAGATTGTGGAACAGCACGGCGGGAAAATCTGGTTCGAGTCGGTTGCTGGCCAGGGCACAACGTTCTATTTCACGCTACAGGCGGCTTTGACGGTGTTGGAGGCTGAGAAGGCCATGGCAAGTGCTGCCGGCGGAGGATGATCCGGGAGGTGGTCGGCGATAGCGGATCGTGCGAATCCTGCATATCTGTGAGTCAGTTTCGCTACCCCGAACCTGCCGCAGCTTATTTGGACGGGGCGTCGTTTTTTTTGGCTGCCGGCTTCGGCAGTTTCGTGATGATCTCCGCCAACATCGAGAGCAGGACGCCAGAACCCTTGTCCAGTTCGAGCTTGGATTTCTCCAGGAAAGCGAAAGCCCCATCGTGCCGCAACCGATCTGCGTTCTTGATCGAGAGTCCGGTGAGGACAACCACGGGAATATTCGCCGTGAGAATTCCTGACTTCAGGGCTCGAAGCACGTCGTGGCCCGAGGTTTTCGGGAGCAACATATCCAGCAGGATCAGGTCGGGAAGTTTCTCCTGCGCCATCTGGATGGCCTGCTCGCCGTCTTCGGCGCAGCTCACGCGGTAGCCTGCCCGAGTCAGGGCGCGTTCGGTGGCGATGCGCAGGAACTTGCTGTCCTCGACCAGCAGGATTTTTATTGGTGCCATGGCGATTGCCCTTCAGCGCGGGCCCTCCTATTCCACTATCGGCAAAATTCTGGCCTAGGCCATCGAGGGGGTAGCTTTTCGGAGGCGTCCGAGGCTTTTCCTGTTTTGGGACGGGCGGCGCCATTTGGGAGTTTGGCTAATCGAAAGTGCGGGAATGCCGATGAATTATGAATGAAGTGGCCTTTGCCCACGGGGGCTTGCGGTCGCCACGGGAGGTGAAGGGTGGCCAATCCGATTCACGTGCTGCTGGTGGAAGACAATCCAGGAGACGCGGACCTGACTCGGGAAAGCCTGGAGAGCAGCAAGCTGGAGATCGAACTGACGGTGGCCGTGAATGGCTCGCAGGCATTGGACATGCTGCACAAGCGTGGGCCGTTTGCCGGCCGAGCGAGTCCGGACTTGATTCTGCTCGACCTGAACCTGCCGGGGCTGGATGGGCGGGGGGTTCTGTCGGACATCAAAAGGGATGACGGGCTGCGGCACATCCCGGTGTGCATGCTTACGTCGTCAGGGGCGGAAGCCGATGTGCTGGAATGCTACGACCTGGGGGTTAATTGCTACGTGGTGAAGCCGATCGACTTCAAGACCTTTCAGCAAGTCCTGAGGGCGGTGGAGGGCTTCTGGTTTGAGATTGTGAGGCTGCCGCAGAGGGCCGTGAATACGAACCTCGGGAGCTAAAGCCCCGACCTCAGAACGGAGCCGTTTCGCAGCGCTGGAAGCGATGCGCCACCCAAAAGCTAGGGAGAGGTGCAAAACGAAGTCGCAAGAGCGTGGACAAGATCAAGATCAAAAGCAAGATCCAAGTCAAAGGCAGCGGGCAAGAGTGCCCGCACCACACAGGCAAATCCAGGTTCAACTTCAACTGCCTTCGCTATCGGCCAGGACGATTCTGGGATGGAATAGGGTGCCGGCGACGCGGGCGGCGATGGCGATAAGATCTTTCTGGCTCGAGAAGATTTTCACCTGGCGGGCGCGCGAGAACTCCGGGAGATTGACGGGGCGTCCGGCGCGGATGCGGGCGGTGTTGGCTTCGTCGGCGGTGACGCATGGGAGTTGCGGGAGCAGCAGGCGGGGATGGACAAATAAAAGTTCGAGCGCGCCCGGGGAGCTTGCGCCGTCAGTCTTCCTCACTTCAGGCATTGCTACAGGAATTGTTTTCTCCGCGGTATTCCCTTCTACGGTGTGGGCAGCTTTCGATTTGGCCACTGCCTCCAGTTCTTCGAGAGTGTGGGCGTTTTCGATGGTGAATTCGGCGACGGCGGTTCGGCGCAGGGATTCGAGATGCGCGCCACAGCCGAGTTTCTGGCCCATTTCGTGGGCCACCGACCGCATGTAGGTGCCGGAGGCGACGCGGGCGCGAAAGCGGGCGCGGTCGCCTTCCGCAGAAAGGATTTCAAATTCCTTGATTTCTACTTGTACGGGCTGCAGCACAACTTCCTTCTTCTTGCGCGCCAGTTTGTAGGCAGGCACGCCGTGAATCTTCTTGGCGGAGAACGGCGGAGGCATCTGCTCAATCACGCCGCGGAAGGTGGCGGCGAGGGGCAGGAGTTGGTCCAGAGTCGGGGCGACGGCTTGCGCGGGAGTGGCGGGCTCGCCTTCGGCGTCGTAAGTGTCGGTGGCGAAACCGAAGCGGATGACGCCCTCGTACGACTTTTCCGAGGTAGTGTAGAACTGCGCCAGGCGCGTGAGATTGCCAATGACCAGCGGGAGAACGCCGGTGGCGAGGGGATCGAGCGTGCCGAGGTGGCCGACGGAACGCTGCTGCAGGATGCGGCGCACACGGTTGACGACGTCGTGGGAGGTGAGGCCGCCGGGCTTATCGATAATTAGGACGCCATTCATGAGAGGGATTTGGTAATTTGGTAACCGGGAAATTTGAGTAATTGAAAACCTGACCGTGAGTTCGTCGGTGTTTCAGTCCCTCGATTCCTCAATTATCAAACTACCAGATTCCCCATGCTTCCTCTCAAAGACGACCAGCCGAGATACAGCACGCCGTATATCACCTGGTTCCTGATCGTCCTGAATCTTCTCATTTACTTTTTTCAGGCGACGCTGGATCGGCGGAGCGGGGAGCTGTTTGCCAGGCAGTTCGGCGAAGTGCCGGTGCATCTGGCGGCATTTCTGTCGGGGTCGCACCGCTACTCGTTGCCGCAGGTGGTGCTTCCCTTCTTCACGTCGATGTTTCTGCACGGATCATGGATGCACGTGATCGGCAATATGTGGTTCCTCTACATCTTCGGCGACAATGTGGAGGACTATCTGGGGCATTTCAAATATCTAGTCTTTTACCTGATGTCGGGATTGATTGCGATGGCCACGCAGGTGGCGATTTCTCTGCACTCGAATGTGCCGACGCTTGGAGCCAGTGGAGCGATTGCGGGAGTGCTGGGAGCGTATTTCGTTCTGTATCCGCGAGCGCGCGTGCTGACGTGGTTTTTTGTGTTCATCATTTACATACCCGCGTGGTTTGTGCTGGGGGAGTGGTTTGTAATGCAGTTTCTCTACGGGACGGCCAGCCTCTCGGCGGCGCAAGCAGGACGGGATCTTGGTGGCGTTGCTTTTTGGGCGCATGTGGGCGGATTTGTGGCGGGGGTGGTAATGATCAAGATTTTTCCAGAGCGGTCGCGGCGGTCGCCGTACGCTTACCAGTAGCATTTCTTCATTCCGAAAAATCCCCACTTCTCGCGAAGAACGCGAGAAATTGGGCACCCGGTTGATACACGCGTTTCGAGCGATGACCTAAGTCAGAGTCCCCACCCTCTTTCGCAAAAAGCGCGAAAGAAGGATGGGGCACCCGGCATCATCGATGCTTAATTTCTCCTACTTCTTGGGGCGTGATTCTGGGGGCACCAGGCCGGCTACGCGGTAGTAGACGACGAGTTGGCCGTAGTGCTCGCCACTGTGCTCGATCAGACCGTAGGCCATGTCCGAGACGCGGACCTTCTGGTGAGCGAAGGGGTCGACGAGGAGATCCGACATTCCCTTGTCGCCCTTGGCTTTGATGGCGGCAGCGCCGTCGGCGAAGGCTTTTTTCACGAAGGCTACGACGTCGGCTTTGGTCTTGAATTGATCGCGCTTGGGATCTTCTTCCGCGGGCATCGGTTTTCCGGTAGCGGGATTGGTGAAGAAATAGTTGGCGTTGGCGGCGTGCAGCAATCCCTCAGCGAAACTACGCTGAGCCGGGGTTGGCTTGAAGTCGTACTTGTCTTCCGGGAAGTCCTCGGCCATGGCGATGAGCTTGCGGCCCACATCGTTCCAGGCGTCGAGCACAGCTTGGGAAGGGGTGGCTGCGGGTTTTACGGGAGCGTCTTTCTTCATGGCGTCTTGCGCGTGGGCAGAAGAGACGAGGAGCCCGGCTGCAAATGCCACTACGGCGAATGACGATGCGACCTTCATAGATTGTTTCCTCTCTGGTTTTCCTAGGGTGAGTTCGCGCGGCAATTCTAATCGGACTCGCGGGCGTTGGAAAGGTGAGCAGCCAGGGGAACGTCGCACTTCCACAATCCCCACCCTTCGGCCCCGCTCAGGGCAGGCTTTCTCGCGCCAAGAACGCGCGAGAAACGGAGCACCCGGCCTAAGTTAGTTGCCGTTGGGGCGCTGGCGGATCAGCGAGAGGAATTCAGAACGCGTTTCTTCTTCGCTGCGGAAGCAGCCCAGCATTGACGACGTGACTGCGGCGGAGTGCTGTTTTTCAACGCCGCGCATCATCATACACAAGTGCCGCGCTTCGATGACCACGCCGACGCCTTGTGGCTCGATCACTTTCTGGATGGTCTCTGCGATCTGGGTGGTGAGGCGTTCCTGAATCTGCAGGCGGCGGGAAAAAATCTCGATCAAGCGTGGAATCTTGCTCAGGCCGATCACCCTGCCGTTGGGCACGTAGGCTACGTGGACTTTGCCGAAGAATGGCAGCAGGTGGTGCTCGCAGAGGCTGAACACTTCAACGTCTTTCACGATTACCATTTCGTCGTAACTCACCGTGAATAGAGCGCCTTTGAGCATGGCTTCGGGATCTTCGTGGTAGCCCTTGGTGAGGAACTTCATCGCCTTGTGTACGCGCTCGGGAGTGTCGACGAGGCCTTCTCGCTTGGGGTCTTCGCCCAAGCGGACGAGCATTTCGTGCACCAGTTCTTCGTAGCTGGCGCTGGTGAGGGTGGCTGGTTCGGTGGTTGGCTTAGTCATTGTAGGTCTGTTTCCTGGTGCAATCTTCCGGTCGCAGATGGCATGCGACTACTTTCTCAGTTCCGCGTGGCCGGAGTATTCGAACGAATTCATCATGGTTTCTTCGATTCTTACTCTTTCCAGATGCGCGTGGAGGAAGCCTCGCTGCAATATTTCGAAGATTTCGACACAGAGATTTTCTGTGGTGGGCACATTCCGGGCGAATTCTTTCAGCGTATTCAAATTCTCCAGGTCGTAGCGGGAGAGCACTTCCCTTTCGACAAAGCCGTCGAGGTCGACCAGATTGCAGACCATACCGGTGCGTTGGTCGACTGGTCCGCTGACCGTGACCTCCAGGCGGTAGTTGTGGCCGTGTCCGTGCGGGTTGTTGCATTTGCCGTAAGTGGCGCGATTCTCTTCAGCGGACATCTGCTCGCTGTGCAGACGGTGCGAGGCTGAGAAGAGGTAGCGGCGCGTGAGGTGGGCTTTCATATTATGAAACTCGTAACCCTCATGGCTCTCCGTAGAAATCGACGAACAGATCCGGGGTTTCGTAGACACGGATACGGTGCAGCTTTGCCTGCAGCAATTTGGTTTCGAGACGCTGCCAGATGGCGATGGCGAGATTTTCGGTCGTCGGAATCTGGGTGAGGAACTCGGGGACTTCTTTGTTCAGGAAGCGATGGTCCATGGCGTCGAGCACTTCGCGATGCATTACTTCTTTGAGTCGCTTCAGATCGACGACGAAGCCGGAGCGAGGATTCACCTCGCCCTTAACCGTAACTTCGAGCGTGTAGTTATGGCCGTGGCCGTTGGGGTTGTTGCACTTGCCGAAGATGCGGCGGTTTTCTTCGGGCGTGAAGTCGGGATTGTGGTAGTAGTGCGAGGCGGAGAACTCGGCTTTGCGCGTGAGGTAGACCATATGAAAATCAGTTGCCAGGGATCAGTGGCCAGGGGCCAGTAAATTAGCTTTGTCTGAATAAGTGCGGCCTTTCCAGGGTACGCTCCCGTTGGCGTGCGCATGTTTCGAGCGCAGCAGCAAATAGGCGAACATAGGCATGCCAAATAGAGCGCCGAGAAATTCCATAGCTAGATCGAAGTTTGCGCGCCTGAGGCGCATGGTCATGTAGAGAAAAGCGCCGACAAAAGTTGTATCCCACCACCCGCGACCTGCGAACGCCAAGGGTAAGGAGATCCAAGGGATTACCCAGAGAGCCAGCGTTTTCGCGGCGAGCCAGCCGGGGCTGGGGAACAGCAGCGCAAGATTCTTGGTCCAGCCATCGCGAAGCTGCGTGTAGTTGCGGTACATGCGGGTGCGCACGGCGTCGGCGGCATAGCGGAAGCGAATCTTCCTGCCTGAGCTTTTCACAGCGCGGGCGAGGGCGACGTCTTCGAGGATATCTCCGGCAATCGCTGCGTGGCCACCAACCGCCTCGTAGGCGTCGCGGCGGACGAGGATGAACTGTCCGTTGGCGGCGGCGATGGCAGAGTGGGGATCGCTCACCTTCGATGGAGGATATTGCCGCGCCAACTCTGCGAAGACGACAGGCAGCGTGGCCATTTCCCAGAAACTGACCGCGCTCTGCTCGGGCGAGTAGGAGAGCAGCTGCGCTGCATTTTGTTCGGCCTCCGCCAACGCGCGTGCGATCGATCCGAGCAGGTGAACTGTGTCTGCGTCGGTGAACAGGAGCCACTGGCCGCGGGATTGGCGGGCGCCGGTGGCTACGGCGTTGTTCTTGCCCGTCCAGCCGCTGAGTAGAGGGCCGGCTTCGATCACTCGTACACTTGGGAAGGACGAAGCGATTTCACGGGGGCGGTCGGTGGAGTGGTCGTCGACCACGACGATTTCAAAGGCCACGCCGGTTTGGGCGACGAGCGATTCCAGGCACGCGGCCAGGCAGACCTCTTCGTTGCGCGCGGGAATGATAACGGACACCAAGGGTGCGCCGTTGGTTGGTTCCGTGCTCGCTCGACCCGTGATGGTTTCCGCCGCGGCCATAGGTGGAATCTATTATTATAGCTGTGTGCGACACGTGGCTCGTTCTTCCTTTATCGTTTTGGGCGGCGTTCTGCTGTTGGGGCTGGCGGCCTGCTACAGCGGCTCGCGGCCGCTGCACATTGGCGCCACCGCTCCCGATTTCACGGTGCAGGACGACGAACGCAAAGTTACTTTGAGCGAGTTGCGCGGGCAGGTGGTGGTGCTGAATTTCTGGGCGACCTGGTGCCCGCCGTGCATCGAGGAGACACCTTCGCTGGTGGTGATGCAGCAACGCATGAAGGCCAAGGGCGTCACCGTGGTCGCGGTCAGCGTGGACGTGGACGAGAGCGCTTACCGGCGGTTCCTGAAAGATCACGGAGTGAACCTGCTGACGGTGCGGGATCCCGATCAAAAAAGCAGCGGCCTTTACGGCACCTTCAAGTTTCCTGAGACCTACGTAATCGACCGGAACGGCGTGGTGCGGCGCAAGTTCATCGGCGCGGTGGACTGGACGGAACCGGAGATCACGGACTTCCTGAGCAAACTCTGAGTTCACCGCATCAACGTCGAAGCGAGTCAAGATCAAAATCAGACTCAAAGGCGACGGACAAGAGTGTTCGTCCTACACGGCTACAGCTTCGTGTTGCGCAGGCGTAGAGCATTTGTGATCACCGACACCGAGCTGAAGCTCATGGCGGCGGCGGCGAAGATCGGGCTGAGCAGCCATCCGAAGAAGGGATAGAGGACACCGGCAGCGATGGGTACTCCGACCGCGTTGTAGGCGAAAGCGAAAAAGAGATTCTGGCGGATGTTGCGCATGGTGGCGCGGCTCAATTTGCGGGCGCGCAGAATTCCCGTGAGATCGCCCTTCACCAGCGTGACTCCGCCGCTTTCCATGGCGATGTCGGTGCCGGTGCCCATGGCGATGCCGACGTTGGCCTGCGCAAGGGCGGGAGCGTCATTGATGCCGTCGCCGGCCATGGCGACGACTCTTCCCTGCCGCTGCAGTTTGCGGATGACTTCTAATTTTCCTTCGGGTAAAACTTCGGCTTCGAATTCCTGAATGTTTGCGCTGCGTGCTACCGCTTCGGCGGTAGCTCGATTGTCTCCTGTGATCATCACGACACGCAGCCCTTGCGCCATCAAATCGTTCACGATGCGCGAAAGGTTGAACTTCAGCGGGTCGCCGGCACAAAGCCAGCCGGCGAAGCTGCCGTCGACGCCAATATAGATTGCGGTTTCTCCCTGGCTCGGCCAATTTTCCGGCCGCTTGGGGACGGCGATCTGCTGGTCTTGCATGAACTGCTCATTGCCGGCGGCGAGGTACTTGCCTTCCACTACTCCGCTGATGCCTTTACCGGGGACGGAACGGAATTCGCTTACATCGGCCAGCCTCAATTTCTTTTCTGTTGCGCCGGCAAGAATCGCGGCGGAGAGGGGATGCTCGCTTCCGCGTTCAAGACTGGCTGCGAGCCGGAGCAGTTCGTCGGCGAGAAGTGCGCCGCGAGGGGTCACGCTGGTGAGGCGCGGTTTGCCTTCGGTGAGGGTTCCAGTCTTGTCGACCACGAGTGTATCTACTTTTTCGAGAAGCTCCAGCGCTTCGGCATTCTTGATGAGCACTCCGGCGCGGGCGCCGCGGCCGGTGCCCACCATGATCGCCATGGGAGTGGCTAATCCCAGGGCGCAGGGACACGCGATGATGAGCACAGCGACGGCATTCACCAAGGCGTGCGCCAGCCGCGGCTGCGGGCCCAGGAAGAACCAAGCCACGAACGTGACCGCAGCGATGCCCACCACCGTCGGCACGAACCATGCCGCCACGCGATCAGCGAGCGTCTGGATGGGGGCGCGGCTGCGTTGCGCTTGGCTGACCATTTGCACGATGCGCGCCAGCAAGGTCTCGGAACCCACGCGTTCGGCACGCATCACGAACGAGCCATTGCCATTGATGGTGGCTCCCACTACTTTGCTGCCCGAAGTTTTTTCCACGGGTATGGCCTCGCCCGTGACCATGGACTCGTCGACGGAACTGCTGCCTTCGAGAACCACGCCATCCACGGGAATTTTTTCTCCGGGGCGGACGCGCAGGCGGTCGCCGGGTCTCACTTGTTCCAGCGGAACATCTTTCTCTGTAACCTCGCCCGGGGCAACGTCACCGCTGAGCAGGCGTGCGGTCTTGGGGCTGAGATCGAGCAGGGCGCGAATGGCGGCGCTGGTGCGGCTGCGGGCGCGGAGTTCCATGACTTGTCCCAGCAGAACGAGCGTGGTGATGGCGGCGGCCGCTTCGAAGTAGAGGTCGGGATAGCCCGCCATGCCGCGCATGGACTCGGGAAAAATCTGCGGAATAAGTGCGGCCACAAGGCTGTAGACGTAGGCCACGCCCGTGCCCAGGCCAATCAGCGTGAACATGTTGGGGCTGCGGTTGACCAGCGAGGTCCAGAAGCGCTGGAAAAATGGCAATCCACCCCACAAGATAACTGGCGTGGCCAGGGCTAACTCGAGCAGAGGCAGAGGTATCCCCGACAGGGTCCCCGGCAGGCCCATTTTCCAGAACATGCCAGCCATTGCGATTGCGAGCAGCGGAGAGGTTAGCGCGGCGCTCACCCAGAATCTCCGAGTCATGTCGCGCAGTTCGGGATTCTCTCCTTCGGCGCCGGTGATGGTGCGCGGTTCGAGCGCCATGCCGCAGATGGGGCACGAGCCGGGCTCGGAGCGAACGATTTCCGAATGCATGGGGCAGGTGTATTCGGTGCGTTTGGCCGCCAGGGGAAACGCGGGTTCTAACGCCATGCCGCAGGAAGGACAAGGTCCTGGCTTGTTCTCGTGGACCTCCGGACACATCGGGCAGACGTAGGCTGGCGTAATGGCAGGAGATGTTGGTGGTGCGGGCGCTGGCTGCAGTTGCGTCAGAGGAGCGTGAGCCGGCGTGGTTTGCGGAGTTGCCGGCATTCCTAGCGTCACCAATCCGGGCTTCATTCCGGACGCCCCTCCGGGTTTTGCAGCGGCGGACTTGCTCAGGTATTCCTGGGGATTGGCCTTAAACTTTTCCACGCAACCCGCGCAGCAGAAGTAGAACTTTTTTCCGCTGTGCTCGTGAACATGTTGGGCCGTTGCGGGATTCACGTTCATGCCGCAGACGGGATCTTTCTCCAGGGCTGGAGTCGGGCCGGAGGTGGTTGGGTTGGAGGTTGTCATGCGTTCTACTGCGGCTTCGGGATTCAGTTTTTGGGCTTCGGTAAAAGTTCCGCAGCCGGTCGCGTGCCGATTTCGGTTCTTGCTGGAGCCCAATGGCCGGCGCCCGAAGCCCGCTAATTGGCGCGCGCCCTTTTTTGATTGCCGATGTTCTATATTGGATTCAGCCTAAACGGAGTCAAGTCCGGCATGAGGCTGAGCGCGACAACTTCATCATACCGAAAGGTTTTCCTGTCATGACTTATTTGGATGTCGTATTCCGCTACGTCTCGAAGCCGGGTGAAAAAGAATTACGCGCCATTGACGGCATGCGAGAAGTCTACGGAGTGCGCCAGGTTTCGTTCCATGAGAAAGATCGCACGGTGCGGGTGGAGTTTGATGCTTCGCGGCTCAAGACCGAAGCTGTGGCGCGCTTGCTGCGTCAGGCCGGCATTGATGTGGGCGAACCGCTGGCGCTGGCTTAGTTTGGTTGATGGGGAATTTGGCTTTGATAGCCTCGGGGGCTAAAGCCCGATCTGAGAAGAGGCGCCTGATCGCAGGGCCGGAACCGCTGCGCCCCCCAG
>VFSW01011292.1_pt1 | contig 12563 bp, 11 predicted proteins | sample 5358111 | NCBI WGS metagenome assembly VFSW01 (sample SAMN11554181, study PRJNA540505) | mine drainage metagenome | isolation source: sediment from site ElyBrook_90M | place: USA: Ely Copper Mine, Vershire, VT | collected 2017
AATTGGGAGATGCGGCAACGCCAGCGTGGCCGCAGCGGCGCGGGCAACCGTGACGCGTTCGCCTTCTGCCACCAGCGACGATTCACAATCTTCGAAGAGTTTGCGGATGGACACCACCGCGTTTTGCACTGTTCGACTCATGCCTTGATCCTTTCGAGTAGCTCGAGGTTTGGCCGCATCGCTGTCCGTTGCAGGTAGTGTGCGGAGGATGATAAGCGGCTGTGACCGAGCGCGCCTTGGACTGCGCGCAGGTCACCGCCGGTGGCGTTGTATACGCGTTCCGCTAGCGTTCTGCGGAAGTCGTGTACGCGGAGATTCTCGATGCCAAGCCGGTGACAGATTTTGCGGAACTTGCTGTCAAGTCTGTTCCAGCGTGGGACGGCGCTGGCCGTTGGGGTGCGCTTGGGGCGCGCGCGGTCGCCGTAGCGCAGCGCAGACGCGAACGGATGGAGGCGTGCGCACATCTGCAGCGTGTCACTGAGCTCACGCGTGACCGGTGTGACGATGGCTCCGCCGTGCTTGATGCCGTTGATTCGCAGTTCGCCGGTTTCTTTACACCAGTGCTCCGCTGCTACGCGCACGGACGTACCCGAGCGCAAGCCAAGGTCACCGCAGAACAGCAGATGGAGCCGCAGGTCGAGTGGTGCTTGTGACATTATGGCCGCGCGTTCGTCTGCGCTGACGAGTCGCTGACGCGGTTCACTGGCCATTACGTCTGGCACGACGTTGACCAGCATCGGGTCTGCGCCGTGCAGTGTCATTAGCCGCAGGTACCGCCGCATCGCTTGCATGATGCGTCGCCGACTGGATTGCGCGTAATCTTGCCGCGTGCAATTGACAGCTAGTGTCACCGTCGCAGCTTGCCATTCCTTCGGGTGGAGACCACCACCAGCGGCGATGATGGCTGCGATTGCAAGCCGGTCGCAATCGTGTTCGTACTTGCCTTCTTGACGCCACGACGCGAGATGCGCGGCTGTGCTACTCGCGTCGTACGAGGGTTTCTGGCCTCTTTCATCGCCTGTTCGTAGGCTGTAGCGGCCCGTTTGGTTGTGAAGGATTTACGTTTGCGGCGGCCTGAATCGTCTGTCCAGTCCGCGAAGTATTTACCATTCTTTTCGTACATTCGACACCTGTCTGACACTAGATTGTGTACAGCCAGTGTTTATGCGGTTCCAACGTCTGATCGACTTCCGGGGAATGATCTGATCGTTGAAGCGTAATGAGGAGCCTAGCTATGGCGCGCCTGGCTAGGGCAAATCTACAGTGGCTACAGAATGGATTTTCTGGGAATGGAACAGAAATCCATGCGTGTCATTCTGAGCGAAGCGCAGCGAAGTGAAGAATCCAGAGAATATTCGCCTGGATCACGTCGCCGTGATTCTCTGGATTCTTCGCTACGCTCAGAATGACATACTTTATTTTTCGTTACAGTATCTGTAAATCCGCGCTCAGTCGATCTTCGAAAGCCGATTCAGCCCGTTGAAGGCAGCGGCTTTGTAGCACTCCGCCAGCGTGGGATAGTTGAATACCGTATCGATAAAATATTCGATGGTGCCGCCCAGGGACATGACGGCCTGGCCGATGTGGACCAGTTCGCTGGCGCCCTCGCCGATGATATGCACACCCAGAACATGATGCGTCTTGCGATCAAAGATAATTTTTAGCCGCCCAGTTGTATCGCCGCGAATCTGCCCGCGGGCAATCTCGCGATAGTAGGCCACACCAACTTCATACGGCGCATCCTCTTCGGTCAACTGCTCCTCTGTTTTTCCGATAAAGGAAATTTCTGGGATGGTGTAGATGCCGTACGGATAGTAGTTCGGGTTCGAGGTGAGCGCTGCATCGCCCATGACGCGCGCGGCGGCAATGCGACCCTGCTCCATTGATACCGAGGCCAGACTTGGAAAGCCGATCACGTCGCCAGCGGCATAAATATGCGGCACCTTGGTGCAATAGTTTTCATCCACGGCGATGCGCCCGCGCGAATCTGCCTCCAGGCCCGCCGCTGCCAGATTCAGTTCGTCCACATTGCCCTGACGGCCAACGGCGTAGAGCAGCGTGTCTCCCGAGAGTTTTTTCTTGCTCTCCAACGTCGCCACCACGGTGCCATCGGCCAGCTCTTCGACGCCTTCTACCTCTTCATTGAGCCGCATAGTCACGCGACTGTCGCGCAGGTGATAGCTGAGTGCTTCGACAATTTCCTGATCTGCAAACTCCAGCAGCTTGGGCCGTTTTTCCACCAGCGTTACGCGCACGCCCAGCACGGCAAACATGCAGGTATATTCCACTCCGATGACGCCACCACCGACCACGATCAGAGTCTTGGGCAACTGCGCCAAATTAATAATCTGGTCGCTATTGACGATGTTGCGTCCGTTAATCGGCACCCGGGTAGAAGCGGCGGGCTTCGTGCCGACGGCGATCAGGACATTATCCGTCTCATATACATTGGAGCCGCGCGATCCTGTCACACGAATGTGCGTCGCATCCTCAAAGCTGGCCGTACCTGTAAGCATCTCAATGTTATTGCGGGAGAGCTGCGCTTCTGTAACGTCAATTTCTGTCTTGATGACATGCTGCACGCGAAAGGCAAGATCGGCCATGCTGATCCGTTCCTTCACGCGGTAATTCATTCCGTAAATCGAACGATAGTTGTAGCCGGAAAGATGGAGCACGGCTTCGCGAAAGGTCTTGCTGGGAATGGTGCCGGTATTGATGGAAGCTCCGCCGACGACCTCGCGCTGTTCCACCAGAGCAACTTTTTTTCCATTTTTCGCCGTGGAGATCGCAGCCCGCTGTCCAGCAGGTCCAGAGCCAATGACAATCAGATCGAATTTTTCCATACCTTTTTTCGTTCCTGCCAGCGCATGCGCCAGTGCATCTGTCGTAAATGGAGTGGACCCGGAGTGTTCCACTTTATGATTGGAACGCTCGGAAGAAAACCTATTCCCAGATTTGAAGCTACCACAGCCGATCCAGCCTCAGATGACAATTCCTGACTCGATGTTGCGGCGATACAGGAACGGAACGCTGACTTCCATCGTCGATCTTATTTTGGTTCTATATCGGCCCGTATTCAAGTCCACAGCGTTTCGACCTACACTGATTTTGATGATTCTTTGCGCCATTACAAACCGGCACCTGGAAGGCGCGAGCTTCTCCGCGCAGCGACAGGCTTTGCTTGCGCGGGCGCGACTGTGGGCGCTGAGCGGCGTTGACCTGGTACAGTTGCGCGAAAAAGATTTGCCCGCAGCAGAACTGATTTCTTTGCCGCGGCAGATGCAACAGGTCATCCAGTCTGCAGGCTCCTCGACGCGACTCGTTCTGAATGCTCCACCCGAAGTAGCGCGCGTAGCGGAAGCAAGCGGCGTTCACCTATCTGCCTCGGCAAGCACAACTGTTCACTCTCTCTTTATCGACGCACGTGTTCGCAACCATCTCTGGGTCAGCGTTGCTTGTCACACAAATCAGCAGGTCGAGATGGCCCGGAACGGGAAGGCAGATTGCATTCTGTTCGCGCCCATTTTTGAAAAGCAAATTGCAGATGGCAGCGCGTTGCGCGGCGTGGGGATCGAAGGGCTGGCAGCAGCGTGTCGAGCGGCAGGTTCAGTTCCTGTTCTCGCTTTAGGTGGAGTGACGGCGGAGAATGCCGCTGCCTGTCTCGCGGCTGGAGCCAGCGGAATTGCCGCCATCCGCCTGTTCTACGGGTCGCCCGGTGAGTGGGAGCGGCTTCGTTAAGTTCATTCAGCGGGCGAAGAGATTTGCTACAGAATCAAGCGCCGTCTATAAGTGGTAGCAGAGCCAGGCGCGCACAAAGTATCCCGTATGTCAGACACCACGAACCCACATCCAACGGCACCGCCCCGACCCGAGCCTTCGGCGGCAGACACTTCGACCTTTGAGTCGTGGGGGCGCTATCCAAAGTTAACCTCTTCTGTGCGCCCGTTGAATTGGATCGGGGAGTTCCCTTTCTCCGCCGCGGCGAACGAGCTGAGCGTTGTGCCCCCCCAGTTGCCCGTCGGCATGGGCCGCAGCTATGGCGATGTCTGCCTGCTGCAGGGGGGAACTCTGTTCGCAACGCGCGGCCTGGATCGCCTGCTCTCCTTTGACGACCGCACGGGTCTGTTGCAGTGCGAGAGTGGCGTAACGCTGGCAGAAATTTTGACGTTTGCTGTTCCACGCGGCTGGTTTCTTCCCGTCACTCCCGGCACCAAATATGTAACCGTCGGCGGTGCGATAGCCAATGACATCCACGGCAAAAATCATCACGTCGCAGGAACCTTCGGTTGCCACGTTCCGCGTTTTGAGCTGATCCGCTCCGACGGAACCCACCTGCTCTGCACGCCCACCAGCAATGCAGACTGGTTTGCTGCGACCATCGGCGGCCTTGGACTGACGGGCCTCATCGCCTGGGCTGAGATACAACTGCGCCCCATCGTCAGCCGCAACCTTCGCTACGAAGGGATTCGCTTTCACGGCATCGATGAATTTCTGGAACTTTCTTCTTTTGGAGCGCGCGCAGAGTACAGCGTGGCCTGGATTGATTGCATCTCGCGTGGAAGAAATTTTGCGCGCGGCATTTATATGATGGGCGATCATTCTCAACTGCCCGATCCGCTGCAGCCGACGCCGGAGCCACGACTCAGCGTCCCTTTTGATTTTCCTGGTTGGGCGCTCAGCCGCGCCGCCATGCGCGTGTTTAACGAGCTGTATTACCGCAAGCAGCTGCAACGACACGTCAGCTCGCTTGTCGATTACGAACCATTTTTTTACCCTCTCGACAAAGTGCTGCACTGGAACCGCATCTATGGCCGTCGCGGATTTTTGCAGTTTCAATGTGTCGTTCCCTTCGCCGATGGTCGCGCCAGCATTCAACAAATTCTGCAAGCGATTGCGGATTCCGGGCGGGGGTCATTTCTTGCCGTGTTAAAGGTGATGGGCGATCCGCCCTCGCCGGGACTCATGTCCTTCCCGATGCCGGGCATCACGCTGGCACTCGATATTCCGATCCGTTCGGACACTTTTCTCCTCTTCAACCGGCTGGCAGAGATGACGCGAGAAGCTGGCGGCAAACTCTACCCAGCCAAGGACGCGTGCATGACCGCGGCACAGTTTCAATCCTTCTATCCGCAGTGGCGGCAGTTTTCCGCCTACCGCGATCCAGCCTTTACATCTTCATTTTGGGAGCGCGTTACGCATGGCGAATAACTCGGCGAATCATTCAAAGATTCCACAAACGATTCTGGTCACCGGCGCGACCTCGGCCATTGCCCAGGCCTGGATGCGCCTGGTTGCGCCGCATGGATCACATTTCTACCTGGTCGCGCGCAATGAAGAGCGCCTGCAGGCCGTGGCCCAGGATTTGCAAACACGCGGGGCCAGCGCTGTATCTATCGAAGCGCTGGACCTGGACCGCACCGAAGAGCACGCAGGCATGTTGATGCGCGCCGTGCGTACGCTGGGCAAGATCGATTGCGTCCTGATCGCGCAGGGGGTACTTGGCGATCAGGCGCGCGCAGATCAGGACTTTTCACATTCCGCAGCCCTGCTGCACACCAATTTGATCTCTGTGATTTCTCTCTGCACATGGCTGGGGAATTATTTCGATGCGCAAGGGCGCGGCACGCTGGCGGTCATCTCCTCTGTGGCCGGGGATCGGGGCCGCTGGAAGAATGGCATATACGCTACGTCGAAGGCTGGACTGAATGTCTATCTCGACGGGCTGCGCAATCGGCTGGATCGTCGCGGCGTGAATGTGCTGACCATCCGGCCCGGGTTCGTCTCCACGCCGATGACCGCGCACATGCCGCATAGCCCGCTGTTTGCAACCCCGGAACGTGTAGCGAAGGATATGGAGCGGGCCATTGAAACGCGCAAGGATGTTCTCTACACGCCGTGGTTCTGGTGGTGGCTCATGGCTGCAGTCCGCGCCATTCCCGAATGGAAGTTCAAGGGCATGGACGTATAACATCCCCCTCAACCAGCTCTTGCTGGGTTTCAGTAAGATGGACGGCATGGCCGATACGATTGAAATTTCGCGCGACGAATATGAAAAGCTTCGAAAAAGCGAAGCCTTGTTTCGTCAGGTCGCTGACTCGGCTCCCGCCTTCCTTTGGCTTTGCGACACCGACGCTCTGTGTACGTGGTTCAATCAGCGATGGCTGGAGTTCCGTGGCCGCACGCTGGAACAGGAGATGGGAAACGGGTGGAGACAGGGGATTCATCCTGAAGATTTCGACAGAGCACTGAAAATTTATCTGGAAAACTTTGAGAAGCGTACTCCCTTCCGCATGGAATTTCGCCTGTTGCGGGCCGATGGAAAATACCGCTGGGTGCTGGGGCAGGGAGTCCCGAGATTTGCAGACACAGATATATTTCAGGGCTTCATCGGCTCCTGCATCGACATCACGGAGATTCAGCTCGCAAAAGAATTGCAATCTGACATCTCGAAGCGCCTTGCGGAGCTGGCCGCGATCGTCGAATCCTCCGACGACGTCATTCTAAGTAAGAATCTGGACGGCATCATCACCAGCTGGAATGCTGCTGCAACCCGCGTCTTTGGCTATTCGGCGCAGGAGATGGTGGGCGCTTCCATTCTTAAACTGATTCCAGAAGCGCTGCAATCCGACGAAAAACTAATTATTGAAAACATTCGCGCCGGGCGACGCGTCGAACATTTTGAAACCGTCCGCGTCACCAAGGATGGAAGACTTCTGGACGTTTCCCTTACCGTCTCGCCCATCAAAGATGAGTATGGAAAGGTCATCGGCGCGTCAAAAATCCTCCGGGATGTTTCCAGTCGCAAACGCATCGAACAATCTCTGCTGCAGGCAGAAAAGATTGCCGCAACGGGTCGAATGGCAGCGACGATTGCGCACGAGATTAACAATCCGTTGGAAGCGGTGATGAACCTGTTGTACCTTTTGCGACCTCTGGTTGAGGATGCAGAAGGTTTGAGCTATCTGACTGGTGTAGAAAGTGAGCTGGCGCGCGTTGCCCACATTGCGAAACAGACGCTGGGCTACTACAAGGAACATGCGACGGCCAGCTCCGTCGCGCTGAGCGATATCGTCGAGCACGCTCTCACGATCTACGCGCCGCGTTGTGCGGCCGCTGGCATTGCAGTGAAAAAGTCTCTTGCGTCGTCGACAAAACTTGTACTGCGGCGCGGAGAGACCATGCAGGTGATTTCCAATCTGATGGCAAATTCGATCTATGCCATGCCCAATGGCGGCGTGTTGACGGTATCAGTTCAGGATTCCAGCAATCCTGCCGACGGCGTGGTTCTCACCATCCGTGACAATGGGGTTGGCATCGAGGAACAAAATCTGGCCAGGGTTTTCGACGCATTTTTTACGACGCGATCGACGGTAGGCACGGGCATTGGCTTGTTTGTGGCGAAGCAATTTGTGGAAGGCCACGGAGGTCGTATCGAAGTCGAGAGCGACACCTCTGCAGCGAACCACGGGACCACGATTCGAGTTATTTTCCCCCTTCATACAGCCTACGAAAAATCTCCGGAATGATGGCGGTATAAGAATTCTGCATTGAACCAGAATCTTCGTGAACCAGCGGCAATCTTCTGCGTATAAAGAAGGACGGGAGCCGATCACCGAAAGGGAAGAAGCATGGAGTTTCGCGAAGCGATAAAAATCGCGCTGCAATCGCTGTGGGCCAACAAACTGCGCTCCCTGCTCACCCTGCTGGGTGTGGTCATCGGCGTGGCTTCGGTCATCGCCGTCGTTACCATGAGCAACGGCGCGAACACCTACGTCTCTACAAAAATTTATCGCTACGGTGCTGATGTCTTTACCGTCAGCAAGATTCCGCGTACCTGGTCCAGTTCTGAGGAGTATCTCCGCTACCTGAGGCGCAAAGACCTGAAGATGGCCGACTACGACGCGGTCGCACAGCAGTGTACGGCCTGCACCGCCGTGGGCGCGATGCTGGATGTATCCGGAAATGTCGTCAGTCTCAAGCAATCCGCAACGGGCGTTGATATCCGCGGATGGACCTGGAACATGCCCGCCATGTACAACATCGACATCGCGCGCGGGCGCATGTTTACACCGTCAGAGCAGGATCACGGCCAGCACGTTGCCGTCGTGGGCTACGACATTGTGGACAATGTGATGGGGCCGGGCGACCCGCTGGGCAAAGAGGTTCGCATCGATGGCCAGCCCTACACCATTATCGGAATTGCTGAACGCCAAGGCAAAACCCTGGGGCGTAGCCAGGATAATTTTGTTTCGATCCCCCTCGAGACGTTTATGGAAACCTACGGGGCCAACCAGTCCGTAACCATCTACGCACGCAGCCGTGGCATCGGTGCACCGCTGGAGCGCGCCGTGGATCAAGTGCAAATGATTTTGCGCTCGCGCCGTCACGATGCCCTGGGCGCGCCCGACAGTTTTTCTCTCGACACCAACCAAAGCTTTGCGGGTTTTGTTCAGCGCTTTATCAACATGTTTGCCGTCGTCGCCATTGGAATTACATCGATTTCTCTCGTCGTCGGCGGCATCGTCATCATGAACATCATGCTTGTCTCCGTCAGTGAGCGGACACGCGAGATAGGAATCCGCAAGGCACTGGGCGCACGCCGCAGAGATTTGATGCTGCAGTTTCTGATTGAATCAGCGACACTGGCACTGGTGGGCGGAGTCATCGGTGTGATCGGCGGCATCGTCATCGCAAAGACCGTTACGCTATTGGTTGGATTCCCAGCCACGGTCGCATTCTGGTCGATTCTGGCTGGCCTGTTTGTCTCCACCTCTGTTGGTGTTTTCTTTGGTGTGTATCCGGCGCGCAAGGCTGCGATGCTCGATCCCATTGTGGCTTTGCGTTCTGAATTATAAGTAGCAGGAGAGTCTCAGATGAAAATGCAGGATGCCAAAGAGGCTGTGCGGATGGCGATGGATACGCTGCGCAACAATCGCCTGCGCTCCGGGTTGACCATTCTCGGCATCGTCATCGGCGTAACGACGGTGATTGGCATCTCCTCCTTCATCAATGGTCTGGATCGCAACATCGACACCATGGTCGAAGCCTTCGGCACCAATCTGCTGTGGATTTATCACATGCCAGTCATCGGTGTGCGGCCCACCCGGGAGATGCTGGCACGGAAAAAATTGACCGTTGCCGATGCAGAAGCTATGAAGTCGCTGCCGCATGTCGTGGCCGTCGATCCAGGAATTCGTTACGAAGATTTCAGCGTAAATCTGGGCAATGTCTCTGTGAAGTACAACAACAGGCAGATTCAGCACACGATTTTAGAAGGCAATAGTTCCGACTACAAAATCACGAATAATTTGAATCTGACAGCGGGGCGTTTCTACACCGATTACGAGGAAGAACATAACTCGAACGGCGTGATTCTTGGGCACGACGCCGCAGCGGGCCTTTTTCAAAGCGGAGAAAACCCCCTTGGCAAAGAGGTGGAGGTGTATGGCGATCTCTTTACCGTCATCGGAGTGATCGACAAACAAAAAGAAGCCTTTGGTGGTGGCAAAAATCCTGAGGACAACTTGGCGATGTTCCCGCTCGGAACCTTTCGCAAACTGCATCCAGAAAATAAGGATGTCTGGATCACGCTGAAGTATGACACTGCCAAAAACAAGCAACTGGTCACAGATGAAGTGGAGCAACTTCTGCGGGTGCGGCGCAAAGTGCCAGTCAACAAGCCGGATGATTTTGAAATCTTCAGCCCCGAATCGATTACCCGGCTGTGGAACCAGATCACTGCAGGCCTGTTCATCTTTATGTTCGCCGTTTCCAGCGTTGGCCTGATTGTTGGCGGCGTCGGCGTGATGAACATCATGCTGGTCTCGGTGACAGAACGCACGCGCGAAATTGGTATTCGCAAGGCCATCGGCGCAACCAAGCGCAACATTATGCTGCAATTCACATTGGAGGCAATCACACTTTGCTCCGTCGGCGGCGTGCTGGGCATTGCTGCCGGTGCGGTGCTAACGCTGATTCTGCGCTACACGCTCTCCGCCGTTCTGACCTCGCTGTCGCTGCCGTGGGTGATAGCCGCGTATTTTATTTCCTGCATGATCGGCCTGGTCTTCGGCATCTATCCCGCCTGGAAGGCCGCGAATCTCGATCCCATTGAAGCCCTGCGCTACGAATAAGCGCAGGACTTTTCGTAGAGAATATCTTTGGGAAATTTAATACCGTATTTATTTACAGATAAGGAATATAGTCGGGAGATTATGATGCTTGCGTATATAAACTGAGAAGCGCCTTACCGGACAAATTGTCGCCAATTTCGGGGATCGATAGCCGTTCGCCATCTTCCATTTTTTGTATGAAGTTGTAGATTGTCACTCCTACAATTTGTTGCGTCACGCCGTCTATGCGTGTAATTATGCCATTGGGCAATTCAACATAACTACAGTTATTCGTAGTTGCAGATAGCACAATGTAAAGCACATCAGCGTGTTTGCTGTATGAAACCTTCACTTTGTACCTGCCTTAGTTGAACTTGGCCAGATAATTGAACCGAGATCAGCGTTAGGATATGCGACGGTGTTAATTGGATATCCAGTCTTAACTTCCCCAGTTTTATTCCCGACAGACCACATTTCAGAGGAAAATCCAACTATGACCCGAATACCCTCAGGGTTACTCTCGTCGGGAGCAAGAACATATGCTGCAGTCCTAGGATTTCCGGCTACTTGAATGAATATCGGCTTCTGAATTGCGCGCTTTACCAAATTTTCTTTGCCGACCATTTCGGGATGGCCTTCAACTATATGATCCCAGTCCTCCTGATAGAGATTGACCTCATTGGCTAGGATGCACTGGGTAGTCCAAATGGTTTTCACGGCGGGCTAATTACTCTGAGTCGAGGTTTGCTGTTCTACATGCTTCTGCAAAGAAGCTACATTGCTTTCATATATTTTTAGGAGTTGGCTTAACCCTGAGATAGCTTGGGAAACCTGCGAAATCGGGATTGTCACTATTGATACGACTCTGTTTTCTGGACACAACTCTTCATTCGCGTCAGTCCCTTGAGTAACTTGAGTGAAAACTATTTGAACATCAGTCATAGTTGCCCCAAATCCAGCATTATTCGCATACACGGCGCGAATATTATCTGGATTCTTTACAACCGGAATTTGATGAGCATTTACTTGCTCATTGAGAGGAGGTTTTGTAGTCATAGGTGGAGTCTATATTAAGTAGTTTAATTTTATATGGCAATTGGATACTGCTACGCCAGTGGAAAAAATATTCGCCTTTATTTCGCCTTAAGGTGAGACTTACAGATGCAAATGAATTGGGGATGTCTTCCCCTTTCCACGTATGATGTGGGCGAATGCTTCTTGCGCACGCCGTGGCCATTGCCACCACGCTGATCACCCTCGCCGGTCTGGCCTACTTTCTGCTTGCTCTTTGGGCAGCACGGGCCTACAGCCGCTCTCGCCGCGCCGCCGCGCCCACGGCCTACCCCTCCGTCAGCATTTTGAAGCCCGTCAAAGGCGTGGACGCGGGGATGTACAAGGCCTTCGTCAGCCATTGTCAGCAGGATTATTCCGGCGAGTATGAGATTCTCTTCGGCGTCCGCAGTCTGGAGGATGATGCCGTCGCGGTCATTCAGCGACTGCAGGCGGAGTTTCCAGATTGCGCGATCCGTCTTTTGATTTGCCCGGAAACTTTGGGCCCGAACGGAAAAATCAGCACCCTGATTCAGATGCTGCCCGAGGCGCGCTACGATCACCTGCTGATGAATGACGGCGACATCCGCGTATCCGCAAAATATCTGAGCAACGTGATGCGGCGGTTTGGCTCCAACGGCCATCACTCGTCAAAATCTTCACGCGCCGTGGGCATGGTAACAGCGCTCTATCGCGGACGCTCGCATGGCACGCTCGGCTCCAAACTCGAAGCGCTCGGCATCGCCACTGACTTTATGCCGGGCGTTTTGATGGCGCGCTGGGTGGAGCATGGCATCCACTTTGGCCTGGGTTCAACGCTCGCCGTCAGTCGCACGGCGCTCGACGCGATCGGCGGCCTTGCGCCTATCCTGGAATATCTTGGCGACGATTACGAACTGGGCAAGCGAATTTCGCAGGCCGGGTTCCGCGTGGTTCTGGCGCGGGAGATAGTCGAGACCTCCGTGCCCGCGTATCGCATGCGCCAATTTTTTGACCATCAGCTTCGCTGGGCACGCAACCTGCGCGATGCGCGCAAGGCAGGTTACTGGGGCATGTTAGTCACCTTTGGACTTCCCTGGGCGCTGATCAATGTGATTACGCAGGGTGCGAGTCTGGTGAGTCTGGCACTGCTGAGCCTGATGCTGGCCGCGCGGGTGGCGCTGGCTCTTTCTGTCGGCGTCGGGGTGTTGCAGGATCAAGCTGTTCTTCGCGACCTGTGGCTGCTGCCGCTTCGCGATTGCGTCGCGCTGCTCATCTGGTGCTGGAGCTTTGCCGACGATCACGTCACCTGGCGCGGCGAACGGTTTTTGCTTCGCAACGGCAAGCTCACCAGAATTCATCCGCACGCCTCGCTATAGTAAAGGGAGAGATTCCGAGGACCTCCATGCCGCACGATGCACC
>VFSW01011294.1_pt1 | contig 12562 bp, 10 predicted proteins | sample 5358111 | NCBI WGS metagenome assembly VFSW01 (sample SAMN11554181, study PRJNA540505) | mine drainage metagenome | isolation source: sediment from site ElyBrook_90M | place: USA: Ely Copper Mine, Vershire, VT | collected 2017
TGTTTGGCCGTGCAGCTTCTGGATTGCCCGGGCGTGATCAGCTGAATTATTTGCTTTCCCGGGATATGCCCGCCAGGTTTACCCGTCGCGTTGTGCCAGGAACTGCAAGGCAGCTTTAGATTTATTTAGTTGCAGAGCAAAGCCAGCGCAGCGCGGAGATCAGTGACATAGGCTAACGGACCGATATCCTGGCCAAAGTCGGGGACAATATTGAAGGCGGCTCCGCCAACAACGATTCTTGGGGTTCTCTCTTTGAATTGGCTGCGCACGGCCCGAATCAAATCGGCCGCTGCCGGCAAGTTCGCCAGCAAGGTGGTTGAGATGCAGACGACCTGCGCGGAATTCGATTCAATGGCCTTGAGAACTGAGCTTGTTGAGAGATTTGATCCCAGAAACTGGACATCCCAGCCGTTTGCTTCCATGATGTCCGCGACGAGATTTGCGCCGATCTGGTGGAGTTCGCCTGAAACACCGGTTACGACCATGGAACCGTGTGAGGCTCCGCTTGGAGACACGCGGGGGTAAATGCTGGCGATCACGAATTGTGTGATGGCGGTAGCGATATGTTCCTGCGCCACATTGATCTGATTCATTTCCCAGAGTTTTCCGACTTTTTGAAGGCAGTCGGCCAGCACGTCGATGTATATATCGACGAGGGGAATCCCATGCTCCAGGGCCTCTTCGATCACAGCAAGAGCAGCCGCACGACGGCCGGCCAGGATCGCGGACAAGTAGAGATCCCGCGCCAGGTGCAGTTCAGCTCTTTCGGTGCTATTCGCGGGGAGCTTTCCAGGCGGTGGGGTGCAGACAGGATGTTGCAGGAAAGACAAGACAACGGCTACCTCTTCGCGGGCGAGATAGGGCTGGAGTTGGCGGCCTATCTCTGCGAAGGCAGGAGCGAGAACATCGGGTGGGACCGACCTTGATTGGAGCACCCGCTCGGACCAACGCATGTAATCGGCGAAAGCCTCGCGCGAGCGGGATTCAATGGCAGCGGCGAGGAACTGAAGATGAAAACGGACATCTTCCACGCAGCATTCCCGGCCGCGCCGGCTGTAAAGCTGTTTCCAGTGCGGATGGTCGAGGAAGAGCTGATTGGTTACCACTTCAGACACCGCCTCGGAAGCCGCCGCAATCCGTCGAGAGAGACCGGGAACGTATTCATCGGACGGAAAAGTCATGCTGACGGGCCTTGGGAGTGTAACGGGTTGGTGCTGACGAGGTTTCCTCCGGCTGCCTTGCTCGAATAGAGCGCGGCGTCGGCGCGCGTCACAAACCCTTCGGCCGACTCAAGCTGCTCGAGAGTTGCCAGCCCCAGGCTCATCCTTATGCGATCGGGGCACTCGGGGCATTGCATGGCCTGGATGTCTTCGCGAATACGTTCTGCGACAATCAAGCCGCCGCCGATGTCTGTCTTAGGCAGCAGGAGGGCGCATTCGTCGCCTCCATATCGGGCAGCGAGGTCGTAGGGGCGCGACCGGCCGGCGAGTATTCTGCCGGTTTCGGCCAGAACGTGATCGCCGACGACGTGGCCGCATTGATCGTTAATCATTTTGAAGTCGTCAAGATCGGCCATGATCAGCGTCAATGGTTCCGATTGCCGGCGAGAGCGGGCGATCTCCTGTTCAAGTCTCAGGTAGAACAAGTCCCGATTGGCCAGCCGGGTGAGCATGTCCGTCTGCGCTAACCGTTGAATGGCAAGGTTTGAGCGCATGAGTTCTTTGTTCTTACGGCTTAGCTCCCGGGCCATGACGGAGAGTTTGTTGGTGAGAGCCTGGAACTCATCGGGAAGGTCCTGGGAGTGCCTTTGCTCCGGGCCTCCAAGAAGAAGAAACTCGTCGCCGCAATCGATGAGGCCCAACTCAACCGACAAAGGACTTTTCTCGCCGTGGTCGATGTTGAGGATGAGGGAGGAAGGCGCTTGCTCCGGTTTTGCTATGTGGGACCGGAGAGATTCAACGTCGGAAAAGATCAGGTAATCCCAAATGGTATCGGAGAACGGGCGGGAGGGGGGTACCGGAAAGATCCGCTTACTGGCTCGATTGCGGATCAGGATGGTTCCATCGCGGTTGATGAGCAGGGCCACAACCGTGTCGGTTTCACTGAGCCAATGGGAAAGGGCAGCGGAGATGCCCAGCAGCGCTCCATGAAAGGTCAAAGGCTCTGAATTCCGGGGATAGGTTTGAACTGCGGGGAGCGAGTAACTGGAGTTTTCCCAATCAATCTGATCATCGGTCACTCCTGTAAATTTAGGCAGACTGCGCAGGAGCGGCATAGACGATTGGTTCTGCCAATGATCAAACGCATCCTGAGTGATCCAGCGGATAAGCAGGAGCAAGGCTGAAGGCTGTTCGGGTTCAGACAGCAATTCAAGTTCGCAAAATCCCGGGACCTGATGAAGGAAGGCGGGAAGCGCGATTAAGGCATCCCGCACCTGAGCTTCGAATCCCTTGCGAACCCGATATCGAAACATTGCCGTGATCATGCCAGGTTTCCCGGTGGAATTACCGGCAATTTGTGTTCTGCCGGTAAATTGAGATCCAGATAGTTATCTCAAGGTAATAAATAGCGATTGGGCGCATTGCCCAAACATATGGCCCAATGACAAAGAGTTACATCAGCGTAGCAGTTTTCCTGGATTGTCAGCCAACAACAAAGTAATCAACGATCGAACATTTTCAGGTGTTATTAGCTTCCAATGGTAACGATATCGCCTTGCCCGGTGCGTGTTTTCGCATTCACGGAAGTCAGGCCTTCTTCACCGGCTTCTGCATCGGCACAACCTGAACGGTAACGTCACGGACTTCGGAAAGGAAGCGGTTGAGCACCGAGCCGCGCAGCAGAATGTCAAAACGGGAGCGCGCCGACTGGCCAAAGACCACGTGGGAGATGCTCTCCTGCTGCGCAAAACGGATGAGCGCGTCGGAGACATTTTTGTCAGAGAGGCTGACCACCTGGGCGCCGAGATCGCGGGCCATGCGCTGGTATTCTTCGAGACGCTGGTGGGCCTCGGGGTCGGCGTGACCCTTGTCCTCATCGGGGCGCGTTACGTAGACGGCATACCAATTGGTAGCCAGTCGGCCGGCCACACGTGAACCCACGCGCAGCAGACGCTCGGTGCCGGGGCGCGTGCTGAGGCAGACCATCACCTTTTCCGGAACCTGGGCCTGTTCGAGGCCCTGGTTGCGGCGATAGGCCGCTTCGCGGTTGCTCACCTGCTCGGCGGTCGTACGCAGAGACAGTTCGCGAAGCAGGTTGAGATTGCCGATGCGGAAGAAGTTGGCGAGCGCCTGCTCCACCTTTTCGGGAGCGTAGATTTTGCCCTGGCGGAGCCGGTTTCTCAGCTCATTGACAGTGACATCGACGTTCACGACTTCGTCGGCGCGCTTGAGTATATTGTCGGGAACGGTTTCCCGGATGACCGTGTTCGCGGAGCGGTTGACCGCGTCATTGAGCGTCTCAAGGTGCTGGATATTGACCGCGGTCATTACGTTGATGCCGGCATCAAGCAACTCCAGAACATCTTCGTAGCGCTTGCGATTTTTGCTGCCGGGAACGTTGGTGTGGGCCAGTTCGTCAACTACCGCGGTGTGCGGGCGCCGCGCCAGGACGGCGTCCACATCCATCTCTTTCAGGTCGACGCCGCGGTAGTGAATGATGCGCGGTGGAATGATTTCGAGATCGCGGATGCGGTCGACTGTGTCTGGCCGTCCGTGCGGTTCAATGAGACCGATAACGACGTCCACGCCCTGCTGGTGCTTCATCCCATAGGCATCGTTGAGCATGCCATAGGTTTTGCCAACGCCGGGCGCCGCGCCGATGTAGATGCGCAGTTTGCCCGGTTCCGCGCGTTTTTCGAGTGTGAGCTCCGCCATGGCTCAGCCCACCTCTACGGGATGGCGCACATCGGTCACGACCGCCACGGGGAGAGTAAAGCGAAAAGTGGTGCCGCGGCCGAAGCGGCTTTCGACGGCGATCTGCCCACCCAGGGATTCCACCAGGCGACGAACCAGCGCGAGTCCCATGCCGGTGCCCTTGTCCGAGAACGTATTAAAGCGGTCGAAGAGGTTGCCGAGCCGCTCGGCTTCGATGCCGCGGCCGCTGTCGCGCACAGTGAATTGCACGAAGTCCTTCACCTCTTCGGCTGTCAGCAGGATTTCTCCCTCGGGTGGGGTGAAGCGCAGGGCATTGGTCATGAGATTGTCGAGGATGGAACGAATCGCGCGCCGGTCAGCACGGACGAAGGATAGATCGTCGTAGGCGTGAACTTCCACCTGGATTTGCTTTTGCGATGCCTCGTCGCAATAGCGATCCTGGGCTTCACGCAGAAGCGCTGCGGGCCGCAGGCGTTCGAGGTTCATATTGCGCTTGCCGGTGTCAATTTCGGCGACCTCGATGAGGTCGGCCATCAGGTCGTCGAGTTTCTGCGATTCGGTGCTGGCAGCCGAGACGAGTTCGGCCTGCAGCGAGGAGAGTTCGCCGCCAAAACCCTGGCCCAGGGCATAGAGGCCGCGTCGCAACTGGAGCAGAGGATCGCGGAGCTTGCGGCTGGCCACCGCGATGAACTGCGTCTTGAAGCGGTCCGTGTCCTGGAGCGTAGTCACGTCTTCGAGGGTGGTGACGGTGCCGAGCAAGCGGCCTTCCGAGTCGCGCATGGGCATGGTGCGCAGCCTGAAACTGCGCGACTGCTTGCCGATGCGCATGGGCAGCATGGCGGCTTCGCCCTCGGCGGCCACGGCCTTTTGCATGGCCACGGCATCGCGGATAGCGCTGAGAATTTTGTCTCCGCCGGGCGTGTTGGCCAGGGCCATGCGATCGGTGGCAGCTTCGCCGAGCAACTCGGCGGCAGCGGGATTCACCTTGAGCAGGTGGCCCTTGCCGTCGGTCACGATGATGGGCTCGAAGATGGACTGCAGCACGGCGTCGGAGAGCTGAAACTCCATCTGCCGGCGCCCGGCTTCTGACTCGCGCAACTCGCGCAGGCGCACGGCGATGCGGTTCAGTTCAGCGGCGATGGCGCCAAAACTGTCACGAGTGTTTAACTCGGCGCGATGGTCAAGATTGCCTTGTGCGATTTTGCGGGCGTCGGAGGCGAGCGTCCGGATGGGCTGCAAGACAAGTGCCACGGTTGCGGCAGCGATGAGTACGGCGAGCACGCTGAATACGACGCCAAGCCCGGATTGTCCGGATGCGGCGAGGGTGCGATGCAGGGCGCCTGCCAGTCCAATGGTGAGGCCGGCGAGCAGTACACATCCAATGATCAGCCGTTGCGTGAGATTGGGCATTGTCCGGCCCCCGTGCCGGCAGAATCAGCTTTCGATCCATTGTCGCGGAAATAGCCGGTGTTCGCAAAATGGTCTGACTGCCTGACTCAGCCTGCCGTCACGGTATCTGGCAAACTGCGTAGCCGCGTTGGTTGTACGGGCATTGCATGCCGGCTGGAGCGGGTCCGTGGACCACCGTCCAGGAGACCGCCGCGTACTCTGTCTTGAGGCGTTCAAAGTCCTGAAGGCGGAAATGATTCAGGCCATAGGTAGCGTTGCTCATGGATTTCCATTCGTCGGCCAGACCCGGGAACAGCGAGACGACTCCCCCGTCCTTGAAATAGTCGGCAAGGGCGGAACGCTCAGAGATGGCGCGGAAGCCATGAACGTCGGTTCCCGCATCCATAAAATACCGCGAGTCCACGGCGAAGACCGCGTCCTTGGGCGTGTTATCCCTTATCCACAGCATGGTATTGACCCAGGCGTTCGAACTGGTGGCGGAGGGCCACTCGATGTGGGGGCTGTCAGGATATGTGGCGCGCGCCACAAAAAACATGCCGATGGCAAGGGGAAGCGCGATGGCCGGGGTGACCCAGGGTCGATTTTTCCCGAGATATTCGCCGGCAACGCCGCTCAGCAGCAACACGAGGACGATGGTGATGAGATGAAATGTACGAAGAGGCTGGAGGCGGGCGAACATATCGAGCGTCGGAGAGCTGGCCAGAAAGATGCCCGCCGCGATGGACACGAGTCCGAAGGGCAGCATGGCGAAGCTGAGCCGGGCGAAACCGGACCGGGTGCCGCGCAGGTTGCTCTTCCAGAACCATGCAAGAATGGCGAGCGGCGCCAGCATGCCCATCCAGTGATACCAGGTCCAGTTGTAGAGAAAGAAGTAGTCACGGGAGTAAAGGGCTTCGCGGTAAGCGCCCGTGGCCGGAGATAACTGGAAGCCGGTGGGAAGCATGCCGATGCCCGCAGCCAGGGCCGGGATCCGTTCGTGAAGGCGGGCTCGATTGCGTTCAGCGGCCCACAAAACGAAAGCGAGAAAGAGGAGGTACGCCACCATTTGGGGGTGGAATGCTCCGGTAGCCAGAATCGCGACTGCCGCGCGGGCGTAACGGCGCTCGAGGAGGCCAGCCAGGGCAAACAAGGTCAACGGCGTTGAAAAGGACCGGGCCGTGAGATAGGGGTCCATGAGCAGCAGGCCGGTGTTGGTGGCCGGCATGGCCAGGACAGCGGTCAGCACCGTGATGGCGCACCAGCGCGCGCGGTCTGATGTGAAACATGCCCGGAGGACAAGCCATGAGGAGACCAGCGTGGCAAACAGGGTGATGACGTACCACAGGAGAACCGACCAGTCGACGGTCAGATGCGTCAGTTTCGAGGTCCACGCCAGTATGGGGCCGTAGAGCGAAAGATGTCCGTGAGAAAGAAAGAACTCGGTTGCGTAGGGATAGAGTGACGGGTCAAGCAGCTTCTTTGCGGTAGGGATGTAGATTTCGGCATCCTCCACGCCGAGGTGATAACCATGGATCACCAGCGCCGCCGCAGTTAAACCTCCCAAACGCAGGATGGGCAAACTTCCACCCTGGTTTTGCCTCATTGAACCTCCTTGAGAAGGGGCGAAACGGCAGGGGAGTGCGGCCGCAACTGCGACGGCGGGAAGTTGAAGATCGATTTACGGTAAAACCCGAGGCGGGCCGCGACGCAGTCGGCGGTGGTCTTAAGTACGCCGAAACCGTAGATGGTGCTGCGGCGCAGGTTGATCGAAGAGGCCTCAGGGAAGTAGCGGGTAGGGCAGGAAACTTCGCCGATGCGCGCCCCCAGGTAGATGCACTGGGCGAGCAACTGATTATCGAAAACGAAGTCGTCCGAGTTCGATTCGAGTGGAAGCGACAACAGCATGTCTCTGCTGTAGGCGCGGAAACCGGTGTGATATTCCGACAACTTTGCTCCTAGTGCGAGGTTTTGGACCAAGGTAAGAAAGCGATTGGCAACGTACTTATGCCGCGGCATTCCGCCGCCGAGCGCACCGCCACCCAGGATTCGGGACCCAAGGACAATGTCGTAGACTCCGAAGGCGATCATGCTCGCCATAGGTTCGACGAGCAGCGGCGAATATTGGTAGTCGGGGTGCAGCATGACGATAATATCCGCGCCCGCCTCAAGAGCGGCGGCGTAGCAGGTCTTCTGGTTACCCCCATAGCCGCGATTGCGCTCATGCACAGTGACTTGCAGGCCAAGCCGGTGGGCGAGTTCGGCGGTAGAGTCGGTGCTGTTGTCATCCACCAGGATGCAGGCATCCACGCTGGAAGGAATCTCCTGCACGGTTCGAAGGAGCGTCTTTTCAGCGTTGTAGGCGGGGAGAACAACCACAACTTTCTTGTTGTTAATCATCGATATAAACTCAAAAAAAACTAGATGAAGTCCTAGTTATCATACGACGGACCAGGTACTTCTAAGTAATCAAAATATAAGGGATTTGCGGCAGATTGAATGGCAGGAGCGCTGGCCGGCGCCGGAATGCGGCAGATTGCGAGTCGATCGTTGTGCCATACGCACCCAAGTCCGGCAGGTGCGGGATAACCGACCAAAACCCAGTCGACGCCAAACTCGGCCCGCAGCCGCTCGAAGTCTGCAAGCTTGAAGCGGGGCCAGCCCGCCTGGGCGGCAGCTAGTTTTTCCCCTGCGGGGCCGAGCGCTGGACCCTGGGTGACGACGGCGGTGTCCTTGATGGCGTCTGCCAACTGGCTGCGCTCGGCGAGGGCGCGGAAGCTGTGATAGTCCTCTCCCGGTGCGGCCAGGTAGTTCGGGTCGAGGGCGAAATAGGCGTCCGACGGGGTGTTGCGGCGAATCCACTCAAAGGCTTGGGTCCACGGGTTGCCGGGGGCGAGGCCGGGAAGCTCCAACTGAGGCGTGTCGGGATACATAAGCCGCTGCGAGACGAACATACTCCCAAAGGACACCAGGACAAAGACAGACCAGCGCAGGATGCTGCGGCGGAGCACGTATTCGCCCAGGAGGCACCCGGCCATCAGGACGAGAAACACGTATACGAGCTGGAGATAGCGCATCGGCTGGAGCGGGGTGAGGCGGATGAGCGCGGAAGGCCCGAGCATGATCATTGCCACGGCCTGCTGGAAAACTCCGTAGATGAGCAAGGCGAGAGCAAAGTGAGCCAGGTGGGTTCGCCCCTGGCGCCGGGCAAAACGCCACAAAAGCCAGAAGAGAACCAGCGGACCAAGAGCGCCCAGCCATTCGTACCAGGTCCATTGGTAGAGGAAATAGTAGCGGCGGGTCTGGACGGCCTTGCGCCAGACGGGGCTGGCAGGCTCAAACATCCAGCTCAGCGGGGCTGCCGCCGCCATCGAGGCAGAGTGAGTCGGGAGTTGGACGCGTTGGGCCACCGGCGAGGCGCAGGCGAGGATAATGCTGAACGAGATGCCGAAGGCCGCCATGATGGGATGCACCACCAGTGCCAGGGCAAGAAGGGCCAGTGCCTGCCAAGAGCGGCGGCTCAGGATGCGCTCGATGGCGATAAGGATCAGGGCGCCGGCCATATTGCGGGGATGAAGATGCTGGTCGGCGATGTTCAGCGCGGCTCCTGAAACCGGCAGCGTAAACATGGCGGCCAGCAGGGCTACTCCGGCCCACTGGGTGCGCGCCTCCGGGAACAGCTTGCGGGCAATGCTGTGGGCGGCCCACAGCGTGGCGAAGAGGGACAGAAACTGCCAAAAAAGCTCTGCGGCCGCGACCGACATGCCCGTGGCTCTCACCGTTGCGGCGATCCAGCGGGCAAATATTGAGGCCTGTAACTGGAGGCGGAAGAAATCGGAGTCGTGGGGATAGAGGGCGGGGTTCAAATCGGCTTTTACGGCGGAAAGATAGATGCCGTCGTCTTCGAGTCCGGGGTGGTAGCCCATGCAGGCGAATCCCAGCAGGGTAAACGAGAGAACCAGAGAGGCCTTGAGTGGGATGCCGGCGAGACGTGCAAGGCTGCGGCGCAAGTGCTGGGTCTCCATTTAATCTAGGCTGAGGATGGAATCCGCTACGACAAATCAATCGTACATTCAGATAGATGCGGCCAAGAGGGGTTCGCAGGGCGAATCATTCGCGGGGGGTAAGAATCGCCCGGTTCTGGCCCTGGTGATTCCTGCGCTAAGGGCGATTGAGAATCTGCCGGGGGTGTTGAAACGCGCGCAATGCGCTCTGGCCCGGACGGGAATCCAGTACGAGATCCTGGTGGTGGATGACGACAGCCGGGACGGGACTGAGGAACTGGTAACGGGGCTGGCCGAGGAGGATACCCGAATTCGGCTTCTGGTGCGGCGCGCGAAGCGGGGCCTGTCAGGGGCGATTCTGGACGGATGGCGGCACTCTGACGCCCCGATCCTGGGGGTGATGGACGCTGACGGGCAGCATCCGCCGGAGTTGTTGCCGGCGTTAATCGCAGCAATGCTTGGCGGCGGCAATGACAACGAGTTAGACCTGGCTGTCGGAAGCCGGTTCACGGCGGGCAGCCTGCGGTCGGGTTGGCACCCACTGCGCAAGTCGATGTCGGCTCTGGCGCTCTGGGCCGCGCGCCCATTGCAACCCGCGCATGTGCGGATTGCAGATCCGCTGTCAGGATTCTTTCTGGTGCGGCGCGCTTGCGTAGAGAACATTGCTTTCCAGCCGACCGGATTCAAGCTGCTGCTGGAAGTTCTCAACCGCGGCCGGATTCGATCGGTGCGTGAAATTCCGTTCGTTTTTGGGAGACGGACAGCCGGCAGCAGCAAGGTAAGCCTCAAGGTTTCATGGGACTACCTGCGGTTGCTGGCGCGGCTCTACCGACGGCAAGATCGCGACGTGAAGAGGCTCAGTGAGGGGACGGGCGGCTCTCTGGCTGGGGAGCGTGCAAGAAATCGCCAAATCTGCGACTTCGATGCGTAGATATAAGTAATTGCGGGTGAGGATCAGACTGCGGGGAGCAGCATGCGAAGCATGAGAAACCCGAGAACGCCCGCGAAAAAGACAAAGGCCATGCGAATGCCCGGTTCGCGATTCACCTCGGGCACCAGGTCGCTGGCGCCCACGTAGAGAGCCACTCCAGCCGATACAGGCAGGCCGTAGGGCAGCCATGAAGGCACTAGTTGGATGACAAGGACGCCAATCAGGGTGGCGAGGGCCAGGCCCACGGCCGAGTAGAAGGCGACGGAGCGGCTGCGTCCGCTGGCGAGCATGACAGAGGCCATGGTGAAGCCTTCGGGCGCTTTATGTAGGAAGACCGCGAGGAAGATCAGCCACCCCAGCGCATCAGAGACGACAAAACCGGAGCCGATGGCGACTCCATCAAAGAGAGCGTGCACGCTTAGTCCGCCGAGGACGGAATAGCCCGTATGCGCCGAGACGAATTCGCCACCGTGGGTCTCTTCGCCGTAATGGAAGTGCGAGTTAATCGTGTGCTCGAGCAGGTGAACGACGCAGTAGCCGGCCATGATGAGAATGGGGCCGAGCTTCGGGCTCATGCGCAGGCTCTCGGGCGCCATCTCGACGACGGCCGTAGCCATCAGAAAGCCGGCGCCGAGGGCGACAAAGTAGCGCAGATAGCGCTCCACGCCCCGGGCGCGGACCAGAACGAACCCGCCGGCTATGTCGGCGAGCGCGGCGAGAAGACCCAGACCAAGGGAGAGTTTGAGCATGTCAGCCGCTGTGCCGGATGTGCATCACATCGCCGTCCTGGACTATGTATTCCTTGCCTTCGAGGCGCAGGGTCCCGCGGGAACGGGCGGCGGCTTCAGAGCCGGCGTCGAGCAGGGCATCCCAGCGAATGGTTTCGGCGCGGATGAAGTGATGTTCTAGGTCGGAGTGGATGGCTCCGGCAGCCTGTGGCGCCTTGGAGCCGACTGGAACGGTCCAGGCGCGGCACTCGTCTTCGCCGGCGGTAAAGAAGCTGATCAGACCGAGCAATTCATAGCTCTTGCGGATCAGTCGGACGAGGCCGCTCTCGTGCAGGCCATAGCTGGAAAGGAATTCGGCGGCCTCGGCGTCGTCCATATCGGCCAATTCGGCTTCAACCTTGCCGCAGATGGCGGTGGCTCCCGCGTTGAGACGCGCGGCGACCTCGTCGAGTTTGTAGCGGCTCACGGCGGAGTCAAGATCATCGCCGAGGGTCGAGCTTTCGCCAATGATGACGACGTACAGAATCGGCTTCTGCGATAGGAACATGAAGCCCTTGATGAGTTTCCTTTCGTCCGCGTTCATCTCCAGTTCGCGGAGGGGCTGCTCCTTTTCGAGAGCCTCTTTGGAGCGGATCAAGAGGGCCTGCTCGCGCTCCAGTTCGCCGGTGCGGCCTTTCTTCAGGTCTTTTTCGACGCGCTCAAGGCGCTTTTCGATCTGGGTAAGATCGCTGATCATCAGGTCAAATTCGACATTCTTGATATCGCGCAGCGGATCGATGGGGCCAACGTGAGGAATGGAATCATCCTCAAAGGCGCGCAGAACATGGATCAGCGCATCGACATTGCGCAGGCTGGTGAGGAAGGCGGTTTCCTTCAACGCCTCCTGCCCGATGGCAGCCACATCGACGTATTCGACGGTGGCGAAGGTCGTCTTTTTGGGCGAGTAGAGCGCGGAAAGCTTGTCGAGCCGCTGGTCCGGTACACGCGCCACGCCGATGTGGGCCTCGCGCGGGTTGGAGTAGCCGCGTTCTTCGATCTTGGCCTTGGTCAGGATCTTGAATAACGATGTCTTGCCTACCTGGGGCAGGCCAATGATGCCAGTTTTCATGCACTTCCTGTGGGGACCCGGCACGATGCTGTGCGTGCCTGTGGGCCTCTTCGATGATACAAGACAGGGAACGGAGAACTGTGGTCAGGGAACCGTGGTCAGTGGCCACAGGAAGCACGGATACTGCGGCGACCCCGGCGTCAACGATGCCGACGGCCACGCGGAGGAGTGGACATATGTTCGGGGAAGCCGAACTGCAAACGATCCCTGTGGGGGCTTTGCCTAAAAACAGCCAATTTCGACCGATTTTCTGGGCACGGCCGATGGATTTCTGGGCAGGTTAACTCTAGCTCAGCGCCGGGAAAGGCGAAGGTACGCCAAAGGTGAGAGTCGTTCATCCACTCGCTTCCAATCCCCTAAAGCACTGTCATGCTGAGCGCAGCGAAGCGTCTGCAGTTGCTTTTCGTACTTCCGGATACGCGGGCACACGCCTGCAATCGGGCCCTCTTGGGCGTTTGTCATCCTGAACGCAGTGAGTGAAGGATCTGCATTTGTTCTTTGCGTCACAGCCGGTCGCGTTGCGGATGGAT
>VFSW01011295.1_pt1 | contig 12561 bp, 6 predicted proteins | sample 5358111 | NCBI WGS metagenome assembly VFSW01 (sample SAMN11554181, study PRJNA540505) | mine drainage metagenome | isolation source: sediment from site ElyBrook_90M | place: USA: Ely Copper Mine, Vershire, VT | collected 2017
ATGTTTTACAGGATAAAAGTAATGCCGCCGCGATCAGGATGGTTGTGTACTTCACCGGATGAAACCTGTGTGTTTTGATCGGGAACATGATTTCCTCCCTGAACATATTCAATCAATAGAATCTTATCTCATTTTAACCCATAAATGCCATAACTTAATTGGTTTGTTGGGATTTAGCGGGGTTTCATTCCAGGTATTCTAAAAGCGCGTTTCAAGCAAGGCAGCAGTATGGCCTGCCAGCATGGATTGAAGGAAAAGCGAAAGTCTGTGATCATCTTCCCCCGATTCTCATGTATAATTAATCTAGCAATTAATCTGGATTTCATTTTATATCGTTGATCGCGTAAAAAATATTGGTTTCGGGCGAGGACTGGCTGATCATGACCAGAAACTTTATCTATACATTCCGCATCTGGCCTTCAACCGGTTGGGTGTTCTTCGCGTTGGCGCTGCCTGAAAACAGCTCGAATATCACACTCCGGGTTACACCCGCTTGCGGCCATGTACTGAGGCGCGTGTGAACGGTTCCGGGGCTCATCCTCACAAGCGCAGTCTAACGCTGGTTAGCCTGGCCTGGCGTAACCTGCAAGCCCATCCGGGACGCACCCTGCTGACCCTGTTGGGGATCGCCCTGGGGGTGGCGGCGGTTCTGGCCACCAGCATCACCAACCGCAACGCCTCCGCCACAATCGATGCCATGTTCAAGCGTAGCCTGGGCGGCGCCGAGCTGCAGGTCGTCCCCCTCGGAAACAAGACCTCGATTAAAGAATCGGTCCTGGGCATGGTGCGCAACGCGCCCGGGGTGGGACTGGCTGTGCCTCTCATCCGCACCGACACGGTGATGCCGGGCACGCTGGGCGAGGGCCAGGCGGTGTATGGCGCCGGCGGGCAGGTCAAAATGGGCAAGACGGTGGAAGTGGATGGGATCGATCCTGCATTGGAGCCGGAAATGCGGGTGTATACGCTAGCTGCGGGCCGCTTGCCTTTGCTCGGGGAATACGAGGCGCTCGTCCCGCAGTCGTTCGCCGACCAGAACGATATGGAACTGGGAGGCAACCTGGACTTGTTCGGACCGGACGGCACGGAAAGTCTCAAAATTACCGGCCTGCTGGCTAACGAAGGCGCAGCCATGAGCAACAGCGGCAACGTAGTTTTTGCGCCAATCGACGTGGTACAAAAGGTCTTTTCTCTGGGACAGGGCTACAGCGAAATCAGCATCCAGGCTGCGCCTGGCATTGGCGACGACCCTCGCGCCCTGGCCGAGCTGAAAACCGGGCTGGAGAGCCGCCTGGGACAGGTTGCCCGTGTCACCTTTCCGGCCGCTCGGGCCGACCAGGTGCCGCGCATGGCCAGCTCTTACCAATTCACCCTATCGTTCTTTTCCATCGTGGCCCTGTTTATGGGCGCTTTCCTGATCTACAACACATTTGCGACGACTATTTTAGAGCGCACTCAAGAGATCGGGCTGCTGCGCGCTATCGGCATGCAGCGCCGGCAGATCATGGGTCAGGTCTTGATGGAAGCCGGGCTGCTGTCACTGGTGGGCTGCCTGCTGGGGCTGGCAGCCGGCGTATTTCTGGCAGGCGGGCTGATGTATTTAATGCGCGGCTTCTTCCAGGTTGAGGCGCAGGCCGTATCGTTTACCCTGGTCGACCTGGTGAAAAGTACCAGCGTTGGCCTTCTGGGCACGTTCCTGGCGACCCTGCTGCCGGCTCGCCAGGCGGCGCGCACCTCACCGGTTGAGGCGCTGACCGTGCGCGCCCGCTCGGCCCAAAAAGTCAGACCGGTGATGTGGATCAGCGGGTTCGTCCTGCTGGGCGCCAGCTTTGTATTCCTGTACCAGCCCGCTACCGGAGCCACGCAATGGCTGCTGGCTGTGCGCATGGCCGCCTTCATTTTCTTTCTACTGGGGGCGGTTTTGACTGTGCCGCTGGCAGCCACGGCGCTTGAGCCGGTCACCCGGCGGCTGTCTGCCCTATTTTATGGTGGGATGGGGTCGCTGGGCGCCATGAACGTGCGGCGCTCGGTGATCCGCACCATGGTCACCGTGGCCTCGCTGTCCATTTCGCTGATCATGATCATCGAAGTCGACTCGCTGGTGTTCGTGCTGAAACGGGATGTCAGCAGCTGGCTCGACAATGCCCTGGGGGCCGACCTGCTTATCCGGGCGCCCTACCCCATGCAGCAATCCTTTGCGCGCAAGCTGGAAAGCGTACCCGGGGTGCTGGCTGCATCCCCTACGCGGGTTATCCAGGTGCAGGTGGCGAACGCCTCGCTTGACCCGGCCAAACAGCAGGACGTCACGCTCTCCTATGTCGCCATCGATCCTGCTCAATTCCGCCGGGTGGGAGGCAAGGAATTTATTGCCGGCCAGGGCGATCCGGAAACCGCCTGGGCAGCCTTGAACCAGGGGAATGCCCTGTTTGTCTCCAGCGTGGTGGCAGATGAGTACGGCCTGAAACAGGGCAGCCGGCTGGCGCTCATTACTCACCGTGGGCAGCAGTTTTTTACGGTGGCCGGCCTGACCACCGAGTTCGACCAGAGCGGCTTGATCATTACCGGCACCTATACCGACCTGATCCGCTATTTCGGCGATAACCACGCCGACATGTTCACCGTCAAAATGTCCCCGAACTACGACGCCGAAGCAGTCGCACAGGTTATCTCTGACCGCTACGAGAAACGCGATGGCATCCAGGTACAGGCCACCCAGACCTACAAGGAGGGCGTTATGGCCTTCTACGACCGCCTGACCAGCCTGTTCAACGTGCTGGGGCTGGTGGGGGTAATCATTGGCACGATGGGACTGCTGAACACGATGACCATGAACGTTTTGGAACGCACGCGCGAGTTGGGTATGTTGCGCGCCCTGGGCAGCCTGCGCCGGCAGGTGGTGCGGGTGGTGCTGGCCGAAGCCCTGACCATCGGCGTGGTGAGCGCCCTATACGGGGTTCTCTTTGGCTATATTCTCAGCCGCGTGCTGGTGACCGCCGCCAACCTGATCAGCGGCTACGATTTACAGTATGCCTTCAACATTCGACCATATCTGCTCAGCCTGGTGATTGCCCTGGGGGTGTCGCAGTTAGCCACCCTCATCCCGGCTCGCCGCGCCGCCCGGGTGAACATTATTACGGCTCTCAAACATGAATAAGTATCTATCCGTTTATTAGTAAATTTCACTTTTTTATATTCAAAAACCTGAGGTTTTTGAATATAAAAAAGTTACTTTCTCTAGATCACCTGGATCTCCTTAGGAGTAAAAACAATGCAGCCAGAGCACAACCATTGCGAACAGAAAATCTCCTACGCCCGGGCTGCCCTGTGGGCGCCCTTTTACGCAGTAGGGATGGCTGCCCGCATCCATGGCGCCGTCACCACCGAGCCGGTCAAGGCCGCTTTACGCAAGCTTCAAACTCTCTACCCATCCATGGCCAGCCGTGTCCGGGTAGAAAAAGATGGGACTGCCTGGCTGACGACGGAGGGCGTAGGTGAGTTTTCATTGGAAGTCCGCTCCCGTACCTCAGACGATGACTGGTTCAAGACTTTCCTCGAACAGGAGAAAATCCCATTCACTTTCGGTAGTGGCCCGGTGGCGCGCTTTTTTCTACTGCGTGACGATCAGACCACAGACCTGATCGTGGTTCTCCCGCACGTAGTCTGTGATGGTTATTCAGTGGCTCATGCGATGTGGGATGCCGTAGCGCTCTTGAACGATCCCGACCGGGTGGTAACCCCGCCCGCTCCCGCGCCAGTCATCGGCTGGCAGACCATCCCTCATTCTCCGTACAATAACTTGCTGCTCAGAGGTCTCGTCAGGGTGGTCAACCGGACCTGGCCCAACAGGCGGGTGGTGATGCACCAGGGCAAATACGAGGAAATCCACCGGCAATACTGGGCACGGCAACGCCATGATTTGCTTTCATTCGGATTATCGCCGGCTGAGACGTCCGATCTGGCTGCTCGCTGCAAACAGCACGGAGTGACCGTTTCGGGTGCGCTGATGGCGGCCTTTCTGATGGCCCAGAATGACGCACGGCCCGCCATGCGGGGAACCCGTCGTGAGATAACCGTGGCGGTGAATATCCGCGACCGCCTGGTGCAAATTCCTGGCCGGGCAGTTGGCGCGTTTGCTTCGTCGATTGACCTGGTCATACCGTCCAGGTCGGATGCCTCCTTTTGGGAACTGGCGCGCCTGGGCCATACCCGCATTCATAAGTTACTCAATAATCGTGCGGCAGTCCTCAAGCCCCTGGTGATGAGCGAACTCGACCCGACAATCGCCGACTCTCTGATTATATCCATAGCCACCGATCATATAAGCCGCGAGCTCAGGCTGTTTACCCGCTTTTTCAAGGTCACCGGTGAATCGCGCTGTTTGAATTTCAGCAACATCGGGCGGATCGACCTGCCCGAGACAGGCGCCCCCTATCGCCTGACCAACCTGCTGCCCTTTCCACCCCTCGTTCCCGGCGGAGGGATGGTTTTGAACGTGCTCACCATAAACGGACAAATGAATTTAATTCTGAAATTCCGCGAGAACCGGTGGGATAAAGCCGCCGTTGCAATAATCAGAGATCAGGCTTTAAGCTACCTGACAGGCGCCTAAAGGAGAAATAAGCCATGGCCATACTCGAAGCTACTCAGCTTACAAAGCAGTACAAACTGGGTGAAACCCCGGTCAACGCCCTGGCAGGGGTAGACCTGGCCGTTGAGCGGGGTGACTTTGTCGCCATCATGGGACCCTCCGGAAGTGGAAAATCTACTTTACTTCACCTGTTAGGCGGCTTGGATATCCCATCGGACGGTGAAGTCACCCTGGCCGGCCAACGCCTGTCAATTCTGGGTGATGACCAGGCCACCCTGGCGCGCCGGCGCAACGTTGGCTTTGTCTTTCAGTCCTACAACCTGCTGCCCACCCTGACCGCCGAAGAGAACATCACCCTGCCGTTGATTATCGATGGGCAGAAGACTGGTAAATTTGCCGAACGCATTGACGCCCTGTTAGACCTGGTAGGCCTGGCCGAACGGCGCCATCACAAACCAGACCAGCTCTCAGGCGGCGAGCAGCAGAGAGTGGCGATCGCCCGCGCCCTGGTTACCCAGCCGGCCATCTTACTGGCCGATGAGCCCACCGGCAACCTCGACTCCAAAACTGGGGCGGCCATCATGGAACTTCTGCGCCGTTCGCGGGACGAGCTGCACCAGACGATCATCATGGTGACGCACGACCCGCGCGCCGCCACCTACGCCGACCGCGTGGTGTTTCTACGGGACGGCCAGATCCAACACGACATCCCCTTCACACTCCAACAGGACAGGGAATACCGCCTGAGCGTGGTGATCCACACCATGGAAGAGCCCTAAAGTGAGTGGGGATACGCTTCCATACAGAAAGATGTGTGGGTATCCCTATTCAACCAGTGCCGGGATGCGCTCCAGGCCCAACATTTCGGCGGCGCGCAGGCGATACAGTCCATCGGTCAGCACGTAACCATCGCGCACGCGCCGGACCTGAATGGGTGGGGTGATTCCCATAGACCGGGCCCGCTCAACCGCTTTTTCTACTTTATCAGGGTCCAGGCTGAGCGATTGGAGATAAGCATTCAAACGGATGCGGTTGAGTGGAATTTCGACCACGTTGTCAGAACCGGCTTTTGAAGCCGCCTGGTCTTGCGCCAGAGCAGCCGGGTTCGTAGGCGGAGGTTTGGGCAAATTGATCACCAGCCGGTAACCGGTTTGGGTCAGGAAAGTGTCCGTAAGCGACGCGGTATCCCCCGGATCAGCCGCCAGGGATAAGATTACTTCAGCTTTTTCCGGATAAATGCTGGGACCTTTGGCGATGGCCAGGCCGACTTTGTTCAACAGGCTGCGGGCCGCTTCGAGGATGCTGCCCTGGTTGGGCTGCGGGTTTATGCTGAGCGCCCAACCGGTTTGTTTTTCGAGAACGGCGATCTTTTCGGCATAACGTTCGCCCATTTGCGGAGAAATGAAAGAAAGCATAATTTCTTCGCCCTTCAGGCTGGTGCGGTAAAGGGTCGATCCAACCAGGCTGGATTTAATCAGATTGTAAGCCGCGTTAATCTCCAGGCGCGCCCCAGTTCGGCTAACCGGGTTAAAGCTGCCGGCTGCGTATCTTCCTGGCGCTTCAGTTGCCCGGCTAAGCTCAAGTTCCCAACCACAAATTGACTTGAACGTGCCAGGGATGGCGGAAATCTGGGAGGTATTGCCAGGGAACGAAACCGTTACGCTTACCTTTTTTAGTTCCCGGTGGATAGACGGCCCTTTGACAATTTGTACGCCAGGCGGCAAAACCTCACGGGCCAGGCCGTTGAGAGCGCTCTGATTGGTCTCCGGGTTAATTTCGACTACCCAGCCGGTGGTGGCGCGCAGGTCGTCGATCAGGCTGGCATATTGCCGGCTGACCACTTCAGGAAAGTCAAAGGTCAGCGCCAGGATGTGCCGGTCGAGGTGATACCCGCACTTGCGCAGCCGCGCCTCGCCAGGGAATAACTGGTTGGCATACGCGAGGGCCTGGTTTGGTTCCATCGCAACACCACCCTGGCCGGGCCCTTCCGGTTGGTAAGGCTGCAGGTCGCTTGCAGTAGGGACGGTCTCACCAAAGACCACCAGGATGGTTTCTGGATAAGCCTCTTGTTCCAACCCGGGCGCAATTTCTACCCACAGGTGATCGGGCCCAACCGCCAGGCAGCGCACCGGAGAGCTGGGATCGTTTTTCAATAACAACCATTTCCCGGCTGCATCCGCATAGGCGTGCATCGCAGCATGACGCTGCCGGGATAGCTCACTCCATATACGGCGCGGGTCGTTGGACGGATCAGGATGGATAAACCGGGTGTGCGCGGAGCGGTCGAAAGCCAGCTCGACGGTCTGGCCTGCTTCAGGCATGTGGACGATCCGCCCGCGCTGGCGCAGCGCATTTTCCAGGCTCTGGCGCGCCGCCAGATCTCCGTGCACGAGCAGGACGTGCTCCGGAGCGAGGGTTTCGGCCAGGCTGATCAATTGGGCCTCATCGGCATGCGCCGAAAGGGAGTACGTAGCCAGGTGGCATTGAACGTCGATCTTATCCGCCCCCAATCGGATAGTCCCTTTTCCGCCCTGATCGCCCAGTTCCTGAAGCCGGCGGCCGGGTGATTCCTCATCCTGATAACCGGTGAGCAGGATGGCATTTTCGGATTTAGGCGCCAGCGAGCGCGCATAACTGAGGGATGGTCCGCCTGCCAGCATGCCCGAACTGGCCACAATGACGGCCGCGCCGGGGTTCCAGACCAGGCTGTTGCGTTGTTGAGCATTTTGGACCGGGTGGATGCGGCTGTTGAAAAATTGGGCGTTTTGCTCCTGCAGCGGCAAGGGCAGCGTCTCGGCAAACAGAGGATAAGCCTGGCAGATGGCGCGTACCATGCCATCCGCCCACACGGGCACCGGGGCGAGTTCACCGCGCTGCATATACTCGTTGAGAATGAGCAGGATCTCCTGGGCGCGCCCCAGGGCGAAGGCCGGGATGAGCACCTTTCCGCCCAGCGCGGTCACCTGGGCAACGGTCTCCACCAGGTTGCGCTCTTGAACGGCGCGGTTAGCATGCAGGCGGCCCCCATATGTGCTTTCGAGGATCAAAGCATCCGGGTGGAAATCGGGCAGGCGTGCGCCCTCCACCGTTCGTTGAGCGGTAATGGATATATCGCCGCTGACCAGCAGGCGGCCTTCGTCGCTTTCCAGCCCAATCATGGCCGCCCCGGCGATGTGGCCGGCCGGGAAAAACGTAACGGCCAACCCTTCTCCAATGGCGAGACGGGCCTGAAACGGCACAGGCACCAGGGCAGCTACCAGGCGCTGGACGGCCAGATCGTCGAAAAGCGGCAGTTCACCCTCTTCGTCCAGGCGTGACTGCATGATGCGGCGTGAATCCTGGTGCAGCACACGAATCAGCTCGATGGTAGGAGCGGTGGCGTACACCGGGATATCCGGAAAACGGCCCACCACCAATTCCAAAGCGCCGGTGTGGTCCGTGTGGGCATGCGTGACCAGAACGGCGTCCAATTTACCGCCCGCCTGTTCGATCTGGCTCAAACCGGGAAGCTGGTCGGGGGCCAGGCCAGCATGTGATTTGGGCGAAGGGCGGATACCGCAATCAATCAACACGCGCTGCCCGCCGGTTTCAACCAGCAGGCTGCTGGCGCCGACTTCATTTGCGCCTCCTAGAAAGGTTATTTTCATTATAGAAGTTCTTCCTCCTCCTGAAATGCGGCCTTGACCGCCTCAGTTCCAATCAAACGATATGCACCTTGCAGCAGCGCTTCCAATCCCGGCCCAGGGGCAAAGGCAGCCTCACCCAAACGTTTGAGCACTGCCATTTCGATGGCCGGAGGGCGGATCAAAACAGAGCATTCATCCAGCGACGCATTGAAATCCCAGAAGTTACTCAGACTATCTTCGAGTGGAATAACAACATCAGGTTCTTGAGGCTCATCTTCGGCTTCCTCTATATCTCCGGCCCGGCGCAAGCGCAGCGCCTGCATTACCTGCTCCTGGGTGCGCCCGCGCAGGCGGAAAATCAGAAATGGGTCTTCGTCAAAACGTTCGCCGAGGATGTAATGGGCTGCGGCAATATGTTTGCACGGGTTTGCGTAATCAGGACAGGAACAATCGGTAGTAAGATCGCCGCCCCTAGAGGGGAACAGGCTGACGCCGGCAGCTTCGAATGCGCTTTCGATTTCTTGCGGCATTTCGCCGGCCAATAATTGGGCGCTGAAGATGGCCTGCTCAACCAGGGCGTCGATCACCTTTTCCCACTGGGCATCGGTTAGGGGAGTGATTTGGATGCTGATCTTGTATGGCTTGGGGCGTGACCCTTGCACGCGGGCTGCGATGCCACCTTTGACCTCTTCAATAGACAACACCTGGCCTTTGCGAGCATAACTTCTTCCTCGCGACAGTCTCCCCGAATCCATCAACCGCTCCAGGGCCGCGATCCAGCGCTGCGCCCACCAATTTTTGGCAAAATCCCCGCGCTGGCTGCGCGCCTTGATGCCATCTTTGGCCTCTTTGGGCCGGCTAGGTTTGAAGTAGTCATCGTAATGCATAAGTTCCTCGCGCGGTTCGCACCGTCATCACGATCTTCGTAAACTTACTACCTTGCGTAACTCGTCTGTGCTCATCTCGGTAATCCAATTCTCTCCGGAGCCAATCACGGACTGAGCCAACCCCTTTTTGCGTTCGATCATATCATCGATCATTTCCTCCAACGTCCCGGTTACCACGAATTTATGCACCTGCACGTTGCGGTTTTGCCCAATCCTGAATGCCCGGTCGGTGGCCTGGTCTTCGACAGCCGGGTTCCACCACCGGTCGAAATGAAAGACGTGGTTAGCGCGCGTCAGGTTTAAACCGGTGCCGCCGGCTTTTAGCGAAAGGATGAACACCGGCGGGGCGTGCTCGTCCTCCTGAAAGCGCTTTACCATCTGATCCCGCATCTTTGCCGGCGTACCTCCATGTAAGAATTGCGTACTTGCTCCAAACGCTTTTGGCAGGTAATCGGCCAGCATAGCACCCATCTCGGAAAATTGAGTGAAGATCAATGCCCGGTCGCCTTCGGCAAGCACTTCTTCCAGCAATTCGCCTAGCCGTTCCAGTTTTCCACTGCGCCCATCCAGCTTCACATCCGCTCCACGCTCCGCGTTCCCAGCCTGGTGTAGATACTGCACCGGATGGTTGCAAATCTGCTTCAACTGCATCAGCATGCTCAGAACTAACCCACGCCGTTGTATGCCCTCTTCTTCCTCGATCCGCCGCATGGCATCCTGTACGGCGGCCTCGTAGAGAGTGGCCTGTTCTTCGGTGAGATTGCAATATTCTTTGGTCTCAACTTTTTCAGGCAAATCCGAGATCACGCGCAAATCAGTTTTGACGCGCCTCAAGATAAACGGGGCGGTCAACTGCCGCAGTTGCTTCACGGCATTTTCATCGTGATAGCGCTCGATTGGCAAGGCAAAATTCTGACGAAAAGCCTGCCGTGTACCCAGGTAGTCGGGGTTCAAAAAATGCATGATCGACCACAATTCCGACAGGCGATTTTCCACCGGCGTGCCGGTCAGTGCCACCCGGAACTCAGACCGGATTTTGCGGATCGCCTGCGTCTGTTTAGTGGTCGGATTTTTGATGTTCTGAGCTTCATCCAAAATCACAGCCAGCCAGTGGATGGGCTGGATGGATTCAACATCCATGCGTGCCACCGGGTAACTGGTCAGTACTACGTCTTTATCCTGGATTGCCTGGCGAAATTCATCATCCTTGAGCCGGTTCGAGCCGCGATGAAGGTAAATTTGTAAACCAGGCGCAAACCGGTCGATCTCACGTTCCCAATTAGTGACCACCGAGGTGGGAGCGATCAGCAAAGCTGGGGCGGGCAGTTTTCCCAACGTCTCTTTTTCGCGCAGTAATAATGAGATGGTCTGGATCGTTTTTCCCAGTCCCATATCGTCCGCCAGGCACGCCCCCAGGCTCCATTTGCGTAAAAACAACAACCACGAATAACCATACGCCTGGTAAGGGCGCAAGGTTCCTTGCAGTCCGGCGGGTTGTGGAATCTCCTCCAGCTTTTCTGATTGGGCCAACCGATCCAGCCATTCCGCCAGCCAGCCCGTAGGAACGATTTCATCAACCGGCAGTCCACCCAGGGAAGTTTCACCACCTAACCCCAGGCGCGCCGCTTCGAGCAGGCTCATTTCTCCGGCAGTCTTCTGTTTCTCCCAAAATTCGATGGCCTTTTCGATCTGTTCGGCATCCAGCGTTACCCACTGGCCGCGGATCTGCACCAAAGGTGATTTCAACTTCGCCAATGCCTTGAATTCGGCTTCGGTCAACTCAGTTTCACCCAGCGAAAGCTGCCATTGATAATCGACCAGGTTCTCCATCGACAATTTTCCGCTGGCGATGGCATCCGGCCCCTTTTTGGACTGCATTTTGATCTTCCATGCCAGCCGAGCGCCCTTTTTATTCCACCAGGGCGGTACAAGGATACCGAACCCGGCGCCTTCCAGCAAAGGGGCAGTTTCGCGCAGGAAGGTGTAAGCGCCATTGGTATCCAGGGGCAAATCAGTCGGTCGCTTGCTTTTCAGGCTGTTCGAGATAGGGGGAAATAAGCGGGCGGCGTAACCCAGCCCGGCCAGCAGTTTTTCCTGCGGTTGTTCGAAGCGATGGCCAAGGTGAGTGAGAGCTCCTCGGGTCTTTTTCCATACTTCTTCGGCAGGGATCAATAGACTGGGATCATCTTTGGCCTGGACGAGATAATACAGGTTCCAGACTTCACGCTGCAATGCCGGCGCTTCCAAACGGAAAGCTATCCGAAAAGCAGCATCTCCGGCGATGTGTAAATTACGCAGCCAGGCGCGTTGGCTGGCAGCCAGGTTCTGCATCTGGGCAAGCGAGGCTTTGACGGTTGGATTTTCGGTAAACAAGGCTTCCAACCAGTGTGTGGCTGGGGTATCTTCACCCCTGAAGAATTTCGGCGAAGCAGTTCCACCCCATTTGCGCGCCAGAGCATCGCAGAAAGTCTCCAGGAAAGAGGTAAGCAGCGCCCGCGAGGTTGGCGGCGACTCCTTCTTATTCCGATTCTCTTTTCCATCAGGAGAGAACAACTCAGCCCTACATACTGCTGGCATAGCAGCTTCGAGCAGTGATACCTTTACGGCGTCTTTGGTCCCATCCAACACAGGAAGCCAACGCGCCTGGAAAGTTCTACCGTCCCCAACAGGGGAAAGCGCAGGAATGATTTTATGCCCTGCCAGTGTCTCCAAAACCAATCCAGCAGCCTTACTCCAATACAGGAAGTCAGGCGCAGGCACGATCGCCCCATTTGCATCGGGCTGAGGCGTGGAATATGCCAGCAAGATCGGAAGCGCTCCAACCGCTGATAACCAGATCCCATCCACCCAAAATGGGGCGAGCGCCGGCGTAGTTTCGCTCTCAAAGTCCCAATTATGAACGAGCTGCGGCGAAGGCAACGGCACCCCTCGGATGGTCGGCAAGCGAAGGATCACACTTTGTTTTTTGCCTTTGAACTGCGGGGCAGAGCTAAAGGGATGCACTTTCGGCCTGGGATTTAGAGCGATACGCCCGCGTTGAGGCGCAGGTTCGGGGATGTCTGAAGTTTCGGCCCAGAACAATATTCCACCTGTATCTGCAGGTGTTTGGGGCGGTTGATAGTGTGCGTGAAGAACGAGCATAGCCAGTATCCTAAACCGATGGCAAAAACGTCATTTAAATCTGCGTACCTATTCTAACCTCTTTTTGTGACCAGGGCAAAATCCGGGAGTTCACCACTCCAATACCCAAAGACCTCCGGAAGTCTTCCAGAAGGGAATAAAATTTTTGGATATAATAAACTCTACATGACAAATTAGGATTTTAGCAAACCATAGGGATAAAAATGGCTAAACGATCCTCCCAAATCTATCAAATCAAAGTCACCCTGGATGACATCCGCCCGCCGATCTGGCGACGTATTCAGGTGCCGGGCACTACTCCCTTGTTCAAGCTGCATGATCT
>VFSW01011296.1_pt1 | contig 12561 bp, 13 predicted proteins | sample 5358111 | NCBI WGS metagenome assembly VFSW01 (sample SAMN11554181, study PRJNA540505) | mine drainage metagenome | isolation source: sediment from site ElyBrook_90M | place: USA: Ely Copper Mine, Vershire, VT | collected 2017
AATCGATTGGCGCTCTATCGTTTTGGTGGAGCATGATCTTTTCGGAAAACCGGCTTCCACTTTTCCGGATCATGCTCTAATGCGCGCTCCGACGGGCGCGGCGGACATTCCTAAATGCCCTGCCCGCCACCCGGATTGGCCAAGATCTTCACCCGGAAGTGTTGGAGCTCTTTGCGGCCTCCCGGCCAGGTAATTTCCAGCACGAACTCATCGGTGCCATTGAACTCGGCCGCGCCGCGATAAAGCGCGACGAAAGCCGGCACCTCCGTCGCCAGGCATTGCTTGAAATTGGTGGCCTTCAACGTCCCGCGCTTGACGTTGACGGCGCCGTGCGCGGGCGGGGCGACGAGCCTGATCGCCGGCAGCGGGCCCGACGTGCAATCTGGTTTGATGTCGGTATAGACGCCGACACGCGCATCGCGGCCCGGCGCGGCCTTGACCTCGCGTTCAACCACGTTTCCCTGCGCGCGCGCCGCAAGCGCGGTCAGGCACAACAGCGCTGCGGCGGGCCAATATCGGCGCATGTTCAACATCGGATAAGCCGGTCCTGGGCTGCACGACCCGCGACATAGGTGACGGATCGTACCGGACACATGGGTAACACTTTTCGCCTTTGGGCGGGAGGTGTTGACGCCGTGGAAGGCGTGTTCGGTGATGGACGAGCGTTCGGGATATCGCCGCTGCCGGCGTAAAGGCGGATCGGCCCGGCGTTCGCAGTTCTGTTCTGAAGTAGCGGGCCACGGCCGACGATGATGAGCACTACGTCTACGCTATAGCCCTGCCTCGATCCGGCGTTCCGCAATAGTTATATTATGGCGGATTTATCCACAAATGGCGGATCGCCAACATGCGGACCAATATCGATATCGACGACCAGTTGTTGTCTCAAGCCATGGCCGCGGCTGGCTTGTCGACCAAACGAGCCACAGTGGAAGAGGGCTTGCGGCTTCTGGTTCGCGTGCGCAAGCAGGCCAAGGCGCTTACGGCACTCAAGGGACTGGGTTGGGAAGGCGATTTGGACGAAATGCGCCACGGCCGCTCGCCACGCCGGTCATGATTCTCGTCGACGGTTCCGTCTGGATCGCGCATCTGCGCGGCCTCCGAACGCCCGCAACTGTCAAACTGGAAGTCGCCGCCAGTCGGGAACCGCTTCTGATCGGCGACCTCATCCTGCTTGAGGTTCTTCAGGGCGCCAGAGGATAAGTCTCATGCTGCGCAGATTGAACGCGGACTTCGCCAGTATGCTCTCGTGCCACTTCTGGGGGGCCGACCTTGCCCCTCGCGCCGCCAGGAACTATCGCAAACTGAGAGAACTGGGCATCACGATCCGCAAAACGGCCGATATCATCATCGGCACCTTCTGTATCGAGCACTGCCATGCGTTGTTGCACGACGACCGGGATTTCGGTCCGATGGAGGAACATCTCGGCCTCATGATCGCATAAGGCGGCGAAGTAGGCGCCGGGACGTCGCCGGTCAGCATGTCGTGCTATGGCGTAGAATCGGCGGGCCACGACCGACGATGATGAGCATTATGTTTACGCCATAGCCCTCTGAGACGACGTGCCTCGACTTCACTGATGCTATCCGGCCGCCGAAGTAAACCGGCGTCAAGTCGGTACGCTGACGGCGTCCATCTTTAGAACCGGAAGCGCAAGCCGACGGTCGGATCGATATTATTACGCGCAAGGTAGCCGTTCGACAGCCCGCCGTTCACCTGGGTATACATGAAGCCGAAGTATGCGTCGGCCTTCGCGGAAAACTGCCAGTCCAGGAGGAACGATGCGAAGTCTTCCGTGCCGGCGCACATCCCTGAGACCGAGCTCGTGCAGCCTTTGAGAGCTGACGCCGCGGGCGCAAACGCATTCTGGATGTAGTGATAATAGCCAACCGCAATGTCTACATCCTTGATTACGGTGTACTTGGCTCCCATCCACATGATCTGCATAACTCTGCCCGTAAACGCCGCGTTGCTTATGTTAGTCCCATTCAAGGCGGCGCAGCCGGCGCAGACAAAGTTTCCTGCTATGTCGGTAAATGAGCTTTGCGGATCGCTGGGCGCTGCGTAGTTGATGTACTCATAGCCGCCGAAGAGCCGAAGCGGGCCCATCGTATATTTTGCCAGCGCCATAAAGCTCGTGTCGTTGGAGACGATGGCGGTATAGGTCGTCGGTAAGAACGGAGCTACCGGCTGTCCCAGACCGTTAAGCGGAAATCCGGCTAACGTGACAAAAACAGCGTCTTTGACAAAGCTGCCCACGAAGTCAAAAGAAAACGTGCCCGGTCCAACGTGCGGTATGTCGCCGCCGAACTGCCCCTGGACCGCACCTTGGGACGCGTTGTCTTGTTGATAACCCCCAAACTGACCGAGCGCACCGAAGCGGAACCATCCGACATTGACGCGATATTTGACCGAGGTCGTGAACCGTGCATCTTCGGTGTCGCCAACGCCGGCAGTCATTCCGGAAAAACCGATCGGCGAGAACGCATACGAACCACCCATAGGATCGTAGGCAAGCACGCCGTCCAATGTCAGCGAGTTCTGTCGAAAGAAAGTCAGCGTGCCCAACGTGTCGGAGCTGACGCCGACAAAGCCGAGAGCATTGTAGAATTGACCGGCGCGGCTCGAATCGCCGCTCGATAACTGGTTATCGAGAGCGATGCCACGCTGGCCGTAAACAGAGCTTGGGCCATTAGCGAGCTCGAAGCTATATGGTTGAAACCCGGCCTCCAAGTCGCCGACCACACTCCAACCGGGAGCGAATTGCTCCTTGATTGCCACGCCCACTGCCGATTGGCTCAAGGCGTTTGGCGACGGCAGCCACATCGGTGCTCGGTTTGCCTTCAGCAAATAATAATTGTCGCCCGCGAGAAAAGCAGGATTGTATGGCGCACCATGGCTCTCCCAGCCTCCACAAATGTCAACCGTGCCGTAGAACCGCAAGCCATAATAAGCCAGCTGACAGGTCGTTGCGAAAAAGTCCCAAACTCCAGTGCACGATGACGGCGTCGCCGGAGCCACAGCCACGGGCGGCGGCGCCTTGGTTACGATAGGCTGATCATCTGCAAGTGCATCGGTTGCGAATGCGGCGATCGCTAATCCAATGACCGCGGCGGAGACTGCACGTCTCTGCATCGTAGCCTCCCCATCTAGAACCGGATTGAATTTTTTTGGTCGGTCTAGTGACCGGCAACTTGATGCTATGATGACGAAATTATGACGACAAGACGAAACAAAACTGACAATCAATATTCCCAGAAGATAATTCACTCACGTTGCATTCAAGCCACAGTCAACAGGCAACGCACTGTGTGAAAATGAGATTTTAGGCTAAGCTGCAATGCAGCAAAACGGCCTCGGAGCCTGGTCAGCCGCAGGTTCAGCACGGAATCAGTCACTGTGAATTTCCACCAAAGGCGACGGCCAATGTAAGGACCGATTGTCGCGACAGACTGGCGGCTCAAAAAAAGCAACCTTATTTGGTCAAGCATCGGTCCCCAGAAAAAGGAAAGAGAAGCAACGGAGGAGCGACATGTCAGCAAGGAGAGCGGCGATACGCGACGCGACAATCGCTGTGACGTTATCGTGCTCGCTAGTGACTGCAGTGGCAGCGCAACCGCAGCAGGGAGATCAACAAAAAAAAGTCACCAGGCACTGGGTCCAATCGAAACAATCTCATTGGGCCCTAAAGAGTGACCGAGTTTACGGGACCGCACACAATGGCTGCTCTTGGCCATACAAGAATTTGTTTCCGCCGTGCATGTCCACTTTTCCGCAGGAGAGTCCAGACTATCATGGAACGCAGCGTTGAGGCGGAACTTGGCCACGTTTGTGATTGGGCCGATCTGCAGACGCAAGGTGCTCGGAGCCAGCCAGAACTTATGCCGTGCTGCCAGTGCTGACACGGCGGGCGGACTCGGCTTTATCGATAGGCGCCCGGCGGTCTCGCGTTGCCCGTAATGTCGACAGCGCAGGCTCAGCAAGCAAGTGAACGCGGACCGGATGCGGATATGCCCGCGAAATCACATCACGCCCGCATCATAATGCAACGCCCGCTCAATGGCTGAGGCGCCGATTTGTAAATCGGCGCCGATTCACAGTTTTCAAGGTTATTTGGCGGAGAGGAAGGGATTCGAACCCTTGATACGGCTTTAGACCGTATAACGGTTTAGCAAACCGCCGCCTTCAGCCACTCGGCCACCTCTCCGATCCACAGCTATGACTAGGCGCTGCGCGGGCGGCAGGCAAGGGTGCGGCGCTATCGCATCAACCGGTCCGCCACACGTTACGCCGCGATCGCCGGCTCCGCCGCCACCGAAGTTCCGCGCAGCCAGTCGCGCGCGGCGCGCTGGGCTGTGGCGATCTCGGCTTCCGACATCTGGCCGGCAATCTCGCGGCGCAGACGGATCGCTTCGTGGTTGCCTTTCGCCACCGCGAGATTGAACCATTTGTGCGCGGAGACGAGATCGACCGGCACGTCGCGGCCGACCGCATACATCATGCCGAGTTCAAACAGCATATCGCCGGCGGCAGGTCCCTCGCCGAGCGGCGCCGCGTTGCCGTCCAAAATTTCAAAACGAGCCATAGTGCACTCCCCTGTCTTACACCCCTTGTCGCCGGTCCGCTGGCGACATCCTCGCCGGCTCGTTGGCCGGTCGATACGCCGATCATCAACAGAACATTTGAATGGTAGTTTAAGTAACGCGATGAATTAAAACTGAACGGCGGCGGCGATGATTGCGTGCGACGCGGAAACGCGGCGTTAAGCACGCAACGGAGCCGTCGAGCCGACGCGTTTTGCGTGACTACGCCGCCGCGCAGATTCATCAGGCCGGGAAGCCGCTTGCAATGGCGGGTCGCCGGGTTATCTTTCGCCTCCGCCAGCAGGCAGAACCCCCGGGGAGGGCGATCATGAAATTGCTTCAAACCACAGCCGCCGCAGTTATTTCGGCGATAGCGCTGGGACCGATGTTGATAGCGCCCGCGCTTGCCGGCGATCCGATCGGCACCTGGTTGGCCGGCGACAAGAAAGGCAAGATCCGCATTGTCAATTGTGGCGGCGCCTTGTGCGGCAACCTGATCTGGCTGGCGGAGCCGAACGATCCCGAAACCAACCGGCCAAAGACCGACAACAAAAATGCCGACGTCGGCAAGCGCGAGCGGCCGCTTATTGGCATCCCCATCGTGCTCAGCATGAGGCCGAGCGGCGGCGACAAGTGGGAAGGCCAAGTCTACAATTCGCGGGACGGTCAGACTTATGCCGGGTCGTTCACGTTGACCGGCGCCAATACCGCCGAACTCAAGGGCTGTGTGGCGGTCGTGCTCTGCAAGTCGGAGACCTGGACGCGGTCGAATTAAACCTTTCCCGCGGAAGTGAAAGGTGTCAGCGCGCCCGCTGGCCGAACAAGACCGCGCGCACCTTGGGATCGTTGATGTCGACGGCGGCGGCTGCCTCGACGCGGATCGCAAAAGCGCGTTTGACGGCCGGCCGCGCCCGGATGGTTTCGAACCAGCGCTTGAGATGCGGAAAGAGCGCGAGGTCCTGACCCATCCGGTCGGCGAGCTTAACCCAGCCGACGCAAGCCATGTCGGCGATCGAATAGCGGCCGGCCAAAAACTCGCGTGTCGCAAGTCGCGTGTTCATGACACCGAACAGGCGGTTCACCTCGTCGGTGTAGCGCGCGACCGCGTAGGTAATCGTCTCCGGCGCGTAACGGCGGAAGTGGTTGGCCTGGCCGGCCATCGGGCCGAGCCCGCCGACCTGCCAGAACAGCCACTCCTCCACGGCGACCCGCGTGCGCTCCGCGTGTGGATAGAATTTGCCGGACTTGCGGCCGAGATATTGCAAGATGGCGCCGGACTCGAAGACCGAGATCGGGCGACCGTCCGGACCGGCGGGATCGACGATTGCCGGTATTCGGTTGTTCGGCGCAATCGCCAGAAAGTGCGGTGCGAATTGCTCGCCCCTGGAGATGTCAACGGGTCGCACAAGATAAGGCAGGCCGCACTCTTCGAGCATGATTGAAATTTTCCAGCCATTCGGCGTCGGCCAGTAATAAAGCTCGATTGGGCGGCGGCGGCGCGGCGCTGGTCGCGCTCCGGTGGGAGCCGGCTTCTTCTTTGACTTGCGCGATGTGCGCGGCATTGCACCCGGAAAATGAAAACGGCGCCGCAGACTGGCTCCACGACGCCGAGAGTGGTCTTGGGAGGATATGAACCACAAATACCGAGGGCGTCGGCGAGATCACTTAAGACTTTAGTCCGCTGGCCGTCTGCCAAGGAGAGGTCCGGATGGTCCGTTCCTCTTCTTCACTGCCGCGCGCTGATGCGTACGATTGTGAAGCCCTAAACCCCTGTCTCGCCGACGCCCCCTGTTGCTCACCTGAGCCGGCCCGTCTTGGACATTCATTTCACCCTCGACGACGGCCGGCCCGTGTGACGCGATCTTCGACTTGTTGTGAGCCGAAGACCGATTGCGACGTCGTCTACTTCTTCTTTTTCCGGCGAGTGGTCTTCTTCGCCGTCTTTTTCGCCGCTGCCTTCGTCTTTCTCTTCTTCGCCATTGCTGCCCTCCTAGCTTGAGTGGATGGCGACATCGGTGCAGTGCAGTCGCGAATCGATCCGCACTACCTTCCGATTACTACAGCAGGAAAAAAATAACAGTGACTCCACTTAATTTTGTGTGTAAGTGCCGCGCCCCTCCGCTCGTACCCTCGCGCCGCACGATCGCCGGCGAAACACGCGGCGCCGAAGTTTTCGCCGCGGCGCCGACGCGGCGAAACTTCTGCAGCAGCGAAGAAATGCCGATGAAATACCGATTTCTGCTGCATTGTGTTGTGCAATGTCGCGCCGACAAAGTGCGCATCATGCGCCGATCGCGCGCGGTTCCGCGGTCGCTATGGCGCGCACAACAGCGGATTCACCACTGCGAAAAAATTTTGCGCGGCAGGGCGTTTGCGGGCGCGTTGGCGGCCTCATTCGGGCGAAAACCGCGCGAATCGGTGCCGACCGATTCGCTTTCGCGACTTCGCTCAACGTCTTCCGACGCCGTGCGCCGGAGATTTTTGCGTCGGTTTTCGTGTTGCGAGACGATCGCGCGGCACTTTTCCGCGCGTGATGGCGCAGCGCGCGTCGCGCTCAGCTTCCAATCCGCTTCTTCAACAGATCGTTGACCGCCTGCGGGTTGGCCTTGCCGCCCGAAGCCTTCATCACTTGGCCGACAAACCACCCAATCGCCTTCGGATTGGCTTTCGCATCGGCGATTTTGTCCGGATTCGTCGCAATAATCTCGTCGACCAGCTTTTCGAGTGCCGAAATGTCAGTGACTTGCTCTAGTCCGAGCTTGGTCACAAGCATGCGGACATCCTCCGCATTGCTTACGCGCCCTGTAGGCAGTCCGACGGTGTTGGCCTGCCATACGCGGTCGTAGAGTTCCTTGGCCCCCTTACTTGAGATGGTCTCGTTCGTGGTCAATTCCACGATGGCAGTATTAGCAGCGGCTGGGATTGGGCTACGGTCGAGCGTCAGCTTCTCCTTGTTCAACCGCCCCAAGTGCTCGTTAATCAGCCAGTTTGCCAAAGCCTTCGGGGGTACACTCGGAGCCAGTCGCAGCCATTCCTCAAATTCCTGCGCCCGCTTTGTCTCGTTGACGAGCACGCCTGCTTCGTACACGGAAAGTCCGAGCTTCTCTTTGAAACGCTTCCTCTTAGCCTCGGGAAGCTCCGGCAACTGTACCCTTAGCTCTTCGACGAACTGTTCGGAAAGGACAAGAGGTAGCAAATCGGGATCGGGGAAATACCGGTAGTCGTGCGCCTCTTCTTTGGTACGCATGGAGCGAGTCTCGACCGCCTCCGCATCGAATAATCGTGTTTCTTGTTCGACAATTTCGCCGGCCTCTAGTTTTGCGATCTGGCGATTTGCCTCGTAGTCAATGGCTTGATGGATAGAATGGAACGAATTGAGATTTTTGATTTCACAGCGTGTGCCATACGGTTCCCCGGGTCGGCACACGGAAACATTCACATCGGCGCGCAGATGGCCCTTTTCCATATCTCCGTCGCAAGTATTGAGGTGCTGGAGAAGCATTCGTAATTGCACAAGAAAATGTACCGCGTCAGAAGCCGAACGCATGTCGGGCTTGGTGACGATTTCCATGAGGGCGACGCCAGACCGATTCAAGTCAACCAGAGACATCGTTGCGTGCCGGTCGTGCAGCGACTTACCAGCGTCTTGCTCGAGATGCAGCCGTTCGATACCGACTTCTATAATCTCGTCATTGTCGGCGTAAATGGTCATAGTCCCCTCGCCGACGATCGGCGATTTGTACTGGCTGATCTGGTAGCCCTGCGGCAAATCCGGATAGAAATAATTTTTGCGGTCGAACACTGATTTCAAATTGATCTTCGCCTTGAGCCCAAGTCCGGTGCGCACGGCTTGGCGAACGCATTCCTCGTTGATCACCGGCAGCATGCCGGGCATCGCGGCATCGACCAGCGATACGTGCGCGTTCGGCTCGCCGCCGAACGCGGTCGAAGCGCTGGAGAACAACTTGGCCTGCGAGGTCACCTGGGCATGCACCTCCATGCCGATGACCACTTCCCATCCGTCGATCAGCTTCGATTTCTTATGCGCCGGTGCATCCATTATGAGCCTCGGTTACGCAATTCGCCCGCCCACCGCAAGCCCCGCACGTGAACGTGGGCGTGCCCGCCTTTTGCCCTCTGCAACTTCTCGGCTTTGGACAATCTCCGACGATACGGAATATTCGGTGCCGATAAATTTTAAACAATGCCGAGGGAGGAAATTCCGTGAAACATGCTGCATCGATCTTTGCCGCCGCTGTAACATTGTTGACGGCAGCAACCCTGCGGGCCGATCCGCTTTACCCGGACGTCGTCAACACATCGCACGCGACGCCGCAAGCGGCTTCGTTCTTCAAGTCCTACTTCACCGCCAAGAGCGAGCACAAACCGGTGCCGACGACCGATCATTTCTCCGACGCGCACCTTACCTATATCGACGCGGCTTTGGGCTGGCCGTTCTACAGCAAAAAGGGCATGACCGATCTGTTCGAGCAGTACATGCCGAAATGGCCGCCGACGGGCCTGTCCTATCCGACGCGGATCAGCGGCGATACCCATTCGGCGCTGGTCGCCTTCACCGATACTCCGGAATTGTTCGGCGGCGAGATTCGCATTCTTGCGGCGATTGACTTCAAGGACGGCAAGATCGTGCGCTGGATCGACTATTGGGACGGCCGCTCGTTCGGCGCCGAGATGGCCGCCAAGTTCCGTACGCCGGCGGACAAATTCCCGACCAACTTCGACTATGACGTTGCAAGCGACGGCGCCTCGGCAAAGATCAAGGACGCGGCGCAAAAGCTGGCGGCGGCGTTTGCCTCAAGCGACGCTAAGGCTGCCGCGGCGTTGTTCAGCTACGACGCGGTTTACCTCGACCGGGCGTTGCGCGCGCGCATCCTCGGGAAACTGGCGATCGGCAAGTATCTCTCACGGGTGCTTGCGAACGCGCCTGACGGCAACGGCGCCAAGCTCGTTCACGTCGTCGGCAGCGATCAGGGCGGCGGCTACGAATGGACCAACGCCGACGGTTCGGTAAAGCGCGGTATCGTCGCGATCGAGCTGAACAGTGCCGGACAGATCGACCGTCTCGACACCACTTGGGACAACGGCGTGATGAGCGACGCCGACCTCCAGGCGTTGGTGCTGCAGTCAATCGAGAAGTAGGTCGCCGCTCCGCTGCAATCATCACCCCCCGGGGCTTAACTCGGGGGGCGATGCCGACTTTCAGACCGCGCGGTGCGACGCCGCATGGGTTGCCGGGTCAAGCGCCCGGCAATGACGAGGGCTCACTTACCCTCGCGCCACAGACCGAGGGCTTCCTGCATCGGGCGGTCGGAAATCGAGAACAGCACCGACTGCTTCGAGGCGGCATGGGAATAGCGCTTCCACGACGGCACCACGAAGACGTCGTTCGGTCCCCATTCGAGCACTTGGCCGTCGACCGTCGTCGTGCCCTCGCCTTCGGCGCAGGCGAAGATGGTGCCGTCGGTCGAACGATAAGGCTCGCCGCGAAACCCCTTCGGCAGCATTGCCAGATAAGCACCCATCGTCGGCAATACCGGCCCGCCGTTGATCGGATTGGCATAGCGCACGCGCGCGCCGTGGCTTTTGTCGATGTCGCCCGCCAGCATCCGCCGCTCAACAATCGGCCGGGTCCGGGCGTAGGTGTAATTAATCACCGGCGTGCGGTTCATGGCAGTGGTGCCGTCCGGCAGCACGCCCGAGGCATAAAAGCTCAGCGAGTCGCCATCGTGCCGCGTGGTCGTCTGGGTCGGTGACTCGAAATCCTCCGCGAACGAGGTTTCGAAGAAGTTCACCGCCGGCACGTCGAGCACATCGAGCCACAGCATCGGCTTATCGGAGGTGTTGCCGTGATCGTGCGGCGCCCAGTTGGCGGTGATCAGGAAATCGCCGGGCGACATGAACGCCTTCTCGCCCTCGACAGCCGTGTAGGCGCCCTTGCCGTCGAGCACAAAGCGAATGGCCGACGAGGCGTGGCGGTGAGCCGGCGCGATCTCGCCCGGCATGATCATCTGGATGCCGGCGAACAGCGTGTTGGTGACGCGCGCTTCGCCGCGCAAGGCGGGATTCTCAAGGATCAGAACGCGGCGCTTGGCTTCCTCGGCGCTGATCAGCCCGCCCGATTCCATGACCAGCGATTTGACGTCGCCGAAATGCCAGACCGCCGGCACGCAGCGCGTGACCGGCTCATCGGGGATGAGTGAACTCATCACCGTCCACAGCGGGGTCATGTCGTGCTTGGCGATGCGGTCGTAATAGTCTTGCCGCATCGCTTCGATATTGTGCTTGCGGTCGGGCTGGCCTTTGGCCGGCGTCTTTGCGGTCGCGACCGCCATGGCATCCTCCACGAAATCGGGCTGCGAAGCGACTATAGTCAAAGCGGCCGGTCCCGGAAATAGCGCCTCAACGCGGACGCTGCGGGGCTGCCATGCCTGCGGGCCAGGTCAAGTGTTGGAATTGCCGCCGTCGACCAGGACGTTCTGGCCGGTCATGAAGTCACTGTCGGCGCTGGCGAGGAAGACGAGCGCACCGAGCAGGTCCTGCGGATGCTGGTCGCGCTTGAGCGAGCGCGAGGCCACCACGCGGTCCCGCGCCGTGGCGATATGCCCCGGATTTTCGGCCATCAGCGTCTCGCTCATGGTGAGGCCGGGGGACAGCGTATTGACGCGGATACCCTGCTCGCCCAGTTCCAGCGCCATCACGCGGGTCATTGCCTGGATGCCGCCCTTGGACGTCACGTAGTGCAGCATCCACGGAATACCGTGAAAAATGCTGCCGGAGCCGATGTTGATGATCTTGCCGTAGCCCTGCGCGGCCATATGCGGCGCGACGTGCTTCACCATCAGGAACGGACCGCGCAGATTGATCGCCATGACGCGATCCCACAGCGCCGCGTCGATCTCGGTGCACTTGGTTTCCTGCAACGGCGCAAACAGTGCGGCATTGTTGACGAGGACATCGATCTTGCCGAAGCGTTCCATGGTCTGCGCGACGAGCGCCTTGACCGCACCTTCGTCGCTGACGTCGGTGACGGCACTCGCCACCGAATTGGCGCCGTGGTCGCGGGCGATTGCGTCCGCCACTTCCTTGCCGTCGGCCAAATCGGCGATCATCAGCCGCGCGCCTTCGGCGGCAAGCGCCTTGACGTAGTGCCGGCCAATACCCTTGGCGCCGCCAGTAACAATGGCGACGCGGCCATCCAATCGCGCCATATGCGTCAATCCTCCCGGTTCTCCACTCCCTTCCGTCGGCCGGCGACGGGGAAGCAGTGGACGTTAGACTTTACTCATCGCCTGCCGCTGCTCGATGAATTTTGCGAACGCGGCGAGCTGCTGGCGGATGAACTCGACCGTTTGCGGATCGGTGATCTGGCCGGTTTTGGCATCGATCTTGGTCGAGCAATTGCCGATGAAGATCTCCGGCTTGTTGAGCGTGGCAGCATCGAGAAAGATCATCGCTCGCCGCAAATCGTATTGCATGCGGCCACCGCCGAGCACGCCGTTCGCCGCCGATTGCAGCGCGACCGGCTTGCCGGCGAACGGCTGGTTTTGCACGCGCGAAACCCAGTCGATCGCGTTCTTCAACCCGCCGGGGATCGAGAAATTGTACTCCGGCGAGTTGAAAATCACGCCGTCGGCGGCGCGGATCGCATCCGCCAGCTTTTGCACCGCCGGCGGGATGCCGCTCGCCTCCTGCACATCGAAATTGTAGTTCGGAAAGTCGGCAAATGACGGCGCTTCCGAAAGCTTCATGCCAGCCGGCGCGAGGCCTGGAAGCGCGTTCATGACCATCCGATTGTAGGAGCCCTTGCGCAGGCTCCCACAAACGCAGACGACGTGGATGACTTTGTCGGTCATGGGGCAGTCGGCTACTTTTCGTCGGCGATCGGATTGCGCAGGGTCCCGATGCCCTGGATATCGACCTCCCAGACCTACCAGGCTTTCATCCAGACCGCCCGGG